>VYLG01000304.1_pt1 | contig 20614 bp, 16 predicted proteins | sample 5114351 | NCBI WGS metagenome assembly VYLG01 (sample SAMN12291798, study PRJNA351875) | freshwater metagenome | isolation source: freshwater lake | place: USA: Michigan, Kent Lake | collected 2013-08-15
CAATAACGCAGAACTTTATTGCGAACAAATTGGGTTGTCCGTATTGCTTCGTTAATGGCTTCTATCTGATTAGGTTTTGGCTTAACTTTGTATTCTAGTACAAACATTTTGACAATGCTAGACTGGGTATCAATATCTTAACACAAAATTCTTTAAGTTGACAATACATATTTAAGCGGAGGGCGGGGCTTGTACCCAAATTTTCGGTCAAGTTTTTATCAATTTTGGGTTAATTTTCGGCTGGGTGTGACGTAAATCACACCAGAAATTAAAGTTAATGTCACCGATAGCCAAAAGGCAATCTGAGAAATTAAGTTATATTCAGAAGGCAAGGGAGCAATTAAGAGAGCGATAGCGATAATTTGGCTGACTGTTTTGCTTTTTCCCCACCAATTAGCCCCTTTTATGTCGCTATTTCCCGTTAAATTCGGATTAATACGCCAACCAGCGATCGCTAATTCCCGAGCGAGAATCAAAAATACTCCCCAAGCAGCAATTAAATCCATTTCAATCAGAGCTAAGAGGGGAGCGAGAACCAGCAATTTATCGACCAAAGGATCGAGAAATTTACCTAATTCGGTGATTTGATTTAATTTTCGCGCTAGATAACCATCGAGCCAATCGGTGCTGGCAGCAATCAGAAAGATAATTAAACTTAACCAGCGATCGATTTCTGTGCCCTGGTGCAACCAGTATAAAATTAATGGCAGTCCCAAGAGTCGCGATAGGGTAATCGAGTTGGGTAGGTTCATTTTTCAGTGATCAGTAAACAGTAAACAGTAATCAGTAATCAGTCAACATTAATCAGTAAAAAGGCAGCTGCGAGCTTGTCGCTTAATACTATTCACTGAAAACTCACACCTGATAACTGATAACTGATAACTGATAACTGATATTTAGCTGGCTAATTTGAGATCAAAATTACTTTGTTTATTGCCTAATTGTCTGAGCCAACGATAATTATAAGCTAAAGCCCCGCGCAGGGTGGGATAAACGGCATAATTAACGCCAAATTCTTGGCAAACTTCCGCTAAGATTGGGGCAATTTTAGGGTAGTGAATATGACAAATTTGCGGGAAAAGATGGTGAACGACTTGATAATTTAATCCCCCCAAATACCAATTTAAAAAGACATTTTTAGGGGCAAAATCTACGGTAGTTCGCACTTGAAAGATTGCCCATTCGTCTTCGATTTGGTTAGCTGCCGAGGGTTGAATAAATTCGGCGGGTTCCAAAACATGAGCTAACATAAATACATGACAGGCAAGCACTCCATAGGTCATAAAAGCAATTAGAAAACCGATCGCTATTTCTAGGGGACTATAACCAACTAAGAGAGGAATGCCAATAAACCAGAAGAGATAAACAAATTTTCCGCTCAATAAAACGAATAGATCGATCGGTTTAGGATTGGGAATTTTAATCTCGCCAAAACGATTACAAAAGAGGATAGATCGCACATCGGAGAATGACCAATATATAGGAATTATAGCGTAGAGAATCGGGATAAATAAATGTTGATAACGATGATACCATTTATGCTCGGCATGGGGAGTCATTCGCACGATACCATCGCCGTGAATTTCCACATCGTATCCTAAAACATTGGTGTAGGTATGATGGAGATAATTATGACGAAAACGCCAGAGATAACTGGAAGTACCGATGATATAATCGTAGCTCATGCCAAGGAGAGAATTAACCCATTTTTTACTAGAATAGCCGCCATGGTTAGCATCATGACCAATGCTAAAACCGATTCCTGCTAATCCTCCTCCTAAAACCATGCAACCGATAATTTTCAGCCACCAGATATCTGGACCAAAAAGCGCAAATAGCCAAGCGGCAATTACCCAAGTTAAAATCGTGATCGTCTTCAGGTACATGGCAAAATTATCTCTGGTGGGGATGCCGTTTTCGGTAAAATAAGCATCAACCCGTTTATTCAATTCCTTTCTAAAACCCTGATTTTCGGTAAAAGTTACTCGCATTCCTATTTTTGTCCTAGAAGTTGATATGACAGCAATTTGTGGCAGCTCAGAGTTAATTTATGAGTCTTTTACTCGTTTGCTAAGGCTGTCTCAGCATAACTGATAATTTCTCATCAGTCCCTCATCTATTGTCAGAGAAAGAGGTGCGCTTGGCAAGGGAATCGCTCAATTTATTGGCTACTCTTGCAGAAAATCCTCGGTTTTTACCTAATCAGATATCAGATACCTGTAGCCGGTGATAGAAATGAGCGTTAGGTACTTTTATACTACTATTAAAGCCATTGAAGGCGATCGAGTTTTCTGGTGCGAAGTGCCACAATTAAGAAAATCGATCGATGCGATCGCTGGAAGCGTGGCCAATGATGAAGCGGTGTATTTTGCTCTGTGGCAATGGTTACAGAATGACCCTAATAACCAATTAGTCAAGTCCCATTGGATGGTTTTTTTACAATATCGCTCCTCTATGGTAACTCAAAGGGTCTATCAAAATGTTGGCCATCGGATCGATGCTGATTATGAAACCCTATTCTACTATTTGCTGAATTTGCTTGCCACGGCAATTATCAATAATCCTAGCAATTTTTACGGTAATTTTCAGGATAACAAGACCAAACCGGGATTTTTTCGCTTAATCTTAGAAAAATGGACAGATAAAAAATTAAGAAATACTCTCTATAATTTCCTGCGAGGAGAGTATAAAACTATTGGCAGGACTAATCTCGGTATCGTCAGTCTTTTTAGTGCGAATAAAATTCAAAAAATTTTACGAACATCGGGTATCTTTACCGAGAATTACCTGCTAATATTTAACTGTTTTCGAGAGGTTAAAAAAGCTTCTCTTAGATCATTGGATAAGTGGCAAGAGGAGGATTGGCAACAAGTAATCGATCGCCTACAGCAGTTACAACCGCAAGTTATTCTCACCGTGGAGGAAGTGCAAGCAAAACTCAATCAAATAGGAGAGATAATGCGTAATCATATCGATCCTCCTTACTCTAAATTTGAGCCTAATAATTATGACGATAATAGCAATTACTTTTGGGACAATCTCCCCAGCAAGAAGCAAAGTCAAGACTTACTACAACAGCAAGAAATCCAGGAAGATATTAAGAAGTTACTGATCACTCAAGAGGAGGAAGTTAAACAGATTGTCTATTGTTACTATCATCAAAAGATGACGCAAGCACAGATCGCTAATCGATTGGGAGTTCACTCATCTACTATTAGTCGAGAAATAACCCAATTATGTAAAAAATTTTATCAGCTACTCTGTGCAAGGGAAGGCAAAGATTGTCCTAGTTTGTTAAATGAGATTAAATTACAATCTCGGCAAAAACAAGAGATCGATGCTTATCTGGAATATTTTTGTCAGTCCTACTTAACTCAAATCTAATCTGTTAGGAGATACCATGAAAGTCAACCTCGATATTTTGCAACAAATTAACCCGAAATCCCTTTGGCTAACTTTTTCGGAAACAGAGATCAAGCAAGCTCGATCGATTCTCGGTCAATACTCGAATCAAACCGCCAAAAATCAGGCTTTGATTAATTACTTAGTCCAAATATGCTTAAGCAATTGGCTGAAAGATAATCTTGATTTTTCCCTTCAAACAACACCTAAAAACCATCAGTATCTTTGGGAGTTTATTAACGGGTTTACTTGGCAAATTCAAGATAAAAAAGTGACTACTATTCCCAGTCAAACTATTGACATTGAGGGATTGACAATAGAGCAAGAATGGGTTGATATTCCCGATTTAGCGGCCGATTTTTATCTAGGGGTGCAGGTAGATTTAGCAGAAAAATTCCTCAATATCTGGGGTTTTATATCCAGAAAAGATGTTAAAAATCTCGCAGAATACGATCCAATTTACCATCAATATTATTTGGACAGTGAGCAAATTATTGATGATTTAGATATTCTTTGGCAGAGTTGTTTAGAGGGAGAGAGTGAACAAGGAAAACTGGAATCTCTAGCAAAGTTATCGCCAGCAACAGCAGAAAATTTAATTAAAAGGTTAGGTCAAGTTTCACCCTATTCTCCGAGATTAGATGTTAGTTGTCAGCAGTGGTTAGCTTTGTTGAATAATCAGCAATGGCGAGAAAAACTTTATCAGCAGCGTTTAGAGGTAATCCCCACTAAACTTAGTCAATGGTTGCAGGGAATTATTACCGAAAAATGGCAGGAAATCCTCAGCACTATCGACAATTATCGTCCAATTAATCCGGGTTTTTTGTTGGCTACTGAAAAAATCAGCAGCCGAGAATCTCCGACAGATATTCAGCGAGAAATTAGACAACTGTATGCTAGTCAAAAAGAGGTGGAATTTTCGGAACATTTAACCCCAGAGGAAGCTTTAGCAAAACTACAACATCAAACCCAAGATGAAACTATTCGCTGGCAAGCGGCCGAATATCTCTGGAATATCGATCCTCATTATCCCAATGCTGCTATCCGTAAAATGCTCGATGTGGGTAGTCAATTAATGGGACATAAAATCGCTTTAATGGTAGGAGTTTTATCAACCAGTAACCAGAGAATTGCTGTCTTAATTCGTGCCTATGCCATGGACAATTTTGCCAAGCTACCCCCCGGTTTATCTTTGCAAATTAGCGATGAAATAGGCCAATTAATCCCCAGTTTAGAGGCAATAGCAAGGGAGAAACCCTTAGATAGCTATCTGCAACTTTATTTTCTAGCTGATGCCGACGATCGCTTTAATGTTAACCTAAGTTTAGGGGATAGTAGCATTATCGAACAGTTTAGGATTTAATAGAGATAGCAGAAAATGTCAAGGGTAGAGACATGAGCAGAGTTGTGATTCTGAAAATTGGTGATGGCAGTTTTGAAACGGGATTTTCCGTCACTCTAGAAATTCGTGACAATCATCTCTTGATAGCACCTTTTACCGATGGTAAATTAGTCCCTAACCTTGACATTGCTGACGCTTTGCAAAATTATCGTCGAGCTTATTATCATTGGGTAAAAAGTCAACCCAGTTTAGGAATTACCGTTCCTCATAGTATGATCACCCATGCAGCAGTAGGTGATCCTAGAGACAACCTCAGAAAAGCCACTAAAACTTTAAAAGATAGCTTAAATGAATGGCTAAATTCCAGTTCTCTGAGTTTGATACAAAATCATATCTTGTTCCATATAGGTACTGAGTCAGAAGTAAGATTTTTTATCCAAACTACCCACTTTGATTTACAACAAATTCCCTGGGAGTCTTGGAATTTTTTACACGAATGGTGTCCTGATGTGGAAATTGCTCTTACTATCCAGAGAAATCCCCCGATAACCCCGATAATTAACCTTACTTCTCCGATTAAGGTTTTAGTAATTTTGGGCAATATTGACATCGACAACAAGCATACTTCCCTGTGTTTATCCAGTTTGCAAAAGGTACTAGGAAACCAAGATAAGGTTTCTATGCAAATATTAAGTCCTAGTTCAAAAGTTCCTCTTTCAACGATCAATATTCACAATGAGTTGATCAAAAATCCATGGGATATTGTAGTTTATTTAGGTCATAGTCAAACCAGTAGTGACGGTCACGATGGAGTTTTTATCATTGATAATGATACGGCTTTATCTCCAGAACATAACTTAAGAAATTCCCTAGAAATAGCTGTTAAAAAAGGCTTAAAACTTGTTATCTGTAATTCCTGCGATGGTTTAGGTATTGGCCGTCAGTTGGCTAATATCGGAGTACCCCATATTATTGTTATGAAAGAACCGATCGCCGTGCGGGTTGCTTTGAGATTTCTAGAAGTTTTTCTTCCCAATTTTCTTGGACATAAATCCCTACAAGAATCCTTAACAATCGCTCGACAAGACTTAAAATTACACGGATTTGCGGTGGATGCTGCTAGTTCTTCTTTGCTGCCTCGTTTGATAGAAAATCCTGAAGAACCACCGTTGATTTTACCTAAAAATAAAAGGCCATTACGTCTATCTATTCGCTGGAAACAAGCTCTGTTATTTATTTTAAGTCTTCTGGTAACTTTATCAGTTTTATATTGGGGAGGAGTATTTTCCGATGATGCTAGTAAATACCCAGAAATTAGCTTAGGTGAAGAAATATTATTAAAGACTAACCGACAAGATAACAGTCTTGAACAGGGAAGACAAGCTTTTAAAAACAAAGAATATAAACAAGCAATTCAGCTTTTTAAACAGTCCCTCGATCGCTTGCCCAATAATCCAGAGATTCGCATCTATTATAATAACGCTCGTGCGGCCTATCAAGACAGAAATCCCTTAAAAATTGCCACCAGTGTTCCTCTTGGTAATAATCCAGAAATTGCTCAGGAAATTTTACGAGGTATTGCTTTATTCCAACAGGAGTTAAACGATGAACAGGCCAAAAACCCCGATTTTCACTTTCTACAGGTAGTGGTCGCTAATGATAATAATAGTGGCGTAGATGCCAAAGATCGAGCCGAAAAATTTGTTAAAGATCCGTCAATTATAGCAGTGGTTGGTCATAATGCTTCTGCTGCTAGTGAAGCGGCCAAAGATAGCTATGTACAAGGGAAAATTGTTGCCCTATCTCCCACCAGCTTTTCCTCGAAAATCTCCGGTAATGGCTATATATATAAAATGGTTCCCGATCTGGAAACTTTTGCCACAACCTTAAGTGAATATATCCGTCAACAAACTGACAAGCTAATTATCCAAAACCCCACTAATTTAATTTGTTACGACAATCGCTCTGGAGATAATTTTAACTTCGCTAAAAAATATAGAAACATTCTCCTCGGTCAGCAGTTTCAAAAATTTGTTAAAGATGAAGATTTTGACTGCAATATCGAACCAAAAATTAATTTAGGTGAACAAGAAATTTATCAAAAAATCGCTCAATATCAAGTAAATATTCTCATGGTTGCTCCCTATGTTAATGATCTGAAAAGAGCCGTCAGTATCTTTAAGCAACGTCCCGCAGAAAAGTTAAACTTAGTGATTTTAGGTTCCCCCACTTTTCAAAGTTATCTCACCCTTGCAGAAGGTAAACAAGGAGTAGAAAATTTAGTTATCACCGTGCCTTGGTATGATCTCAAACAAGATAATTATATCCAGAGTTTTTGGCAAAATAAGATCAATGTTTGGCGCACTCCCATGTCCTACGATGCGACCAAAGTTATCCTCACCGCTTTGCGAAAGTTATACCAACAAGGACAAAAATTCGATCGAGAATTATTAAATCAAGTTTTAAGAAACGATTTTTCTATCGAAGGAATGACTGGCACTGTTAGATTCGATGAGAATGGTGTCCGCAACATGAATAATAATCCTGATGATCGCCGCTACTTGATTCTACAGGTCAAAAAGGGTCAATTTGTCCCCCTCGCTCCCATTAAATCTGCCGGTCCAGTCTAAACCTCCCTATCCTTGTCAAGACTTTTTACAAAAATTAACCTTACCCACTGCATCAAAGTTAGCCATCACTCCTAATTAACAGGTAACACCTCTAGGAGACAAACGGCATGAAATTGTTCAAAAAATTAAACCCAAGAGCCTTGATTTTTTGGCTGATCGGTGATAAGGCCGGAAATTCTCTCGTTGCGATCTGGAATTGGTTGTGGGGTATTCCCATCGAATCCGGCGGGAAAATTGCCGTAGAATCGGCCAGAGAATCCCTAGAATCGATGCAAAAATCCCTAGCAGAATTAACAGAATCGGTGGCGAAAGTAGTAGCAGCCCAGCAATCGGCTCAAGCACAATACGAGGCAAAAAAACAGGAACACACAAACTACTTGCAACAGGCTGTCACCGCTCAAAAAAAAGGTCTTCAAGAAGCGGCAAGACTTGCTATGGTTAAGGTTCTCTCCATAGAAAAAATTCTACCCGCCATGAAAGATCGGGTCGATAATGCGGAAAAAGTGGTCATTGCTGCTAAGGAAAAACTTCGTAAAGAGCAGGAAAAAATCGAGCATTATAAGTTAGAAATGAGCAACTTAAAAGCGATTAGTTCCATGAATGAGGCTTTAGGTAAAATAAACGAATTTGATAGTAGTCTCAACCTCAATGCCTCCCGCGATCGCTTTGAGGATGCCAATGAGGCGATTAAAGACCGTTATCGCAAAGAAAACGTCTATAGTGAATTAAGCGAGAACTATAGCGAGAAATTAGCTCAAGAAATCGATTTTTTAAGCCTTGATGACGAAATTAACCGTCGTTTAGCCGAATTCAATCAGCAAAGTTAAGGAGTAAAGCGATGACAAAGACTGGCAAAAAAGCGAGCTTACCGCCAATTTTCTATGTTTTACTGGGGTTGATCGGCTGGTTTATTTTTCCCCAAATCTCGGCAATATTTGCCCCAAAAGCCGATAATAATCCCCGCATGAGTTATGGCAATCATCTCCTGATCAAAACTAATTCTAACACCGCCAAAGAATCAGCGATCGCTGCCATTGCTCAAGGTGATCACCAAGAAGCAGAGCAACTCCTGCAAAAATCCCTCGCTCAACGTCCCAACGATCCCGAAAGCATAATTTATCTCAGCAACCTGCAAACTGGCTCAAATCCCTTCAAAATCGCCGTTGTTGTGCCAGCGACAACTAATCCCAACGTCGCTCAGGAAATATTGCGAGGAGTCGCCAGCGCACAAACCCAGATCAATCAACAGGGAGGGATCAACGGCAGAAAACTGATGGTTATCGTGGTTAATGACGATAATCAGCCGCAGATATCGAAAGAGGTAGCCAGTGAATTAGTCAAAAATCCCGATATTATCGCTGTTGTCGGTCATAATGCCTCCGATGCCAGTTTAGCCGCCGCTCCCATCTACGAAAAAGGCGGTTTGGTGATGATTTCTCCCACCTCCCTGGCTAATAATCTCTCCGGTGCGGGAAATTATATCTTTCGTCTGGTGGCTTCTAACGGCAAAATTACGGAAACCTTAGCAAATTACATAGTAAATATTGCTAAAGTCCAGAAAATTGCTTTTTGCTACGATTCTCAAGCTCCTGATAATGTTTCCTTTAAAGACGAGTTGATGGCTAATGTGGCGAAAAAAGGCGGTCAAATTGTGCCGATTGTCTGTGATCTGAGTGTCCCCAATTTTAAGGCCGATCAAGCCCTTAATCAGGCGATTTCTGGGGGTGCTAACGGCCTATTTGTCGTCGCTCATGTTGATCGCCTCGATCCCGTTTTTGAGGTCATTCGCTCCAATCGTCAGCGTTTGCCTCTGTTTAGTAGTCCCACCCTCTACAATATTCGCACCCTCGAAGATGGCGGCAAAAACGCCCAAGGTTTAACCCTTGCCGCACCCTGGCACCCCTCAGTTAACCAGACTTTTGCCAATCTTATGCAGGAACAGTGGCGCGGTCCGGTTAGTTGGCGCACGGCCACCAGTTTTGACGCTACACGGGTGATTATTGCCGGTTTAAGGGAAAATCCTCAACGTCAGGGCCTACAATCCAGGCTGCGTTCCAGCAGTTTTCATCAAACAGGGGCCACCGGAAAAATTAGCTTTGATCCTAATACTGGCGATCGCATTGGTCAACCAGTGTTAATTCAAGTGCGATCGACTCCCTCCGGTGAGCAGTTTGTCGCTTTACCTTGAAAAGTCCCCAGTCCACCACAGTCGGGAGAGTTGCCAACTCTCCCCCCAAAAAGTCTCAAAAATTACGATTATTTTAACATTCAACTTTGAGTAAGAAATGAATAGCTAATATGTTAAAATATGCCTAAGTAGGTAGGTTTTAAAAATCGTCAGATTCCCCCTTATTAAGGGGAGCAGGGGGCATCCGCACCCCCCTTATTAAGGGGGGCAGGGGGGATCAAAGGCAAAATCTATCTTCAATTAAATTATAACTACTTACTTATGGATATCGTTATTATCGAAGATGAAATTGAAATCGCCCATTTGATTCAGCAAACTTTAGAGAGGGAATCCTTTACTTGTCATCTGGCTTATAATGGTAGGGTAGGACTAGAACTATTTTATCAAAAGCAACCAGACTTAGTTATTTTAGATTTAATGTTACCCGAATTAGACGGACTAGAATTGTGTGCCAGAATTCGCCAAAAACCCGGAAATAAAGACCCCTATATTTTAATGTTAACCGCTAGGGGAGAAGAAATCGATCGCATTATCGGTTTATCCACAGGAGCCGATGATTACATGGTAAAACCCTTTAGTCCCCGGGAATTAACCGCTCGGGTAAGAGCCTTATTAAGACGTAGTTTAAGACACGATAGTCAACCGCAGCAACTCCATCGCAGCCGTCATTTTCTGATCGACTTAGATCAACATTCTGCTCTTCGTAAATTGGAGGGAATGCCAGAGGAAACCCTCGATTTAACCACCTTAGAATTTAATTTATTAGCTACCTTTGTTAGTTATCCCAATCGCGTCTGGAGTCGCACCCAATTAATCGATAATCTCTGGGGAAATGATTTTTTTGGCGATGAAAGGGTAGTAGATACCCATATCCGACGCTTACGCAAAAAAGTAGAACCCGATCCTGCTAATCCGATCTTTATCAAAACCGTAGTCGGTGTCGGTTATAAATTTGAGGATGACATTTGATCAGTTATCAGTTATCAGTTATCAGTTATCAGTTATCAGTTATCAGTTATCAGTTATCAGTTATCAGTTATCAGTTATCAGTTATCAGTTATCAGTTATCAGTTATCAGTTATTATCAGTTATCAGTTATCAGTTATCAGTTATCAGTTATCAGTTATCAGTTATCAGTTATCAGTTATCAGTTATCAGTTATCAGATGTAAGTTTTAAGTTAATTATAGAGTTTCTCACACCTGTGTGGCACACTTAAACTTTTGCTAATTAAGCTTTTCAACATCTATAATGTACCTCTTGCGAACAGGAAACGCTATAGTTAGTTATCTTTATCTTTATACCTGCTCACTGTTTACTGCTCACTGTTTACTGCTCACTGTTTACTGCTCACTGTTTACTGCTCACTGTTTACTGCTCACTGATTACTGCTCACTGATTACTGCTCACTGATTACTGCTCACTGATTACTGCTCACTGATTACTGCTCACTGATTACTGCTCACTGATTACTGCTCACTGATTACTGACCAACACCCCAACCCCAATAAAAAATTCTCCCTAAAGGCACTTAAGCAGTCTTTAACCCTTATGTGCTAAAATTTTTGAAGATTTTGCCATTCATTTAGGTTCAATCAGGGATCACAGCCTTTTTAGGGAAATTTTATGACAAGTAACTACGGCGCGGAACAGATACAAGTTCTCGAAGGGTTAGAACCAGTCAGGAAGCGGCCGGGGATGTATATCGGTACGACTGGTCCGCGGGGACTACATCATTTAGTCTATGAAGTGGTGGACAACTCGATCGATGAGGCCTTAGCGGGTTACTGTACTCATATCGAAGTGGATATCAAGGCCGATGGTTCCGTCAGCGTCACCGACGATGGCCGGGGTATTCCCACCGATGTTCACCCGACCACGGGTAAATCTGCCCTAGAAACCGTTCTCACTATACTTCATGCCGGCGGTAAATTTGGCAGTGGTGGTTATAAAGTGTCGGGAGGGTTACACGGAGTCGGGATTTCCGTCGTTAATGCTCTTTCTGCATGGGTCGATGTGACAGTCTGGCGCGATCATAAAGTACATACCCAACGCTACGAAAGAGGTATCCCCGTCACAGAATTGGTCAGCAGTCCCAGTCAAGAGGAAAAAACGGGAACTAGGGTTAATTTCCTGCCGGACACCGAAATTTTTAGCCAAGGCATCGAATTTGATTACGGTACCCTCTCTGGACGTTTACGAGAACTAGCCTACTTAAATGCGGGTGTTAAAATCACCTTTAGCGATTACCGTCCCGAAGAACCCCACATCGAAACCTATTGTTATGAGGGGGGTATTAAAGAATACGTCGCCTATATGTGTCGGGAAAAAGAAACCCTGCACAAAGATATTATCTATGTATCGGGGGAAAAGAACGGAATTAATATCGAAGTGGCGTTTCAGTGGTGTATAGATGCCTATAGCGACAATATTCTCGGTTTTGCTAATAATATCCGCACCATTGACGGGGGAACCCATCTAGAAGGATTAAAGGCAGTTCTGACTCGTACTTTAAATAATGTCGCTCGTAAACGCAATAAAATTAAAGAAAACGAGCCTAATCTAGCGGGGGAAAACGTCCGCGAGGGTTTAACCGCCGTTATTTCCGTAAAAGTCCCCGAACCGGAATTTGAGGGACAAACCAAGACCAAATTGGGTAACACCGAAGTCCGGGGTATTGTTGATTCCCTGGTGGGGGAAACTCTCAACGAATACTTAGAACAAAATCCCCAAGTGGCCGACACGATTATCGAAAAAGCAGTACAAGCGTACAAGGCGGCGGAAGCGGCCCGACGGGCGCGGGACTTAGTACGACGGAAATCGGTCTTGGAATCCTCACCTTTACCGGGTAAATTGGCTGATTGTAGCGAAAGAGACCCAGAAAAGTCAGAAATTTACATCGTCGAAGGTGACAGCGCCGGCGGAAGTGCCAAACAGGGGCGCGATCGTCGTTTTCAAGCGATTCTACCTCTGCGGGGAAAAATCCTCAATATCGAAAAAACCGATGATGCCAAAATCTACAAAAATACGGAAATTCAATCCTTAATTACGGCCCTCGGTTTAGGAATTAAAGGAGAAGATTTCGACCCCTCACAATTGCGCTATCATCGCATTGTTTTAATGACTGATGCTGATGTGGATGGCGCACACATCCGAACTTTGTTATTAACTTTCTTCTATCGTTATCAGAAGAATTTAATTGACCAAGGTTATGTATATATCGCCTGTCCTCCTCTCTATAAATTGGAACGCGGTAAAAATCATTCCTACTGCTATAGCGATCGAGAATTACAGCAAAAGATAGCGGAATTTCCCTCTAATGCTAACTATACAATCCAACGTTTTAAAGGGTTAGGAGAAATGATGCCCCAACAACTTTGGGATACTACCATGAATCCCGAAACTCGCACTTTAAAACGGGTGGAAATCGAAGACGCAGCCAAAGCTGAGGAATTATTTACGATTCTTATGGGCGATCGAGTTGCCCCCCGGCGAGAATTTATCGAAACCCACGGATCGCGTTTAAATCTTACCGATTTGGACATTTAAACAGTAACTTGGGGCTGTGTTAGTCTAGGCTAATACAGCCCGATCATATCCCTAAATCCAGTTAGGGTTTGAGCAAGCGGAAAGGAGGCACTCGGCGCATCCCCAATCCGCTACGCTGGCTGAGGGTGGGGACTTCCCCTGCCACATTTTTGTTAAACTAACTTTTGGATAGCTGCTACTAACTGCTCGATTTCTGAGGGCAAAGTGAAATAATGAACACAGGCACGCACACAGAGGGGGTCGAGGAGAGTTCGCAGTAAAAACCCTTGTTTTTCTAGCTGTTGCACTAACTTTTGTGGGGTGATGGCCGAGTCAATTTGAAAGGAAACTAAACCGGATTCCGGCGGAGAATTTTTTAAACATTTCACCCCTTTAATCGTCTTTAATTCCCCCCAAAGATAAGCCGCTAATTGACAAATCTTTTCGTATCTTTGTCCCCCATCACCCCAGGCATTATGTACCGCAATAGTTGCCCTTAAACCCTCAAATTGGGGATAGGCAGAAGTGGCTACTTCAAAGCGTCTGGCATCCGGTTTCCAACCGATAGGCTGTCCTCGGCTATCTGTTTCAATGCCGCGCCAACCGATAAAAGTGGGCTGTAAACTAGGGAAAATTTCGGGACGAATATACAATCCTCCCACACCAGCCGGTCCACACCACCATTTATGACCCGTAAAAGCATAACAATCGGCGGCAGTAGCGCTTAAATCTAAGGGCAAACAACCCACGGATTGGGCAGCATCCACCACCACTAAAACGGGTTTTTCGGTGACAGAATTATCATGACAAAGTTGCGAGATTTCCTTGAGGGGTAAAACCTGTCCAGTATTCCACAAAACGTGACTAACCACCAAAACCCTAGTTTTTGGACGTAGATGGGCGGAAATCACTTCTATCGGGTTGCCGCCGTTTAAAGTTTCCCGAATAGGACAAGTGGAGATTTCCAGATGATAACGACGGGCAATTTCTTGAACCGTGGCGATAATTCCGGGGTGTTCACAATCGGTTAGTAAAATATGTTCCCCCGCTTGCCAATCAACTCCCCAGAGGGCGATATTACAGCCTACAGTGACATCCTCGGTGATAGAGAGATTCTTAGGGCTAATTCCCAATTCCTGAGCCATTTCTTGCCTGAGAAGTTCCGTTTTTCCGGTAATCCAATCGTTTACCCGTCCTGAAAAAGGCCCCTGTTGTTGGAGAAAATTATGGGCATCGATAATCGCCTCTAATCCCGCCTTGGGCAAGGTTCCCTGACCACCGAAATTAAAATAAACTTTATTGCTAAGTCCCCGAAATTCCTGTCTTTGTTCGGCTAAATCCGGTTTACTAACGGCGCAATCGAGGGTATTTTCGTCTAAATTCTGCATAAGCGGCAAGATGGGGGGTCAGTTATCAGTTATCAATTATCAATTATCAGTTAGAAGGTGTTGGGTTTTGGGGTTTTAGGGTTTTAGTTGAATTCCCCATTTCCCCATTTCCCCACTTCCTGACGACCGACGGCTGAATTCTATCGACGGATTAAGTCGCAATTGTCACAATAGTATTAAAGTAGAGGAAACATACTTGGGAATATTTTCTTTTTTTAGTTTATTATTTTTTACTTTACTTCACTGGTCCAGGAAAGCTTAACTTTTCTCCTTGTATAGAATGCTACTGACCGATGATCTACTTCTAGACTACCAACGTTGTCAACGCCGTGCATTTTTAAATCTCTACGGCAATAGCCAAGAAAAAGACCCTGAGCGCGATTTTTTGCTTAAATTGCGCCGAGAGAGTCAAAGTCACGTTAAAAAAGTCCTGCAAGACTCCTATCCCGATTATTGTTCCCTGACTACCCCCAGCACTGATATTTTGGCCGCCGCTAGGGAAACGGAAGCTTTGATGGGTCGGGGTGTACCCTGTATTTATCACGGAGTCCTTTTACAATCTGCCTATCCCGTCTCTTTAACCGGTTCCCCGCATTTATTAATTAAACAGGCAGGAGAGTCGAAATTTGGCGATTGGGTTTATTATCCCCTCAATATTCAACTCGGTCGCCGTCCTAAGCCTGAATATAAAATGCTGGCTACTTTTTACGCCTATTTATTAGCCAGTATGCAGGGAGTTTTTCCCAGTTATGGGGAAATTGTCCTACGTCGTCATAATCGCTATCGGGTGGAATTGAATCTCTGGTTAACTAAACTAGAGGAAATAATCAAAAAGTTCGGCGAAATGGTGATTAATCGGCAAGAACCAGAAGTTTTTATCTCGCGTCAGCGTTGCAGTTTATGTCATTGGTATAGTCACTGTTATGGTATTGCTCAAGCGAGTCAACATCTTTCTTTAGTCCCGGGGGTGACTCCTAGTCGTTACCAATTTTTACAGTCTTTGGGGGTTTCCACCATGGCATCCCTTGCGCTTACCTGTCCTACCCGTATGGGGGAGGGGATGGGGGTAGAGGTGGCTAATCAGTTACAATTACAGGCCCAAGCAATTATTGAAAATCGGGCCTTTCGCAAAAGCAACGGGAAAACTGCTTATTTGTCCCCCCTACCGAGGGCCGAGATTGAATTTTATTTTGACATCGAAGCGGAACCAGAACAGAATTTAGATTATCTTTTGGGGATTTTACGGGTTGATTATCGAGTTAATACCCAGCAATTTTATCCCTTTTTGGCAGAAAAGCCGGAAGATGAAGGCAGGATTTGGCAGGAATTTTTAACCTTAGTCATGCAGGATTATCAAGCACCAATTTTTCACTTTTCTGAGTACGAAGTAGAAACAATTAAGCGATTGGGTTATCTTTATAAAACCCCTTCTTCTTTGATTAATCAGTTAGTTTCTCGCTGTTTTGATCTGCACTATCATGTAGTTAATTCGGTAACTTTTCCCGTGGAAAGTTATTCTTTAAAATCCCTCGCTAACTGGATTGGCTTTCAATGGCGCGATCGAGGAGTAAGCGGGGATCAATGCGTTTGGTGGTATGACCAGTGGTTAAAAACAGGAGATCGGACTTTATTGGCGGCTATTTTGCGTTACAATGAGGATGATTGTCGCGCCACCTTTATACTAAAAGATTGGCTTGTAAACTTTTTAATTTGATTCTAAAGATTTATGACAAATAGGGGGGGAATGTAGCCGCTGCTACCCGTAGCCGTAAAGGGAAAATGATAGGCTATGGATGTGAAGACAGTCCCCTCACCCAATGGTGATCCCCATGTTCTCCCCACTTTTTCCGCTTCTACTCCTACTGCTTTCCTTCCTTAGTCTTCTCTGGTATCAAAAGACCGATAATGATATTTTTAAAGCTCTTGCCGTTAGTAGTTTAATTTTCGCAATTATTTGGGGCTTAATTCTCGCTCATTGGTCAATTCACCTGTTGGGACTGCTGTTATTGTTAAAATTCAGATCCCCCGCTTTCAGTTTGGTGCGCGTGCCTAGATGGTAATGGTTTGACCTTAATCTTCCAACTGTCCGGTAGGTACTTCGATCGCTTGTACATCGATCGTCCCGGGAGGGGTGAGAATAATAAACTTACCCCCTTCCACTTTCAACGGTTCACCACAGTTAGGACATTGACATTCCGTGCGATTAAAACCCGTAAATTCGTAGCTACAGACGGGACAGCTATCTTCAACTAAATTGCGTCGCAACCACCAGCGAAAAATCCCCCAAGCAATCACAGGAGAAATTATTAGGAATGCCACGAGAATTAAAAAACTATTGACTAACCAACCCAGTCCGATCGAGCCTAACAACAATCCGACTAAAATCAAAGATAAGAAACAACCCAAACCAGAATCATTGACAGAATAGCTGCGGAAAAAGTTGTTATTCACGGCTCAACCCTCGATTCATCAAAGCTGCAATTATCTTTAACCTAACACATTCCTAACACATTGCCACGGTTAAATCTTCTTTTTGACTCACCGGTTCCTCGCTCTATTCTGCCTTGGGTTTAGTTTTGATCGAGATTATCCAGATTGAGAGCCTCACCAAATCTGCTGGGGAGTGGGTCGTCTGCTGGCTTCAACTTGTTATAATAGGTCGATACCTATCCACCATATTTCTAAAAACCATGAGCGATCCTCGTCTGTCTCTAGTGGCAGCTGCCCGAAGATTTTATCAACTGGGTTGGATGCTTGGCACGGCGGGTAATTTATCCGCTAAAGTTGATGATCATAGTTTTTGGATTACTGCCAGTGGCAAAAGTAAAGGTAAACTAACAGAAGAGGATTTTGTGCGCGTGGATCTGACGGGAAAAGTCAGAGAATTAGCTCATCGAGATAATCGTCCTTCGGCCGAAACTAGCATTCATCAGGTGATTTATTGCCTCTTTCCCCAAGCACAAGCTTGTTATCATGTCCACTCGGTGGAAGCGAATTTAGTTTCCCGTTTTGCTCGCGAGGACAAGTTATCGTTACCTCCCTTAGAAATGTTGAAAGGTTTAGGTATTTGGGTAGAAAATCCTCAAGTATTTATGCCGGTTTTTGCTAACTATCTCGATGTGCCGAAAATTGCCGCAGAAATAGAAAGTAGATTCTCAACTTTCCCCCCAGAAATTCCCGCTTTACTGATTTCTTACCATGGCGTGACGGTGTGGGGTGAGTCTCTAGAAACTACCGAGAATTATTTAGAGATAGTTGAGTATATTTTTCGTTATCTAGTGGCAGCCTATCAAGTAAAACCTTGGTAAACCTTCAATTAGACAAGGCAATCAGGAAAAGATTGCCGACATTTTCCAAGGCGCCACCCAGATTCGAACTGGGGGTAAAGGTTTTGCAGACCTCTGCCTTACCACTTGGCGATGGCGCCGATCAATAAATATCCATCATAGCATAACAGTTGGCAGTTTGCCAAGAGTGGAACCCAAGAGTTGAGCGATCGATCTATAATTTATGCAGCCGTTCTCTAATATAGTGGGGGATTTCAGGCTTAAAAAAGCTATTATGATGAGAAATCAAAGATATTTACTAACTTTTATCGGTTTATTGGCTTTATCCTTGCCAGTACAGGCTAATAATGCCGTTTACCTTAGCCAAAGTTCTAATCCTGCCACGACTTTTGACAGTTATCGTCAAGAATGTTTACAAAGAGCGCGCGCAGAGGGATTAGCTGCTGATGTGGCCAAAGACCTATGCGACTGCACGATTAAAAAATTCCAAGCTCGTTATAATCTACAGCAATTCCGCACCCTCGTGCAGAAGTCGAAAACCGATAAAGCTGCCGCTAGGACTTTAGCGAGTGTGGGAGAAGCTTGTTTTGATGAGATTTTGTATGAATAGCAGGGATAGGGGGTTTTTTAGCTATCACAAAAAAAGCTCTCCCTGCTCCGCAGCTCCAGCGCTCATAGACAGTCTTAACAAGTAATTTAGATAGTCAACAGCTTATTTATGTCAACGCTCCCAATGGCAGAAAAATCGAATTATTGGAGTATCAAGACGATTATCAATGGCGATAATTTCTCTCTCAAATTCCTTAGAAATGCCTCTTGATTATTAATAACTTTAGGTGTATTATTATCTATCTAAATTCTTGGAGCTTGTTGCTGTATAATTGTAATGACTGACCCCGCTTTTCATCTGAACTATGCCTATTCCCGATTTTCAATCGATTATGTTGCCTCTATTAAAAATACTTGCAGATGGCAAGGTTTATAAATATCGAGAAATTCTTGAAGCCTTGGCCAGAGAGTTTCAAGTCACGGAAGCAGAAAGAAAAGAGATGATTCCCAGTGGACAATCAAGAGTTTTTGATGGTCGGGTAGGTTGGGCAAAAACCTATTTAAAGAAAGCGGGATTAATTGACTCACCCCAAAGGGCAACTTTTGTAATTTCTGAGAAAGGAAAAGAAATCTTATCTCAAAATCCTGCTCGAATTGATGCAAAATTTCTGAGACAGTTTCCCGAATTTCAAGAATTTACTCAAGTCAATAAGCAAAATGAAACTATTACTCTTGACAGCAATTTATCAGCTTCTGAGCAAGAACAAACACCAGAAGAATTACTAGAAAACTCCTATAAAGAAATTCGTCAAGCATTGGCTACAGACTTACTTTCTATTTTGCGAAAATTATCCCCAGATAATTTTGAAAAATTAGTAGTATAATTACTGGTAAAAATGGGTTATGGTGGCTCGATTAGAGATGCAGGTAAAGCGGTGGGTAAGAGCGGTGATCAAGGGATTGATGGGATCATAAAAGAAGATAGACTCGGTTTAGATATAATCTATATTCAAGCCAAAAGATGGGCTGATAATAATGCCGTTGGTCGTCCAGAAATCCAGAAATTTGTCGGGGCATTAGCGGGACAAGGAGCCAAAAAAGGTATTTTTATCACTACTTCCTATTTTACCCAAGAGGCTTTAGAATATGCCCCCAGAAATGAGATAAAAATAGTGCTGATTGATGGGGAAGAATTAGGTCAATTGATGATCGATTATAATTTAGGTGTATCGACCCAAAAAATCTATGAAATCAAGAGAATTGATCATGATTATTTTGGGGATGAATAATAACGTAGCGACTGTCTTGATTGTCAAGGGGTAACTCAAAAAACAATCAAGGAGTTGCTGTCGAACCTAAAATCTCAAGCCAGAAAAAAAGCGCAGCGAAAACTAAGTCGCTCAGTGTCAGCAAGCTGCCAAGGCTGATTTTGGCGAACCATTGCATTAAGAATAACTAAGATTTTCCGCACACAAGCAGTCAGAGCCAGTTTTTTTGATTTACCTCGTCCGACTAGGCGTTCGTAAAAAGTTTTAATCACCGGATTATGACGCATAGCTACCACCGCTCCCATGTAAAGAGTCGCCCGAATCTGAGCGCGACCTCCCTGAATCATTCGCTTACCTTTATGTTGACCACTATCATGATTAATCGGTGCGACACCGACTAAGCGAGAGATTTGTTTGGCGGTTAATTGACCGAGTTCTGGTAAGTCGGAGACGAGAGTAGTAGAAATTACTTGACCAATCCCAGGCACGGTTTTGAGTAAATTAACTTTCTCGAGCCATTGTTGGTTAGCTTGGGTCAATTCCTCAATTTCTTGATTGAGTTTTTCGAGGCAGTTATCGAGATACTCAAGATGGGCTTCGATATCGACCAAAGCTTTACCGCGAGCGCGTTCCCGTCGGTTTTTTTCGGCAGTCCGCATCTCGACAAGTTGCCGGCGACGACTAATTAAGTCGCCCAATTGACGAGATTCTTCCGACTCAACCGCTAATATTTGCGGTTGCATTGCTTCGCCAAAATGAGCTAAGATTTGAGCGTCAATGGCATCGGTTTTGGCTAATTTACCAGTGGCTTTAGCAAAGTCTCTTCCTTGACGGGGATTGATTAAGGCTACAGGTAAATCCGCTTCTTGTAATTGAATCACCAGTTCAGTTTCTAAACCTCCTGTCGCTTCCAGAACGATGAGGTTGACAGTGTAGGATTTTAGGGTCTCGACCAGTTTAGCTCTGTCCTCCTTTGTGTTAGCAACTTTCATCGCTTTACCCATCGGACGGAGGTAAACATCTAGGGTCGCTT
>VYLG01000165.1_pt1 | contig 20495 bp, 13 predicted proteins | sample 5114351 | NCBI WGS metagenome assembly VYLG01 (sample SAMN12291798, study PRJNA351875) | freshwater metagenome | isolation source: freshwater lake | place: USA: Michigan, Kent Lake | collected 2013-08-15
AATAAAATTTCTCAACCCCTTCGGGGTAGGGAAATTTTATAGGTAAATTTTATGACTTCACTACGTGAAAGAAGCGATTGGCTCCGCCTTCGCAAAGCGAAACCCGTAGGGGTTCTAAAATTTACCTATAAAATTTCCGAAGGAAATTTTATAAATTTTATAGGCAAGCGCAGCCCCTAACCCCCCTTCTTTCGCTTTGCGAACGGGGCTATAAAATTTAATTAGTAAATTTTATAAGGGGTTTGGCTTTGACTCCGTCAATGCCAACGCGCTTGCCTCCGGCAGCGCAAGGGAAATTTTATGGCTTCGTTCGCTACGCGAAACCCTAACCTTAGTTGGATTTACCCCTTATAAAATTTACTAATTAAATTTTATAGCCCCCCTAACCCCCTTATAAAATTTCTACGAAATTTTATAGCCCCTACCCCCTTCGCAAAGCAAAACCCGTAGGGGCAGGGGTTTCGCTTCGCGAACGGGTTAGGGGGCTATAAACGCCTCCTTCGCTTCGCTCCCTACGAGCAACTTATAGGGCCGGGGTCGTTTATAAGGGGGGCTGCGCTTGCCTATAAAATTTCCCTTGCGCAAAGCGCAGTTCCTAACCCCCCGAAGGGGGGTAAGAGGCTGCGCTTTGCGCAAGGGAAATTTTAGAACCCCTACGGGGAGGCAACGCAAGGGGTAAGCACTACGTGCAACGAAGCGAAAGGTTTGCCTCCCGTTATTCGCTCCCTTTGCCTCCCTAATCCCTTTCTACCCCTTAGGGGTTGCACGTAGTGCTTACCCCTAAGGGGTTAGAAGCGAAAGAAGAGGGGGGTAAGCACTACGTGCAACTACGCAAAAGGGTAGGCAACAGGAGAACGAGCCAATCAATAAAATTTACGTGGTAAATTTTATAGGGGCTGTTTTCTTTTCAAGGTTACTGGTGCAGTAGCTAACGAACGGAGGGATTAAGGGTACTGTTAAAATTTCAAAGTATTTTAAATAAATTATTTCTCTTTAATTCACACAATAATTTCAATTATTGATTACCTGGGTTTCAACCCCCTTTTATTAGTAACCCTTTTTATGGTCTTCATTTAAGTAAGGGTGAAAATGAGAGGTAAGGAATCAATCAAAAAACCCCGTTCTTTCGCCAATGCAAAGCGCAACCCTAATTTCCCTTACCCCTTTTCTCTTGACTCCGGCAACGCTGCCTCCCCGTAGGGGTTATAAAATTTCCCTTGAGCAAAGCGCAGCCCCTTATAAAATTTACTAATTAAATTTTATAGCCCCGAAGGGGTTAGGGGCTGCGCTTGCCTCCGGCAGCGCAAGAGAAATTTTATAAATTTTATCAGAGGTAGGGACGCAACGCGCTCGCCTATAAAATCCCCTTCGGATTGATCGAAAGGAGCGGGGCGGGCAACGTAAAATTTATTGCTCCAGCAACTCCAGATTGGCGAAGCCAAGCTCCTACGGGCTGGATCCCTCCCCTGCCCCTACGGGTTTCTCTTTGCGAAGGGGGTAGGGGCTATAAAATTTACTTCGTTCGCAAAGCGAAACCCGTAGGGGCTCGCTTCGCTCCTTGCGGTTGGCGTTCGCAAAGCGAAAGCCAATAACCCGTAGGGGCAAATTTTATAAGGAGCCAATAGCCTCTTTCACGTAGTGAAAAAGGCAGCAACGCAGCCCTAATATCCTTACAGGGGTAAAGGTAAAAAAGGGGGGGGTAAAGGTTAGTGAAAGGAGGGGCGGATGTGAGTTTAATAATTTCCTTATAAATAATTTACAAAAATGGAAGTAAATATTCTTGGATTAATTGCAACTGCTTTATTTATTATTATTCCGACTTCGTTCTTATTAATTCTTTATGTAAAAACAGCATCTGCTGAGTCTAACTAATAATATTTTTTTAATACAATCTAATACATTTAATATAAGGTTCTTAGTCACTTTTGTCCCCCTATTCGCTTCTTCTGCACTGCCTTTCTGCAACCCCGAATTTGGCAGAGCGAGCGCCTACGGCGCTTGGCTAATTTACGTTTTTCGCAAGCGATTTCTCTCTCGCCCTTGCTGTTGCCCCCGGTCGTTCTCGGGCGAAAGGAGTTACCTCCGGTCGTTCGCTCCCTTTGCCTGCCCGTTGCCTTCGGCAAAGGGAGGCAACGGGCAGCGAAAGAAGGGTTGCCTATAAAATTTCTCTTGCCTCCGGCAGCGCTGCCTCCCCGTAGGGGTTCTAAAATTTCCCTACCCCTTACCCCCCGAAGGGGGGTTAGGGGTAGGGAAATTTTATAGGCAAGCGCAAGAGAAATTTTATAACCCCCTACCCCTTACGGGGGTTAGGGGAGGCAGCGGGCCAAAGCGCGTTGACTTCGCGAATAAGCGAAATACGTGAACGAAACACATATGTGCACGGAAGCGAACGAACTACTTTAAAATGTTGTCTTTATTATCTTAAATTACATTTACAAATTTGTTAAACGTTTTTACATTAATTAAATATTAAAAATACTTGCATAGTACACTTAAAACTCATAAAATTAGAAAAATAATAAAATAAATTTAGATGTTAACAAAAAGAGTAAGTAGTTTTCACGCTAACTATAATATAATTGTATTAGGTTGTATAACATTAATAATATAAAATAGATTGTTAAAATAAGAATTTAACAATTTAGTTTGCCTTTCCATTTATACCTAGTCTAAACGTTAGGATCATGCACTCCTTTTACTTGCCTTACCGGCACACCTAGCCCCTTTTGCCTCTGCGCTTGATAAGCATAACAACTCTTTAGCTTGTTGTCGGTAAGCACCCCCGGATTTCGATTGTTGGTCAGCAATGCCCTTTCGCGTAGTTGCACGTAGTGTTTATCCCCTTCTTTCCCTTCTAACCCTGCCTTCGCTACGCGAAACCCGTAGTTTGGCTTTGCCAAGCAATAAAATTGCCTTCGGAAATTTTATAGGCAACCCCCTAAAGGGGGTAAGGGTAGAACGGGGCAGCGCTTGACTGCCCCGTTAGGGGTTGCCTCCGGCAGCAGCGCTGCCTCCCCGTAGGGGTTCTAAAATTTCTCAACCCCTTACCCCCCGAAGGGGGGGTTAGGGGTTGAGAAATTTTATAGGCAAGGGGTAATTTTATTGCACGTATCCCCGTAGGGGCTCACTGCCCTCCTTAACTTTACCCCCTTACCCCTTTGGGGTTGCCCGCAGGGAGCGAAGCGAAGGGGGTCGTTTGCCCCAAGGGGCAAAGGCCCCTATCCCTTCCCCGTAGGGGCAGGGTAGGTGTTAGGGGGTCATAACTTGGATGCCCTTAGGGAGCCCGCCCCTACGGGTTTCGCTCCTAACCCTTCCCCTGCCCCTACGGGGAAGGGGGGCTGCGCTTGCTTATAAAATTTCCCTTGCCTCCGCCAACGCTACCTTTTTCACTACGTGAAAGAAGCGAAACCCTCCCCGTAGGGGCAGGGGTTATAAAATTTCCTTCGGAAATTTTATTACCCCTTATAAAATTTATAAAATTTCCTTCGGAAATTTTATGGCTACGTAAATTTTATAGCCCCGTTCGCGAAGCGAAAGAAGGGGGGTTAGTGGTGCGCGTAGCGCGACCATAAAATTTCTCTTGCCTCCGGCAGCGCTGCCTCCCCGTAGGGGTTCTAAAATTTCCCTACCCCTTACCCCAAAGGGGTTAGGGGTTGAGAAATTTTATAGGCAAGCGCAGCCCCTAACCCTTACCGGGTTAGGGCTATAAAATTTAATTAGTAAATTTGATAAGGGGTTTGGCTTTGACTCCGTTAATGCCAACGCGCTTTGCGTAAGGGGAATTTTATAAATTTTATAGGCAGCGCTGCCTATAAAATTTACTAATTAATTTTTATGACTTCACTACGTGAAAGAAGCGATTGGCTCCGCCTTCGCAAAGCGAAACCCGTAGGGGTTCTAAAATTTCCCTACCCCTTATAAAATTTATAAAATTTCCTTCGGAAATTTTATGGCTACGTAAATTTTATAGCCCCGTTCGCAAAGCGAAAGAAGGGGGGTTAGGGGCAGCGCTTGCCTATAAAATTTCTCAACCCCTAACCCCTTTGGGGTAAGGGGTAGAGAAATTTTAGAACCCCTACGGGGAGGCAGCGCTGCCGGAGGCAAGAGAAATTTTATAGGCAAGGGGTAGAAGAGCAACGAAGAAGGCAGTCATAATTAAATAGAGTAAGACGAGAGCCGAGACAGCTTGTCGAGTTTTGTATAATTTAGGGATAAAATTCCATTTTTTAAAAAATGCAAAAAGTTAACCATTTATGTGTTAACTTTCAACCTAATTAAATAACTTGAAATTAGCAAGTGTACCACCCAACCCTTTATTCTTCTAAGGCTGTTACTTTTGCAATAACTGTTATTTTTATGAAATTTTTTTAATTTTCCAAATTTTTAGAATAATAAAAAACTATTTTTTTATATATACAATGGCTAAAAAAAGTATGATTCAGCGCGAATTAAAACGTCAACGTCTTGTTATGAAATATGCCAAAAAACGTGCCGATTTAAAACAAGCTTTAAAAGAAACAACAGTCTTAAAAGAGAAATTAGCTTTACATAGAAAATTACAACAATTACCACGTAATAGTTCATTTGTCAGACTACACAATCGTTGTTTAGTAACAGGTAGACCTAAAGGCTATTTTAGAGATTTTGGTTTATCACGTCATGTTTTACGTGAAATGGCGCACCAAGGACTATTACCAGGTGTTACAAAATCAAGTTGGTAAATAAGTATATATTTAATATATTTTTTACTTCAGCCTGTTGGTAAGCCTCTTACACCTTGCTCTGCCTATAAAATTTACTAATTAAATTTTATGACGCTACCCCTTCGCTTCGCGAAACCCGTAGGGGCAGGGGAGCAAAATCCGTAGTTTGGCTTTGCCAAGCAATAAAATTTCCCTTGCGCTGCCGGAGGCAAGCGCAGCCCCTTACCGGGTTAGGGGCTACGATTCTTACCCCTTATAAAATTTACTACCGCTGCCTCCCCTAACCCCCGTAGGGGGCTATAAAATTTACTACGTAAATTTTATAAGGGGCAATAAAATTTCCCTTGCGCTGCCTTCGCGAAGCGAAACCCGTAGGGGCAGGCAAGCGCAAGGGAAATTTTATAGGCAACCCTTCTTTTGCTTTGCGAACGGGTCGCTAATTTCCTTACCCCTACGGGGTTAGGAAATTTTATGGTTGCGCTACGCGTTGACGAAGTCAAACCCCTAACCCTTACCCCCTTTAGGGGGTTGCCTGCCTCCGGCAGGGCTATAAACGCCTCGATCCTCCCCTAACCCCGAAGGGGCTATAAAATTTCTACGAAATTTTATAAGGGGCAGGATCGAGGCCGTTTATAAGGGGTAATAAAATTTCTCTTGCGCTGCCTTCGCGAAGCGAAACCCGTAGGGGTTATAAAATTTCCCTTGCGCAAAGCGCAGCCCCTTACCCCGAAGGGGTTAGGGGTTGAGAAATTTTATAGGCAAGCGCAGCCCCTAACCCCCCTTACCCCTTGGGGGTAGGGGAGTTTTATGGCTACGTAAATTTTATAGCCCCCCTAACCCGAAGGGGTAAGGGGTAGGGAAATTTTATAACCCCTACGGGTTTCGCTTTGCGAAGGCGGAGCCAATCGCTTCTTTCACGTAGTGAAGTCATAAAATTTACCTACCCCCGAAGGGGTTGACCATAAAATTTCCTTCGGAAATTTTATAGGCAGCGCAAGAGAAATTTTATAGGCAACCCCCTAAAGGGGGTAAGGGTTAGGGGTTTGGCGTTCGCGTAGCGAAAGCCAACGCAAGAGAAATTTTATAGAACGGGGCAAATGGGTTGCCTATAAAGTTTACGTTGTAAATTTTATAAGCGAACAACCGCGTGAACGAGGAAAAGAAAAATAAAGAACTATAAAAATTTGATTTGCTTTTTTTGGTAAAATAAAAAAAGGGTAATTTCGCTTAGTGAAACCCTAAAATAAAAATGCCTCGTCGTCCATTAAATAAAAAACGTATTTTATTACCAGATCCAATTTATAACAACGTTACAGTTCATATGCTTATTAATAGAGTATTAAAAAGTGGTAAAAAATCTATTGCTTATAGAATTGTTTATAATGCTTTAAAAGAAATTGGTGAAAACACAGGAAAGAATCCAGTTGAAATTTTTGAAAAAGCTTTAGACAATGTAACACCAAAAGTGGAAGTTAAACCACGTCGTCGTGCTGGTACTATTCAATTAGTACCTAGTGTTTTACGTACAGGAAACAGATCAAAAGCAATAGCATTACGTTGGATTTTAGAAGGTTGTCATAAACGTTCGGGTCAACCAATGGTAAATCGTTTAAAAAACGAAATTATTGAAGCTTATAAAAAAACTGGTTATGCTATTCGTAAAAAAGATGAATTACATAAAACAGCAGTAAGTAATGCAATGTATGCAAAACAACCACAAATTGTTTTAAACGCGGTTAGCCAAATTACAGTTTAATAAAAATCACTGTTTTTGCAACTTTCACGTTCTGCAATAAGTGGCATAAAATTTACTTTACCTATAAAATTCCCTTACCCCTCCTGTAGGGGCAGAGGTTGAGGCAATTTTATTGCCCCTTATAAAATTTACTAATTAAATTTTATAAGGGGCTGCGCTTTGCGCAAGGGAAATTTTATAACCCCTACGGGTTTCGCTTCGCGAAGGCAACGCTGCCTCCCCGTAGGGGTTTGGCGTTCGCGTAGCGAAAGCCAACGCAAGAGAAATTTTATAGGCAGCGCAAGAGAAATTAGCGAGCGGTAGCCATAAAATTTCCCTTGCGCAAAGCGCAGCCCCTTATAAAATTTATAAAATTTCTCTTGCGCTGCCGGAGGCAAGCGCAGCCCCTAACCCCGAAGGGGTAAGGGGTAGGGAAATTTTATGGTCAACCCCTAACCCCCCGAAGGGGGGTAAGGGGTAATAAAATTTCCTTCGGAAATTTTATAGGTAAATTTTATAGCCCCGAAGGGGTTAGGGGCTGCGCTTGCCTCCGGCAGCGCAAGAGAAATTTTATAAATTTTATTATCGTAGCCAATAACCCAAAGGGGGAATCCCGTTAGGGGCTTCGCTAATTTAACGTTAAGTTCTGATATAAAAACATAAACACTATTTTTAGTATTAAAAACAATATATCAATGTATAAATTAAATTTTTGGTTCTTATATAACCTCTGCCAGCTGTTGGTTATTTAACTTTTGTTCGTCTTCGCAGAGTAGTGAATACGCGAAATACTTGAAAGGAACTCCCTAACCTCTTTTCTCCCCTTATAAAATTTACAACGAAAAATTTATAAGGGGGGCTGCGCTTGCCTCCGGTAGCGCAAGGGGTAAGTCTGAAGTAAATTTTATAGAACCGAGCAAAAACTTATTAGGGGTTAGCTTTGGCACGCAAAAATTTAAATAATATTTAATTTATTATGAGTTTACAAATTTCTATTTTAACACCAGAACGTCCTTTCTGGAGTGGTCAAGCTGAGGAAATTATTCTTCCAACTGAAACTGGTGAAATGGGTGTTTTAAAAAATCACGCACCTATTATTACAGGTTTAGATGTTGGTGCTATGTTAATTCGTTCAAATCAAGAATGGAATTCATACGCTATTATGGGTGGTTTCGCTTTAGTTAAGCAAAATGTAGTAACAATTTTAGCAAATGAAGCACAATCTTCAGAAAACATTGATCCAGAAGAAGCAAAAAATGCTTTTGAAACAGCTAAAATTAATTTAGAAAAAGCTGAGGATGTAAAAGAAAAAGTTGAAGCAAACTTTGCGTATAAACGCGCAAAAGCACGTTTTCAAGTAGTAAAAGCTTTAAAAAAAATTTAACTTATTAAATAATTTTTAAAAACATTTTAATTTGTTTTTAAAAATTATTTAATAACACATTTAATTAATTTAAAATATAAATTCTACAAATTAATGTATTTTATTTTTTATTTTAACCCGGTTATAAAAATTAATTTGTGTTCGCTCTCCCCTAACTTCCGTAAGGGGTAAGGGGTAGAAGAGATTGTTTATAAAATTTACAAATTAATTTTTATTACCCTTCACGCTACGCCAGCACGTATGTGCAGCCCCTTTTCTCTTCGGTTTTAGAAAAATTTCTTTGTAAATTTTATAGGACGGCCGCCAACGGGCAAACGAGTAACTTACCAGTAAGGGAGACAAATACTTAAAAATTTATTTTAAGTAAAGGAACACTAAATCAACAAATAACGAAAAAGATATAATAAGATTTAAATTACCCCTTTTCTCGTTGGTAAGCACTTCACTCGCTCCCCCTTCAGGCGGCGTTCTTACCCCTTTCGCTTCTTTTCCCTCCTCCCCTTCTTTCGCTTTGCGAACGGGTCGCTTATAAAATTTCTCTTGCGTTGGCTTTCGCTACGCGAACGCCAAACCCCGAAGGGGGTAAGAAGCGCAGCCCCTTATAAACGCCTCGATCCTCCCCTAACCCCGAAGGGGCTATAAAATTTCTACGAAATTTTATAAGGGGCAGGGTCGAGGCGTTTATAAGGGGCTGCGCTTGCCTATAAAATTTCCTTCGGAAATTTTATAACCCCTTACCCCCTACGGGGGTTAGGGGAGGCAGCGCTGCCGGAGGCAAGGGAAATTTTATAGCCCCCTTACCCCGAAGGGGTTGCACAAAGTGCTTACCCCTTAGGGGCAAAAGCCCCTTAGGGGTTAGGGGGTTAGCGAACGATCGAAACCCCTTTAGGGCTAAGGGGTTATAAGCGAAAGCCAAACTCCGATAGCGAAACCCGAAGGGGTTTGACTGCGTCAAAAACCAAACCCCTTATAAAATTTTATTGCACCTCCCCCCCCGATTTGGCATAGACGAACGGCCGAAAACAGCTAAAACAATATTTTTAACGAGTAGAAGCCGTGTGCAACTATTAACGAAAGTTGCACGCACGGATTTAAAGAAAAACAATAACTTTATAAAATGACCCTTTCAGGGCTGCCCTTCTCGCTTACCCCTTAAAAAATTTTATGGCTTCGCTCTACCCCTAACCCGCTATAAAATTTATAAAATTTCCTAACCCCGTAGGGGTAAGGAAATTAGCGACCCGTTCGCAAAGCGAAAGAAGGGTTGCCTATAAAATTTCCCTACCCCTTACCGCGAAGGGGTTAGGGGTTGAGAAATTTTATTGCCCCTTATAAAATTTACGTAGTAAATTTTATAGCCCCCTACGGGGGTTAGGGGAGGCAGCGCTGCCTCCCCTAACGGGGCAGGCAAGGGGAATTTTATTGGGTTTTTCTAACTATGTATTTCCACGGTGCACGTTTTTCAAATTATGAAGCATGGTTAAGTGATCCAACTCACATTAAACCAAGTGCACAAGTTGTTTGGCCAATTGTAGGTCAAGAAATTTTAAACGGCGACGTAGGTGGTGGTTTCCAAGGTATTCAAATTACTTCTGGTTTCTTCCAGTTATGGCGTGCAAGCGGTATTACAAGCGAATTACAGTTATACACAACTGCAATTGGTGGTTTAGTATTAGCTGCTGCTTGTTTCTTTGCCGGTTGGTTCCACTACCACAAGGCGGCTCCGAAACTAGAATGGTTCCAAAACGTAGAATCAATGTTAAACCACCACTTAGGTGGTTTATTAGGTTTAGGTAGCTTAGCTTGGGCAGGGCACCAAATTCACGTATCATTACCAGTTAATAAATTATTAGATGCAGGTGTTGATGCTAAAGAAATTCCATTACCTCATGAATTACTATTAAATAAATCAATTATGGCTGATTTATACCCTAGTTTTTCAAAAGGTTTAGCTCCGTTCTTTACATTAAACTGGAGTGAATACAGTGATTTCTTAACTTTCAAAGGTGGTTTAAACCCTGTAACTGGTGGCTTATGGTTAAGTGATACTGCTCACCACCATTTAGCTATTGCTGTTTTATTCTTAGTTGCTGGTCACCAATACCGCACAAATTGGGGTATTGGACATTCGATCAAAGAGATCTTAGAGTCTCACAAAGGTCCGTTTACAGGTGAAGGTCATGTAGGTTTATATGAAATTTTAACAACATCATGGCATGCACAATTAGCTATTAACTTAGCTTTATTTGGCTCATTAAGTATTATTGTGGCTCATCACATGTATTCAATGCCTCCATACCCATACTTAGCAACTGACTACGGTACTCAGTTATCATTATTTACACATCACGTCTGGATTGGTGGTTTCTGTGTTGTAGGTGCAGGTGCTCACGCGGCGATTTTCATGGTTCGTGATTACGATCCAACTAATAACTATAATAACTTATTAGACCGTGTAATTCGTCACCGTGATGCTATTATTAGCCACTTAAACTGGGTTTGTATTTTCTTAGGTTTCCATAGCTTTGGTTTATACATTCACAACGATACAATGAGTGCTTTAGGTCGTCCTCAAGATATGTTCTCTGATACAGCAATTCAACTTCAACCAGTTTTTGCACAGTGGATTCAAAATACACATTTTACTGCTCCTCAATTAACTGCTCCAAATGCTTTAGCTGCTACAAGTTTAACTTGGGGTGGTGACGTTGTTGCTGTAGGTGGTAAAGTTGCTATGATGCCTATTTCTTTAGGTACAGCTGACTTCCTGGTTTGGATGATGTTGGACCAGGTTAAACTTCGCTATATGCTGGAACAGCTTGCGTATTTACAATACAATTTAATTAGTCCTTATTTTATTTTAGCCTTTCTATTTTTTTACAAGGCGCTAAAATAAGGAAAAATCTAATTGATTTAACCTTTGCAAAAGGGAAAGCCAATCAGCAGGGAACTTCACTTTTAGCATGTGAGGGATCCTCAGAGACTACACGCGAAGCAATTTCGGGCAATTACAAACAATTTGACTTTTCAGAATGTCAAAAAGTCCAGTAGATAAGGACTTTTTAATTTGGCTTATTAGTTTTATTGAAGGCGATGGTTCTTTATTTACATCCGCCCTTGAAAATCCTGACACGTGGCTATTTTGAAATTACACAAAGTATTAATAACGAAAAACTTATTTACGAAATTCGTAACAAGTTAGGTTTTGGCAATATTCACTATTTTGAACGCGAAGGTGAGCAGTATTGTAGATAGTAAACGTCAAAACGTGAAGATGTTATTTCGCAATTTAATTTTAGAAAAGCGCCAATTACAACTTCAAGAATTTATTAATATACTTTTAAAACCTTGTAAAACTCTTGACTTGCTGGCTTTACTGACGCTGATGGTGGTTTTCATACTAATGTTAAACAAAATTGTCGATCAACTTCAAAAAAAACCATCGGGCGGTTATTATGTAAAATTTGCATGTAAGTTTTACATTACTCAAGAAGAGGAGTTAACTTTTCTAAAAGAGCTTGCTGCTTTAGTACAGTGTAAAAACAAAATTAGTAAAATAACTAATAATAAAACAAAAAAACTATACAATCGACTTGAAGTTACTCATCCAACCATTTTAATTGACTATTTTTCTAAATACTAGTTAAAAGGCGTGCGTAACCTTGATTGTTTTCTGACCCCCTTCTTTCGCCTGCACGTACGTGCTGGCGAGCGGGGTTCGGGCTCGCGTATTTGGCTATTACAATGAACAACGTGCTTTTACAGAAAAAAGTGCAGCAAAACTTGCAATAATTATTAATTCTTAAAATGTCTTTCTTGTTTAAAAACTTTTGTAAGTCATGAAGAAGCTAAATTAATAACTGAAGCTCCTTATAATCAACGTAACCCAAATTACCAGCGTAAAAAGCCAAAAAATAAAAACAAAAAACTGTAATTGACCCTTAATTGATGATATAGTCCACTGTTTTAAAAATATAAATTTTACACTCACTTGTACTATCTTGTACTATATGAATTTGTACTTAACTTTTCATGAATTTGTACTATTAAAATTTATATTTATAAAACCCGCATCACATTCATGCTTTTACGATTCACGTAACTGTATTAATTTTATTAAAAGGTGTTTTATATGCACGTAGCTCTCGTTTAATTCCAGATAAAGCAAACTTAGGTTTCCGTTTCCCTTGTGATGGTCCTGGTCGCGGCGGTACTTGTCAAGTTTCTGCTTGGGACCATGTATTCTTAGGTTTATTCTGGATGTATAACTCGTTATCAATTGTTATTTTCCACTTTAGCTGGAAAATGCAATCTGACGTTTGGGGTACTGTTACAGACGCTGGTGTATCACACATTACTGGTGGTAACTTTGGTCAAAGCGCTAACACTATTAACGGTTGGTTACGTGACTTCTTATGGGCACAATCATCACAAGTTATTCAATCATACGGTTCATCATTATCCGCATACGGTTTAATGTTCTTAGGGGCCCATTTTGTTTGGGCCTTCTCATTAATGTTCCTGTTCTCAGGACGTGGTTACTGGCAAGAACTTATTGAAAGTATTGTATGGGCACACAACAAATTACGTGTTGCTCCAAGTATTCAACCACGTGCACTTAGCATTACGCAAGGTCGTGCTGTAGGTGTAGCTCACTACTTATTAGGTGGTATTGCTACTACTTGGTCTTTCTTCTTAGCACGTATTATTGCTGTTGGCTAATTCTTTTAAAATTATATTATTAAATATTGATTTAAGTTAAATTAAATCAATATTTAATTTTTAGTTAACTTCTTAACTTTATACTTGCATATTGCTTAGGTAAGCAAGTATTAGTATAATATTTTAAGAGTAATGTAAATATTGAATTTGAAAATATAAAAGTTAGTAATTTTGTTTAGAGTGAAGTAATATTTATTTCTTTTAATTAAAAACAAAATAGAAAAACAAACAACAATAAATTACTGGTCCCTTCGGGAGAGATGGCTGAGTGGTCGAAGGCGGCTGATTGCTAATCCGTTGTACATATTTTTGTACCGAGGGTTCGAATCCCTCTCTCTCCGTTTAAAAATAGAAATAAGAAGGACCTAAGATGGCAAAGCTCTATAAAAATTAATTAGTAAATTTTATAAGGGGCCTTTGCCCTTTCGCGTAGCGAAGCCCCTAAAGGGGTTTCGGGCAAGGGCCCCTTAGGGGTAGAGCGAGCCAAAGCAGAAGGGAAGGGAAAACTTCGTTGGGAGCTTACTAAACAAACGCTGACGAAGCCGCTCCTTCGTTGAAGTTGTTGGTTTTGAAATTGAAATGTTATAATAATATAAAAAATACTAAAACTGATTTAGGTCCGGGTTGCTATTTTTTCCTCTTTAAGTGCTTCTTTAGTAAACAAATAGGTTTTTAATTTGCCCTTGCTTGGCTGTTGCAGGGTCGCCAGGAAGGGTTTAACAAATATTAAAATTCTACGGATATTTCTAAGAAACCGTTGTGAATTTGCGCCGGGACTAAATTATAATCTGATTACTATTTGATTACTATATTATAGTAATAATAAATAAAAATGAAACTTATCTTGAAAACGTTAAACAACTAAGAAAAAACAAATTTTTAAACGTGATTGCAATGCGTATTTATTTTAAGTCTAGACAATAAATCCCCCTGTTTTGTATAGAATCTTTAAATTAACATTTATATAACCTTTATGGTAACCAACTGAATGACTTTACTTGGGGACGTTCGTTATCTTGTGGAAAAAGTTTTCCGAAATTTAGAAGAGCGCTTATCAGCTTGGTGACTTTTATGAGCTATTATTTGTTGAATTGCAGTTAATTTTGCACACCAGTTTCAAAAAGATTATATATCTAAGGAGCATAGTGATACGTTAAATTTGTTAAAGGCCTTATGTTAAAGAAAACTAAATGTAAACATATAAATAGTAAAAAATGTAAATTTAAATAGCTTTTGTAACTAAATTTAACTATAAAATTTAGTACTTTTTATAAGGAGAGATGGCTGAGTGGTCGAAAGCGACTGATTCCGAATCTGTTGTACGAACTGTTGTTTGTACCGAGGGTTCAAATCCCTCTCTCTCCGTTAACAATAAACTATATAATAAATGTAAAAATTTAAAGTAATTTTTTAAATATAATAGTTAACTAAATACTTCTAAAATAATATAAAAGTTAGTAATGTTATAGTTATATTAGTTGAAAAATACTTTTATTTTGTTTCTTTACTTGCCCCGTATATAATACTGAAAGGGCTTCGTTGTCGTTCTTGCACTTCTGCCTAACGCCCAGAAGGTTACGCTGCCCTCCTGCGATCCTAACCCGGTTTGGCCCCCCTTTCGCTTCGAGAAGCCTTTAGGGGGCTGCGCTTGCCTGCCCCTGACCCCTAAGGGGTAAACACCACGTGCAACTCCAAAGGGGTAAAGGGGGGGGGGGTAAGGGTTAGGGTCGTTTATAAGGGGCAGGTCGGCCAATATAAAATTTGCCCCTACGGGTTATTGGCTACGCCAACCGCAGGGAGCGCGGCGAGCCCCTTACCCCCTATGGAGGTTAGGGGTGCACGAAGTGCGAAGTAAATTAGCTGACCTCCGGTAGCGGTAGCTATAAAATCTACCTATAAAATTTACCTACCCCTTACCCCGAAGGGGTTAGGGGTTGACCATAAAATTTCTCTTGCGTTGGCTTTCGCTACGCGAACGCCAAACCCCTAACCCCCGAAGGGGGTAAGGGGTAAGAAGCGCAGCCCCTACCCCTACGAGGTTCACTTTGCGAAGGGGTAGGGAAATTTTATAAATTTTATTACCCCTTACCGGGTTAGGGGTGCGCGTAGCGCGACCATAAAATTTCCCTACCCCTTATAAACGCCCCCAACCCCCTAACCCCTTCGCAAAGCGAAACCCGTAGGGGTAAGGGCTATAAACGCCTCGATTCGTAGGTTATAAAATTTACGAAGTAAATTTTATAGCCCCCCAGAGGGGGGTTAGGGGGGGGCGTTTATAAGGGGAGCGGTAGCCATAAAATTTCCGAAGGCAATTTTATAAGGGCAGCGAGGGCAATAAAATTTGTTTGCTTATAAAATTTCGGAGAAATTTTATAGGCGAATAACGTAAATTAGCCACCCATTCGCAAAGCGAAAGAAGAGCTGCCTATAAAATTTCCGAAGGAAATTTTATTGCCCCTACGGGCTGGCGGAGCCAATCGCTTCTTTCACGTATTTCGCTATGCGAAGAAGAAGGCAGCAGTAGTAACCAGAACAAATTTTGTAAGGAAAAGGAGAGATGGCTGAGTGGCCAAAGGCGACTGATTCCTAATCCGTTGTACAATTTTTTGTACCGAGGGTTCGAATCCCTCTCTCTCCTTTCGTTTTTTTTTCTCCCCGTATAACTACGCCAATTGCAGGTGTTAGCATTTCCTAACGCGCTTCTCCCCTAACCCCCTTATAAAATTTCTACGAAATTTTGTAGCCCCTACCCCCTTCGCTTCGCTCCCTGCGGTCTTCGCGTAGCGAACCCCGTAGGGGCAGGGGTTTCGCTTCGCGAACGGGTTAGGGGGCTATAAACACCGCCTCCCCGTAGGGGCTCGCTTCGCTCCCTTATAAAATTTGCCCCTACGGGTTTCGTTGCCCGTTGCCTTTGGCAAAGGGAGCGAACGAAGCCATAAAATTTCCCTACCCCTTATAAAATTTACGTAGTAAATTTTATAGCCCCAAAGGGGTTAGGGGCTGCGCTTGCCTATAAAATTTCCTTCGGAAATTTTATAACCCCTACGGGTTTCGCTTCGCGAAGGCAGCGCAAGAGAAATTTCATAGGCAACGGGCAGCGAAACCCTAACCCCCTTCGCAAAGCGAAACCCGTAGGGGCAGGGGAGGGGTCCAGACACTGCGTACAGGGTGTTTTGCTAATATTAAAAAACTTGCGTTATACTTTCTAATGTGGTATATTTTTAATACCAGGCATCAACGATGAAGCTTGAATTTTTCTGTTAGTAATTAACAAAGAAAAAATTGGCAATCCACATTAATATTTTAATATTTTTTGTAATGTCAATACGGAGAGAATCAAAAATTTAATTTATATATTATGACAGCTATTTTAGAACGTCGTGAAAGTACTAGCCTTTGGGCTCGTTTTTGTGAGTGGGTAACTTCAACAGAAAACCGTATTTACATCGGTTGGTTTGGTGTTATTATGATCCCAACTCTTTTAACAGCAACTAGCGTATTCATTATCGCTTTCATCGCTGCTCCTCCAGTTGACATTACGCAGTAACCACAGGTGTCCTTTACTCGTAAGAGTATTGCTAAATTGGGTAAAATGCTGAAAACCGAAAGATAATCAGCAGCCAAGCCACAGAGGGATATTTCATTATAGAAATAGGTTCTGAGGAAGGTCCAGAGACTAGTGTTTGAGTCCCAACAATAACAACACATAAGCGCCCAACCCCTTTCAAAAGAAGAGAGGGTGAAGATATAGTCCATCGATTGCCTACTTTTACCGACTTAATACGATAGCTGGCAGAATACCATTATGCCAAGAAAAACCAAACTAACTGATAACTTTCCAATTAAAAATCTAACTGAAGAGCAGTTTGCCTGGTTAGCAGGTCTATTTCAAGGTGAATCCTACCTTTATTTCGACAATCGAACTAGAACTGAGTCCTCTCCAGATGTTTATACGCCGCCACCATAAGTCCCCCAAATCAAGCTTGAAATGATTGAAAAGGACCTAATGGATAAAATCGGGCAACTTACAGGTAAAAAAGTAGTTGAACAACGTCGTAGAACAACGGCAGGTAACGCAGTTTATAGACTCAACATTACTTCATGGGCAGAAGTTGAAGTTTTCTTAAGAGGGATTTTGCCTCACGTTACTGGAAACAGAACACGTGAAAAAATCAATGCCATGTTGGCTGCGTGCAACCAACATAATGCGTGGGAAGCGGCAGGCGGCAGATCAAATGCTGCAAGAATTGCAAACAAAGCTAGTCAGGCATCAAGAAAAGAAAATAGACCGCAAACGTAGCAAACTGTCAAGCAGGTAGACAATACTGTATTTTAAAAAGTAGATTTAACCTGCACTTTAACCAAGATGGTTAAATTTACTAGAATTGATAAAACATAACTTAATAAGCTATTGAGTAATAAGTTATTAAGTTATGTTTTATCAATTCTAGTAAGCAATCGCGCGATGGTATCCGTGAGCCAGTATCTGGTTCATTATTATACGGTAACAACATCATCACTGGTGCTGTAATCCCTCTTTCTAACGCAATCGGGTTACACTTCTACCCAATTTGGGAAGCTGCTTCTTTAGACGAGTGGTTATACAACGGTGGTCCTTACCAATTAATCGTATTACACTTCTTATTAGGTGTATGTTGTTACATGGGTCGTGAGTGGGAACTTTCTTTCCGTTTAGGTATGCGTCCTTGGATTGCTGTTGCTTACTCAGCTCCAGTAGCTGCTGCAACTGCAGTATTCTTAATCTACCCAATCGGTCAAGGTTCATTCTCAGACGGTATGCCTTTAGGTAAACTTTTTGCCCCACCTTTGCAAATTAATTTTGCAGCATTAGTACTGTTTCAACTAATGTTCGTAATGGAAAGGTTGGAAACTTGTCTAAACAGGGGAAGCCCTCTCTATGCCTCCCCTCAGGGGGTTTGGAAAAGTGAATCAAATAATGATAGTGAATCTGCCTTTGATCAATCAAAGCAATTAAATATAGAAAATTTGCCTTTATTTGTAGAGGGTAATCCTGTGCTAAACCGATTATTACCTAGACAAAAACCTGGTTTATACATGATTCGCTGTGATGTAAACGATAAACGTTATTATGGTGAATCAACAAATGTATCTGCAAGATTAAATTCTCACAGATCACTTCTTAAACAAGGTATACATCCTTGTGTAAATTTACAAAAAGATTGGGCTCGTTATGGCGAAGAAAAATTTGATTTTGTTCCACTATATATGGGACATGCTTGGAATACACGAAATGAAAGAATAAAAAAAGAAACCAGTCTAATTGAATTCGATCGTTTATTATGTTACAATAAGTATGCAGGTTTTGGTCGTTCTGGAAAAGATAATGGTTTTTTTAATAAAAAACATTCTCCAAACACTAAAGAAGCCATTGGTAGTTCTCAAAGAGGAGTGCCGAAAGTTTTACTAGGTAAGAAAATTATTCTTGATGGAATTAGTTATCCAAGCATTGCGGAAGCTTCGCGCAAAACAAATCATGCTCGTAAAACAATTCGTGCATGGTTAAACGATCCCACAAATCTCCGTTGTACACAAGATGATTAAGGTATTTAATCGGGAAATGCCAAACGACCATCCCAAAGGGAGTAAAGCACAAGCGTGCTTGAAAAGACGAGGCCCTATAACTTTAATTGCATTATCCCCTGCCCCCTTCGCAAAGCGAAATCCGTAGGGGTTGGGGAGGGTGCACAAAGTGCCAGGGCATGATATGGTCTGACCCTTACAGTAATGTAAGGCGGGTTTGTTTTTTCCCTTTAGGGTAAAGAAACCGGGTAGGGTTTAGCGCGCTCTACTGAACACAAGTGATTTCAGGTACTTTCAACTTCATGATCGTATTCCAAGCTGAGCATAACATTTTAATGCACCCATTCCACATGTTAGGTAAACTTTATGCCTCGCCTACAGTACATGATACTTTGTTTTTCAGTACTCTATGGGGTTTCTGGGTTCCTAGAAATCTTACAGTCGAAAAGAGTAGGTTTGAAACTTGTCTTAACGGGGGAAGTTCTTTAGTTTTGTCATTTTGCGCAAAGCGACCCACACATAGAAAGCTTGTTCAAAATGCAGCTAATAAAAATTTGCAACAATTATGCTGTATTAATACTAGCGAAGGGAGTATTAGTGAAAATAATAAGAATAATCCCGTACCAAACCGTATGGCACCAAGACAATTACCGGGTGTTTATATCATCCTTTGTCTTGTTAATAACAAAAGGTATGTTGGTGAGTCTAGAAACGTATCTGCGCGTTTATCTCAACATAAATCAAGACTACGTAGAAACATACACGAAATTCCTGAACTACAACGTGATTTTAATATTTATGGAGAAGAAAATTTTATCTTTTCACCAATTTGGATGGATAAAAACTCTACTCCAGAAGAACGTTCGGCCCTTGAGATTGAGTTTATTGGACGTTTTTACAGCCTTTGTTATAATAAATTTAGTAAACGAAATCGTAAAGGCGAAAATAACCTTTTTTGCGGCCGTACTCATAGTACAGAAACTGTTGAACAAATTTCACGCACACTTTCTGAAAATTACAAAAATAAACCCCTTGAAGGTTTTGCAATTCAACTTTACGGTGTTATTTATCCAAGCATTACTGAAGCATCGCGTAAAACTAAACATTCGCGTGATACAATTCGTCGTTGGTTAAATGACCCAAGTAATCTTAATTGTATAGCTGTTGATAGTAGTCAACCTCGTAATACAGCTTCTAATCTAAACTCATCAGAAGTTATTGATCCTAACACTGGTTTTGCTAAAAAAAATTAGCTTATATGGTGAAATTTATAGTAGTATAGCTGACGTCGCTAAACAAAAGAATTGTTCGCGTAGTAAAATTCAACGTCTTTTACGAACTTATCCTGATAAATGCTTTATTATTTTAGACAATTCTAAAGCCTAAAAGTTATTTAAATTTATTTTGTTGCTATACGGGAACGGTGTAACGACCATCCTAAAGGGAGTAGGCACAAGCGTGTCGAAATGACAAGGTCCCCACTTCTATACTATTTAACTTTCGTTAAATAGATTTTCTAAGAAAGGGATAAGATATGGTCTGATCCTTGTGGTAACACAAGGCAGGTTAATAAAAATTTTTATTTAACCGGGCAGGGGTGCGATCCCTGTTGAACATTTATGGTAGCAGGTGTATTTGGTGGTTCATTATTCTCAGCAATGCACGGTTCATTAGTTACTTCATCTTTAATCCGTGAAACTACTGAAAACGAATCAGCTAACGCTGGTTACCGTTTCGGTCAAGAAGAAGAAACTTACAACATCGTTGCAGCTCATGGTTACTTCGGTCGTTTAATTTTCCAATACGCTTCATTCAACAACTCTCGTTCATTACACTTCTTCTTAGCTATTTGGCCAGTATTAGGTATTTGGTTCACAGCTTTAGGTATTTCAACAATGGCTTTCAACTTAAACGGTTTCAACTTCAACCAATCAGTAGTTGATTCACAAGGTCGTGTTTTAAACACTTGGGCTGATATCATTAACCGTGCTAACTTAGGTATGGAAGTAATGCACGAGCGTAACGCTCACAACTTCCCTCTAGACTTAGCATCAGTTGAAGCTCCTTCAATCAACTAATTCTAATTTTTTAATATAATATAAAAGAGTTTTTATAGCTCTTTTATATTATAAAAATTTTTATTTTTTTATCTTATTAATTTTTTATTTTTTTTAAATAAAATAGTATAATTAAAATTAACAATATTATTAAATATAATTCAGTTGTTACCTCTCCCTAACCCGTTCTACCCCTTTCGGGGTTAGAGCGAAAGATAGGGGTTAAGGGTAAAAGGCGGTTAGGGTTGGGAGAGGCAGCCATAAAATTTACCGAAGGTAAATTGGCGAAGCGGTAGCCATAAAATTTCCCTTGCGCTTCTTACCCCTACCCC
>VYLG01000346.1_pt1 | contig 20234 bp, 22 predicted proteins | sample 5114351 | NCBI WGS metagenome assembly VYLG01 (sample SAMN12291798, study PRJNA351875) | freshwater metagenome | isolation source: freshwater lake | place: USA: Michigan, Kent Lake | collected 2013-08-15
CATCACGCGATTGAGGCTAAATCTTCTTTTAGCTTGTCCAAATTTTCCCTCAATAGAGTTACGAATTCTTTCATCTTCAAGAGCTTGTTTCTTGTCTTCTTTACTAATATTTGCTGGCGGTCTTCCTAAAGGGGGGCCGCTCATTCTAATACCTCTTTCTCGACAATAGGCTCGATTCTCCCGCGTCCGATAAATTTTGTCTACATGAACTGATTCAGGAGCAAAGCCCGTCAACCGCTTAAATTCTGCTATTTGTTCTTTTAAGTCCCCAGATTCATTGAAATTATCCCAACTTAGACGGTCTAAAAATACCTAGCCATTGTAACAGCTTGCTGACAGTTTAGCTCCGAATTCTACTGGGTTTCCCGCTTTCCCTCTGACAATTGGACGGATATGTGGATTTTTCTCGAAATATTTTTTGAGCGTTTCTCTTTGAGGCTCTAATTCACTTTTAGGGCGATAGAAGTTGATTTCTTTTAATTTTTCTATTCCGCCCTCTTGATCATCTCGAAGATAAGTTAATAAGGTATTTGGCGAGATTCCTGCTAACTGACAAATTTTTTGGTGCGGTATTTTTTGACTCTTTAGCCAAAGAACTTCCATCTTCAGTGTCCCTCCATTATCTCCTAAACTCATAAAATCAACCTTGACAGACCACTAGTTATCTCTAGCTAATTTTTACAGCAATTGGTTTAAGGAGAAACTATAATTAGTAATACAATTAAACTAAAAATAAAATTGGCGTAGAATAATGAGCGAAACTAAAGTAATTGATCGAGAAAGTTTACTGGTCAATCTCCGGCAACAACTGCGAGCCGGACAACAGGAATTAGCCGATTGGCAAGGGGGAAAAATGGCCATTTCTGCGGTGCCGGGGGCAGGAAAATCCCACAGTTTGTCCGTAGCTGCCGCTATGGTTATTGCTCGTGAGCAACTTCATGCTAAAAAACAGTTAATTATTGTCACCTACACGCGCTCGGCTGCCGCTAGTATTAAAGCTAAAATTAAACAACGCTTGCAAGATTTACAACTTTCGGCCCAAGGTTTCAGCGTCCAAACTCTGCACGGACTGGCCCTACAATTGGCCCGTCGTTACCCGGAATTATCGGGATTAGACCTCGAATCTTCTACTTTAGTTATTCCGACTCCTAGCCACAGAATTATTAGAAACTCGGTGGAAAAATGGCTAATTACTGACCCAATTCGTTATCAAAAGTTATTAGAAGGAGTGGAATTTGATGGGGAAGAAACAGAAAGATTACGCCGTCAATCGGTGCTGAGAACCGAAATTTTACCTAGTCTTGCCTATACGGCCATTCATGAGCTAAAAAGTTCGGGATTATCACCGCAGCAAGTCTGGGAATTAAGCCACTACACCGACGATAATTATCAAATTCTCGCTATTGCTAGTGGTTTGTACCAACAGTATGAAATCCTGATGCGTCAGAAAAACTATATAGATTATGATGACATGATTTTAGGAGCCTTGCGAGTATTAGATGAAGAAAAAATTCGCCGACAATGGCAAAAATCTGTCTTTGGAGTCTTTGAAGATGAGGCACAGGATTCTAGTCCTCTCCAAGAAAAACTAATTACTATTTTAGCAAAAAATAATGACGGTGAAATACCTAATTTAATTCGCGTGGGCGATCCCAATCAAGCGATTAATTCTACCTTTACCCCTGCCGATCCTGTTTACTTTAATTGGTTTTGTGAAAGTTGTCAAAACGAAGGCAATTTATCCACTATGAACCAAGCAGGTCGCAGCAATACTAAAATTATTGAAGCTGCTAATTTAGTTTTACAATGGGTCGATCGAGATTGGAAACAGGGGAAAGATAATCATAAAGTTACCGAGGCTCCTTTTCGAGTTCAAGCGATTCTTCCCGTCAGTGCCGAAGATCCCCAACCTAATCCAGTTAAGGAGGGAAAAGGATTAGAAATTTATCAACCCGATGACATTTATCAAACAGTGGAATTAATTGAAAAACGTCTAGTTAAATTATTCCAAGAAAATCCTCAACATAATGCGGCTATCCTCGTTAGAGAAAATCGACAGGGACACTTTTTTGCTCAAAAATTTGCCCATTTTTATAAAAGTTATCAAATCAGAATTTTTGAAGCTAATGAGATCGATCGCTTTTCCCAAATTCCCGCCGAAATGCTGAAACTATTAGCTTTTGTCGAACGTCCCCACTCTCCCGATTATCTCAAGGGGGCTTTAGAAGTGCTACAATTTAGGGGTTTAATTACTGCCCAAGACTTAAATCCTTTAGTTACCTATCCCGAACAATTTCTTTATCCCACTCCCCTCGATCCTGAACTCAAATATAACGAAAAAATCGCCCGTCGTTATTGCTGCAGTCTATTAAAAGCTAGATTAGAATTACCCCATTATCAACTCTTATCTTTTTTCGCTATGACTCTCCAATATTCGGGGTCAGAATTAGCCACTTTGCAAAAATTAACCGCCCGTATTTATCAGGAAACTGCTGGTAATAGTTCTCTAAAAAATACAATTAATACTCTCAATGAAATTATCGCCTCCGAGCGCTTTGAAGGAGTGGAAGAAGATAACGACGATTGTTATACTCGTCCCGGACAACTGACGATTATTACTATGCACAAAGCCAAGGGTTTAGACTGGGATTATGTTTTTATTCCCTTTCTTCACGAAGATATTATCCCAGGTAAACCTTGGGTTCCCAATGGGGCGAAATTTTTGGGAGATTTTACCCTCGCAGAAGTGGCCCGGGCGCAAATTCGAGCAGCGGTTCACCAACGCTATTTAAACCCCGACAGCATACCAATTATTCCCCCACCTTTAAGCGCTTGGTTAGAAGCTGGACAACTTAAAAAAGCTGAAGAATACCGACTTTTGTATGTAGCGATGACGCGAGCAAAAAGACTTTTATGGATGTCGAGTGAAAAAAAAGCTCCTTTTCGTTGGAACACTTTTCGCGGGGATGAAAGTAGTCAATTACAGGATAAAAATCCCTGTCCTGTCTTTCCTGTTTTAATCAATGCTTTCCCTGATTCTTTCTGTGTTTAACTGTTGCTGCAGCGTCCGCGGATAAAGAATTAGGAAGACAAACCACCAAAGGAGTATGGGAATAGATAGGAGTAGGGTTAACCAGAGACGCTGGGTTAAAAACCAACACCCAGCAATCAGGGTAATTCCTGTCAACAGAATCGACCAAGGTTGACACCAACGGGGTTTGTGGTCCCAAACGTTATCGGATTTCGAATTAGACATTGGTTAAGGTTCGGTAATTTACTAACTTGATTTTATCGTACCTGACTATTCAGATCACTGCTATAATTTTGGGTAATTCTATCCATAGATTTTCTTATCTCTAGACAAACTAAGCTAAATTTTCCTATGATTGATGTCTTTTACCCGATTCCCAAGCTGTTAGATACTATTCTGACAGAGATTTATGCTGAAAATCGCCGTAAACATGAAGAAAGAATGGCAGAATTACAAATAATCTCTAATTCCTCCCTTCGCGATGCCTACGCTCAACAGCTATTATTAGATCGATTTCTTGCCCCCGTGGAAAATGCTCAACATAGCATTCAAAATGCCGCTAAACACGCTCAGTATATGGCAGAAATAGTTAATTATTATCATCACGATCACGGCTGTAGTCAAGAGCAAGCTCAAGAAATATCCCGTCAATTTCGGGTTTTAGCGGTTAAAATTTCGCACATTGACTCTCTTTACGATTTAAAAATCATTTATCAATTAGTTACTGGTTTCACCCAGCAATTATCAAGATTTAAACACCGAGAAAGAAATTATTCTTGGGAAAGGGAAATCAGAAAGGGCATTTTAGATCCCTTAAATACCTGCATTGCTGTGGAGAAAAATTTTCAAAGACGGATAGCTTTGATGACTGGTGAACCCGCATCGGCTACGGTAATGGGATTATTAGAGTCAGAATAGACAAACTGACTCTAGGGACATTTTTGGGGGAGTTTTAATACAAAGTTCCCCCAATCATAGCCGCTAATAAAATAAAACCGACCCAAACATTTTCACCGAACATTTGACCATAAACTGGTTTAGGTAAATCCGATTGACGTAACAGCCGGTATTGACGCAACCAAGCGATCGCCGCTATAACCAACCCTAGCCAAAAAGAGGCTGATAACTGCATTTTTTGCCCCTCCCAAGCCAATAGACCCACTGTTAGGACAAAAAAGACCCCCACAGCTTCCGGGGCGTATTTGCCGAAAAATATGGCACTAGAGTTAATACCAACCTTGAGATCATCCTCTCGATCGGACAGAGCATAAATTGTATCAAATGCCAATGTCCAAAAAATCACCGCTCCCCATAATATAAATGTATTACTATTTAACGACCCGGTGACGGCACTCCAACAGATTAAAACGGCAAAACCCCAAGCGAGAGAAAGAACCAATTGGGGTACAGGAAAAAAACGCTTGGCGAGAGGATAGCAGATAATCAAGGGAACGGCGGCTAAACATAGGCAAAAACTCAGGAAATTGAGATATAAAGCTAAAATTGCGGCAGAAAAGAAAGCAATCAGAGCGATAATCAGACCAACCTTGATCGATAAAGCTCTGGCCGCTAAAGGACGGTTACGGGTGCGATCGACTTGTGGATCGATATCCCGATCCCAAAGATCGTTAACCACACAGCCGGCGGCGCTAGTGGCCAAAGTTCCCAAAACGATCACCCCGATCAAGGGTAGCGGTGGCACCCCGTCTGCCGCCAAAAATACCGCCCATAAAGCGGGAATCATCAAAATTAACCTACCGGCGGGTTTATCCCAGCGCAAGAGGCGAATAATCGTCATCCAAGTGGGTTCTAGATCGGGTTGGGATATAGTCATAATTTCTCGTCAAAAGTAGAAACTAGGAGTTAACGGGTGTGGGGTGTAGGGTGTGGGGTGTAGGGTGTGGGGTGTAGGGTGTGGGGTGTAGGGTGTGGGGAGCAGGGAGAACAAAGCTGCCTCTTGCCTTTTGCCTTTTGCCTTTCCTAACCAAGAAGTTAATTTTGCACGACTACTTACTTAACCTGATTACCAGCCCCAACTATTGGGAACGCCTTTAAACGGACCAACCACATCGGAGGTTATCCATCCCCCGTAAAAGTTACCCGGTTGCGGTTGTACTAATTCGCCGTCGGCATAGCAAGCGGTCATTTTGGCGGGATAAAAAGCCAGATAATCCTTAATTGCCTGAAACTCTGGTGTTGGCTCCGGATAATACCAAGCGGCGTTAATTACCTGTTGATCCCCAACGGTGATATTGTAATATCCCGCTAAACCTTTCCACTCACAAAAAGACTTTTCTGCTGTGGCTTGCAGGTATTCCATTTTAATATCTTGGGGTGGTAGATAATAAACTGGGGGATGACTGGTTTCTAGAACTCGATAACTGCTTTTAGTATCGGCAATTATCACACCATTAAAGATAATTTTTAGGTGTTTAGGCGATAATTCTAGGCGCGGGGGACGCGGATAATCCCAGACGGATTCCTGTCCTGCTTTTGCTGGTATCGGTTGGGGACGAAACATAATTTTTCAAGTTTATAGTATTCAATTATCAATTATCAGTTATCAGTTATCAGTTTTGAGTTTTGAGTTTTGAGTGAGCATCATCAAATGGCAGTTTACTGCTGTCTTTTCACTGCTCACTGTTTACTGCTCACTGCTCACTGCTCACTGTTTACTGAAAAGAGTTTTCTCAGGGTTTCCACTCGCTCTCGATTGACATTTAAATCCGATTCTCCTAACCGGGAGGCCGAGCGAACATCGATCGCATTTTTGCTAGGATTAAGAGAAAATTCCACATCATCGACAAATCCCATCCATTGACTGCTAAATTCGGCGTAGAGATAGTTACTATCTTGGTTAATAATTTTAGTTCTCGGTTGGGAAGCGATAATTTTAGCTAATTGCTCGATCGCTTCTTTGCCGCTACCCTGATAACTAAGGGGTTCGATCGAATGAGCCTGATCCTGACTCTGACTACTAACACAATTAGGAGTGACCGGACAAGGGGCCAGTTTACCCTCCCTGACACCCAAATAATCGGGACGAGTACCTGCGAATAAACTGACGCTATCGGGAGCAATTAACCTAATTCCTAGCCAGATGAGCAGTATTCCTAGGAAAATAAACGGGGTTAGCCGGAAAGATTTTTTCACCGTGTCGGAAGTTTCAGTCATGCTAGTCTTACAGAATCACTTCAATTAACTTAACATTGATAGGTGTGACAATATCAGGAGATAGAATAAGATGTTTCTCGATGAATTACAACCCGTTGTTAAAGAACTGATTCAACAACCGATCGCTTTTTTCGGTGGTTTTGCCTCGGGATTACTGCGCTTGAAACTTTCGGACGATCCCCTCAAAAAATGGTTAGAACAGCAGGGATTAGTCAGTTTTAACGACAATAATCAGGATAACGGCAACAGTCCCCAGTCGATCTCGATCGATTAGGGATTAGGAGTTAGCTGTTGGGGATAAGGGTATTCTCCCATCCCCAACACCCCCCGCTTACCACTGCATCAGCTTAACTTGTTGCTGAAAGTAGATAAATTTCCTCGGCTACTCGTTTTAAGCGTCTTAATTGCGCTTCCATATCCTTTTTCGTCCATTTGGCGGCGAATTGCTGGAATCCCCACCCCACAACTGGATTAGGAATGGCAAACTCAAAACGATTGATTAGACAAGTGCCGCCATCATTGGGTTGACATTCCCAGCGATCGCATCCGCGAAAAAAGCCTTCAAATTGCCAGACAATTAATCCCGGTTCCCTCTCAATCACCGTACTTTTTAGCGTTGGCTGAATTAGGGGAATTTGAATCAAAAAACGACTTCTACCACCGATATCGGTCTTCCAGTCGCCGATAGGTTCACAAACTAACACCGGATTCAACCAACGACGCATTAACTCTAAATCCGTGATACAACGCTCCACCGTCGTGGCACTAGCTTTAATCTGAATTGATTGTTCAAATACTTGACAAGATGACATTGATCTGCTTATAAATTGCTGGCTGAGAATTATCGGTAGTCGGACAAAAATAAAGTTAACTGTGCAGACAAGGCAACAGTAAGGGTTTCGGCCTTGGTTACATTTCTTAACATAGTGTTGTTTATAGCCTTTCTCATCAAGATGAAGTGTAACCTAATTTGCTATGGACGACCGGCGATCGACCCCCAAAAACGAAAACTTCCTACCTCACCATTAAGATAACTGCTCTCAAGCTCACTTTTTCACTAGCTTGACAAATTCTCGAAAACGTTGGCGTAAACTCTCGATATTAACTGATAATAACATTGGGATCGAGAACAAAGCATCTAGTCATCTTCATTTAAGAGAGATTCTAAAATTTCAGGGGTTAATCCTCTTTCTTGCGCTTTTTGTCCAATAGTAGCCATCGTTTTATATAATTTGTCCAGAGATTCTTTTCTAGATAAATTTGAAGATTGAACATAAAAAGCGATTTTTTCTGCTATTTGACGGCCTGCCGATTCCAGCAATTATTAGAAACGCCGAAGTCTAACCATTATGAGCGGAATTAATCGCGAGATTTTTCTTGACACTAAGCATATTTCTAAACATCTACCGAATACTCCACAATCACGGAGATTACTGTTACGAGGACGAGCTATTCATGTGTTTAAAGATGAAGATACAATGCTACGAGTTATTCAGGCTATCATGGAAAGGGGTGAATACACGGGAAATATTCGTAACTATGAGCGCTATGGGCTATTTTTTGCCGAAGCGATTGGTTGTCGAATTAGCCCAGATGGTTTAAAGTCTTCTTTATTCTACGGCGAGGTTAAGATTAATGCAAACAACCAATATCACGCAATTCCTCAAACCCGACCTAGTGAAAGATAATTGGCGCTTCCTAGAAGTTTGGGTGGATTCTATGCAGTCGCCTCCCTATATCCTGCTAGTGTTGATCGATAAGGCGAGGGGATGTTATGTTTTTGATCCTGCTGAAAAGTACCGTCTCGTCAAGGCGTTTCCAGATTATGAAGAGGCTCAACTCTGGCTCTTGGAAGATGAATACGAACCGATTGAAGGACGATTATCTAGTGAGGAAAGCTCTTAGATTTGTTTAAACTTGTCGTTTGGAATAAAGTCAGAATATCGCCTGACCAGTGCCGTTAGGGTAAGCGCCGAGATAGTTACGAATGGAGTCAGGTTTGGGTAATTGGCGCTAGGATTATCAGAAGATTTTCTTTCGGCACTGGTAGAAAACAATTAGGAGGATTTATGATCCCGGTTAATGAGGCTCAACAAAAGTTGCACTGTTTGATAATTTGTCATAATTATGCTTTCTCAATTTAGTCCTGAAGATAGTTAGGAGATTGAGGGATTTTAATAAAGGAGAAAATGACAAACTCTACGGCATACAAATAACTTGAAAACTTGCGATCACCTTTTGGTTGGTAGTAATGGCTTTAGCCATAGATAATAAGAGTAATCGCACTACTGAGGATAAAAAACTCTGATAAAAAATTGATTACGATAACGGCGATAAATATCAAAATCTTTATCTAAAGTGGCAATAGCAGGTATATTTAATCTTTCAGAAATCGCTATTAACGATAAATCAGTTAAATCAGCAGGTAAGTCTTGGTAAATCTGATTTAATTGCTTGATTTTTTGATAATCTTCTGATAGTAAATGTTCAGCAATAAATACTCCCTTTTCTAAGGCTGATAAAAACTCTGTTTGAACTTTTACATCTGGTGCAAGTAACCACATAGTTTCAGTTACACAGCCAACAGTCGTAATTAATTGACTACTACAATTAGCAAAAAAATTAACAACTTGTTGATGATAACGATCACCCTTATTGTAAAATGCGACGATAATTCCTGTATCAATAAGGGTAAAGGGGTAATATTCAGTCATAACTATTCATGGCGTTCATGTTTTTGGCGCAAATATTTAGCAATTTTTTGCTTACGAATATCTCTGTCAGACAAGTCTTCTCTCTCGTCTAATAAATGTTCAGGATAACCACCCATTTTTTCTAAAACTGTTGGCGATTTTTTTAGAGTAATCCAATGGTTACGCAAAAGTTTTTTAACTAATTCTTGGCTAGTTATTTTCTCTTCTGATAAAATTTCAATTAAATATTTTTCTGATTCATGATCTAGATTAATTGTTAACATGATTGATTAATCCTCCCTTAAAGTTATCAATTATGAATTAGTTAGACAATAGATTTTGATAATTTGTTTCTATTTCTTTTTTAGGAATACTCATAGCATTTAACTAACCAGCGATCGCCTTTTGGTTGGTAGTAATGGCTTTAGCCATACATAATAAGAGTAATCGTCCTAATTGCTGAGTAAAAAATCATTAACAGTAACAATATTGATAGATTGAAAAGGATGTAAAATCAATAAATCTTGATCCCCTGTAATGATTGACTCTGCTTTGCCATTAACGGCTAATTCCAAATATTTATTATCTTTAGTATCTCGACAAATATCCGTCCTAAAGTCTATTTTTGAGACGAACTCAACATTTTCAGAGAAGTCCAATAAAAATTGTTTGCGTTCATCAAGACTAATATAGCGATCAAATTTTGGTCGAGATAAGACAGTTTCTAGTTCTTGCCAAGTGGCAGGAGATACGATAATAATTCCTAATTGTTGAGCTTTTTTAAAAGCAGTATTAGGTTTACTCTTGGGGAATAAAACTGAACTGATGATAATATTAGTATCAACAACAAAGCGTCTATTCATCTTCATTTAAGAGAGATTCTAAAATTTCGGGGGTTAATCCTCTTTCTTGCGCTTTTTGTCCAATAGTATCCATCGTTTTATATAATTTGTCCAGAGATTCCTTCCTAGATAAGGTTGAGGATTGAACATAAAAAGCGATTTTTTCTTCTATTTTTTGGCGTTCTTCTTCCGTTGCATTCCAATAAGTTTCAGCAACATCTAAAGGAACTTTGATTCGGATTTCTCTTTGATAGTTTGTCATAATTATGTTCTATTGATTTAGTAGTAAAGAAATTTAGTCGGAATTAATAGCCTCCCTTCAGCCAGCGTTACAGTTGAGAAGTTTCAGTTACTCTAGCGCATTGTTAAACTGATTGTCAAGTTTAGTTACTCTCAATTTAAGATATGTAATTTACTTTGGTTGCGAAAAACCAGCACCGACAGTATAAGCGACGGGAAAAGATTTTTTTGTAAAGATTGGTTATAGCTTGAGTCAGGTTTGGGTAATTGGCGCTAGGATTATCAGAAGATTTTCTTTCGGCACTGGTAGAAAACAATTAGGAGGATTTATGATCCCGGTTAATGAGGCTCAACAAAAGTTGCAAAGTTTCAGCAACATCTAAAGGAACTTTGATTTTAATTTCTGTTTGATAATTTGTCATGAATCTGTAAATTTACCTCGCAAAAACTTGTATAATTCCCAAGAAAAAAGCAAAACAAATTTACTATAGCAAGCTATTAATTTACGACACTGAATTCCAAAAGAGTCAATCTGCTGCTCGTTATCACCTTCTAAAAAAGTCTCTTTAAGACAAAATACAATCCTAATGGCTAAAGCTTTAAAGTTGTTTAACTCAAAAAGTATTCTTGTAGTTAATTCCTTAGAAAAAGATAAAAGTAATCTTAATTTTGGTGATACTTGGGAATTTTCAACGAATATTGCTGTTGCAGGTAGGTCAAAATCTTTCTGATCAAGAATTAAATTTATATTATTTATTATTTGTCCAATTTTCTCTCCTTTAGTCAGCACTTTTAAGTACAAATAGTAAGAGTAAATATATTTTTTAAACTGACTTGTGTCTTGAAAATTACTATTGACCATCGCTAAACACAAACATTTCAAAAAACAAACACCATATAATTCGAAGGGTTTATAAACACTGTAAGAATATTTTTTTAAACCAATTAAATCCCACCATATCTCAATATCTGAAAATTCTTTTTTTGTTCCAATACGAACTTTTTTATTAATTTGTTTCTGTCTAAATTTACCAGTAAATTCTTCTTTATAATACACATTCTCCCACTCTTTTCCCTGTAGTTTATTCCCAATCCCCCCCCAAATGCCTGGATCTGTCGTAACTCGCTTCGTTTCATAGATTGGATTATCCAAATCATCTACTATCTCTGTTTTGTTGCCGTACAATTGTACGTCTTCATAAATGACTTCACAAAAAGGGACAGAAACAGCCACAGGTGTATAGTGATCTGTCTTGACACTATTAATAACTGTTTTGATAAGTGTATTAATAATTTTTTCAAAATCTGAATAAGAATTGATGATTCTTTGAAAGTTTGAATTTGGAGAATCTTCTTGCTCATACAGTGAAAAAGAAGCCAAATAATCCCATAATAATCGACTGGTGTTTTTCAGTTTTTCCTTAGCATCATCATAACTTTTAGGCTCGTAATAAGCAGCATCAGCAAAAATTTTACTTAATTCTTGTTTAATTAAATCAATATAAATTTCTGGTGCTTTTTGATGCTGTGCCAAAATAATTTGTTTAAATACTAAGCCTCTAGCATCGCCTAAAGATAAAGAAGCTTGTTGAAGTAAACTATCAATTCCTTGACCCGTTTGGCAATTTATCCTAACAATAACTGGCTCTTTCTTCTTCTGGAGATCGAAATAAATATCTTTGATGCTTTTCTCTGTATCTTCAAAATTTTGCTCAGTCGCCAATGGTTTATGATATTTGTCTATCCATACATTTAAAATATATATAACATTATGCCCTGATTCAATTAAATCTATCACATAGTCTTTTTCAGATCTAGACAAGTCTTTCTTCGGATCGATTAAATAAAATACTATATCTGGCTTAAAAGGGAGTTTTTCAAAATCATTTAATTTATATGTATGCTCTTGTGGAAGGCTATTTTTTCTGTAAATAGCAACAGTAATCTCATCAATATTCGGGTAACTAGGAACTTGTTTTAGTCCTAATGCGGCTCGGTTATAATTTTCTAATCGCCCACCTTCTTGTCTTCCACCACCATCTACACCGGGTAGATCAAAAAATCTAAAACCACCAGAGAAGTCAATTAAATTAACAACCTGTGTTGTATTTTGCCTTCCTGTCGAAAGAAAATAACTTTCACCAATTAACCTGTTACCAAGAGTCGTTTTACCACTTGCGGATCTACCTGTTAGAAATACATTAATGTAACTAGAATTAGGGGGTAAGTTTTTAAGTTGTTCAGTAATCAAATTTGCTCTTATTTCCGCAAGAGATGGTTTATTGAGTTGATGGATATTCATTTTGTTTGTAACCCCTAACATGTTGTTTAAATTAGTGCTTGCATAAGAGTTGATATAATCTCATTTTCAGCTTTTTTCGAGTCAGAATTATTAATAACCTGCTCAATTTTCGATTTTAAATTGCCAATCTTAAGATTGACTTCTTTTGCACCAGCTTCATAAATATGATTAAAACTACCAGTATTTTCGTCTGGTAAACTTTCAATTCCCAAACCGATTGCTAGAATACCTTTGATGATGTCATAGCCACCCTTCAAATGCTTCAATCCGACTATTTTGTCATTATAGCCTGTTACGGCTGTCTGATAACCATCACTTACCTCTATGTGTTTTGTGCCTATTTGCTGATACCTTGTAATTTTTCCTTCTATAACTTTTGGCTGCTTTACTTTATCTACACGAGAGCCACGAATTTTTTGATCAAGTCCCCACAAACCATCTCTTTCTGTTTCAACTATTTCTTCATTTTCTACAATAGTTTGACTTACTTCTTCAATATTACCAAATACAGGTTCAGATATAGTTTTAAATTTCTCAATGGTTTCAATTATAGGTATTGGAACTGTCTCTTTTTCAGTGCGAGATTCTTTTGTTTGACTTGCAAAATCAGAAACAACTCCATAGGCATTTTCTCCATTAGGAACTTCTTTTTTGAAAACTCTTGAAGAATAGCTATATACTGCTGCATAAGAACCCAATACAATATCACTGCTGTTATCAAAGGATTGATCTACCTTAAAAGTCGCCAAACGACTAGCGATATAAATTAGGGCTTCACGAAACTTTTTACTTCTTACCATTCTCGCTTTTTCTTTTAACTTATCACCCAGCACTTCTTCCATTTTTCCGAGTTTATCCGCAGGAAGTAGCTTACAGATTTCTTCTGCAATTTTATCTGCACCAAGTCCTGTGAGTGAGTTTATTTCAATAATTACAGGTTTAGTAGGATGATTAGGAAATACCTCATTATAGATGTCCGTAATTGTTTTATAGGCATCCTCAACATTTGGTTTTGTATATTTAGGCTCACCATTTTCAGTCAAATGTAAATTCAAGGCAAATACAACATTACTTGATCCCCGTTTCTCTTTTTGTGCAGATAGTAAATCGTACATATAATTTTCATCATCACGTCCCAGTCCTTCGTGGGGAGCAATAACATATAAAATAACATCAGCCCCGTATATTAGTTGATTCTTGTTTGATTGCCATTCATCTACAGATATGGTTTTCTGCCTGGGCATTTGAGTTTTTTCAGTATAGTCAGATAATATAAATTCTGTGACAATAGGATTTCTACCTCTTTTTGGTTGTATTTGAGAAAGACATAGAATAGCACGATTGATGTTTTCAAATTCCTCTTTAGATCCAGCACCAGGCAGATCAAAATATCTTAAATTATTAGCAGATTGAAAAGAACCTAAATCGAAAGTACAGTCTCGATGTCCTGTGCTTTTCATCTCTATCTGAAATAAATTATTAGCCAAAGAGGTTTTACCCGCTCTTGTTTTTCCTGTCACATAAAAATTAACGGGAGAGGCAAATCCTTCCTGATTTCTATAGTTTTCCAGAATAACTTCCCCTGCAACTCTGTCAGGATCTAAGTTTGTAGGATCTAATAGTCTCAAAACTTCTGGACGATCCGAAAAAAGTCTTTGTAAACTCTTTAGAATTTCAATAGCTTGTTGGGTTTCATTGTTACTGTTCATGGTGGGTTCTCCTGTGTAAGTATTTTGATTTTTGATGTCTGTCTCACTAATGTTATCACATTTTTTAGGATTTGGATCTGTAATCTTTGGTGATTTCTCGAACTCCATCATTGATACATTTGAAATAATACCTAACCTATCCAAAAACTCCCAACCAGCTATAAGACTCTTAACCCCTGCGCTTTGACTTCCATCAATCCTATCGACATCCTTAACTTTCTCTAGTAACGACTTTAAAGACTCTAAAAACGGCTTATCTTCTTGATAAATAATCCGTTTCAAAAGCTGACAATCAGCGTCATTGTCGAGATCAAAAACCTTGTCCGAAGGCGCATCATTAGCTCGTAACCAATCGGAAAAAGCCTGATTACCTTGCTCTAAAGCCAAACACTGATACTCGCTTGGTAAATTAGCCAAAGATAATGCTAACTCCATCCGAATTTCATGGCCACAATAGGCAAAATCCGACCTCAAGCTATTATAAAACTCTCCGTAAACCTTCACAATGCTGGAAATGGCTTCCTGCCAAAACTCCGAAGTTAACAGAGGGTTATCCCGATATTTTTCTAACAGATAAGGAATTAAACTAGGCAATAAAGGAATATTTTCCCAAGAATTACCCAAAAAGAGAATGTCAGCATAAAGCCCGATCGCTAAACAATGCCATACCGCCAAATATTGATAAAATGTTTTATAATCTTCCTCCGTAATCTTGTATTCTTTACGAATAAGTAAATCGGTAACACCAGTTTGTTTTAATTCAGCAATTCCTGCTAACTCTTGGAAATAAATCTGTAAATTTTCCTCATCGACCTTCCCTAAAGCCTTAATATATGCTTCATCCTTACCACTAGCCTTGATTTTTTCTCTTTTTTTCTCCCATTCCAGCGCTCTTTTTTTAGCAGATTCATAAAGCAAATCAGGAAAAGATTGACCTGACAAAATGGGACGGCGAGTAAAAGTAGTATCACCACTAAACCAGTATCCCACACTGAAATTTAGTTTATCCAATGGGATTTTTGTATCCAAAACTAGAACGTGAATGCTTTTTAACTGTGAATGCAGAGACAATAGAGCAGCATTTCCACCCTGGCTATTAGAGATCCAATTTCCATTTAGGAATTGAACAGGCCATTCTTGATTAAGAGCATGGCCCTGACTAAGAAACTGATGAATTTCCTCCGCTAAAGTATCTTCAAAGCCAGAAAGATAGGGTTTACCTGTTTTGGGATCATAATTTAGTTGGGGCGGTGAAATTAGTACCTGCAAAGGCATCAACGGATGAGCAAAAGAATTTTCTAATAAATCGAAAGCTTGATTATGAATAGGAGATTTATCTGATCTTACCCTTTCCCGCATCAACTCCACCGCATTTTGATGTTGAAGACGGCTTAACTCCCGTTGAAAATCTTGCTGTAACTGTAAAATATCATATTGAATTTTCTTTTCCTGCTCAAAACGCCATTTTTGAAAATCCAGATTTTTTTGATTAATAGCGTGACTCACTTTCGCCCGAAAAGCCTCAATTTCCTTCGCTCTTTCGTGGTTAAGTTCAGCTAATTCTCTTTGAAATTCTTGATTTTCTCTTTGTTGCAATACGGAAAATTTTAATTGATTATACTGCAATTCTGCGGAATGCTTTCTACTCAGTCGGGCAATTTCTTCGGAAGAATCCCGATTTAGCCGACTGATACTTTCAGAAGATTTACGATTTTCTGATGCTGACCAAGCATTAATACCACTTGATGCTAACAAACTTAAGCCATACATCCAAGACATATTTCTAAATCCTCCACAATGGTTTTTCGTAACTTTAATTTAGTCTTAGTCAACCCCAGTAATACAGAACAATCCTGTCCTGGGCTATCAGAAAGAAGGTAAAAGTCAAGGTTTTTGCTCTCTAATGCGACAGTCTAAAAGCTACCTTTCATAATAACCCTCTAGACTTTTTCCGCCTGTTCCCTTAACTTTTGAGCTTCCGCCTGATATTTCTCAGATTCAGCCATCGCATTTTGGGCTTCTTTCCCATGACTAGAGGCATCTGACTGGTTTTTATGCTCACGATGCCAATCGGCTTCTTTACTGTGACTCTGAGAACGACTTAAACTTTCATTAGCCCGTTTCTCCATTTCATTTGCTTTACTTAATAACTCAGAAGCCGTCTCAGAACCAGATCGCTGTGAAAGATGATCCCAATGGGAAGTATGATCTGCGTGGGAATATTGATGGTCTGGGAAACTGTTAGCATGATGAGGGTGATAATCTGCTAAGTGCTGGCTCTCAAAACCTTGATCAAAATGAGAAGGATGATCAACTTGAGAATATTGATGGTCTAATAAACCATTAGCGTGATGGGGTTGATAATCTGCTAAACTCTGACGCTCAAAAGCATTATGGATATGATGAGGCTCATAAATGCTGATATTAGATGGGACAAAGGGATCGTGGTGAACTCGCAAATTAGGGTCGTTTAACAAATCTTGGTGGTCGTGCAAATCCAGCGACGAATCCGCATGAGTATGTAAAGTGTGGTTAGCATCGGACTGATGAAGGTTATGATCAAAGGCTGGTAGATCCATGATGATATGTTGTCAGTGGAGGAATGAGTGTTTATTTAAGCTAGGGAATAACTTGATCCAGATAAATTACCGCAATCCTAGCATATTTATTCTAGTCGAAGCCATCGGATTAGCGCAATGCGATCGCCATTTATCAAAGGATCGCCAAGTAATACTAAATCCAGTTATTAAAGACTAATTATTTAGGATTTGCTGAAAAACTTTTTGCCGCAAACCCTAACTATAGGCTCAAGCTCACTTTTTCACCAACTTGACAAATTCTCGAAAACGTTGGCGTAATCTCTCAATATTAGCCGATTTCCCGCCATAACGCCAATCAACGTAGGCGCGAGCAATCTCCTCGATAATATTCGCCACTGGCGGCGGTTGGACGCGGCGGGCGGCGGTGGCGTATTCTAAAGGGGTTTGAGCGGGATGTTTGCCATAACCAGCAAATGTTAAGATTCCTAACATTTGCTGGTATAAACGCTCGATTGGTGGTAGTTTTGCCAACCTGCGACCCCGACGCCAACGATGGAACTGTCCCCATCCTAACCAACCAGCGTAGGCGAAGACGACCCCCACTAAACCACCGAGAATTCCCCCGAAAAGACTGCCGGAAATAAAGCGCCATAACCAGGCCAATAACTGACCGATAGTAACGATAACATTTTCCCAAATCAGACCGAGAAAACCCGTTACTGGAGAGGGCAACCATCCGGCTACCCATTGCCAAAATTGCTTGAGGACGCTAAAAGGTTCCGCTTCCTCAAAGGATGGGGGAATTAATTCCCGGCCCGGTATAGGATCGAAAGTGTACCAACCGTAACCAGGGAAAAACACCTCTGTGATGGCGTAAGCGTCCGTATTTTGGACAACATAAAAGCCAGTGAAAGGATTAAACTGGCCAGGGGCAAAACCGGTGGCTAATCGGGCAGGAATACCGATCGAGCGTAACATAATCGTTAACACGGTGGAAAAATGATCGGCGTAACCCCCCTGAAAACGAAATAAAAAGGCCGAGACTAAATCCTCATTTTCGGCTAAAAAGGGCAAATCGGTTTTTAATTCATAGTTTTGCTTCAATGCTTGGGCCAAATATAGGGCCTTCTCGTAGGGAGAGGTTAACGGTGTGGGAGATTTGGCCAGCAATTCCTCGGTTTTTTGGCGGACTTTCGGGGCAATTTCGGCAGGAATTTGTAAATAATACTTGAGAATAGCCTTCGGGTAGGTTTCTGGGGCCGATCGCAGTTGGCTGCGATTGCGTTCCGGCACTTGTGAGATTACAGTATAAGTTAGCCCTTCCGCTAATCCCCCCGGCGACCTTAAGCTATTTTGTCGGTCTAAAGATACCTGTCGGGTAGGAAAAAAGAGATACTGGGGCGAAGCAAGAGCGGGGATAATATTCGGTAAACTGGAGACAATGCTGTAAGTTTGGACTACCTGATGGGTTTTGGCTTGGGTTGCAGGTAGCGGCACAAAAAAGCGATAGGACCAACTACTGCGATTTAAATCCTCTACTTCTTGATTTCGCGAGATTTGCCACCCTTGACCAGTATAGCGATCAAAGGCCATGGCGCGCCAGAATCCGGGGGCTTGAGAACGTACCCGCATGACTGTCTGGGGAGTCATACTTCCCCGCAAATTTTGGTTGATTTGGGGGTTAAAACCGTAATAAAAGGTGGAATCTAGCTGTCCTGACCCAACAGTGGGGCTATTACCGCCATTTACGCCACCATTCCCCGTTTTACCCTCGCGCACATAGCCGGGGTTAACGATTTGTCTGTCTCCCTGTTCAAAATCCTGATTTTCCATACCTTCGGGACTATTGACGGGAAAAGATTGAATTTGATAACCCGGAAAACGCGGCATCAGGGCAAAAATTGTCAATCCCAAGAGGAGAATTGTCAGAAAGAAAATCCCGAAACGTTTGGGAGAAAGGGGAGAATTTTGCGGGGAAAATAATTTTTTTGTAGCTAGACGCGGGGGTTTCTTTGAGAAGAAAGGGAGACTCTGATTGAGATTATCTAAACCTAAACGAGAACGATAGTCTAAAACTAGGGTAGGTAGGGATAAAAGCAGAAAGAGGATTAACCAAGGCGCAAAAGCGAGGGTTTGGGAGATTGTCCCTGCGACTCCCAAGAGAATTAAACCGATTACCATAGAATACCCTAAATCTTTGCGTCGGGGCAGGTCAAAACTATGGAGAATTTGCAGTTGAATTAATAATTGTGTTAAGGCAATGCGACTATCCTGCATCGCAACGATATCACCCAAGAATAGCGCCAACACCACTAACATTCCGATCGCTATACAAAATTTTGCCCCGATATTGCGCTTTTTCCTGCGTTGCCAACTCCAGATTCCGCCGATAATACTGAGAGGAACCGCCCAAATACCGGTATAACTATCAGTAGCCACATCGGTGGCGATAATACCGACGATTACTAAAGCTTGCACCAGAATTCTTAAAATAATCGATTCCTCGGTTTCTGGCAAGGGAGAAGATTCTATCTTTTGCCAGAGGGTTTTTAAGGAAGGTCTTGGACGAGCGGCACTGCTAACCATAGGGTAAATTGGGAGAAAGATCAAAAAGTTAATTTTATATTTCCCAGTTCTAATCTCGATCGCTCCCTGGGGTAAAGTGGATTTTAGATGTCAGAAGACGGGAGATAGGGAGACGATAACTGATGACTGATTACTGATGACTGATAACTGATGACTGATTACTGACCTATGATAGCCGTTACCAAGCCTGAAATTTTACCGTTACTTCATCCCCTGATTGGACAATTAGCCACGGCAATTCTGTCCGACTGGGAAAATTATCTTGATTTGTCGCCCTTTGAGTTGCCGGAAGGTTTAGGCTATGTGGAGGGACGTTTAGAAGGGGAAAAATTAATTATCGAGAATCGCTGCTATCAAACTCCCCAGTTCCGCAAAATGCACCTAGAACTGGCTAAACTGGGCAATGGTTTGGATATCCTTCACTGTGTCATGTTCCCCCGTCCAGAATATCCGCTGCCGATGTTCGGATGTGATATAGTCTCCGGCAAAGCGGGAATCAGTGCCGCTATTGTGGATCTTTCTCCCACCAGTGGCGATAAAACTCTCCCTAGTGCCTATAATCAAGCTTTAGCGGCTTTACCGGCGGTAGATTTCGCCCAAGCTCGTGATTTGCCCCCTTGGGGTCATATTTTCTCCGAATATTGTCTGTTTATTCGTCCCGAAACCGCCGCCGAGGAACGACAATTTTTACAAAGAGTAACAGATTTCTTGACAATTCACTGCAAATGTGCTAGGGAAAGTCAGCCTCTTTCTGGGGAAGAAACGCGCATTTATTTACAGGGACAACGGGATTATTGTAGTCAACAGCAAAAAAACGATAAAACTCGGCGTGTACTAGAAAAAGCCTTCGGTTGGGAATGGGCAGAGCGTTATATGACGGGGGTTCTCTTTGATCTGCCCGATTAAACTGAACTACTCCTTGTCAACATCAAAAATTGTCGTGTTTAGCGAGCAGTCAGGAGAATTAAGAGTGAACGATAATCAATTAAAGAGTCTATTTAGAGTTTGCTGAATAAATCTAAAAACCTTATCCAACAAGGTTTTTAGACTTTTTTTCCCTCAAAAAGTGCCGCCCCTTGGAGTGATTGGGGGGAAAATTCAGGGACTTTTTCCCTGA
>VYLG01000105.1_pt1 | contig 20189 bp, 26 predicted proteins | sample 5114351 | NCBI WGS metagenome assembly VYLG01 (sample SAMN12291798, study PRJNA351875) | freshwater metagenome | isolation source: freshwater lake | place: USA: Michigan, Kent Lake | collected 2013-08-15
TAATGTACCGCAAGTCCTTCGTCATCGCTGTGCTTATCTAAATGGTTGCCTTTTTTAACTTTTTTATTGAGATCATTAAGCATTTCTACTTATTGCAAAGGTGAGATGCTCCCAGCCTTAGACTTATCGGATCCTCGGAAAAATCCTAGTCAAGAAGCCGAGAAAGTTAATCAATATAAAGACACACGCTTACGCACAGTAGCAAATGCTTGGGTTAGAAATCAATCTGTAGAATTTCAAGGTGATAACCTTAATGATTTTCCAATCAAGTGTTTTTGGATGTTAATCAACGATTTTCAATAACAAATGATAGAAAAAAAGGGAGGTCTAAGAACCCCCCTCAATAGTTAATAATTAGATGACAGCTAAATTAGTAGCGGCCGGCATTGGGTTTATGAACAATAAAGCTCATGGTTTGACATTGTTTGATGTTGTCAAAAGCGATAACGCGGATGTAGCAATCAGAATATTCAGTGCGGCACTCGCGAACTTCATTAAGAACTTCTTGGGGACCAGAAACAGAGAATAAAGGCAGTTTCCACATCGTCCAATGATAATCCGCGGGTTTGGGATCTTTTTCAAATTCCACAGCAGGAATATAACCCTGATCGATCATGTATTGAATTTGTTTAGCAATTTGTTGATCGGTGAGGGGGGGCAAGTAGGAGAGGGTTTCGTAACGCTTCTCTTTAGGTAAAGTTTTCATGGGTTTCTTGATTCCTTATGGGTTGGGTAGATCATCAACATCGAGATTTAATTCCGATGTCTCTGGTTGACTTATAGCAGTACGGGTGAGACGTTCCAAAAGTTGCCGACGATGTTCGGTATTGTCATTAATAATTCCCGTTTTTACCATCTCTGGCAAGAACTCTAAAACCTGTTCGGCTAAATGTTCTCTTACCGTCATGATCCGCAAAACTAACTCTTTATTCTCAGTCATTAACCCCGCAATATAGGCCTCGCCATCCTGAATGGAATGGCTAGAAGTATAGTGACTCAGCCAAATAGCTAAAGTCGGATTAGTTTCTGACAATTGATCGATAATCGTGCGAACCGCTTGGTAAGTTAGGTAACTTTGTAAGACTTTCGCGGTATCTTGAACAACTTTTTTCAGATACATTTTATACAGTTTTCAGTTATTGGCTAGGCAGTTATCAGTGTTGAAATTCTAACCACTGCTTGCCGATTTTGGGCAAGTCCCCGGCATTATTTTCCACCGATAACTGCTAACAACCTTCTGAAGGGCTGTATTAGAGGGTATCCATAGCCTCGAACTCGAATTTGATTTCTTTCCAGAGTTCGCAAGCGGCAGCCAGTTCAGGACTCCAACGGCAAGCTTCCCGGATCACGTCGTTACCTTCGCGGGCCAAGGAGCGACCTTCGTTACGAGCTTGGATACAAGCTTCCAGAGCCACACGGTTAGCGGTTGCACCGGGTGCGTTACCCCAGGGGTGGCCGAGGGTTCCACCACCGAACTGTAAGCAGGAATCGTCACCGAAGATTTCCACCAGCGCGGGCATATGCCAAACGTGGATACCACCAGAAGCAACGGGCATTACCCCGGGTAAGGAAGCGTAGTCTTGGGTGAAGAAAATACCACGAGCGCGATCTTCTTCTACATAGTCTTCACGCATCAGGTCAACAAAACCCATCGTGATCCCGCGTTCACCTTCGAGTTTACCAACAACGGTTCCAGAGTGGAGGTGATCACCACCAGAGAGACGTAAGCACTTAGCTAAAACGCGGAAGTGGATACCATGATTTTTCTGACGGTCGATAACCGCGTGCATTGCCCGGTGAATGTGGAGCAGTAACCCTTTGTCGCGGCAGAATTTCGCCAGGGTGGTGTTAGCGGTGAAACCACCGGTGAGGTAGTCGTGCATGATGATCGGGGTTTTGATTTCGGCAGCGAATTCAGCCCGTTGCATCATCTGCTCGCAGGTAGGAGCGGTTACGTTTAAGTAATGTCCTTTAACTTCGTTGGTTTCTGCTTGGGATTTAACGATCGCCTCCTGGACGAAGAGGAAACGATCGCGCCAACGCATGAAGGGTTGAGAGTTAATATTTTCGTCGTCTTTGGTGAAGTCTAAACCACCGCGGAGACATTCATAAACGGCACGACCGTAGTTTTTAGCGGAAAGACCGAGTTTGGGTTTGATGGTGCAACCGAGTAGGGGGCGACCGTATTTGTTTAATTTGTCCCGTTCAACGGTGATACCGTGGGGAGGACCTTGGAAGGTTTTGATTAAAGCGACGGGGAAACGGATATCTTCTAAACGGAGACCGCGTAGAGCTTTGAAACCGAAAACGTTACCAACGATCGAGGTGAGGATGTTGGTGACGGAACCTTCTTCAAATAGATCTAAAGGATAGGCAACGAAACAGAAGAATTGGTTATCTTCGTTGGGTACGGGTTCGATATCATAACAACGACCTTTATAGCGATCGAGGTCGGTTAAGTTATCGGTCCAAACGGTGGTCCAGGTACCTGTGGAAGATTCCGCCGCTACTGCCGCACCTGCTTCTTCAGGAGGAACTCCGGGTTGGGGTGTCACCCGGAAGCAAGCTAGTAGATCGGTATCTTTGGGGGTGTAGTCGGGGGTGTAGTAGGTCAGGCGGTAGTCTTTTACGCCGGCCTGGAAACCTTTGGATTTGGCTTGCACCATTGGGATTATTCCTCCATAAACTGCATGATTAGTCGCACCTGTAAAATCTCGCCGTCAACCGACATAGATTTTTCTTAAGCTCCTTTCCCCTGCTGCTAGGAGCGAAGTTAGGGAGCAATTTTCACTAATGTTTTTTTCAACTGATCATCTTAACACGAACTTTATCCTATTCTGATCATTTTTTTTCCCTATCTCTAAAATTTTGATTGTTTTTTTTTCTCGGGGGGATTAGTTTCTTTAATCTGTCGTCATCTAACTTTGATAATCTATACAAAAACACAAAAAAATCAACAAAAATTTACCTGATTGACACGCAGAAACTTCTGCTCATCAGGCTTTGAGCGATTAAAACTACTCTTTAATTGAGGAAGATTATCAATAATTACAACCTCAAAAAATTGTCGGCAATCGCTAAATATTAACTGGATTTCTAAGCAATTATACCCAGTACCTAGAGGACAGTTAGACAGCAGTGAACTCTAGATAAATTAGGTCTAATTACTCAGTAATTATTGTTGAGATTTTTGGCTTGTGAACGATTATTTTCCCCTTCAAGAATTATGGTTATTGTTGCCATTAAAACGATGACGTTCTGGAAATAGCGTGACCAATAACTGATTGATATAGACCTTTCCGACCACAGATGCTTGATTCGGTCGGTTAGTAGTAGATGCTTGTTCTCTGGTTTCTGGAGGACTGGCCTCGGCGACCATTTCCTCGCTATCCCAAGGACTGGCCACGGTTTCGGCCACCGCTTCCTCCACTGACGGCACTGGGGACACTTGACTGACTACGGGTTGCGGTTCCGGTAGAGGGGGTCTTTCCGGTTCCGATGGGGTCGCTGACACCTCGATGGTAATTTGACGGGAAGTATCTCCAATCAGGGAACCGGACGGCACGATCGACATCGCTGCCACAGAAGCATTAAAAATCGTTGTGGTTGACCCAATACAGGCATTCTCACCGATTTCACCCTGACCGACTATTAGAACTCCTGTACCTAAAATTGCTCCCGCACCGATAGCAATAACACCCTGATAGGCGGTTAAAATCGTTCCCATACCCAGGCAAGCACCCGCACCGATAATTATTTGGCTATTGGGGGCTGCTCGGAGAATCACCCCCGGAGCCACGATCGCACTCTCATCAATGGTTACATCACCATTGACATAGAATTCCGAGCGGCTAATAGGTTGAACGGGGGGTAAGGACATAATTGACAGTTATTCAGTGATCAGTGATCAGTGATCAGGGGTTAGGGGGTAGGGGTTAGAGTTTCGGGGATTTTTCCCGATCCGCCAACACCTAACACCTATCTCCCTTCACCGATCGCCGAGTCCTGAAATTAAGGGCGTTGAATAATCGATTCGAGAACACGGCGTTTCGCTTGGGAGTCAATCCCGATCAGACGGACGTATTCCCCTTGATGGTCCCGCAGACAGGTTTCTAAAGCGGCCACCACATCGGATTCGCGACTGCTATCGATCGGGGTGCAGCTTTGCCAAGAACTGGTTTTAAAACGACGTTTATCCGCGTGTTCACTGCCAATTTTGTGACCTTGGTTCAATAAAGAACGTATTTGAGCGATCGTTTCCGCCGTTAAGGTACTGGTTAAAGTGGCAGTACCGCCGCCGGAGGAACCGGCAGCATAGCTTTTGAAACTCGGTTCAGCAACGGTGGCGGTTTTACCGTTGCCATTACTAGCCACCGAACCATCGGGGCGCTGGATTACCGTTTCTAAAACCCGTTTTTTGGCTTTAGCATCGATACCGAGTAAGCGGACGTATTCGCCGCTATGTTCCCGTAAACAATCTTCCAAAGCAGTAATTACATCGGATTCGCGATTACTTTCGATCGGGGCGCAACTCTGCCAAGAACTGGTTTTAAACCGGCGTTTATCCGCGTGTTCGGTGCCGATTTTGTAGCCTTGGGCGAGCAGGGAACGAATTTGAGCGATCGTTTCGCCACTTAAGCTACCACTGCTGCTATAACTGGCTCCGTTACTGGCGGGGGTGCTGTAGCTGCTGGCTTTGCCGCTGCCGTTACTAGCGGGGGCGCTGCCGGGGCGGTGAATAATCATTTCGACGACGCGTTTTTTCGCTTGCGGGTCGATCCCGATCAGGCGGACGTACTCATCGCTATTTTCAGTCACGATCGCTTCAATATCGCGAATGATGCCCGCTTCGCTCTTGGTTTCGATCGCCGGTCCAGTTAACCAAGAACTGGTTTTAAAACGGCGTTTATCCGCGTGTTCGGTGGCTATTTTCAGCCCTTGGGCGAGCAGGGAACGCACTTGTACGGACAGGTCTGAATTGCCGTTACCGTTGCCATGACCGCCGTGGACGGCGGTGGTGGTGCGGGCCGGTTCTCCCGGGGTGTCTTCGGGGCGTTGGATAATCATTTCCAGTATGCGCCGTTTAGCGGCGGGATCGACTCCGATCAGGCGGACGTATTCGCCTTGCAGGTCTCTCAGGGAGGCTTCTAGGGATTGGGATACCTGTTCTTCGCGGCTGCCGTCGATAAAGCCGGCACTTAACCAAGAACTGGTTTTAAAGCGGCGTTTGTCAGCGTATTCGATGCCGATCTTGTAGCCTTGGGAGAGGAGGGAGCGAACCTGCGCTCGAATGTTTGTATTTAAACTCATAGGTGTCACCGAATTTCTATATAGCGTCTCATTAGCGATGTTTATAGCGGCTGCCGGTGGCGGAGTCGCTGGTCCTTGGGCTTTGACCGGGACGCTGGGGGCGAGGTCGATATCGACAATGTGACGGGTGAAGGCTCGATCGATTTCTGTGACATCGGGTAAGCGATCGGCCTGTTGTTGGCTGGTGATCACGGAACCGGATGGCACGAATTTCCCGGCGGGGATTTCCACGTCTTGAACGAGGGCGTGCATCATGACGATGCAATCGGCCCCGATGCGGGCATTAAAGACGGTGGAGCGAAAACCGATAAAACAGCGATCGCCCACATAGGCAGGCCCGTGAATGAGTGCCATGTGGGTGATGCAGCTGCCCCGGCCGATCCACACTGAATATTCTCGGCCGTCATCTCCCACCACACGGCTTTTTTCTAAACCGTGGATGATTGCTCCGTCCTGAATTTTGCTGTCGTCGCCAATGTGAAAGGGGGTTCCTTCATCGGCGCGGATGGAAGTCCCCGGAGCGATCACCACTCGCGCCCCGATCTCGATAGCGCCACTGAGGTTAGAGAAGGTGTGGACTTTGGCACTCTCGTCTATGCGCGTTTCCTCTGGGGATTTGGTCCGCTTTTTCGGACTAGCCGCCGTTGTGCGGACGACCATAGTTAGTCTTCCTCCATACTGAATTTGGCTGGCTGGTTGTTAATTAACTGTGTTTGGGTCCTATCGATGTTTAACCAGATTGGCGAAATTCGTCTCTCTTGCTGTAGAGGGTGCGATTTTCTACGGTTATCGTGTCAATAATCCCCACCACCATCGCGTCAAGGGGGCGATTGTTCTGCCCGTCTTCGATCCGAGCTGCTCCTCCCCGGGACACTAGCACCCATTCATTAAGCCCCGCTCCGACAATATCACCCGCTACTTCGTATTTAGGCAAAAGTTGCCCTTGAGCGTCGATGAATTGCAAAAGCAGAAGTTTTACTCCCGTCATACTGCGAGGTTTCAGGGAGCTAACGACGGTGCCGCAAACTTTGGCAATTTGCATGGAATTTGTTTACACTAAAAGTTAGTTGCGCTCTAGATTCGTCTTAAAGGTTGCGGGTTAACACTTTCACGAAACTGTTCCACGGCTTCTGTATAACGAATGGGAAGAACGTATTCGAGGTTTTCGTGGGGACGGGCGATGATGTGGGTCGAGAGGACTTGACCACCTTTAACACGATTAGATGCCGCTTCTGTCCCCGCCGATACGGAGGCCTGTACTTCCGAAACGTCCCCCCGGACGATGACGGTGACGCGACCACTACCAATTTTTTCGTAACCTACTAGGGTTACGCGGGCGGCTTTCACCATGGCATCAGCCGCCTCGACGACGGCCGGGAAACCCAAGGTTTCCACCATGCCCACTGCAATTGACATAATATTTTTGTCTCCTAATGGTTGGCTTTCTTCGACTCTATAGATGCTGACCCCGATCAACGGTGTTTAATAGCTGCGGAATTGCTCTACTTCTTCGGTGTAGCGAATGGGCAGCACGTATTCGAGGTTTTCGTGGGGACGAGCGATGATATGGGTAGATAGCACTTGTCCTCCGTTAACCCGGTTGGCGTTTTCCACTCCTGCGGCCACAGAAGCTTGCACTTCTGAAACGTCTCCCCGGACAATGACAGTGACACGACCACTACCGATTTTTTCGTAACCCACTAGAGTCACCCTGGCGGCCTTGACCATGGCATCGGCCGCTTCCACAACGGCGGGAAATCCTAGGGTTTCAATCATTCCTACTGCAATTGGCATTTTTTTGTTCCTCGCTTGTCAAGCCAAACTAAACTATTAATTTCGTTAGCGTTATCAACTTTGTTTCAGTCAAATTCTTTCCTTGTTACTTTTCCTGCTCTAGCTTTGGTGGCAGTCGGGATCGTGGCAAGGTGGGTAAGACCATCCTGAATTTTATCTCGATCGTGACCGTTTTCATCCACTATTTTTATTTTCTAGGGCCGGTTGGTAAAAATTTGACGAGTCAGGCAAAATTATCAACCTAAAAAAAGCATAGGAAACTATGACACCTTTGACAATATAAAACATTATGATTATTTCTCATCTTCAGGTTAACGAAAGTTAATCATTCCTTGATTTCGCTCATCAGCCTCAGCAATTCTCAGGAGATTTACCGCCGAAACCTTTGCTCTGAGACGATTTCTGCTTTAAGTTCTCCCTTGGTGGCTTGCTCGTCTCTGCCGGATTTATTGGCAGATAAAAGCCTTATTTTCCCTGATTTCGCCTTTTTTATAATTTTTTTATACTATATCTGCACTTCCCCCAGACAGAAATACTAAAAAATTGACAAAATCCTTACTGCAGGTCGCTTCTAAGAAAAAATTGACTCACCACTAGGTACATTTTCTGCTTGAAAGTAGAGCGATCTTATTAAATTGTAGCTTTTGATACTGTTGCGGATGTGATAATGTGTATTGTTGTGTTCAATCGCCCTTGGGGTTGGGTGCGGCTGTTGCTTGAGCCACCCTGTAAGTAAGTAGTTATAATTAAATTTTGGTTGAATTTTTTCACTACTAATTTTGGGATTATAGTTCGCAAAGAGGAAATATCTCAATTGTCCCAGGTGCATCCCTAGTTAGGGAGAGGAATGTAAAGATTTATTAAATATAGAGAAATTGCGGCATGAGATATGATTGATATGATTGCCTATTAGTCTAAGTCAAATGAACATTGAACAAGTTATCATTAAAAACCTAAGAAAACTTCCCTTAGAAAAACAACAAGAAGTGTTATCCTTCACCGAATCTCTCACCTCAAAAATTTCCCTCCCTTCCCCAGATTATAGTCTCACTCCCCAGGAAAAAGCTCAAAAATGGCAGAAAGTAATCGCTAAACTTCCTAAAACAAGTGCGAATTTACCTGATGAAGCTTTACACCGTGACACTATGTATGAAGACTAATGACTCAATATTTACTGGATACTAACATTTTGCTTCGGGCGGCTGATACGTCTTCAGCAACTTATTCTCTTGCTAATAATGTAATTACTCAAATCGTCGAAACAGCTAATGAATGTGTTATTATTCCTCAAGTTTTAATTGAATTTTGGGTAGTTGCAACCCGACCCCTTGATGTTAATGGTTTAGGTTGGACTCCAGCACAAGCTACAAATTATGTCAATGATTTATTAGATAACTTTACATTAATTGCAGAAACGCAGGATATTTTTCCCCTTTGGTTTCAATTAGTCACCATCTACAACATTAAAGGAAAACGCACTCATGATATTAGGCTCCTTGCTGTCATGAAAGCTTCTAACATTACCCATTTATTAACCTTTAATCCTGATGACTTTATCCCTATTCCCAATATTACCATCGTTCATCCTCAAGATTTCATTAATTCCCAATAATTAAGCAGCAAATCCGACATACCGCGCCACAATCCCTCACGGAAGGCAATAGGTCGCCTGAGAAGGAGTAAAACAGTGGAAAACGCATGAAATTCCTTCCTCTGTGAATCACTGTCTTATGGCGAAAGGAGAAACAGCAGTCTAGAAAAGAGTTCTGGTATTATTTATAGACATCGCCGCGAGGTTTAATAGTTGTAATGACGTATAGATTGTTGTCTCTATCTTCAAAAAACAACACTCGATACTTACCTACTCGCAATCTTAGTTCATCTCTTCCGTAAAGGGGTTTAATATCTAATTTTGTAGAATCCGAAATCAAAGTATCCAAAGCTTCAAGAATACGAATTTGGTCATTTTTTGGCATTCTTTCTAAGTAGCGTTCTGCTTGTCTAAGTAGAATATAATCAGCCAAGTTTATCTCCAAATAGTTTGTATTTTAATTCTGTTGAAGTGATTCCAGTATCTCGACCAGATAAATAATCTTGCCATGCTGCTTGGCTTTCAGCAAGTTCTTCGGCTGGAATGATCTCATCGTCATCTTTTGGCGCTAGGGTCGGCTTGATGATAGTTTTTAAATCCTCTAAAAGTCGCAACCTATCCGTAAGGGGAAGATTCTCTATTTGGCGGAGGATTTCATAGTAAGTTGTCATAGACCTTGATCGTATCAGATAATCCGAACACACCTCGAATAATACCACATCCAGATACTAACCAAAAATGGTAAAAGCGGTGGGCTGTTCACAACCGACTTGGTTCTGCGGTTTCTTTATCGGGATTAAGAAAGGAATATAAAGATTTATTAAACTGTAGCTTAGAATACAGTTGTGGGGGGGGAAATGTGTATTGTTGTTTTCAATCCCCTTTGGGGTTGGGTTATTGCTTGATCTGGCTGCGAAGGAGGCGATCGCATTTAAAACGAAAAATTACGCCAATTCAAAAATAGCCGCAGCCACCATCATTATGAGACTTAAATCATGTTCTCAAGTAGCTACTATAGCTCTTGGAATCAGCAGCTCTATTCTATTTGGTGCTGGTTCTGTCTAGCAGTTATCTTAATGGTGAGGTACGAAGTTTTCGTTTTGGGGAGTCAGTCGTCGGTCATCGGTCGTCAATACCAAATTAGGTTACACTTCATCTAGCTTATGAAAAACGCTGTATCACCTACTTCAGCAGTAGTTCTTTCTACTATCGTTGCTGGTCTGGGATTTTTTGTTGTCGATGTTAATGCTGTGCAAGCGACACCACTTGTTAACCTGCCCAATCTTCAGTCAATTACTTTTTTTGAGACATCGGGTTCGAATACTCCTTATACATTTAATGTTAATAGTCCTGAACTTCTAACTAAGCTTTCAGCACTTAATTCGACTTCTAAGGACTTTGTTGGAGTCTCGACAGAGTTCTACGATGTTTTTTACAGCGATTCATTAGGGAATTTCGATGCTAGTGGTATGTATGTAACTGTTGAATCAGTTTATGACCGCGAACTTCCTGCTGGCGGGGGTCTAAATATTGCTGAAGTACAGTTGAACTTTACAAGTGGAACTGAATTTGCTAATCAGGTTACTGCCTTCACTGCACTTGGAAATAATGCCATTCTTGGATCACAGATCAAGGCAATTGATGGAAACTTATCAACTACCACCACACTGGGAAATACGGTGGGTCAAAACAAGCGACTCTCCCTCACACTTGGTTTTGCTTCTACGGCTATTCCTGAACCCAGTTCTATTATTGGTCTTGCAGTCCTCGGCACACTCGGCGCAGCCTCAACCCTGAAGCGCAAACTAAAACCCTCCCAATCCACCGAAAAAGAAACCACAAAAGTAGGCTAAATTGTTTCTAAAAATACCATAAATGCCCCTTCATGTTATCTTGAAGGGGATTATTTTTTCCTTCATCAACAATCTGTAAAACACTGCTGTATAAAGGTGCAGCAACCCAAAATCCTGCTTGATTGATCAAAGCGTCTAGTAGGGGTTTCACCTCAGAGATTAACCCTCGATTCTTCGCCTCAACCAAAATGCCCAGAATTCCTGTGTATCGAAGATTAAGTCTAGTAGCAATTCTACGACCACGACGCTCATCAATCAAAACTTGATCTGCTCTTAACTCAAGTGCCAAAGCAATAGCCTCAGCTTCTCCCCTATCAAGTTCATCAGCAAGAAATTCAATGACTGTGCGGTTAGTTACGGTTCGAGTTTGAATCCAATCTAAGGTTTGGACTTCTATTGAACCTGCTACCGGAAAATCAGGCTCAGTTAATTCTCGATAAACTGCTTCGGGAATAAAAACTATTTCGTAAAGTTGTTGTAGTAGATAAAGTTGATTAATAGCTGCAAGATTGTTGATAGGCGATGTATCACTGACAATAATCACAATCTACCCATCTCCCGCAAGTTCTTAATATCCTGTTCAAAATCTTCGACATCGTAGTGTACTGGAATTTGACGACTTGCCAGTAGGTGTTGAAAAGCAATACGATTCATTCGGGCAAATCGACTCGCTTGAGCAAGGGTGAGCTTCTCTTTTTGAAAGAGCATGACCGCAATTTCCTGCCTCATCTCAGCTTCAGTCATGCGTGTGGCACTGAGAATTTCATCGGAGATATCAATACTCATGGCTATAACCCTATCTATCCCTTCCTATTGGAATAATATCATAACCTCCTTCATTTACTCCCTTGAAGGCGATTATTTTTTGCTCTCTTCCTAAACTATAAAAATTTCTGATTTCACAGCTTATCGCTTATTTAAGATGGATGATTATTAGGATTTTCCATCAGCAATCCCTCACTGATCACAGCGACATTCAACTCATTATCTGCCGAAACAAAAGTTATAGAGGGTAAACCACTGGCTAGACAAAGTATATTAACAGCACGACCTGCTGCTAACTGGATTGCGTCATAACCTCTTAAGCCATAAGTTTCCGCTAATACCATTCCTGAATTAATTATACTTTCGGTAATTTCGATGACTTGATAATCTTTAAGCGAATCCTTTCTCAACTGATGAACTATTGCTGTTGCATCCGTAACGCTAATACTTCCAGTGCGGGATCGTCGCGTAATAGCAGCCACAATTTCTACCTTGGCGATTGCGGCAATAAATATTTCATTATTGAAAGCAGCAGCAAATAATCCCAATACCCACACTGAACCAGTTTCGCTGATATAACGCTTGACCAAGGCACTACTATCTAAGAAATAAAGTGCCATTTAACGTCGTTCCTCAATAATCGTTTCTGAAATAGGTTTGCCCTCGATTTCAATCAATCGTCGCTCAGTTATCGGTTGAGATGAAGGACGCTTAATCTGCTTCACTAATCCGGCATCAAGAAGAGATTGATGAAATACCGCTTGTTTGTCAGCTTCTTCTTTATCCATAAGATACTGTTGAATCTTCTGATTAAGCTGCTGAAGTTCTTTTAGCTCAAGAGTCTCAAGCTGATTCAAGATTTGAGTAAGGATTGCCTGTGTCATAATCTGCTACTTTTTTGACTGAATCTCTTATTACCGGGGATGAAGACTTGTTAGTCCTGAACCGATTTAGAAACATTAAAATCATCACCGCATTAGCATTTTTGGATACTTATTCCATCAGTTGATGGGGTTGATTTTTTTGCCTAGTTTCCTTGCTACACCAAGATTAAAACGTAACTCAAAACACCATGTTATGGAACAACAAACTATAGAAGGAACTTGGGAGGAAATTTTACAACATACCTACACCTGTCAGGCGCGGAGAGGGGAGAATAAATAAAAATAATCTCCTGACTCCTGACGACCGACGGTTCAAAAACCGATAACTGATTCTAGCGATCGATCTCGCCTTCGTAGGGTTGGACACCGATCGAGGGATAATTATCGTGGTTAGGACTGAAAACTTCTAACACTGCATGAGCTAACTTTTGGAAAAAGTCGGGACTCTCGTGCAAGGATTTGAGTGCCGCTTCTAATTCAGGACCGGAGAAATCGAAGCCTTGCGAGCGAGCTATCTCTAGTAATTGCTGAGGATCTTGGGTTGAGCGCATTTTTTGACCCAATTCTTCGTTTTTAGCGGCTAAGGCGAAAAAGTCGAACACTTGATTTTTAGACATATAAATACTTTTCCTTTGATGATTAAAGGTGTGGCCTCGGCGGCATCGAGGCTAAACTGCCTAGTATGGTTTATTTTTATCCTACCAGTCAGGAGATATCCTCAAAGCAAAAGTTTCGTTTTTCTTTGCTTGTATGGCTGAGTATGCTTTTTCTGGGAAGTAGGGTGTAGGGTGTAGGGTGTGGGGTGTAGGGTGTGGGGAGAACAAAGCAGCCGCGCAGCCTCGGAGCCTCGGAGCCTCTTTCAAGTCAGAGGATAAATAGCCTAAAATAGAAACCTGCACTCTTGTTTCTGTAGCCAGCATCATGAATAAGTCCCCACGTCGTTACCATATCACCACCTTTGGTTGTCAGATGAATAAAGCTGACTCCGAACGCATGGCGGGTATTTTAGAAGATTTGGGGTTTCAATGGTCTGAGGATGCCAACGAAGCCGATTTAATCCTCTACAATACCTGTACAATTCGCGATAATGCCGAACAGAAGGTGTATTCCTATCTCGGTAGACAGGCTAAACGCAAACAAACTCAACCCGATCTTACTTTAATTGTCGCTGGCTGCGTGGCTCAACAGGAAGGGGAACAATTATTAAGACGGGTTCCCGAAGTGGATTTAATTATCGGTCCCCAACACGCAAACCGCTTGGGAGACTTATTACAACAAGTTTTTGACGGTTCCCAGGTGGTAGCCACCGAACCCATCCACATCATGGAAGATATCACCAAACCGCGCCGGGATAGCAATATTACCGCTTGGGTGAACGTCATCTATGGTTGTAATGAACGCTGTACCTATTGTGTGGTTCCGGGGGTGCGCGGGGTGGAACAATCTCGCACTCCTGCGGCAATTCGAGCAGAAATGGACCAATTAGGACAACAGGGTTATCAAGAAATCACCCTTTTAGGTCAAAATATCGATGCCTACGGACGGGATTTACCCGGAGTGACGGCAAGCGGCCGACATCTGCACAATTTCACCGATTTACTCTACTACGTTCACGATGTGGCCGGCATTGAACGTCTCCGTTTTGCCACCAGTCACCCCCGCTATTTTACCGAACGTTTGATTAAAGCTTGTCAGGAATTACCTAAAGTTTGTGAACATTTTCATATCCCTTTTCAATCGGGGGATAATGATATCCTCAAGGCAATGAAACGGGGCTATACTCAGGAAAAATACCGACAGATTATTGCTAATATTCGCGATTTAATGCCGGATGCTGCCATTAGTGCCGATGCGATTGTCGGATTCCCCGGAGAAACAGAGGCACAGTTCGAGAATACTTTAAAATTAGTCGATGAGATTGGTTTTGATCAATTAAATACGGCTGCCTATTCTCCCCGTCCCGGCACTCCGGCTGCTATTTGGGATAATCAATTAAGTGAGCAGGTAAAAAGCGATCGCTTACAAAGATTAAATCATTTAGTGGCCACAAAAGCTGCTGAACGTTCCCAAAGATATTTAGGCAGAATTGAGGAAATTTTAGTGGAAGACGTTAACCCTAAAGATGCTGGTCAAGTTATGGGAAGAACTAGAGGCAATCGCTTAACTTTCTTTACTGGAAATATTGAGGAATTGCGAGGCACATTTGTTAAGGTTAAAATTACCGAAGTCCGTCCCTTTAGTTTGACGGGAGTGATCTTTTAATAGTTAACAGTGACCCCTCAACAGTGAAAAAAGGCAATAGCTATCGGGAATAATTTGGTACTTTATGGATATTATCGCTATTTTGCAGCAAGATTATCAAAGATTTCCCCTCGATCAAACCTATGATATTTATGCTGATAACGTTTATTTTCAAGACCCTCTCAATCAATTTCGGGGGATTAAACGCTATCGGGAAATGATTGGTTTTATGAGTCAATGGTTCCAAGCTATCAAGATGGATGTCCACGCAATTGAACAGCAGGGAAATATTATTAATACTCGTTGGACATTGCACTGGACAACTCCTTTACCTTGGCGGCCCCGCATCGCTATTTCTGGACGCAGCCAATTAACTCTCGATGACAATAATCTGATTATTTCTCATATCGATTATTGGGATTGTTCGCGCTGGGATGTGCTGCGTCAGCATTTACCTTTTTCCAGTTCTTAACTAGATTTTTTAACCAGAAAATGCCGACCAACGAGCGCTCGTTTGCTTGACAAAATCCTGTAAAAATGCTAGGCGTTGATTTTGTTCCCAGACCTGTTTAACTTTATTCTGCAAACTCGTCCAATTCCAATCATTATTCAGCTGCTCGTTAATTTCCTGTTCTTGGAAATATTCAATTAAACTTAAACCAGCTAAACGAGTTAGATAGGCTGCTCCAATTCCCTGCACTGTACCACCCGCAATATAAGTAATCGCATTTCCCTTGAGAATCGTTCCTAATGCCTGGGTGGTCACTTCTACCATGCCCAATTGTATCATCATTTTCCCCAGGGTAGTCATGACTGTTTTTGCTTGTTCAAGGGACATTTTTTGTTGATAAATTGCCCCTAAATCCACTAACATTTGAGCGTTAGTGGCTGCCGCTAAAACTAAATCTAAGGCCGCAAGAGGATTAGCAAAAGTGGCAGTAGCGGCTATCCATTGGTATTGTTCGATAACAGGTAAAGCCTTTTTGCGTCGGGATTGATTAAGTAATTGTTTGGTTTCCTTTTCTAATTCTATCGCTTGTCTCCAGATAGTTCCCAGAACTAATTCGGACCTTTCTCGCTCGATAATTTGTTGGAGATGATTACCTAAAGGATCGATAACTACCGTTTGGGTTTCCGTCCATTCCTTGATTTCTCCATTGCTTTGATGTTGACGAACTTTTAGGGGTTCAGGGGCAGCGGCTATGGCTAAAATATGATGAGCAGGAATAGTTTCTTTCAGTCTTTGTTTTAGGGAAAGGAGAATTTCTTCTCTGGTTTCGACGGGTAAACGATCCTGTTTATTGAGTAACAGGATAACACGCTGGTGCATTCGATCGAATTGCTGGAGGATTTGCCATTCGGAATCGCTTAAATCCCCATTGATCAGATACAAAACTAAGTCGGCTGCTAGGTCTTTTTTCTGGTTAGCGGTGCAGTCGAGAGTCAGAAGGGGTTCCGTTTCCAGAAAAGCGATAGATTCTCCAAAGTTGCCGCTTTCTAGTAGTTTTTTTAAGGCAGTTTTACCAGTTTTTCTAGCACCGGTAATGGCAATTTTCAGGTCTTGGCGACTAAATTCTTGATTTAATTGGGTTAAAGTGGTTTTGAGTGGGGTTAAGTCTTGATTGGGGTCTTCTTTGGCCAGATAATTAATTATCTTCTCGTCCTTGCTAATCGCTTGTTTAACCTTTTCTAGACTCAGGGTAGTGGGGGGGGAAAAATCGGTTTTCGAGTTGGGTTTTTGCCAAAACCAGATACCAGCACCAAGAGCAATCGCACCGAAAATACCCCATGAACCGATTTCGCTCAGTCTGCTATTGAGAGTTTCCCCCAAGGTGAAAGCGATGGTAATGCCTATCCCCGTCACTAAAATCGGTTTACCCAATCTTACCGTCATTTTTCCTCATCCTCGCCAACTGCTGTGATTATTCTAGCTTTTTTGTGCTGGATTTCATCCCAAGCCAAACTTTTTAGCCGACAATTCCCTGCGTTGCCCCGGCCGCTCTTGCCTAAAAAACCCTAGATATGTCATAATGATCGATTGCGTGTAAATTTACCCGATCCCCTGTTGTTATGGCTAGTAAAAAAGGCGTTCGCCTGATCATCACTGTAGAATGCACGGAATGCCGCAGTAATCCCGATAAGCGTACCCCCGGCGTTTCTCGCTACACCACCAGCAAAAACCGTCGCAATACCACCGGCAGACTGGAAATCAAGAAATACTGTCCCCACTGCAATAAGCACACCGTCCACAAGGAAATTAAGTAAGCACACTTTAGTTAAAAAGTCAAGTAATCTTTACAAATCTATGAGCTACTATCGTAAACGTCTCTCTCCCATCTCCCCCAGTCAACCGATTGACTACAAAGACACCGAACTCCTCCGCAAATTCATCACCGAACGCGGCAAAATTCTGCCTAGACGTATCACCGGTTTAACTTCTAAACAACAGCGAGATTTAACGGAAGCGGTGAAACAGGCCCGTTTAATGGCTTTATTACCTTTTGTCAACCAAGAAGCCTAAATTCAGTGATCAGTAATCAGTAATCACTGTTCACTGATTACTGAAAATAATATATAGAATTAACTAAGTAGGGAGGCACAATTATTTGTAGGATGGATTAGCGTTAGCGTAACATGAGCGGGCGTTGGGTTTCATGCTTCAACCCAACCTACGTTCATCTTATATTTAATTTCACCCACCCACTTAATTACAGCAGTTATCTTAAATGGTGAGGTAGGAAGTTCTCCTTTTGGAGAGCCGGTCGTCCATACCAAATTAGGTTATGCTTCCTCTTGATGAGAAACGCTGTAATTGAACTCTGATAAGTAATAGGACAAAATTAACTTCTTGGTGAGGATAGGCACTCATACAATATGTGTAATTAATTGTGTCTAGCTACTTAACTTAAAACTTAAACCTGATCACTGATAACTGATAAGCGATCTCAGTATATTGGGGTTGCTTTCTCGTTTTTGCAAAGAAATATATCGGAATCGGCAGCGGATAGGAAAATTTGTGCGAGAATCTTAAGAAATTGTTAAATCGCTCTAGGAGTAGCCAACGATTTTGTGATTATCGATCCAAATCCACCAATTAGCACAATGGGAGGCTCTTATGGAAAAGCAGCCATCAGCAATCGATACCGAGTTGGATGCACAGCTACAAGAGGAGGATTCCGAGCAGTTTCTGCGTAGTATATTTAATTCCGTGCAAGCGTCGATTTTTGTAGTGGACGTGCTGGAAAATAGAGATTTTCGCTATGTGGGAGCAAACCCCGTTCATGAACGCTGGACAGGACTGCGCTCATCAGATATTAAAGGCAAAACTCCCGAACAAATCCTTCCCCCCGATGATGCGCGTAGTGTGCGGCAACACTATAGTGATTGTGTACGTTACGGAACAACTATTTCCTACGAACAGTATTTACCTTTTCAAAATATACCCTACTGGTGGCTAACAACTTTAACACCCCTACGGGATAACAATGCGCGCATCTATCGTTTAGTGGGAACCAGCACCAATATCACCGAACGCAAACAGGCCGAAGAAGCTTTAAGATTGCAAGCAGAACGAGAACAACTGCTGGGGGTAATGCAGGAAAGAATCCGGCAATCATTGGATCTTGATCGCATTCTGCAAAGAACCGTTAAAGAAGTGCGACAATTTCTCAACTGCGATCGAGTGTTAATTTATCGTTTATTCCCCGATCATAGTGGCATGATTGTGGTGGAATCCCATACTGCGAGGATTAATTCTGTCTTAGGAAACAGCATCCAGGATCCCTGTTTTAATTTATCCCCAGAACGTCTGGAAAATTATCGTCGCGGGAGAATTCAAGTTATTGAAAATGTCCATAATTCGGGACTTGATCCCTGTTATCGCAGCCTACTAACCTCTTTGCAAGTACAGGCTAACTTGGTGGTGCCAATTATCTGCGATAACCAACTCTGGGGGTTACTAATTGCCCAAAATTGCCAAAAAACTCGCTCTTGGCAATCCCAAGAAATCGATCTGCTCAAACAATTAGCCATTCAAGTGGGAATTGCCATTCAACAAGCAGAACTGCACCAACGGGTAAAATGCTTGAATACTGCCCTAGAATCGGAGGTTCAGCAAAGAACCGCCGAATTGCAGATGAGTTTGAAGTATGAAGCATTAATCGGACGGATTACCGAAAAAATTCGCGATAGTCTCGATGAAAATCATATTCTGCAAACCACCACTAGGGAATTAGTCCAGGTTTTACCCGTAGAACGCGCCCAAATTGAGCTTTACGATCCCAGTCGCAGCAAAGCCACTATTGTCCACGAATATACCACTCAAAAGCTTATCTGTCAGGGAATTACCCGTCAAATTAGCGATTTTCCCGAAATCTATCAACCGCTGCTGCACAAACAAATTTTACAATTTGTCGATCGTCTTCCCCTTGGCAATCCGCAAATTGGTCGTGTTAACCGTTGTGCTTGTCCTATCTTTGACGATCAGGGTTTTTTGGGCAATCTTTGGCTAATTCGACCAGCTAATCAGATTTTTAACTCCTTAGAAACTAATTTGATTCAACATATTGCCGCCGAATGTGCGATCGCTATTCGACAGGCGCGACTTTACGAATCTTCCCAAGCACAAGTGCGGGAATTAGAAAAACTGGAAAGATTAAAAAGCGAATTCCTGAAAACCCTTTCCCATGAACTGCGAACCCCGATTACCAGCATTCGTCTAGCGGTGGAAACCCTGGAAAGTCTCCTAGAATATCAAGGGATCGAGATTGATCCACAGGATTCGATCGGTCAACTGTTGCAAATTCTTAACATTGAATCTCAACGTCAGAGTAAGTTAGTTAATGATCTGTTGACTTTAACCTATCTGGATGCCGAAACCGAACCCCCGGCGATCGAAGCAATCGACTTACTTTCGTGGCTACCCTTATTAGTGGAACCTTTTCGTCATCTCACCCGCGAGCGACAACAGCAGTTAATTTTAGATATAGATGGGGATATACCGGAGATTAACACCAGTCTGTGCGCTATCGAGCGCATCATAGCGGAATTACTGACCAATGCTTCTAAATATACCCCAGAACGAGGAATAATTAGGGTAAATGTCAGGCGTACGGGCGAGCAAATATTAATTAGTGTGAGCAATGGGGGTGTAGAAATCGCCCCAGAGGAATTATCAAGAATATTTGCCCCTTTTTATCGCATTCCTAACCACGATCCCTGGCGCTACAGTGGTACCGGTTTAGGTTTAGCTTTGGTCCGCAAACTGATTAAACCCCTGAATGCCACCATTGATGTCACCAGTGCCAACGCTGTCACCACTTTTACCCTCACCTTGCCAATCTAGTCGAGCAGAAAACTTTTTAGAAAAAAACCTTGCAATTATTTAGAGAGGGTGCTATATTGGGAAAGGACTGAAAAACGCCGAGATAGCTCAGTTGGTAGAGCAGAGGACTGAAAATCCTCGTGTCCGCGGTTCAAATCCGCGTCTTGGCATCAGAAAAACAATAAAATTTACCCTGTATTTACTTCCTATTCTGCTAGGTTTTGTAAATGTAGCCTTTCTCGTCAAGATGAAGTGTAACCTAATTTGGTAAGCTGAAAGCTTTGATGTACTTAGTTTCTAACCTTCTTTTTAGGTAGGGTCTGCTGAATAAATCTAAAAACCTTGTTGGGTAAGACTTTTAGACTTTTTGTCAATCAAAAAGTACCAGGCATGGGAGTGATCAGGGGGAAAATTCAGGTACTTTTTCC
>VYLG01000106.1_pt1 | contig 20090 bp, 19 predicted proteins | sample 5114351 | NCBI WGS metagenome assembly VYLG01 (sample SAMN12291798, study PRJNA351875) | freshwater metagenome | isolation source: freshwater lake | place: USA: Michigan, Kent Lake | collected 2013-08-15
CTGCACCGGCCGGCCTGGAGGCCGCGGTGGAGCGCCTGGGCAGCCAGTGGCTGGCCTACCAGCGCAGCGAACGCCGCTGGCGCCTCTTCTTCCGCTTCACGTGGCTGCTGATCGGCCTGGTGCTGCTCGTGCTGCTGTTCGGCAACGCCGGCGGGCAGTCCGCGCCGACCACGCCGCACACCGCGATGGTGGAGGTGCATGGCGAGATCGCCCTGGGCGCCGAGGCCAGCGCCGACCGCGTGATCGCCGGTCTGCGCGACGCCTTCGCCGACACCAGTGCGCAGGCCGTGGTGCTGCGCATCAACTCGCCGGGCGGCAGCCCGGTTCAGGCCGGCATCGTGCACGACGAGATCCTGCGGCTGAAAGCGCTGCACGGCAAGAAGGTCTACGCCGTGGTCGAGGAGATCTGCGCCTCGGGCGCGTACTACATCGCGGTGGCGGCCGATGAGATCTACGTCGACAAGGCCAGCCTCGTGGGCAGCATCGGCGTGCTGATGGATGGCTTCGGTTTCACCGGCCTGATGGACAAGCTCGGCGTCGAGCGCCGGCTCATCACGGCCGGCAGCAACAAGGGCATGCTCGACCCGTTCAGCCCGCTCGACCCGAAGCAGAAGGAACTGGCCCAGGCCATGATCGCGCAGATCCACGAGCAGTTCATCGGCGTCGTCAAGCAGGGGCGCGGCGAGCGGCTGAAGGTGAGCCCCGACACCTTCTCGGGCCTGGTGTGGAACGGCGAGGAGGCGGTGAAGAACGGCCTGGCCGACGCGATGGGCAGCCTCGACTACGTGGCGCGCGAGGTCGTCAAGGCCGAGGAGATCATCGACTACACCCCGCGCGAGAACGTGGCCGAGCGGCTGGCCAAGCGTTTCGGCGCCGAGGTCGGCGCGGCCGCCGCGCGCACGCTGCACTCGATGGGCGCCCTGGGCTCCACGTCGCCGCTGAAGTGAACGACGCCACCTTCGTTGCCCTGCAGCACGTGCTGCCGAAGCAGGCGCTCACGCGCCTGGCGGGCCTGGCGGCCGGCATGCGCGGTGGCGCGCTGACGACGGCCGCCATCCGCTGGTTCATCGGCCGCTACGGCGTGAACATGGCCGAGGCCGCGAACCCCGACCCGGCCGCGTACGCCAGCTTCAACGAGTTCTTCACGCGGCCCTTGAAGCCTGGCGCGCGGCCGCTGGCGAAGGCTGAATGGATTTGCCCGGTGGACGGCGCCATCAGCCAGTTCGGCGGGATCGACGGCGACCGGATCTTCCAGGCCAAGGGCCACACCTACACCACGGCCGCGCTGCTGGGCGGTGACGCGCAACTCGCACGCCACTTCCAGGGCGGCCACTTCGCGACGCTGTACCTGAGCCCGCGCGACTACCACCGCATCCACATGCCGCGCGCCGGCCGGCTGCTGCGCATGCTGCATGTGCCGGGCGCGCTGTTCTCCGTCAACCCGGCCACGGCGCGTGGCGTGCCGGGCCTCTTTGCGCGCAACGAGCGCGTGGTCTGCGTCTTCGACGACCCTTCAGCAGCGCCCGGCGAGCGCCTGTGGGTGCTGGTGCTGGTGGGCGCCACGGTGGTGGGCAGCATGGCCACCACCTGGCACGGCGTCGTCAACCCACCGCGGCCCGGCGGCGTGCGCGACTGGCGCTATGCCGATCAGCGCATCGAGCTCGCGCAGGGCGACGAGATGGGCCGCTTTCTGCTCGGCAGCACGGTGGTGATGCTGATGCCACCGGGGCCGCTGGCCTGGAACCCGGCGTGGGCGCCGGGTGGCGCGCTGCGGCTGGGCGAGGTGATGGCCACGGTGCCGGCGCTGGTGGCGCCGTGACGCGCCGCCCGGGCACCGCTCGATGAGCTTTGCAGCGCGGGTCGATGCCCGCGGCTGGGCCCAGGTGCTGCTGTGGGTGGTGCCGCTGCTGTGGAGCAGCAACTACGTCATCGCGCGCGCGGCCGACGGCGTGATTGCGCCGCACGCGCTGGCGGCCGGGCGCTGGCTGCTGGCGGGCGCCTTGCTGCTGGCCTTCGTCTGGCGGCCGTTGCGCGAGCACCGCGCAGCCATCCGCCGCGAGTGGTGGCACCTGCTGGTGCTGGGCTTTCTGGGCATGTACATCTGCGGCGCCTGGGTCTACCAGGCCGGGCGCAGCACCTCCAGCGCCAACATCGCGCTGATCTACGCCGTGACGCCGATGACGATCGCGGCCGCCTCGGCCTGGGCGCTGCGCGAGGCCATCAGCCGCTGGCAGTGGCTGGGCATGGCGCTGGCGCTGGCGGGGCTGCTGTTCATCATCAGCAAGGGCGATCCGGCCCGGCTGCTGGCCACGCAGTTCGTGGCCGGTGACCTGTGGATCACCGCCTGCGCCATCAGCTGGACGGCGTACTCGGTGCTGCTCAAGCGCTGGCCCTCGGCGCTGCCGCCGCTGGTGCGGCTGGTGGCCGTGATCGGCGGCGGCCTCGTGGTGCTGCTGCCCGGTGCCGTGCTCGAAGCTGTGCTCACCACCACGCCGGCCTGGACCTGGAAAGCCACCGCGCTGGTGGCCGTGGCCGCGCTGCTGCCGGGAGTGTTGAGCTACGGCGCGCACTCACTGCTGCAACGCGAACTGGGTGCCTCGCGCACGGCGATGATGCTGTACCTCTCGCCGGTGTACGGCGCGGCGCTGGCCTGGCTGCTGCTGGGCGAGGTGCCCGGCTGGTACCACGCGGTGGGCGCGGCGATGATCCTGCCGAGCATCTGGATGGCGTCGCGGCGGTAGCGCCGGTCGGTAGTGCTGGTCGGTAGTGCTGGTCGGTAGTGCTGGTGTTTGCTGGCGCACCCAGTTCGATGTCCATGACATGGAGCCCCATGCGCCGAGCGTACGGCAGTGCCATAGCAGGGGGTGGCGTCTCGCGTTCGACACGTTCGAGCACACCCGGCCAGGCGGTCTGCCTGGCGCGGCAGGCCTTGTCCATTGGATGCGTTATTGCCTGAGGTCCGGCACGCTCTGGATCAGTCGCCGAACGCCGGCCTCGGCCGCGTCCACGGCACCCGCCAGGTAGCCGGCGAACGGGGCCGACCACTCGCTGCCGATGCCCGTGAGACAGCCCTGCCACGCACCGCCGCGTGCGCCAGTCGGCGGCGCCGCGGCGTGCTGGGCGACGGCTTCTTCGTCTTCCTCTGTCGCGGCCAGCGGATCCCGGGCCCAGTCCTTGAGCGCGTCGGCCCGCGGCTTGGCCGCGTGCTCGCCGAACAGCCGGCCGAGCTGGGCGCGGCAGTGCGCGCGCAGCACGTCGTCGGCCACTCCCAGACGCACTCGGGCCGGCACGCCGAGAAAGCCGAACAGCGCCGCGCAACTGCCCGGCATCGATGCGTCATGGATCTCCACCATCGGGCCGTGCCCGCTGCGCGCCGCACCGGACAAGCCTTGCTCGCGCCAGAACGGTGTGTCGTAGACCGCCACGTACTTGGCGTGAGGCGCCATCCAGGTCGGCGTGTCGCGCCAGGAGCGGGCCAGTGCGGGCTCCAAGGGCGGATCGAAGGCGATGCGTCGCTCGGCCAGCCGCGGCGGGAGCGCGAGCAGAACGTGCTCCGCCTGCCAGATGGCCGACTCGCCGCCGGGCCCTGCCACCGCCAGCTCGACCACGCCGTCGGCGCGGTGCATCCGACAGACCGTGTGGCCGGCGCGCACGCAGCCCGGCCCGATCCGCTGCATCAGCGCCGCGATCAGCGCGCCGGTGCCTCCGACCAGGCGCATCGATGCGGGCTCGCTTGCAAAGCCCGCCATGCGCTGCGGCGCCTCGTGCGGCGAGCGCTCGACGAGCATCGCCCCGCGGTCGAACTGGGCGAAGCGCTCCAGCCCCAGATCATCGACCAGCCGGTCCAGCTCGGGTTGGATGCGCGGCCAGAACCAGGTCGGTCCGAGATCAAAACGGTCGAGGGCAGCCAGCGCAGGGTCCACCGTGCCGCCGTCACCGTCGATGGATTGGATGCGCCCGCCCAGAAGGGCGCGCGCTTCGAACAGCACGAGGTCTCTGACGCCGCATTGCTGCAGACGCCACGCGGCGACGAGGCCAGCAAGGCCCCCACCGACGATGACGATGTGCGCGCTGGCCGTGCTCATCGGATCGGTGCGGCCAGGTGGCCGGTCTTCAGGTAGACGGTCGCGCCGGCCGGGCCCGCCGTGAAAACAGTCGCGTCCCCGCAGGGCAAGCGCACCCAGCCGAAAGGCTCGTGGCGGGCAGTGGCCCCGGCCAGCCCGCCTTCGATCACCAGCAGCTCAGCGCCCCTTTCCGTGTGCGGCTTGAACACCGCCCTGGCCGGCAAGCGCAGCAGTTGCACTTGCTCCGCGTCGCTGGCGTGGAGCGGGCAGCGTTCGATGTCGGCGTCCCGCACCCAGGTCGTGGGATTGCCGGTGTGCGTGCGGACCGTGGCAGTCTCGCTGTCAGGCATCTGCCACAGCTTCACGAAGATCAGGGCGCCCTCCGTGCTCCACGGCCGGTGGCTTGAGCCCGGCGGATGTCGCAGGTACCAGCCTGGGCCATGGTCACCGCTCTCATCGGAGAACGTGCCTTGCAGCACCAGGATCTCCTCGCCGCCCGGATGGGCGTGGGCGTGGAAGCTGGAGCCTGGCGCATAGCGCACCAGGCTCGTCGCGCGCCCCTGCTCGGCGCCAAGCCTGTCCAGCATGACGCGCTCGACGCCCGGCAGCGGCGAGGGCAACCAGCGCTGCTCGGCAGCACTGACGATGGCGCGGCGGTGGAAGTCGTCGTTCACGCGCATGGACGGGCAACTGTAGTGCGCCCCCCCGGCATGGCTTCAGTTGCGTCCCGCCATCACGCCGCCGTCGACGTCCCACACCGCGCCCGTGACCCAGCTCGCCTTGTCCGACAGCAGGAACACGATGGCCTCGGCCACGTCCTGCGGCGTTCCCACGCGACCGATCGGGTGGAAGGCGTCAAAGCTCCTCAAGGCGCTCGCAACCTCGGCCTTGGGGATGAAGCCTTCGTAGATCGGCGTCTCGACCACCGCTGGGGAGACGGCATTGACGCGGATGCGCTTCGGCGCGAGCTCCATCGCCAGGTGTTGGGTCCATGCATGCAGACCCGCCTTGGCCATCGAGTAGGCCGACGATGGCGTGGCGGCGATGGCCTGCCGGGCCCACATCGAGCCAATGTTGACGATCGCTCCCGGCCGGCCGCCGGCGACGAGCTGGGCCGCCACCTTCTGTGTGATGAAGAAGAAGGCCTTGTTCAGGCGCATGTACTGCTCATAGTCGGCGTCTTCATGCGCCAGGAAGGGCTTGGGGAAAAAGACCCCGGCCGCGTTCACCAGCAGGTCGACATCGGCATGCTCGCCGGCCAGGGCCCGCAGCACCGTCTGGACGCCGGCATCGCTGGACAGGTCGGCCGTCAGCGAGGCGGCCGATCCAAGCTCCGCCAGCGCGCCACACGCTTGCGCGGTCTTGTCGGCGCGGTGACCGACGATCACCACGCGGCCACCCTCGACGAGCACACGGCGAGCCGTCTCGAAACCCATTCCGCTCGTGCCGCCGACGACCAGCAGCTTGCGACCCTTGAACTCGTCACCCATCTTCAAACTCCTTCAGCGGTTGAGGCAGATTCATGCCAAGAAAATCAATTGATGAGGCGGGCATCTCCTGGAGATGAATCGCTCGCCTGGCCTGGACTTTGCGGGAGTGACTCGCGCCAGACAAACGAGATAAAGTGCGCAGACCGCAAAGAAAATCCATCGCGAAGTGACTCTGCCCGTGCACCTGAATGCGCTGCGCGCCTTCGAGGCCAGCGCCCGCCACCAGAGCTTTGCTGCCGCGGCTGCGGAGCTCAACGTCACGCCGGCGGCCGTGGGACAGCTCGTGCGAACGCTGGAGGACTGGCTCGGAACCCCGCTTTTCCACCGTGCGGCCAGCGGCCGCGCACGGCTGACGCCCACCGAGGCCGCGGAACGCGCGCTACCCGACCTGCGAGCGGGCTTCGACCGGCTGAGCCTCGCGCTGGAGCGCCTGAAGCAGGGTTCGGCCAGTGGCGTGTTGACCGTCACCGTGAGCCCGGCGTTTGCGGCCAAGTGGCTGTTGCCTCGGCTGGAAAGCTTTCAGGCGGCCTGGCCCGACACCGACGTGCGGCTCGATACGAGTCTCAAGCCGGTCGACTTCGTCGCGCAACGCATCGACATCGGGGTGCGCTATGGAACGGGACACTGGCCCGGCCTCAAGGCAGAGAAGCTGATGGAGGAGGAGGTGTATCCCGTTTGTTCGCCGGCATTTGCCAGCGTGCACCGGCTGCGGGGGCCGGCAGACCTGACGAGGCATACCTTGATTCACGACCTGTCGATGGACGCAGACGCGGGCTTTCCGACCTGGTCAAGCTGGTTGCGCAATGCCGGCGTGGGACGGCAGCCAACCGCAGGACGCAACTTGAAGATCAACAACTCCGCGGCGGTTCTGCAGGCCGCGGTGGAAGGCCAGGGCATCGCGTTGGCTCGCAGCGTGATGGCGCGGGACGACCTGGGCAGCGGCCGGCTGCTCCGGCTGTTTGGCGACATCCGCGTGGCGTCGCCTCTGGCGTACTACGTGGTCTACCGCGAGGACTGCGCCGGACTTCCGCGCACTGTGGCGTTCCGGGATTGGCTGCTGGCGCAATCGGATGCCGTGGCCTGAATCACCACGGCCAGGTCGGAGTGGCTGTGCCCAAGGGCGCCCGGCAGCGACCGCCTGGGGTACGAGAACGAAAACGGCCGCTTGTCGCCGACAGCAGCAGCGGGCCCGTCAGCCGAACAGCCCCGGCGCACGCGCCGGATCGTCGTCCTCGCTGTAGAAGCAGCTCGGGCACACCGCGCGGTAGCGGTCGTTGCCGCCGATCAGCACCTGCTCGCCGTCCTTGACGCGGCGGCCGTCGGCGTCGACGCGCAGGTTCATGCTGGCCTTGCGCGCGCAGGCGCAGATGGTCTTCATCTCTTCCAGCTCGTCGGCCAGCGCCAGCAGCATGATCGAGCCCGGGAACGGGTCGCCGCGGAAATCGCTGCGCAGGCCGTAGCACAGCACCGGCACCGGGTGCCGGTGGGCCAGGCGGTGGAGTTGCCGCACCTGCTCGGGCGTGAGGAACTGCGCCTCGTCAATCAGCAGGCAGGCCACGCCGGCGCCGACCCAGGCCGAGTCGAACACGGTGTCGGGGCCGAAGGTCTCCACCTGCCGCGTCAGGCCCAGGCGCGAGCCGATCAGGCCCACGCCCGAGCGGTTGTCGAGCGCGGCCGTGAAGAGCCGCACCCGCATGCCGCGCTCCTCGTAGTTGTAGGCCGCCTGCAGCAGGTTGGTGGACTTGCCGGCGTTCATCGCCGCGTAGCGGAAGTAGAGCTTGCTCACGCGGCGATGATCGCACTGCCCGGCCAGGCGGCCGGGCTCTCAGGCTCTCAGGCCTGCGGGATGCGCAGCACCTGGCCCGGGTAGATCTTGTCCGGGTGCGTCAGCATGGGCTTGTTGGCCTCGAAGATGACGGGGTACTTGTTCGCTTCGCCGTAGAACGCCTTCGCGATCTTGCTCAGGTTGTCGCCCGAGACCACGGTGTGGAAGCGCGCCACCGGCTCGGCCAGGGCTGGCACCTCCAGGCGGTCGTCGACGCTGGCAACACCTGCCACGTTGCCGCAGCACAGCAACACCTTCTCGCGCGTTTCCTGGCTGCCGACCTGGCCGCTGACCGCGACCACCGCCGTGGCGACGTCGTAGCTCACCTGCATCGACCCGTTGTACAGGCCGTGTTTCTCGAGCTGCGCGACGATGGCCGCAGCCGCCGTCTCGGCCTGGCGCGCCAGGTTCTCGGGCGTCGGCGCCTTGGCGGCTGCGTCCTGGGCTGCCTTGGCTTCGCCGCTGCCGAACAACTTCTCGCCGGCGTCCTTGATGAACGAAAGCAGTCCCATGGCCTAGCTCCTGATGGTTGACAAAGCGCCCGGGCCGGGCGCCACCCGTCAAGTCTGCACCAACAGGCCGCGGCGTTCGATGAAGGTCACGACCTCGGCCAGACCCTGCCTCGTGCGCAGGTTGGTCATCACGTAGGGCCGCGTGCTGGCGTGCAGCGGGCGCATGCGCTTCGTGTCGGCCTCCATCACCGAGAGATCGGCGCCGACGTAGGGCGCGAGGTCGGTCTTGTTGATGACGAAGAGGTCGCTCTTCGTGATGCCGGGGCCGCCCTTGCGCGGGATCTTCTCGCCGGCGGCGACGTCGATCACGTAGATCGTCAGGTCGCTGAGCTCGGGGCTGAAGGTGGCGGCCAGGTTGTCGCCGCCGCTTTCGATGAACACGATGTCGGCATCGGGGAACTGCTCGAGCAGGCGGTCGACGGCCTCGAGGTTGATCGACGCGTCTTCGCGGATGGCCGTGTGCGGGCAGCCACCGGTCTCCACGCCCACGATGCGCTCGGGCGCCAGCGCACCGGCCACGGTGAGCAGGCGCTGGTCTTCCTTGGTGTAGATGTCGTTGGTGACGACGACGAGATCCCATCTGTCGCGCATCGTCTTGCAGAGCATCTCCACCAGCGTGGTCTTGCCCGAGCCGACGGGGCCGCCGACGCCCACACGCAGCGGCGGAAGCTTCTTGGTGCGGCCGGGGATGGCATGCAGTTTGGACGTCATGATCGGAAGAGGCGCGAGTACTGGGTTTCGTGGCGGGCCGACAGGATGGCCAGCCCGGGGGCGAAGGCCTGGCGTGCGTCGGTGGGTGTGGACAGCGCGGTGTCGATGTCGGCCGGGATGTGCGCCGCCAGCTGCGTGAGCATGCGCTGCGCGGCGGCCTGGCCCAGCGGCACGGCCTTCATCGCGGCCTGCGCCAGGTTCTCGGCCCAGCCCCAGGCGAAGGCCAGCAGCGCGTCGCGCGGGGCCGCGCCGGCCAGCGTGGCCGCCAGCGCAAAGGCCACCGGCCAGGTGGGTGCGGGCGGCATCGCGGCCAGCTGCGACAGGCGCGTGTCGGCGGCGTGCGGGCCGTTCTTCAGCCACTCCAGCAGCGAGCGGCCCATCTGCTCGGTCTGCAGGCGCAGCTCAGCGGTCTCGCGGGTCTGCGAGATCCAGTCGTTCAAGGCGCGCGCGGCCGGTTCGTCGTGGGCGGCCCAGGCGGTGCACGCCTCGGCCAGGGCGGCGGCGTCGCTGCGCGCCAGCACGAGCGGCAGTTGATCGGCCAGCCAGGCGGCAGCGCTGGCTTCGTCGTGCACGAGCCCGGCCTCGACTGCCGCCTCCAGGCCCTCGGAATAGCTGAAGCCGCCCACCGGCAGTGCCGGCGAGGCCAGCCACATCAGCTGCAGCTGCGTGGCGGCGGCCGCCGTGGCGGTGTCAGTGGTGGTGGTCGTCGTGGCCATGGCCGTGGTGGTCGTGGCCACAGCCGGGGCCGTGCACGTGGGGCGTGGGGGCTGCGGCCACGGCGATGGGTACGGGCTTGCGGGCTGGGGCAGGCGCGTGACCGTGGTCGTGGCCGTGTTCGTGGGCATGGCCGTGATCGTGGCCATGGCCGCCCGCCGCGTAAGCGCCGCCTTCGGGCTCGAAGGCTGCCTGCTGCTCGTTCACGATCAGGTGCATCGCGCGCAGCATGTCGGCCAGCACGTGGTCGGGCTCGAGCTTCAGGTGATCGCTCTGCAGTTCCAGCGCGACGTGGCGGTTGCCCAGGTGGTAGGCCGCGCGCACCAGATCGAACGGGCTGCCATGCGCGGCGCAGGGCGTCACCACCAGCACCGGCTGCGGCGCGGCCTTCACGACGACGATCGAGCCGTCTTCGGCCACCAGCGCATCGCCGCCACGCACCACCGTGCCGCGCGGCAGGAACACGCCGAGCGTGCGGCCTTGCGAGTCGGTGGCGTCGAATCGGCTCTTCTGGCGCACGTCCCAGTCGAGCTCGACGGTGGCGGCACGCTTGAGCAGCACCCCAGCCAGGCCGCGGGCGCCGGGGATGAGCTTGTTGACGGTGAGCATGGGGCGTGAGTATGACGAACGTTGCCGGCTGCCACCTGTGGCCCGCGCGCCTCGGACTGCGCGGTTATTCCCTTGCGCGCTGCGGGTGCGATCGGAGGCAGTAGGCTTGATGCTTCATTCCATTTTTGCCGCACAAGCGGCACGGCTCTGCGCGATGACACACCCGATTCCGGCGGCCTCGATGTCGTCGCAGCGATCCCGCTTTGCTGGCCTGGCCGGCGCCGTTGCCCTGATCACGCTGCTGGCCGCATGCGGCGGTGGCGGAGGTGGAGGGGACACGCCGCCCTCGCCACCAGCGCCCCCCACCTTCGTTGCAAGCACGCTGCTCCCGTTGGCGGCCGGCCATCGCTACGCGTACCGCCTCTCGTCCATCGACAGCACGGGCGATGTCGCCGTGGCCGAGGTGGGGGCGTCACGCGTCGTTGGCTCGACCACCCAATGGCCCTTGCGGACCCGGTTCCAGAGCAGCCCGGCCGATGACGAAGAGCAGTTCCTGCAGGTCGATGCCGACGGCATCCGGCAAGTGCCCGGGGTCGGTGCCGACCCCGTCGATGCGGCCGTCGGTGCCCTGCTGCTGCTGCGCAGCACGTTCAATCCGGGTGACAGCTGGGTGCAGGTCGACCGGGACCTCGGTTCGATCGTCGACCTCGACGGCGATGGACGCAACGACCGCCTGCGTGTGCGCGCGGATGTCGTCGTCCAGCCGGTGGCCACGCTCGACACGGTGGCAGGCCGCCTGAGCGGGGTGGCTCAGTTGCGGACGACGACGCGAGTGACCTTCACGCTGGCCGCCGGTGGCGGCGAGCAGTCACTCGTCATCGTGACCGACGAGTGGTTTGCCCCCAACCTCGGGCTGCTGCAGCGCGTGTCCACCGCGGACGGCAGCATCGTCGAACGCCTGGAAGCCTTCGCCTGGTCGGTGGGGTCGAATCGCACGGACACGCTGGCACCGACCGCGTCGATCAACAGCTTCGGCGTGGATTTCGACGGCCGCACGATGGTGGCGTCGGTGTCCTTCAGCAGCGACATCGACCGGCGCAGCGTGTCGACGGGCGCCCAAGTGCGCAGCGGAGACACCGCGTTCGAGACGACCGTCAGCTGGCTGTCGCCGACAACGGCCGAGATCCGCAGCCGACTGCCGCTGCCCGACGGCGACTACGTCCTGACCCTGGGCGCGAGCATCACCGATCACGCCGGAAACCCCGTCGTGCCGCTGACGCGCTCCTTCAGCATCGACGCCACCGGCCCGGCCCTGCTGTCGGCCGAGCCGGCCAATGGCAGCACGGGTTTCCCGACCTACGGCGTGTTGCGCCTGCGCTTTGGCGAGGACGTGAACAGTTCCGGCGGCGTGTCGGGCACCCTCGTGAACCTGACGACCTTGCTGCCCGTTCAGACCAGCGTCGCATTCGACGATCCGCGGACGATCTCCCTGCAGCCCGAGCAGCCGCTGAACCCCGGCCAGCGCTACCAGCTGCTGCTGTCGAACGTGCGCGATGCCGCGGGCAACTTCATCCCGATGATCGTCATCGAGTTCACGACGGGGCCGTCGCTGTTCGGGTTGCCGGAGGACCTGCCCGGGGCCTTCGGCCTGACGCATCTGCACGGCGCCGACGTCGACGGCGATGGCCGGACCGACCTGCTGGCGGTGGGCGCCTGGACCGACGGCTTCGCAGTGCGCGAAGGCCGTGTGCTGTGGCTTCGCCAGCGGCCCGACGGCACTGGGCTGGCCCCGGCCGTGGAACTGCCCATGACGGGCGGGTGCCTGCCGCGCGAAGTGACCAGCGCCGATGTCGATGGCGATGGCCGGCGAGATGTCGTCGTCGCGCATGCCGGCGGCACCGACTGCGGCATCGAGTGGATCCGCGTGCAGCCGGATGGCAGCTTCGGCGCCGGCGGCTGGATCACCCGCCAGTCCGGCGCCCGGCAGCTCGTGCCCCTGCGCGTGGCGGGAAGCAGCAGGCCCGGCTTCGCCGTCCTGTTCGGCGGCGAGGTGCGCCTGTGGTTGCCGACGGCGACCGGCTTCGATGACGGCCAGCGCCTGGACATCCCGGCCGACGCCGCCTATCTGATGACCGCCGGCGACCTGAATGGGGACGGTCTGGACGACCTCGTGATGAACGGCCAGGTCCTTTCCACGGGCGCGCGGATCTGGTGGACGTTGTCGCAGCGCCCGACGGGGGGCTTCGGCCCCGGATCGGGCGCCCTGGCCCTGCCGCCCAGCGCCGAGCCCGCCGACCTTCTGGTGGCCGATCTGCTGGGTTCCGGCCGGCCGCAGGTGCTGATGGCGGACTATCAGAACGCAGCGGGCACGCCCCGCATCCTGCGCTGGCAGCAGGATGGCGCCGGCACCTGGACGGCCGCGTCGGCATTCGTGGTGGCGCCGCTGCCTTCGGCGCTGGTGGCGGCCGATGCCGACGGCGATGGACGCCTGGACCTGCTGGTGCACCACACGAGCAGCCGGTTCATCGGCCTGCTGCGCCAGGAGGCGCCGGGGGTGTGGGAGTCGGAACGCCGGTACCTGGCGCCTTACGACAACGGAGGCACCGACGTGCTGGTGGCGGGCGACTTCACGGGCGACGGCCGCGTGGACGTGGTGACCAGCGGCAAGCTGCTGCGCCAGCTGCCGGCGACGAGCGCCGCGTCGGGCACCGCACGCAGCCGGTTCAGCCGGCTGATCGACGGCGCGGCAAGGCGATGACGCAGGCCCATCCGCACCGCCGTGCGGATGCCTTCGAAACAGCAGGTGGCGCGGCGCCTGGCGCCATCACCGCCCGGCGGGGCAGGCCCCGGGCGCCGCGGATGAGCTTGTTGACGGTCAGGATGGCGCAGAGGTATAACGAACGTTATAACTTGGAGTGCCCGCCATGACCGCCCTGAAGCTCACCCAGATCGGCAATTCCGTCGGTGTGATCCTGCCCAAGGAGGTGCTGGCGCGGCTGAAGCTGGAGAAGGGGGACACGGTGTTCGTCACCGAGGCCGCCAACGGCCTCACCCTGACGCCGTACGACCCGGCTCTGGACGAGCAGTTGAAGGCCGGCCGCGAGTTCATGCGCGAGTACCGCGACACCTTCCACCAGCTCGCCAAGTGAGGCTGACATGAGCGAGTGGCGCTGGATCGACCGGCGCGCGTTGCTGCTGCTGCACGACGAGAGCATCGCGGAGCATGGAGGCGCCTCGGGCATCCGCGACGAAGGGCTGCTCGAGTCGGCGCTGGCTCGGCCCCTCAACCTGGTTGCCTATGGCGAACCGGACTGGGCCGACCTCGCGGCGAGCTACGGCGTGGGATTGGCCAAGAACCACCCCTTCGTCGATGGCAACAAGCGGGCTGCGTTCCTCGCCGTGGGCTTGTTCCTCGCCTTGAACGGCCATCGTCTGGTGGCCACGCAAGCCGAAGCGACGCTCACCATGCTGTCTGTCGCCGCCGGCTCGCTCGACGAGCCCAGCTTCGCCGCCTGGCTGCGCACGCACTCGCGGCCCCGCTGACGCGGCTTCAGAACAGGAAGTACCGCTGCGCCATCGGCAGCAGCGTGGCCGGGTCGCAGGTGAGCAGCTGGCCGTCGGCGCGCACACGGTAGGTCTGCGCATCGACCTCCATCACCGGCGCATAGCCGTTGAGCACCATGTGCGATTTCTTCACCGTGCGGCAGCCGCTCACGGCCGAGAGCCGCCGCCGCAGGCCGAGCTGTTCACCCACGCCGTTCTTCAGCGCGATCTGGCTCAGGAAGGTGATGCTCGTGGCCTGCAGCGTGCGCCCGAAGCTGCCGAACATCGGCCGGTAGTGCACCGGCTGCGGCGTCGGGATGCTGGCGTTGGCGTCGCCCATCAGCGCCTGCGCGATGAAGCCGCCCTTGAGGATGAGGCTCGGCTTGACGCCGAAGAACGCCGGCCGCCACAGCACCAGATCGGCCCACTGGCCCACCGCGATGCTGCCGACCTCGTGGCTGATGCCGTTGGCGATGGCCGGGTTCACCGTGTACTTGGCGATGTAGCGCTTGACGCGGAAGTTGTCGTTGCGCGAATCAGCCTCCACCGGGTGCGCCTTGGCGCGCTCTGGCGGCGGGGCCAGCCAGCCGCGCTGGCCCTTCATCTTGTGCGCCGTCTGCCAGGTGCGGATGATCACCTCGCCCACGCGGCCCATCGCCTGGCTGTCGGAGCTCATCATGCTGATGGCGCCCAGGTCGTGCAGCACGTCTTCGGCGGCGATGGTCTCGCGGCGGATGCGGCTCTCGGCGAAGGCCAGGTCTTCCGCGATGCCCGCGTCGAGGTGGTGGCACACCATCAGCATGTCGAGGTGCTCGTCCACCGTGTTGGCGGTGTAGGGCATCGTCGGGTTCGTGCTGCTGGGCAGGAAGTTCTGTGTGCCGACGACCTTCAGGATGTCGGGCGCGTGGCCGCCACCGGCGCCTTCGGTGTGGAAGGCGCACAGCGTGCGGCCGGCCGTGGCGGCGATGGTGTCTTCCACGAAGCCGCTCTCGTTGAGCGTGTCGGAGTGGATCGACACCTGGGTGTCCGTCACGTCGGCCATCGTCAGGCAGTTGTCGATGGCCGCGGGCGTGGTGCCCCAGTCCTCGTGCAGTTTCAGGCCGATGGCGCCGGCCGCGATCTGCTGGGTGAGCGCCTCGGCCCGCGTGGCGTTGCCCTTGCCCAGGAAGCCCAGATTCATCGGGAAGGCCTCCGCTGCCATCAGCATGCGGTGGATGTTCTCCGGCCCCGGCGTGCAGGTGGTGGCAAAGGTGCCGGTGGCCGGCCCGGTGCCGCCACCCAGCATCGTCGTCACGCCCGAGCTCAGCGCCTCCTCGATCTGCTGCGGGCAGATGAAGTGGATGTGGCTGTCGATGCCGCCGGCGGTGACGATCATGCCCTCGCCGGCGATGATCTCGGTGCCGGGGCCGATGACGATGTCCACGCCCGGCTGCACGTCGGGGTTGCCGGCCTTGCCGATGGCCGCGATGCGCGAGCCCTTGATGCCGATGTCGGCCTTGACGATGCCGGCGGCGTCGACGATCAGCGCGTTGGTGATGACGCAGTCGTGCGCCTCGTGCGCGCCGGGGCCGTTGACGATCTGGCTCTGGCCCATGCCGTCGCGGATGGTCTTGCCGCCGCCGAACTTGACCTCTTCACCGTAGCCACCGGCCTTGAGCGTGTGATCGCGCTCGACCTCGATGACGAGGCCGGTGTCGGCCAGGCGGACGCGGTCGCCCACGGTGGGGCCGAACATCTCGGCATAGGCGCGGCGGCCCAGCGTGCGTGTCATCGCGTGGTTCCTTCTCAGACCGGGCCGTTGACGAGGCCGCGGAAGCCCCAGACCTGCCGGTGCCCACCGTACGGCACCAGCGTCACCGTGCGCTCCTGCCCCGGCTCGAAGCGCACCGCGGTGCCGCTGGGGATGTTCAGGCGCTGGCCCTTGGCGGCCTGGCGGTCGAACAGCAGTGCCGCGTTCGTTTCGGCGAAGTGGTAGTGCGAGCCCACCTGGATGGGGCGGTCGCCGCTGTTGGCCACCACGAGGGTGGTCATCGGACGGCCGGGGTTGAGCTCGTGTTCGCTGTCGTCGTCGACCAGCAGTTCGCCGGGGATCATGCGCCGGCCCTCACTTGCGGCGTGTCCACCAGGCGGCGCCGGCGGCCAGGGCCACCACAAGCACCAGCCCGACCACGTCGGTGGCGTGCCAGTGGCTCGCGCCCGGCAGGCCGTGGCCTTCGTGCGCCTGCGCGGCGGCGGTGGCGAGTGCGGCGGCGGCCGCGAGCAGCAACTTGTTCATCATCCGATGCTCATGCGATAGGTTGGTGCACGGTCACCAACTTGGTGCCGTCGGGGAAGGTGGCCTCGACCTGGATCTCCGTCACGATCTCGGGCACGCCGTCCATCACGTCGCTGCGCGCCAGCACGGTCTTGCCCTCGCTCATCAGCTGCGCCACGGTCTTGCCATCGCGCGCGCCTTCCAGGATGGCGGCGCTGATGAGGGCGATCGACTCGGGCACGTTCAGCTTCAGGCCACGCGCCTTGCGGCGCTCGGCCAGCAGGGCGGCGGTAAAGAGCAGCAGCTTGTCCTTCTCACGGGGCGTCAGGTCCATGCGGGCTTCTTCAGCAGGATCGGTGCCCGCATGCTAGCCCGCCGGCCCCGCACCGGCCAGGGGCATGGCCCGAAGCATGCAAGCAGGGGTTCCGTGGAAGCCTCTCCGTCCCCGCCCCAGTCCCCGCCGCCCGAGCCGCAGCAGCGTGTCATCAAGGTCCGGCGCGACTACAACGCCTGGGTCGCGAGCGAGACGCTGGAGGACTACGCGCTGCGCTTCACGCCGCGCGCCTTCCGCAAGTGGGGGCCGCAGCGGGTGGCCCACACGGCGCTGGGCGGCGCGGCCAGCTTCCTGGTGCTGGAGGCACTCGGCGCCACGCTGCTGCTGCAGGTGGGCTTCGTCAACATGCTGTGGGCGGTGCTGGCCACGGCGGCCATCATCTTTGCCGCCGGGCTGCCCATCAGCGTGTATGCCGCGCGCTACGGCCTCGACATGGATCTGCTCACGCGCGGCGCCGGCTTCGGGTACATCGGCAGCACCATCACGAGCCTGCTGTACGCCAGCTTCACCTTCATCTTCTTCGCGCTCGAGGCGGCCATCATGGCCTACGCGCTGGAGCTGGCCTTCGACATTCCGCCGGCCTGGGGTTATCTCATCTGCTCGGTGGTGGTGATCCCACTCGTCACGCACGGCATCACCGTGCTCAGCCGCATGCAGGTGTGGACGCAGCCGCTGGCGCTGGTGCTGATGGTGGTGCCCTTCATCTTTGTGCTGAAGGCCAACCCCAACCTGCTGTCGGAACTGGCTGCCTATCCGGGGCTGGATGGCACCGGCGCCGCCTTCGACCCGCTGCTCTTCGGCGCGGCGCTCACGGTGGGCGTGGCGCTGATCACGCAGATGGGCGAGCAGGCCGACTACCTGCGCTTCATGCCCGAGAAGACGGCCGCCAACCGCGGCCGCTGGTGGGCGGCAGTGCTGCTGGGCGGGCCGGGCTGGGTGATCCCCGGTGTGCTCAAGATGCTCGGCGGTGCCGCGCTGGCCGTGCTGGTGCTGGGCCTGAGCGTGCCGCCCGAGCGCGCGGTGGACCCGAACCAGATGTACCTGGCCGCCTGGGAAACCGTGTTCTCCGACTACGGCTGGGCCGTGGCCGCCACCACGCTGCTGGTGGTGGTGTGCCAGCTCAAGATCAACGTCACCAACGCCTACGCCGGCAGCCTGGCGTGGAGCAACTTCTTCGCGCGGCTCACGCACAGCCACCCCGGCCGCGTGGTGTGGGTGGTGTTCAACACGCTGATCGCGCTGATGCTGATGGAGCTGGGCGTGTTCAAGGCCATCGGCGGCGTGCTCGGCCTGTACAGCAACCTCGCCATCAGCTGGATCATGGCCGTGGTGGCCGACCTGGTGGTGAACAAGCCGCTGGGGCTCAGTCCCAAGGGCATCGAGTTCAAGCGCGCCCACCTGTACGACGTCAACCCGGTAGGCGTGGGCGCGATGGCGCTGGCCTCGGTGCTGTCCATCCTGTCGTGGTTCGGTGTCTTTGGGCCCTGGGCCGAGGCCTTCTCGGCGCTGGTGGCGGCGGTGGTGGCCTTCGTCACGGCGCCGCTCATCGCGTGGGCGACCAAGGGGCGCTACTACCTGGCGCGGCCTGCCGAAGCGGCGGCCGAGCCTGCCGACGGCGCCTACCTCGGCCGCCTGGCCACGCGCCGCTGCGTCATCTGCGAGCGCGAATACGAAGGCGAGGACATGGCCCGCTGCCCCGCTTACGGTGGCCCCATCTGCAGCCTGTGCTGCAGCCTCGACGCCCGCTGCCACGACCTGTGCAAGCCGCGCGAGGCCCGAGTGCGCGACCAGGCCGAGGCGCTGCTGAAGCGCCTCACGCCCCAGGCCTGGTGGCCGCGTCTGGACACCGGCCTCGTGCGCTACCTGCTGCTGATGGCTGCGGTGGCCATCGGCCTGGCGGCGCTGATGGCGGCGGTGTACCGCGTGGAGCTCGACGCGCTCGGCCCTGCGGCCGACGATCTGGCACCTGGCCTGCAGCTGGCCTTCGTGAAGCTGTATGCCGCGCTGATGCTGGCCGGCGGTGTGATCGGCTGGTGGATGGTGCTCACGCAGACCAGCCGCCGCGTGGCCCAGGAGGAGAGCAACCGCCAGACCGAGCTGCTGGTGCGCGAGATCGACTCGCACCGCCGCACCGACCAGGAACTGCAGCGCGCACGCCGGTCTGCCGAGGCCGCCAACCAGGCCAAGACGCGCTACCTGAGCGCCATCAGCCACGAGCTGCGCACGCCGCTGAACAGCATCCTCGGCTATGCCCAGCTGCTCGACGAAGACCCCACGATGCCGGCGCCACGCAAGCACGGCATCGGCGTCATCCGCCGCGGTGGCGAGCACCTGCTGTCGCTGATCGAGGGCACGCTGGACATCGCGCGCATCGAAAGTGGCAAGCTCACGCTGGAGCCGCGGCCGATGCGGCTGCGCGAGAGCCTCGTGCAGATCGTCGAGATGTTCGAGCTGCAGGCCACCGCCAAGGGCCTGCGCTTCGAGCACGACGTGGCCGGTGCGCCCGAGCGCGTGAAGGCCGACGAGCGGCGCCTGACGCAGATCCTCATCAACCTGCTGGGCAACGCCGTCAAGTTCACGCGCACGGGCCGCATCGCCTTCCGCGCCACGCACGTGCGCGACATGGCCATCTTCGAGATCGAGGACACCGGCCCCGGCATCGCCCCCGAGGACCTCGAGCGCGTGTTCGAGCCCTTCGCGCGCGGCGCTGCCGAGGCTGGCAGCGGCGGCACGCACGGCACCGGGCTGGGCCTGACGATCGCCAAGATGCTGACCGAGCTGATGGGCGGCGAGATGACGGTGTCGTCGAAGCCGGGCGAAGGCACGCTGTTCCGCGTGCGCCTCTTCCTGCCGGCGCTGCAGGGCGGTGCGGCCGCGCTGCCGCCGCCCTCGCGCGGCGACTACGCCGGCGAGCGCCGCCGCGTGCTGGTGGTCGACAACGAGGAGGTCGATCGCACGCTGCTGGCGCGCCGGCTGCAGGGACACGGCTTCGAGGTGCTCGAGGCCGGCTCCGGCGTGGCGGCGCTCGGCTTGCTCAAGGAGCAGCGCGTGGACGCCATCTTCATGGACCTGGCCATGCCCGGCATCGACGGCTGGGCCACGATCCGCGCGCTGCGCGCCCAGGGGCTGAGCACGGCGCCGGTGGCCATCGTGTCGGCCAACGCCTTCGACAAGAACCTCGACAACGACGTCGGCATCACGCCGGCGGACTTCATCACCAAGCCCGTGCGCATGGACGAGCTGCTCGACTGGCTCGGCGCGCAGCTGCAGCTGCAGTGGCTGCCGCGCGGCCAGCCGGCCCAGCAGCCCACCACCACGGCCGGGATGCCACCGCCGCGCGAGCAGCTGCGCGCGCTGCAGGAGGTGGTGGCCTTGGGCTACCCGCGCGGCGTGTGGCAGCGCCTGGACCACATCGCCGCCACGCACCCCGAGTGCGTGCCCTGGCTGGCCACGCTGCGCGGCATGGCCGACCGCTTCCAGTTCGACCGCATGACGAGACTCATCGATGACGCCCTTGCCCACGTGGCCGACGACTGAACGACACGGCTCGCCCGCTGCACAAACCCCGCTAGGCGAACGGGGCGCGGGCCTCGTGCTGATCGTCGACGACATGCCCGACAACCTGGCCGTGCTGCACGACGCGCTCGACGCCGCCGGCTACACCGTGCTCGTGGCCACCGACGGCACGCAGGCCCTGGCCCGCGCCGCCGCAGCCGATCCCGACATCGTGCTGCTCGACGCCGTGATGCCGGGCATCGACGGCTTCGAGGTCGCACGCCGCCTGAAGGCCGGGCCCGAGACGGCGCACATCCCGGTGGTCTTCATGACCGGGCTGACCGAGACCGAGCACGTGGTGGCCGCGTACGAGGCCGGTGGCGTGGACTACGTGACCAAGCCGCTGCGCCCGCCCGAGGTGCTGGCGCGCATGGCCGTGCACATGGCCAGCGCGCGCCAGGCGCGCCAGGCCCGCAACGCGCTCGATGCCTACGGCCACGCCACGCTGGCGGTGCGCCTGACGCCAGGCAACGCCGCATCACCCGGCGGCACGGCGCGTGTCGTCTGGCAGACGCCACGCGCCGTGCCGCCGGGTGATG
>VYLG01000108.1_pt1 | contig 19914 bp, 14 predicted proteins | sample 5114351 | NCBI WGS metagenome assembly VYLG01 (sample SAMN12291798, study PRJNA351875) | freshwater metagenome | isolation source: freshwater lake | place: USA: Michigan, Kent Lake | collected 2013-08-15
CGCCCACGGCCGCCGAGCCGGCTGCGTCGGCGCCCGCACCGGCCGCACCGGCACAGAAGATCTGGCTCGTCGGCCCCGCAGGCGCCGCGCTGGCCTTGCCCGAGGCCCTGCGTCAGGCGGCCGATGGCGACGTGATCGAGCTGATGCCCGGCACCTACACCGAGCGCCTCGTCATCGAGAACCGCCGGCTCACGATCCGCGGCCTGCGCGGCGGCGAACTGGCGCGCGTGCAGGGCGACACCAGGCCGATGGCCAGCCCGGCCCTGTGGACCATCAAGGGCGGCGAGGTGCTGCTGCAGGACCTGGAGTTCCGCGGCGCGCGCAGCGTCGAGGGCGCGGGCGCGGCGCTGCGACAGGAAGGCGGGCGTCTCACCATCCAGCGCTGCCAGTTCTTCGACAACGAACACGGCCTCGTCGCGCTGAACGACCCGAAGGCCGAGATCCGCGTCGAGGCCAGTGTGTTCGGCCTGGCGCCCAAGATCGTCGGCGGCCTGCACCACCTGGTCAGCATCGGCCGCATTGGCCTCTTCAGCGTCAGCGGCACGCGCTTCCAGCAGGGCTTCGAGGGCCACCTGCTCAAGACCCGGGCGCGCGAGAACCGCATCACCTACAACTTCATCCACGACGGCATGCGCGGCGGCGCCAGCCTGGAGATCGACATCGCGCAGGGCGGCATCGCCACCATCGTGGGCAACGTCATCGGCCAGGGCGCGGACACGCAGAACATGGTGATGGTGTCCTACGGCAGCGAAGAGGGCGGCTGGGACGTCAACCGCCTGCACGTGGCGCACAACACCTTCATCAACCACGGCTGGCTGCCGGCGTGGTTCTTGCGCGTGCACGAGGCCAAGCTGCCGGCGGGCACCGAGGTCGTGGCCCTCAACAACCTGCTGGTCGGCGGCGGTGTGTTCGAGTGGGGCAACCCGGGTCGCTTCGACGGCAACGAACACGCCACGCGGCGCGCGCTGGCCGACGTGGACACCTACGCCTTCGAGCTGCCGCCCGCGTCGGGCCTGCGCGGCACCGGCGTCGACCCTCGCCGCCCGGGCGGGCCCGACCTCGCGCCCCGCGCCGAGTTCGACTGGTCTGCAGGCCGCAAGGAGCTCGACCCGCCGGCCGAACGCCGCACCCGCTGGACCCCCGGCGCCTTCCAGAAGTGAACCTCTTTCGAGCCGGACCCTGAGCAACGAGACATGAGCGACAAGACCCACCATCCCGACACCGTGGCCGCGCAGGCCCTGGGCTGGATCGACGAGCGCACGCGCGCCGTGATCCCGCCGCTGCACGTGAGCACCACCTACCTGCGCGACGAGGACAACCAGTACCGCAGCGGCCGCGTGTACGCGCGCGCCGACAACCCGGCCTTCGACCAGGCCGAGGCCGTGATCAACACGCTCGAAGGCGGCCACCAGGCACTGCTCTTCGCCAGCGGCATGGCCGCGGCCACGGCGGTGTTCCAGGCGCTGAAGCCGGGCGACCACGTGCTGGCGCCCAAGGTCATGTACTGGAGCCTGCGCAACTGGCTGATGAACTTCGCCACGGAGTGGGGCCTGGACGTCGAGTTGATCGACATGACGAGTCCGGCGGCCGTGGCCGCGGCGCTGCGGCCGGGCAAGACGGCGCTGGTGTGGATCGAGACGCCGGCCAACCCGCTGTGGACGGTGACCGACATCGCCGAGACGGCCCGCCTGGCCCATGCGGCGGGCGCGCTTCTGGCGGTGGACAGCACGGTGGCCACGCCGCTGCTGACGAAGCCGCTGGCGCTGGGCGCCGATGTCGTGATGCACGCGGCCACCAAGTACCTCAACGGCCACAGCGACGTCATTGCCGGCGTGCTGGTGGTGCGCGAAGACTCGCCGTACTGGCAACGGGTGCGCAAGGTGCGCGCGCAGTTGGGCGGCACGCTGGGCTCCTTCGAGGCCTGGCTGCTGGTGCGCGGCCTGCGCACGCTGCATCTGCGCGTGCGCGCGGCCAGCGTCTCGGCGATGGCCATCGCGCGCCACTTCGAGAGCCACCCGCTGGTGGCCGAGATGCTGTACCCGGGTCTGCCACGCTGCCAGGGCCATGAGATTGCCGCGCGGCAGATGACGGGCGGGTTCGGCGGCATGCTGTCGATCCGCACCCGCGGCGGCGAGGCCGCAGCCATCGCCGTGGCCGCAAAGACCGCGATCTGGAAGCGCGCCACCTCGCTGGGCGGCACCGAGAGCCTGATCGAGCACCGCGCCAGCGTCGAAGGCGCCGGCACGCCCGCGCCGCCGGACCTGCTGCGCCTGTCCACGGGCCTGGAGGACGTGGGCGACCTGATCGCCGATCTGGAGCACGCGCTGGCCGCCGCGCACGCCTGACACCCCGCGCCGGCCGCCGGCGCGTGGCGGGGTTTGACCGGCCCATGAAACCCGGGCATCATCGTCGATGTAACTGAATTACATCGCGCGAGCGCGCGTGGCCACCATGTCCTTCGACCTCGTCCTCTTCGGCGGCACCGGCGACCTCACCTGGCGCAAGCTGATGCCCGCGCTGTTCCAGGCCTTCCGCCACGGCAAGCTGCCCGAGGGTGGCCGCATCCTGGCGGTGGCGCGCGACGAGCGCAGCGACGCCGAGTACCGCGACTACATCCGCCAGAAGTTCGCCGGGGTCGACGAGGCCAAGCAGCCCAGCGACGAGGAGTACACGCGCTTCGCCGAGATGCTGCACTACCGGCGCATGGACCTCTCCCAGCCCGAGCACTACCGCGGTCTCAAGGCCTGGGTCGATGAGCGCGGCGCCGACACGGTGGTGCTGTTCCTCGCCACCAGCCCGCACCTGTTCCCGGTGATCTGCGCGCAGCTCGGCCAGGCCGGCCTGAACGCACCGCACATGCGCGTGGTGCTCGAAAAGCCGCTGGGCCACGACCTGAAGAGTGCGCAGGAGATCAACCGCGTCGTGCGCGCCGCCTACACCGAAGAGCAGGCGCTGCGCATCGACCACTACCTCGGCAAGCCCGCGGTGCAGAATCTCATGGCGCTGCGCTTCGGCAACGCGCTCTTCGAGCCGCTGTGGCGCCGCGAGAGCATCGCCAACATCCAGATCACGCTGGCCGAGAGCATCGGCGTCGGCTCGCGCGGCGACTTCTACGACCGCACCGGTGCGCTGCGCGACATGGTGCAGAACCACGCGCTGCAACTGCTGACGATGATCGCGATGGAGCCGCCCTCGAGCAACAACGCCGACGCCATCCGCGACGAGAAGCTGAAGGTGCTGCGCTCGCTCAAGCCCTTCACGCCCGAGGCCGTGGCGCGCGACGTGGTGCGCGGCCAGTACAAGGCCGGCACCGTGGGTGGCAGCAAGGTGCCGGGCTACCTGGAAGAAGAGAAGGTACCCGCGGGCAGCACCTGCGAAACCTTCGTGGCGCTGCGCACCGAGGTGCAGAACTGGCGCTGGGCCGGCGTGCCCTTCTACCTGCGCACCGGCAAGCGCATGCCGGCGCGCGACGCGCAGATCGTCGTCAACTTCCGCGAGGTGCCGCACCCCATCTTCCCGGGCACGAGCCGCGCCAACAAGCTCGTCATCAAGCTGCAGCCCGAAGACGGCCTGGAGCTGCACCTGCTGGCCGCCAAGGGCGGCGGTGCGGCCAGCGGGGGCCAGGAGCTGCTGTACCCGGTGAGCCTGGACCTCGATTTCGACAAGGCCTTCCCGAGCGAGCGTGTCGGCGGCTACGAGCGGCTCCTGATGGACGCCATCGCCGGCCGCCTGAATCTCTTCGTGCGCAGCGACGAGCAGGAGCAGGCCTGGCGCTGGGTCGAGCCGGTGCTGCACGCCTGGAGCAGCGACACCGTTGGCCCGCGCCCCTACACCGCCGGCAGCTGGGGCCCGGCCGCCGCCAGCGCGCTGGTGGCGCGCGACGGCTGCGCCTGGGCCGAGGAACAGTGAGCGCGCGCTGAAGCTCTGATGCTCGACCGCATCCGTGCCTCCATCCCCGCGCTGCCGCCGGCCGAGCAGCGCGTGGCCAAGCTGCTGCTCGCCGATCCGCGCAGCTTTGCCACGCTGCCGGTGTCGGAGCTCGCGGAACGCGCGCACGTCAGCAAGCCCACGGTCGTGCGCTTCTGCCGCAGCGTCGGCTACGACGGCCTGGCGGACTTCAAGCTCAAGCTCGCCGGCAGCGTCAACGAGGGCGTGCCCTTCGTGCACCGCTCGGTGGACGACGACGACAAGGCCGGCGACATCGTCGTCAAGGTCGTCGACAACGCCGTGGCCGCGCTGCTGCGCTACCGCAACGCAGCGGCCCACCAGAGCGTGGAGCGCGCCATCGCCACGCTGGCCGAGGCCGGCCGTCGCAGCAACGAGGGCGCGCGCATCGAGTTCTACGGCGTCGGCAACTCCGGCATCGTGGCGCAGGACGCGCAGCACAAGTTCTTCCGCCTCGGCGTGAACGCGCATGCCGTGAGCGACAGCCACGTGCAGGTGATGAGCGCCACGATGCTGAAGCCCGGCGACGTGGCCGTGGTCATCAGCAACTCCGGCCGCAGCCGCGACCTGCTCGATGTGGCCGACATCGCACGCCGGCGCGGCGCCACCGTCATCACCATCACCGCCAGTGGCTCACCGCTGGCGCTGGACAGCCGCCTGGCCGGCGGCAGCGGCATCCTGCTGGCGGCCGACCACCCGGAGGACGCCGACCGCTACAGCCCGATGGTGTCGCGCCTCTTGCACCTGATGATCGTGGACATCCTCACCACGGGCGTGGCGCTGCGGCTGGGCTCGGGGCAGTTGCGCCCGGCGCTGCAGGCGATCAAGAAGAACCTGCGCGAGCGGCGCTACGTGGCCGCGCCCGGCGCCGCGCCTTACGAGGCCGACGACGCCGACGGTGCCGGCGAGGACACCAGCGCCAGCAACCCGTCCACGCCGTAGAGGCGCGCCAGCTCCACCAGCTTGGGCGGTGCGCCGCGCACCTCGAAGCCGCGGCCCGCGGCCTCGGCCTGGCGGCGGGCTTCGAGCAGCAGCGCGATGGTGGCGCTGTCGGAGGCCGTCAGCGCCGAGGCGTCGACCTGCAGCACACCCGAGCCTGCACGCACCTGCGCCGGCAGCTGCGCGGCGAGCGCCGCCGCCGCGTCGATGGTGGCGTCGGCGGGCAGCGTCAGGTCGGCGGGCATGGCGGTGGACATCGCAGCGGGCCTCAGCTCTTGGCGCCCTTGTTGCGCTCCACCAGCGCGGCGATCAGGCCGTCGATGCCGCCCTTGGTGAGCTCCTGTGCGAACTGCGTGCGGTAGTTCTGCACCAGCCACAGGCCGCCCACGTTGACGTCGATGATCTTGAAGAGCTCGCCGCGCTTGTCGAGCCGGTAGTCCAGCTTGATCGGCTCGCCCTTGCCGCGCACCTCGGACTGCACGATGACCTGCGTGCTGCCCTGCACGGGCTGCGTGCGCGTGATCTCGACCGTCTGGTCCTTCAGCTGCGCCAGCGCGCCGGAGTAGACGCGGATCAGCAGCAGCTTGAACTCGGCCTGCAGCTTGCTGCGCTGGTCGGCCGTGGCGTTGCGCCACTGCGGGCCCACGGCCGAGCGTGTGATGACCTCGAAGTCGACGTGCGGCATGACCTTGCTCTCGACCAGCGCCGACACCTTGCCGATGTCGCCGGCCTGGATGGCCTTGTCGGTCTTGGCGACGTCGAGCACTTCGGTCGAGACCTGGCGGATCAGCACATCGGGCGCGGGGCCGGACGCGAACGCGGCGCCCGCGGCGGCCAGCAGGCTGGTGGCGATCAGGCGGCGGAAGGTGGTGAACACGGCAGTCCTTTCTCTCACAGGCACCCGCAGGGCGGATGATCCATTCTTCAACACGGCATCAACGCGCGGCCGGTGCCGGGCGCCGACACCTCAACGGGGGGAGGGCTTCGGCGCCGAGGCCGGGCGGGCCGGGGCTGGGGCCGCTGGCGGCGGGGGATCGTCGCCGATGTCCTCGAAGGCCTCGGCCGGTGCGGCGCCGTCGTACACGGCGTCCCGGCGACGCGACAGGTAGGCCTGGCGGAAGAAGCTGTACTTGTCGAGCGAGACCTGGTCGGCCAGGCCCGTCACGCCCAGCAGGGCCGCGCGCGTGTCGACCACGTTCACCAGCGTGTACGTGAGGCCGGCCTTGCTGTCGTCGAGCAGGTTCGACGGCGAGGCGGCGGTGTCGGGGATGCGGCCGATGCCATCGCGCAGCGAACTCGGGCCCAGCAGCGGCAGCACCAGGTACGGGCCGGGGCCGAAGCCCCACTTGCCCAGCGTCTGGCCGAAGTCCTCGCTCTGGCGCTTGAGGCCCATCTCGGAGGCCGGGTCGAGCAGGCCGCCCAGACCGAACAGCGTGTTCGTCAGGAAGCGCATGCCCTGCTCGAGGCCGCTCTGGCCCTTGCCCTGCAGCAGATGGTTGGCGGCCGACCAGAGGTCGCCGAGGTTGCCGATCACGTTGGACACGCCGGTGCGCACGAGCTGAGGCACCTTGTCGCGGTAGGTCTCGGCCACCGGGCGCAGCACGGCGTCGTCGACGGCCTCGTTGAAGGCGAAGACCTTGCGGTTGAAGCCTTCCCAGGGGTCGCCCGGGCTCGGTGTGCTGCCGGTGGTGGCGCAACCGCCCAGCGTCAGCGCCAGCGCCAGCACGGCCGGCGCCGCAATCGCACGCGTGCGGATCACGGGCTGGCTCCGGACGCGGCCGTGCCGGCACTGTCGGCACGGCTGGTGAGGAACTGGCCGATCAGGTTCTCCAGCACCACGGCGCTCTGCGTCTGCGCGATGGTGTCACCGGCCGCGAGGTTGGCGTCGTCACCACCGGGCTCGAGGCCGATGTACTGGTCGCCCAGCAGGCCGGAGGTCAGGATCTTGGCGGCGGTGTCCTTCGGGAAGGCGTAGGTCTTCTCGATGTCGAGCGTGACCACGCCCTGGAAGGTCTTGGGGTCCACGCCGATGCTCTTGACACGGCCCACGGTGACGCCGGCCACGCGCACCGGCGCGCGCGGCTTCAGGCCGCCGATGTTGTCGAAGCGCGCCTGCACCGAGTAGGTGGCGCCACCGCCGCTGGCCCCGAGGTTGGCGGCCTGCAGCGCGAGGAACACGACGCCCAGCAGCCCCAGCAGCACGAACAGGCCCACCAGCGTCTCGATTCCCTTGCGTCCCATGAATGGGTTCTCCCAGTGTGGTTCGACGGCCGATCAGGGCGTCGAGAACATCAGCGCGGTGAGCACGAAGTCCATGCCCAGCACCCACAGCGACGAGATCACCACGGTGCGTGTCGTCGCGTACGCCACGCCCTCGGGCGTGGCCTCGGTTTCGTAGCCCTGGTACAGCGCCACCAGCGTGCAGATGACGCCAAAGACGAAGGCCTTGACGATGCCGTTGCCGACATCGCGCAGCACGTCCACGCGCGTCTGCATGATCGACCAGAAGTTGCCGGCGTCGACGCCGATCAGCAGCACCGCCACGATCCAGGCGCCGATGATGCCCACGGCCGAGAACAGGATGGCCAGGATGGGCATCGAGATGATGCCGCCGATGAAGCGCGGCGCCAGCACGCGGGCGCGCGGGTCGATCGCCATCAGCTCCATCGCCGAGATCTGCTCGCCGGCTTTCATGAGGCCGATCTCGGCCGTCAGCGAGGTGCCGGCGCGGCCCGCGAACAGCAGCGCCGCCACCACCGGCCCGAGCTCGCGCACGAGGGCCAGGTTGACGATCAGGCCCATGGTCTCGGTGGCACCGAAGGTCACGAGCGCGTAGTACATCTGCAGCGCGAGCACGAAGCCCACCGCCAGGCCTGATGCGCAGATGATGATCAGCGAGCGGTTGCCGATGGCGTAGATCTGACCGACCACGAGGCCGAAGCGGCGCAGCGACTGCGGCAGCACGCGCAGCAGGTCGAGCGCGAAGTAGGCCGCGTGGCCCCAGCCGCGGGCCTGTTCCATGGCCCAGGCACCCAGGCGCTGCAGGCTCAGCACCGGGTTCATTTCAGGAAGTCCTCGGCCAGTTCGCGCGCCGGGAAGTGGAACTTCACCGGGCCGTCGGGCTCGCCGCGCACGAACTGGCGCGTCTCGGGGTCCTTGCTGTCCATCAGGTCCTTCGGCGTGCCCTGGGCGACGACGCGGCCCTGGTTGGCGAGCAGGATCACCCAGTCGCTGATGGCCATGCACTCGGGCACGTCGTGGCTGACCACCAGGCTGGTGGCGCCGGTGGCGTCGTTCAGCGTGCGGATCAGCTTGGCAGCGACGCCCATGCTGATGAGGTCCAGGCCCGCAAAGGGCTCGTCGTACATGATGAGCTCGGGGTCCAGCGCGATGGCGCGCGCGAGCGCGATGCGCCGGGCCATGCCGCCGCTCACTTCGGAGATTCGCAGCTGCGCGGCGCCACGCAGGCCCACGGCATTGAGCTTCATCAGCACGAGGTCGCGGATCATCGATTCCGGCAGCTTCGTGTGCTCGCGCATCGGGAAGGCGACGTTGTCGAACACCGTCAGGTCGGTGAACAGCGCGCCGAACTGGAACAGCATGCCCAGCCGGCGGCGCACGCGGAACAGCTGCTCGGGGTTGCGGGTGTCGAGCACCTCGCCGTCGAACACCACGCGGCCCTTGTCGGCGGCGTGCACGCCGCCGATCAGCCGCATCAGCGTGGTCTTGCCGCAGCCCGAGCCACCGAGGATGGCCGTCACCTTGCCGCGCGGGAACTTCAACGACACGTCGGACAGGATGGTCCGGGTGTTGTCATACCCGAACGTGACGTGATCGATCTCGATGAAGGGTTTGTCGAACAAGGCAGATGCCGAGGCGTGCCACGGGCCGGGCACCAGCGCGGCGGATTGTGGCATGCAGGGCAAACCCGGATGTGGCGGGCCGATGAATGGCCGGTATGCGGGTGTGAATGGCGGCTCCCGCAGAATCAGCGATCGTTTTCCGCCTGCTGCGACCCGTCGTCACGATGAAACCCCGCCCCGTTGCCGCGGCGCCCGACAAGGCGGCCGCTGCGGACCTGCGCCGCCGCCTGCGCGGCCTGAGCCCGGCCCAGGCCGAGATGATGCGGCAGGTGATGCGCCTGCAGGCCGCCGGCGACACGCTGATGGCCACGCAGTGGCTGCTGCAGCTGGCCCGCGAGGCACCCGACCATCCCGAGGTGCTGCTGTGGCTGGGTCTGCGCCATGTGGAGGCGAGGGATTGGCCCGCAGCGGTGCAGATCCTGCAGCGTGCCGCGGAGGCCGAGCCCGACAGCTTCAGGCACTGGAGCCTGCTGGCGCGTGCCCAGGGCGAGGCCGACGATGGCCCCGCCGCGCGACAGAGCCTGCGTCGCGCCGCGGCCTGCGCGCGCACCGGGGCCGAGTGGCTGAAGCTCGGCCTGGAGTGCGATCGGCAGGGCTTCTACGAGGACGCGCTGCAAGCCGTTGAAGCGCAGCTTCGCCTGGAGCCCGCATCGGCCCCCGGGCTGCTGCAGAGGGCCCGTTGCCACAAGGCGCTGGGTCACAGCGAGGCCGCCGCGGCCGACTACCGGCGGCTGATCGCCACCAACCGTGAAGCGGCCCGGGCGTGGTTCGGGCTGCTGGACCTGAAGACCGTGGCGCTCGACGCGGCTGAACGGCAGCGCCTGCAGTCCCTGTCGCAGCAGCAAGGTCTGCCGGCCGCCGAGCGCCAGTTGATCGACTTCGCCCTCGGCAAGGCCCTTGAAGACGCCGGGGACCCTGCCGCGGCGCTGGCCGCCTTCAACCGCGCCAATGCCAGCGTGCGCGCGGCCCAGCCCTGGGACGGCGCGGCCTTCGCGCGCCGCATCGCCGAGCTGGAGGCGGTGTTTCAGGCCGGGCCGGCGTCACAGGCACGGCCGCAGGGCGAGGAGGTCATCTTCCTCGTCGGTATGCCGCGGTCGGGCAGCACGCTGGTGGAGCAGGTGCTGGCCAGCCACTCGCAGGTGGAGGGCGCCAGCGAGCTGCCATACCTGGGGCAGGTGCTCGACGCCGAGTCCCGCCGCCGCGGCCAGGCGTTCCCCGGCTGGGTGGACCGGGCCGACGCCGACGACTGGACGCGCCTGGGCCAGGACTACCTGCGCGCCAGCGCCCGCTGGCGCCAGGCCCGTCCGCGTGCCACCGACAAGCTGCCCGACAACTGGATGTGGGTGGGCGCGGCCCGCGCGATGCTCCCGCAGGCCCGCGTCATCGACTGCCGGCGCGACCCGCTGGAAACGGCCTGGTCCTGCTACAAGCAGCTGTTCGGCCCGGGCCTGGCCAACTTCAGCTACGACTTCGACAGCCTCGGCCAGTACGGGCGGGCCTGCGAGGCCCTGGGCGACCTGTTCGCACGGCGCTGGCCCGAGCAGGTGCGGGTGCAGTCGTACGAGGCGCTGGTGGCGCAACCCGGGGCGCAGATCCGCGAGCTGCTGGCATTCTGCGGGCTGCCGTTCGAGGACGGCTGCCTGCACTTCCACACCGCCCAGCGCGCCATCCGCACGCCGAGCGCCCTGCAGGTGCGCCAGCCGATGGTGAAGACCTCGAACCCGGCGGCGGCCTACGGCGACCTGCTGGCGCCGCTGCGAGCGGCCCTGCGCGGCGAGCGGCCATGAAAAAGGCCTGAACCTGGGAGCGCGCCGCGCGTCAGGTTCAGGCCGTTCAAGCCAGGCGGCACGAAGCCGCAGGGCGATCAGGCGGCAGCAGCGGCCTTGCGGCGACGGGCGGCAAAGCCACCCACGGCGGCCAGACCCGCCAGCATCATGGCGTAGGTGCCCGGCTCGGGCACGACGCCGGCCTGCACAGCCGTCAGCGGGGTGGAGTCGAAGGCGTAGGCCGTGATGGCGCGGCTGGTGACCGTGGAGCCGAACGTGACCTGCACCCAGCCGTAGTGCGTGGTGCCGCCGGCCTCGTTGGTGAACTGCACGCCGAACAGGTTGGGTGCGTTCAGCGTCACGACGCCGGCCAGCTCGGTGCCACCGCCCGGACGGAAGAAGCTGCCGCCGGGGCCGATCGAGGTGCCGGCGGGCAGGACGTAACCGCTGCCGGCCGAGATCAGGCCCGCGGTGTTGAGCCAGGTCGTGGTCGTGAAACCCCAGAGGTTGAAGCCCGGGGTCGTCGTATTGGCCGAGTACGGATTGATGTCCCAGCCAGGGACAGACAGGCTGTCCGTGCCGGTGGCACCGGTGACCATGTTGAGGTAGATGCCGTCGATGTTAGCCGGAATGGCGATGTTCACCGGGCCGCTGTAGACGACCACGGCTTGCGCCGGCGCCGCAAAGCCGATGACGGCGGCGACAGCCGAGAGCGCAGCGACGCGGGGCACCGCGCCGAAGACGGACCGCAGCCCGTTCGTGACTTCTGTATGCACCTGATTCCCTCCTGTTGATGACACAGCCCCCTGAAACAAGGGGAGTGCCCTCATCCTCGGATCAGGGGAGAACCGTCACAACCCCCCATTCGCGGAGGGTGGCGCCCGAGGGCCCTCAGGACATTCCCGACCACTCCAAAACCCCTGGATCAGGACGGGGAGCCGGCGCACCCGGGCAGTGCCCGGATGCACCCGTTTTCAGCGGGGAAGGGTGCTCGAGCCCATCAGGAACTCGTCCACCGCGCGCGCGGCCTGGCGACCTTCGCGGATGGCCCACACCACCAGGCTCTGGCCACGCCGCATGTCGCCGGCCGCGAACACCTTGTCGACGTTGGTGCGGTAGGCGCCGGCCGACTCGGTGGCCGCCTTGGCGTTGCCGCGGTTGTCGCGCGCCACGCCGAAGGCGTCGAGCACGGTGCTCACCGGCGCCGTGAAGCCCATGGCCAGCAGCACGAGATCGGCCTTCCATTCCTTCTCGGTGCCGGGCAGCTCGACCATCTTGCCGCCTTGCCACTGCACGTGCACGGTCTTCAGGCCGACGACGCGGCCCTTGTCCTTGCCGGTGCCGGCGATGAACTCCTTGGTGGCGATGGCGAAGGTGCGCTCGCAGCCCTCTTCATGGCTGGAGCTGGTGCGCAGCTTGGTCGGCCAGTAGGGCCAGGTCAGCGGCTTGTCCTCTTCTTCGGGCGGCTGCGGCATCAGCTCGAACTGCGTCACGCTGGCGGCGCCGTGGCGGTTGCTGGTGCCGACGCAGTCGCTGCCGGTGTCGCCGCCGCCGATGACGATGACGTGCTTGCCGTCGGCGCGGATCTGCTTCTTCAGCTTGTCGCCGGCCACGACCTTGTTCTGCTGCGGCAGGAACTCCATCGCGAAGTGCACGCCGTCGAGATCACGGCCCGGCACTGGCAGGTCGCGGCTGGTCTCGCTGCCGCCCGTCAGCACCACGGCATCGAACTCGGCCTTCAGCTGCTCGGGCGTGATCGTTTCCCTGGCGTCGTTGGTCACCTTCGCGGCCACGCCCTCGGCGGGCATCGCGCCCACCAGCACGCCGGTGCGGAACACCACACCTTCGGCCTGCATCTGCGCCATGCGGCGGTCGATGTGCGACTTCTCCATCTTGAAGTCGGGGATGCCGTAGCGCAGCAGGCCGCCGATGCGCGAGTTCTTCTCGAACACGGTCACGTCATGGCCGGCGCGTGCGAGTTGCTGCGCGGCGGCCAGGCCGGCGGGGCCGCTGCCGACGACGGCCACCCTCTTGCCGGTCTTCGCGGCCGCGGGCTGCGGCTTCACCCAGCCTTCGCTCCAGGCGCGGTCGATGATGGCGTGCTCGATGCTCTTGATGCCCACCGCGTCGTCATTCACGTTCAGCGTGCAGGCGGCCTCGCAGGGCGCCGGGCAGACACGGCCCGTGAACTCGGGGAAGTTGTTCGTCTGGTGCAGCACCTCGATGGCGTTCTTCCAGTCGCCCTGGTACACGAGGTCGTTGAAGTCCGGGATGATGTTGTTGACCGGGCAGCCGCTGTTGCAGAACGGCGTGCCGCAGTCCATGCAGCGCGCGCCCTGCACCTTGGCCTGGTCCTCGGCCAGGGTGATGACGAATTCCTTCCAGGTCTTCAGCCGCTGCTGCGGCGGCTCGTAGCCTTCTTCGAGGCGCTCGTACTCCAGGAAACCGGTGACCTTGCCCATGGTGGTGCTCGTGTGCTCGTGATGGGTTGAACGCGGTGGCTTACTGGCCGGCCACGGTGGCGGACGAGGACTTGGCCTTGGCGGTGGCGCCGGCGGCGGCCGCCTTGGCGGCGCGCTCCGCCAGCACGCGCTTGTATTCGTGCGGGAAGACCTTCACGAACTTGCCGCGCGACTCGGCCCAGTGGTCCAGCAGCTCGCGGGCGCGCAGGCTGCCCGTCCAGCGGTGGTGGTCCTCGATCAGCTTCTTCAGCAGCGCCTCGTCGGGCGTCTCGCGGTGCAGGCCGGCGGCCGGCAGCGCGGCCTGTTCATCGCGCGGCAGCACCTTCTCCAGCGCCACCATGCTGGTGTTGCAGCGGCGGCCGAAGTGGCCGTCCTCGTCATACACGTAGGCCACGCCGCCGCTCATGCCGGCGGCGAAGTTGCGGCCGGTCTTGCCGAGCACGACGACGGTGCCACCCGTCATGTACTCGCAGCCGTGGTCGCCGGTGCCTTCCACCACCGTGGTGGCGCCGGAGAGGCGCACCGCAAAGCGCTCGCCCGCCACGCCGCGGAAGAAGGCCTCGCCGCTGGTGGCGCCGTAGAGCGCCGTGTTGCCGACGATGATGTTCTTCGTGGCATCGCCGCGGAAGTCGATGCTCGGGCGCACGGCGATGCGGCCGCCCGACAGGCCCTTGCCGGTGTAGTCGTTGGCATCGCCGATCAGGTACATCGTGATGCCGCTGGCCAGGAAGGCGCCGAAGCTCTGGCCGCCCACGCCTTCCATCTGCATGAAGATGGTGTGGTCGGGCAGGCCTTCGGGCCGCAGGCGCACCAGCTCACCCGACAGCATGGCGCCGACGCTGCGGTTGCGGTTGCGCGCGTCTTCCATGAACTGCACCTTCTCGCCGCGTTCGAGCGCCGGCTTGCAGCGCTCGATGAGCTTGAGGTCCAGCGCGCGGGCCAGGCCGTGGTCCTGCTCCTCCACCTGGTGGCGCGGCACGTCGGCCGGCATGGCCGGCTGGTGGAACACTCGCGTGAAGTCCAGGCCGCGCGCCTTCCAGTGCTCGATGCCCTTCTTGGTGTCGAGCAGGTCGGCGCGGCCGATCAGTTCGTCGAACTTCCGCACGCCCAGCTGCGCCATGATCTGGCGCGCTTCCTCGGCGACGAAGAAGAAGTAGTTGACGACGTGCTCGGGCTTGCCGGTGAACTTCTTGCGCAGCACCGGGTCCTGCGTGGCCACACCCACCGGGCAGGTGTTGAGGTGGCACTTGCGCATCATGATGCAGCCCTCCACCACCAGCGGCGCGGTGGCGAAGCCGAACTCGTCGGCGCCCAGCAGCGCGCCGATCACGACGTCGCGGCCGGTCTTCATCTGCCCGTCAGCCTGCACGCGGATGCGGCTGCGCAGGCGGTTGAGCACGAGGGTCTGCTGCGTCTCGGCCAGGCCCAGCTCCCAGGGCGTGCCGGCGTGCTTGATGCTGCTCCAGGGCGACGCGCCTGTGCCGCCGTCATGCCCCGCGATCACCACGTGATCGGCCTTGCACTTGGCCACGCCGGCGGCGATGGTGCCCACGCCCACCTCGCTCACCAGCTTCACGCTGATGCTGGCGCGCGGGTTGGCGTTCTTCAGGTCGTGGATGAGCTGCGCCAGGTCTTCGATCGAGTAGATGTCGTGGTGCGGCGGCGGGCTGATGAGGCCCACGCCCGGCACGCTGTAGCGCAGGAAGCCGATGTAGTCGGACACCTTGCCACCCGGCAGCTGGCCGCCCTCGCCGGGCTTGGCGCCCTGGGCCATCTTGATCTGGATCTGGTCGGCGCTGACCAGGTACTCGGTGGTCACGCCGAAGCGGCCCGAGGCCACCTGCTTGATCTTGCTGCGCAGGCTGTCGCCGTCCTTCAGCTCGTAGTCGGCCTCGATGACCTTGGCGCCGATGATGTCCGACACCTTGGTGCCGGCCGTGACCTTGATGCCCTTCAGCTCGTTGCGGTAGCGCGCCGGGTCTTCGCCGCCTTCGCCGGTGTTGCTCTTGCCGCCGATGCGGTTCATCGCGATGGCCAGCGTGCTGTGGGCCTCGGTCGAGATCGAGCCGAGCGACATCGCACCGGTGGCGAAGCGCTTGACGATCTCGGTGGCGGGTTCCACCTCGTCCAGCGGGATGGCCTTGGCCGGATCGACCTTGAACTCGAACAGGCCGCGCAACGTCATGTGTCGGCGGCTCTGGTCGTTGACGATCTGCGCGTATTCCTTGTAGGTGTCGAACTTGCCGGCGCGCGTGCTGTGCTGCAGCTTGGCGATGGCGTCCGGCGTCCACATGTGCTCTTCGCCGCGCACGCGCCAGGCGTATTCGCCGCCAGCGTCGAGCATGCTGGCCAGCGTGGGGTCGTTGCCGAAGGCGGCCACGTGCATGCGCAGGGCTTCCTCGGCCACCTCGAACACGCCGATGCCGCCCACCTGGCTGGCGGTGCCGCGGAAGTACTTGTCGACGAAGCCCTTCTCCAGGCCGATGGCCTCGAACAGCTGCGCGCCGCAGTACGACATGTACGTGCTGACGCCCATCTTGGACATGATCTTCGACAGGCCCTTGCCGATGGCCTTGACGTAGTTGTAGAGCGCCTTCTCGGCACTCAGATGGCCCGGCAGCGACTGGTGCAGCTCCAGCAGCGTCTCCATCGCCAGGTAGGGGTGCACGGCCTCGGCGCCGTAGCCGGCCAGCACGGCGAAGTGGTGCACCTCGCGCGCGCTGCCCGTTTCCACCACCAGGCCGGCGGTGGTGCGCAGGCCCTCGCGCACGAGGTGGTGGTGCACGGCACTCAGCGCCAGCAGCGCGGGGATCGCGATGCGGTCGCGGTCCATGGCGCGGTCAGACACGATCAGGATGTTGTGGCCGCCCTTGATGGCGTCCACCGCTTCGGCGCACAGGCTGGCGAGCTGGGCTTCCACGCCCTCGCGGCCCCAGGCGCGCGGGTAGGTGATGTCGAGCGTGCAGCTCTTGAACTTGCCGCCGGTGCGCGACTCGATGGCGCGCAGCCGCGCCATGTCGTCGAAGTCGAGCACCGGCTGCGTCACCTCCAGGCGCATCGGCGGGTTCACCGCGTTGATGTCCAGCAGGTTGGGCTTGGGGCCGATGAAGCTGTTGAGGCTCATCACGATGGCCTCGCGGATCGGATCGATCGGCGGGTTCGTGACCTGTGCGAACAGCTGCTTGAAGTAGTTGTAGAGCGGCTTGTTCTTGTCGGACAGCACGGCCAGCGGGCTGTCGTTGCCCATGCTGCCGATGGCCTCTTCGCCGTTGGCGGCCATCGGCGTGAGCAGGAACTTCAGGTCTTCCTGCGTGTAGCCGAAGGCTTGCTGGCGGTCGAGCAGGGTCTCGCGATGCGGGCCGGGCGCCCCGGCGGCGTCGATGGCATCGAGGCGGATGCGCACGTTCTCGATCCACTGGCGGTAGGGGCGCGCGTTGGCGAACTGATTCTTCAGTTCCTCGTCGTCGACGATGCGGCCCTGCTCCAGGTCGATGAGGAACATCTTGCCCGGCTGCAGGCGCCACTTCTTGACGATCTTGCTCTCGGGCACCGGCAGCACGCCGCTCTCGGAAGCCATCACCACGAGGTCGTCGTCGGTGACGATGTAGCGCGCCGGGCGCAGGCCGTTGCGGTCGAGCGTGGCGCCGATCTGCTTGCCGTCGGTGAACACCATCGCGGCCGGGCCGTCCCAGGGTTCCATCATCGCGGCGTGGTATTCGTAGAACGCGCGCCGGCGCTCGTCCATCAGCTCGTGGTTCTCCCAGGCCTCGGGGATCATCATCATCGCGGCCTGCGCCAGCGGGTAGCCGCTCATCGTGAGCAGCTCGAGGGCGTTGTCGAAGGTGGCGGTGTCGCTCTGGCCCTCGAAGCTGATGGGGTAGAGCTTCTTCAGGTCGTCGCCCAGCACCGGCGACTTCATCACGCCCTCGCGGGCGCGCATCCAGTTGAAGTTGCCCTTGACGGTGTTGATCTCGCCGTTGTGCGCCACAAACCGGTACGGGTGCGCGAGCGGCCACTCCGGAAAGGTGTTGGTGCTGAAGCGCTGGTGCACCAGCGCCATCGCGCTGACGGTGCGCGGGTCGGCCAGGTCCTTGAAGTACACGCCCACCTGGTCGGCCAGCAGCAGACCCTTGTAGATGACGGTGCGGCAGCTCATGCTGGGCACGTAGTACTCGCGGCTGTGCGTGAGCTTGAGCGCCTGGATGGCGGCCGAGGCCGTCTTGCGGATGACGTAGAGCTTGCGCTCCAGTGCATCGGGCACGATGACGTCGGCGCCGCGGCCGATGAAGATCTGGCGGATCACCGGCTCCTTGGCGCGCACGGTGGGGCTCATCGGCATGGCGCGGTCCACGGGCACGTCGCGCCAGCCCAGCAGCACCTGACCCTCGGCCTTGACGGCGCGCTCGAGCTCCTGCTCGCAGGCCAGGCGCGAGGCGTGCTCCTTGGGCAGGAAGATCATGCCGACGCCGTACTCGCCGGGTGGCGGCAGCGTCACGTTCAGGGCCGCCATCTCGGCCCGGTAGAAGTCGTCGGGGATCTGGATCAGGATGCCGGCGCCGTCGCCCATCAGCGCATCGGCGCCGACGGCGCCGCGGTGGTCGAGGTTCTCCAGGATCTTCAGGCCCTGCTCGACGATGCTGTGCGCCTTCTGGCCCTTGATGTGCGCCACGAAGCCCACGCCACAGGCGTCGTGTTCGTGCTGCGCGCTGTACAGGCCCTGGTCGGCAGCTTGCCGGCGCGCGTCATCGGTCGTGGTCGAGGCGTCGGACGGCAAGGCGGCAGGCAGCGGTTGGGAAGCGGTCATCGCGGTCTCCTGGGGCGCCGGACAGGCCCGGGCGCACGGCAGTGGCGGCCGGGTGGCCGACGGGCCGGCAGGGTATCGCAGTGCAGCAAACGCGGCAAACGAAATCAAATAGGGTCAGACACATAAAAAGGCGCGCCTATTCCGTTCGCGCATTAAATGGGGACAGATTAACGGCCGGCGTCGGTGCAATCAGCACCAAGCTCGGGCGGCCGAGGGCTCGCCGCACCAAGCCGGACTCCGGATCTCAGCGGGCCGCAGGGGTGGCCGGGCGTGGCGGTCGACCTCGCGGCCGAGGGCAGGTGGGGCGCTGCAGCTGCTCGGCCAGCGCCTGCTGGAACCCAACGGATCCGATGGCCCAGCCGCCCCGTGCTGCGGCCAGCAGCGCCTGGCGCTGGGTGCTGGGCAGGCCGTCTTCCAGCCGGCGCCGCCAGGCCGACTCGCGTTCGAACGGCGTGTTGCCCAGCGTCCACACCTCGGGCGGATCGACCAGGCTGAGGCGGCGCTCCGCCTGGCCGCAGCGGTGTGCGGCGCTGCCCTGGCCCGGCTCCGGGGCGAGCCCGTCCACCAGGGCCAGCACGGCGAGCAGGGGCTCGCCGGGCTCGACGATGGCGCATCGGAACCGCCCATCCCACAGCGTGCCCGAACCGCCATGCCGCCGATGGTGGGCACTCACGTAGCGGCGGCCGACCGCCTGCATCAGCCGGCTCAGGCCCTGCACATCGGCCGGCGTGCCGACCAGGTGGACCTCCTCATCGGCCAGCGCGAACGCGTGCACACGCACGGCACACGCGGCCGCGGCTTCGCGCAGCGCGGTCAGGTAGGCGTCCCGGTCGATGTCGTCGGCGAACACCGGGCGCCCCGGCAGGCCGCGTTGCAGCAGCCAGTGGGCGTGGCCCGGCAGGGCCAATCGAGGCAGGCGGGCCATCGCGAGTGGGCGCTCACCAGTCCAGCAGGCGCTGGCCGGTGAGGCGATGGTGCTCGCGCAGCGCGAAGCGATCGGTCATGCCCGCCACGTAGTCGGCCACGGTGCGGGCCGGGTCCTGGGACGGGCGGGCGTAGTCCGGGCTCATCTCGGCCGGTGCCTGCCGGTAGGCCTGGAACAGCTCGGTCAGCACCTGGCGCGCCAGGCCCGTGCGGTGCATCACCTGGGGGTGGCGGTACAGGTGCTGGAAGAGGAAGCGCTTCAGCGCCAAAGTCTCTTCGCGCAAGGCCGGCGACAGGCCCACGAGCGGCGCGAGCCGGCGCACGCCATCGGCATCCAGGCCACCGTCGCCGGCAGCGCGAGCGGCCGCCTCGCAGGCAGCCCGGGTGTGGGCGATCAGGTCGCCGATCTGTTCGGACAGCATGCGTCGCAGGGTCTCGTAGAGCAGCCGGCGCGGGTCGAGCCCAGGGTGCGCGGCCTGGACGGTGGCATGGTGCCGCGCCACCAGGGGCACCGCCAGCAACTGCTCCACCGTGACGAGGCCGGAGCGCACGCCGTCGTCCGCGTCGTGCGCGCTGTACGCCAGTTCGTCCGCCACATTGACGAGCTGCGCTTCCAGGCTGGGCGAGCCGCCCTGCACGAAACGCCGGGCAGGGCCGTCGGGTTCGTCCGCCAGCAAGCGCTCGGCATGGCGGCGGCTGCAGTGCTTGAGGATGCCCTCGCGCGTCTCGAAGCTGAGGTTCAGGCCGTCGAAGCCGGCGTACCGGGCCTCCAGCCGGTCGACGACACGCAGGCTCTGCAGGTTGTGCTCGAAGCCGCCGTGCTCGGCCATGCAGCCCTGCAGCGCGTCCTGCCCGGCGTGGCCGAAGGGCGTGTGGCCAAGGTCGTGCGCAAGCGCGATGGCCTCGACGAGGTCTTCGTTCAGCCCCAGCGCCCGTGCCACCGAACGGCCCAGCTGCGCCACCTCCAGCGAGTGCGTCAGGCGCGTGCGGAACAGGTCGCCTTCATGGTTGATGAAGACCTGTGTCTTGTAGACCAGCCGCCGGAAGGCGTTGCTGTGCACGATGCGGTCGCGGTCGCGCTGATGCTCGGTGCGAGGCGGCGAGGGCGGCTCGGCGATGCGCCTGCCGCGTGAGCGGCGGGGATCGCTGGCCCAGGGGGCCAGGGGGGTGTTCAAGCCGGCAGCGCGGCGCCGGCGCGCGGCGCCACGGTG
>VYLG01000114.1_pt1 | contig 19246 bp, 16 predicted proteins | sample 5114351 | NCBI WGS metagenome assembly VYLG01 (sample SAMN12291798, study PRJNA351875) | freshwater metagenome | isolation source: freshwater lake | place: USA: Michigan, Kent Lake | collected 2013-08-15
CCTGGTGGCTGCTGCGCTGGGCCGGGCATGCCGAGGCCGCGGTGCTCGACGGGGGGCGCGCGGCCTGGCGGGCGGCCGGTGGTGCGCTCGTCACCGAGGCCACCCCGGGCCGGCCCGCACGGGCGCCCTACCCGATCGCTCCAGCCCCCGCGATGCCCACGGTGGACACCACTGCGCTGGAGGCCCGGCTCGGCGAGGTGGCGCTGATCGATGCGCGCGCGCCCGAGCGCTACCGCGGCGAGGTCGAGCCGCTCGACCCCGTGGCCGGCCACATCCCGGGTGCGCTGAACCGCTTCTTCAAGCTCAACCTCGGCGCCGACGGGTGTTTCCGCCCGGTTGCCGAGCTGCGTGCCGAGTTCGAGGCGCTGAACGCCGGCCGCACGGCGGTGCACCAGTGCGGCTCGGGCGTCACGGCCTGCCACAACTTGCTGGCGATGGAACTGGCCGGGCTCGACGCCGGCGCGCTGTACCCGGGCTCGTGGAGCGAGTGGTGCAGCGACGCCGCGCGAGCCGTGGCACGGGGCGCTTGATCGGGGTCAACGACAGGGCCCCGCCGGGCCGTGAACATGACACCATCGACGCGGCCCAGCCCGGGCCCATCAGGAGGTTCACCATGTACCAGCGCATCCTCTTCCCCACCGACGGGTCCGAGATCACGATGAAGGCGCTGCAGCAGGCCCTGACGCTGGCCAAGCTGTGCGGCGCCGAACTGCACGCCCTGGCCGTGATGGAGCCGTTTCCGTACAGCGCCATCTCCGAGATGCAGCCGGTGCCGCCGCAGGAGTTCTTCGACGCGCAGCAGCGCGTGGCCGGCGCCCGCGTCAAGGCGGTGGCCGACGCCGCGGCCGCGGCCGGCGTGCGCTGCAGCGGCTACACGGTGGAGGCGCTGCACCCCTGGGAAGCCATTCTCGACCACGGCAAGGCCCAGAACTGCGACCTCGTCGTGATGGCCTCGCACGGCCGCCGGGGCGTGAGCGCGCTGCTGCTGGGCAGCGAGACGCAGAAGGTGCTGACGCACAGCACCTTGCCAGTCCTGGTGGTGCGCTGACGCTGCTGTCGGTTCAGCCCACGCCGTGGGCCTTGAACCAGGCGACGCAGCGCTTCCAGCCGTCGTCGGCCGCTGCCTGGCGGTAGCTCGGCCGGTAGTCGGCATGAAAGGCGTGCGGCGCGTCGGGATAGATCACGAACTCGCTCTTCTTCGCCGCCGCGCCGCCCGCGGCCAGCGCGGCCTTCATGCGCTCGACCGTGTCGAGCGGGATGCCGGTGTCCTTCTCGCCGTACAGGCCCAGCACTGGGCCGTGGAGTCGCGCCGCCACGTCCACCGGGTTCGCCGGTTGCAGCGGGTTGGGCTGGCCCACGAGGCGCCCGTACCAGGCCACGCCCGCCTTGATGCCCGGGTTGTGCGCCGCGTACAGCCAGGTGATGCGGCCGCCCCAGCAGAAGCCGGTGATGCCGGCGCGTGACACGTCGGCGCCCTGGCCGCGCGCCCAGGCCAGGCTGGCGTCGAGGTCGGCCATCACCTGCGCGTCGGGCACCTTGCTGATGACCTCGGCGATGAGCTTGGCCACCTCGCCGTAGCTGGTGGCATCGCCCTGGCGCACGAAGAGTTCGGGCGCGATCGCGAAGTAGCCGGCCTTGGCAAAGCGGCGCGCCACGTCGGCGATGTACTCGTGCACGCCGAAGATCTCGGAGATCACCAGCACCACCGGCGCGCCGGTCTTGCCGGCCGGCGCGGCGCGGTAGGCGGGCATCTTGAAGTCGCCCACGGGGATCGTGACCTCGCCTTCGACTAGGCCGGCGGCGTCAGTCTTCACCACCGTCTGCGCCATCACCGGCAACACGGCGGCCGCGAAGCCGGTGCCGACGGCACGGCGCACGAAGCTGCGGCGGGTGCTGTCCTCGTCGGTCAGGCCGGTGGCGGGCACGAGGGTGTCGAAGTCCTCTTTCAGCATCGTGGGTCTCCTGGTGGGTGTGGGGCGCCACAGTGGGCAAGATCGCGCGGCGGCATTCTAGGAAGCACGTCAAAGACCCGCTTTACGATCGCCGCATGAACCAGCGCGAGAACCCGACCCCCAGCCCCCAGGGCCTGCTCGCCGCCATCGACATGGGCTCCAACAGCTTCCGGCTGGAGATCGGCGCGCTGCCGCACGACCGCTACCGCCGTGTCGATTACCTCAAGGAAACCGTGCGCCTGGGCGCCGGCCTCGACGCCGCCGGGCAACTGACCGAAGACGCCGCCCAGCGCGGCCTGGCCTGTCTGCGTCGCTTTGCGCAGCGGCTGGCGGGCTTCGAGCCTGGCCAGGTGCGCGCGGTGGCCACGCAGACGCTGCGCGAGGCGCGCAACCGCAACGCCTTCCTGCTGCGTGCGCAAGACGCGCTCGGCTTTCCGATCGAGGTGATCACGGGCCGCGAGGAGGCCCGCCTCATCTACGCCGGCGTGCACCACCTGCAGCCACCGGCCGACCCCGACGCCGGCCGGCTCGTCATCGACATCGGCGGCCGCTCGACCGAGCTGATCCTGGGCCAGGGCCGCACGCCGAGGGTGGCCGAGAGCTTTGCGGTGGGCTGCGTGAGCCTGTCGATGCGCTTCTTCCCGGACGGCAAGCTCACGCGCGAGGGCTTCCGCGCCGCGCAGGTGGCCGCCGGTGCCGAGCTGGAAGAGGCGCTGGTGCCCTTTGCCCGCGGCCAGTGGGCCGAGGCACTGGGTTCGTCGGGCACGGCCGGCGCCGTCTCGCAGCTGCTGGCCGCCAACGGCGTGACCGACGGGCGCATCACGCCGGCCGGCCTGCGCTGGTGCATCGAACGCTGCCTGGAGGCCGGCCAGATGGACCGCATCGCGCTGCCGGGCCTGAAGCCCGAGCGCCGTGCGGTGCTGCCGGGCGGACTGGCCATCCTGTACACGCTGGCCACGCACTTCGACATCGCGGCGCTGCTGCCGGCCAAGGGCGCGCTGCGCCAGGGCGTGATCGTCGACCTGCACGAGCGCCGCCAGGCCCAGCTGCGCCGCCGCGGCGGCGACATGCGCGACGAGACCGTGGCCGCGCTGCAGCAGCGCTTCGGCGTCGACATCGGCCAGGCCGAGCGGGTGCGGTCCATCGCGCTGGCCTTGTTCGACGGCGTGCGCGCCAGCCTGGGCGAGCGCGCCGACGACGACAGCCGGCGCGAACTGGCCTGGGCCTGCGCGCTGCACGAGATGGGCCAGATGGTGTCGCACCACGACCACCACCGCCACAGCGCCTACCTGCTGAGTTACGTGGATGCGGCCGGCTTCTCGCAGAGCCAGCAGCGCCGCCTGGGCGACCTGGTGCTGGGCCAGCGCGGCGGCCTGCGCAAGCTGGAGCTTCAGCTGGCGCAGCCGATCTTTGCCTGGCAGGTGCTGTGCCTGCGGTTGGCCGCCATCAAGTGCCACGCGCGCGGCCCGGTGGACACCACGGCGCTGCGGCTGGCGCTGCGCGGCAGCGATGCTCAGCTGCTGTTCACGCCGGCCTGGGCCGAGACGCACCCGCGCACGCTGTTCCTGTTGCAGGAAGAAGCCGCTACCTGGGCGCGGCAGGGTCCGATCGACCTGCTGCTGCCTTGACGGACTGAACGCCGCGGCGCGCTACGCCAGCTCGGGCGCCATCACGGCGTGCAGCACCACCTGGCGCACGCCCTCCCGCTCACGAGCGCGCAGCCACCACACCGCGCCCTTGCGGATGGCCCAGTTCAGCGGCTGGCCGGCCAGCAGGTAGGCGGCGGCCAGGCCCAGCGTCGGCTGGTGGCCCACCACCAGTACCGGCTCGCGCGATTCGGGCCAGCGCACGGCGTGCAGCAGGCCTTCGACGCTGCCGTCGGGCGCCAGTGCCGGCACCGTCTTCACGCGGCGGTCCAGTGCCGCGGCCGTCTGCTGCGCGCGCCGCGCCGGGCTGACCAGCACCCGCGTGCTCGACGGGAGGTGGCGGTTCAGCCACTCGGCCATGCGCAGCGCCTGGCGTTCGCCCTTGGGCGTGAGCGCGCGGTCGAGGTCGTCTTCCACCTCGCGCATCTCCAGCGCCTCGGCGTGGCGCCACAGGATCAGGTCCATCGGCGGGCCCGGTTCACGAGTAGCGCTGCATCAGCGCCTGCTGCGCGCTGGGGCCGGCTTCGCCCACACGCTGGTAGCGGCCACTGCCCTCCAGCGCCCAGGCGTCGGCGCCGTCGTGCAGGTAAGGCACCAGGGCCTCGTCGATGACGCGCTGGCGCAGCGCGGCGTCGCGCACCGGCCAGGCGATCTCGACACGGCGGAACATGTTGCGGCTCATCCAGTCGGCGCTGCTGAGGTAGAGCACCTCGTCGGCATCGCTGTCACCCCAGCGGAAGTACAGGATGCGCGAGTGCTCGAGGAAGCGCCCCACCACCGAGCGCACGCGGATGTTCTCGGTGAAGCCCGGCACACCCGGCGGCAGCATGCAGGCGCCGCGCACGACGAGATCGATGGACGCGCCGGCGCGCCCGGCCTCGATGAGCGCGTGGATCAGCCCCGGATCGGTGAGCGCGTTGAGCTTGGCGACGATGCGCGCCGGCTTGCCCGCCGCGGCCGCGTCGGCCACCTGGCGGATGAGACGCAGCATGCGCTTGTGCATCTGGAACGGTGCCGTCACCAGATGGCGCGGTGGCTTGGCCGCCGTCTGGCTGGCCAGTTGCAGGAACACCGCGTCGGCATCGGCCGTCAGGCCCGGGTCGGCCGTCAGGTAGCCCAGGTCGGTGTACAGGCGTGCCGTCTTCGGGTTGTAGTTGCCGGTGGACAGATGGGCGTAGCGGCGCAGCTTGGCCCCCTCGCGCCGCGTCACCAACAGCAGCTTGGCGTGCGTCTTCAGGCCCACGACGCCGTACACCACCTGCGCGCCCACGGCCTCCAGCCGCTCGGCCCAGTTGATGTTGGCTTCTTCGTCGAAGCGGGCCTTCAGTTCCACCACGGCCAGCACTTCCTTGCCGCGGCGTGCGGCCTCGATCAGCAGGTCCATCAGCACGCTCTGCGCGCCGGTGCGGTAGATGGTCTGCCGGATGGCCAGCACGTCGGGGTCCTGCACGGCCTCGCGCAGGAACTGCACCACCGGTTCGAAGCTCTCGAAGGGGTGGTGCAGCAGCACGTCGCCTTCGCGCAGGCGCGCAAAGATGCTCTGGCCGCGCGGCAGCCGGCCCTCGGGCCAGCGCGGCTCGAAGGCCGGGAAGCGCAGGCGGTCGGCCTGCGCCTGGTCGATGAGCTGGTTCAGCCGCACCAGGTTCACCGGGCCATTGACGCGGTACAGCGCCACCTCGGGCAGGCTGAACTGCTCGAGCAGGAAACGCTGCAGGTCCTCGGGGCAGGTGCTCACCACCTCGAGCCGGATGGCCTGGCCGAAGTGCCGCAGCGTCAGGCCCGAGCGCAGTGCCTGGCGCAGGTTGGTGACGTCGTCCTCGTCGACCTCCAGATCACTGTCGCGCGTGACGCGGAACTGCGAGAAGGCCACCACGCGCCGCCCCGGGAACAGCGCGTGCAGGTGGGCGCGGATGACGCTGGTGATGAGCACGAAGCCCTGCTGGCCGCCGCAGAGCTCATCCGGCAGGCGGATCACGCGCGGCAGCACGCGCGGCACCTTGACGATGGCGACGGCGTTCTCGCGGCCGAAGGCGTCACGCCCATCCAGCCGGGCGATGAAGTTCAGGCTCTTGTTGGCCACCAGGGGGAACGGGTGGCTCGGGTCCAGGCTCAGCGGCACGAGCAGCGGCTGCACCTGCGTCTCGAAGAACTTCGCCACCCACTCGCGCTGCGCCGCACTGCGCTCGGCGTGGTTGAGCACGACGATGCCCTCGGCCTTGAGCGCCGGCATGACCTCGTCGTTGAAGACCTGGTACTGCTCGTCGATCAGCTCGTGCGCGGCGCGCGCCACGGCGTCGAGGTCGGCCTGGGTGATGCCGCTGCCGGGCTGGCGCACGGCCTCGATGTAGTCGGCCACGCGCACCTCGAAGAACTCGTCGAGGTTGCTGGAGACGATGGTCACGTAGCGCAGCCGCTCCAGCAGCGGCACGTCGGCGCGGCGCGCCTGCGCCAGCACGCGGCGGTTGAACTGGATGAGCGAGCGTTCGCGGTCCAGCAGGTTCAGCTTGGCTGTCTGAACCGTCTTCTCGCGCAGCGCACGGGTTCGGTCGTCGTCCAGGGTCAGCCGGGTCGGCGCTCGGGGCGCACTGGACGCGGATGCCCGCGGCGCGCGGGGCGTGGGTTCGCTCATGCCCCGAGTTTATGAACCTGGCGAGACAGTTGCGTGACAAGGCCCCCGCGCCGGCCAGGGCGGCTGCTTCAGGGCCCTACTTCAGGGCGTTCGACAGGAAAGCCTGCAGCCGCTCGGAGCGCGGCCGGGCGAGCACCTCGCGCGGGTCGCCTTCTTCCTCCAGCCGGCCCTGGTGCAGGAACACGAGGTGGTTGCTGACCTCCCGCGCAAAGCTCATCTCGTGCGTCACGACGATCATCGTGCGGCCTTCCTCGGCCACGCCGCGCATCACGCGCAGCACCTCGCCCACGAGCTCGGGGTCGAGCGCCGAGGTGGGCTCGTCGAACAGCATCACCTGCGGGTCCATCGCCAGCGCACGCGCGATGGCCACGCGCTGCTGCTCGCCGCCCGACAGGTGCGCCGGGTAGGCGTCCTTGCGGTGGAACACGCCGACACGCTGCAGGTGCGCCTCGGCGCGCGCCACGGCCTCGGCGCGGGTGAGGCCCAGCACCTGCATCGGCGCCTCGATCACGTTCTCCAGCGCCGTCATGTGGGCCCAGAGGTTGAAGTGCTGGAACACCATCGCCATGCGCGAGCGGAAGCGCTGCAGCTGCGTGGCGCTGGCGGCCTTCAGCGCGCCGGAGGCGTCACGCGAGGGGTCGGGCACGAGTTCCAGCGTCTCGCCGGCCAGGCTGATGCGGCCGGCGTGCGGCGCCTCCAGCAGGTTCAGGCAGCGCAGGAAGGTGCTCTTGCCGGAGCCCGAGGCACCGATCATCGCGATCACGTCGCCCTGGCGCGCGCGCACGCTCACGCCGCGCAGCACCTCGTTGGCGCCGAAGCGCTTGACGATGTCGGTGGCCTCCAGCAGCCAGGCCGGGTTCGAGGACACGCTCATGCTTCAGGGGCTCAGCAGCTTGCCGGTGCGGATGGGCGTGGCACCGGCGATCTTGCCCAGCCGCGCGCCGGGCGTGGCCCAGCGCGTGGCCACGCGGGCGTACAGCACGCCGGCCGTCGTGGCGAGCACCGGGCTCACGCGTCCGGTGTCGGGGCACACCACCTCGGCCACGCACTGCCCGGCCTCGATGCGCTGCCCGGGCGCGGCATGGAACAGCACCACGCCGGCGTGGGGCGCCTTCAGCGGTTCGCTGCCAGCCAGTGGCGTGGGCTCACAGCGCGCCGCGGGCAGCGCCGCCATCATGGGTGCGTCTGGGCCGTCGACAAAGCCCTGGCGCGCCAGGAAGGCCACCAGCGCGTCGGCATCGGCATCGGCCAGCGCATGCGCCGTGTCGGCCTGGCCGCGCAGCTCCACCGTGGTGGCGAAACAGCCCAGCGGCAGCGGCCGCGGCGCCACGCGCTCGGCCAGCTTCAGCCAGGGCGTGCTGCAGGCCTCGTCGAAGGGCGAGTCGCCCGACTCGGTGGCCAGCAGCACGGCCTCGGCGCCCAGCAGCGCGCCCAGCTCGACGGCCTGCTCGGCCTGCGGCGTGAGCGCGTACAGGTGCATCACGGCCTCGCTGTCGCAGTGCAGGTCGAGCACGATGTCGGCGTCGATGGCCAGTTGCAGCAGCCGGCGCTTCAGGTCGGCCGCCGGCTCGTGTGCCGTCAGCGCCGCCGCGGCCTCGGCCAGCGCGGCGCGCACCAGGCGCACGTTCGCCGCGCCGTCGTCGCCCAGGCGGCCTTCGATGGCGCGCGCCACGGTCTCGGTGAGGTCGGGCACGAAGCGGTTGAAGTTGACGCCGTCGTCCAGCGCGAAGCGGCCCTCGTGGTGGCCGAGCACGCTCTGCCCCAGGCCGATGGGGTTGGCGTACGGCACCAGCACGACCTCGCCGCGCAGGCGGCCGGCGGCTTCCAGCGCCGCAAGGCGCGGCTTGAGCTTCTGCGCCACCAGCAGCGCCGGTACCTCGTCGGCGTGCAGGGCGGCCTGGATGTAGGCCTTGGGGCCGCGGCCGGCGGTGCCGTAGCGGTGGACGGTGAGCGCCAGGCGCTGCCCGGGGGCGGGGCTCAGCAGATCGATGGTCTCGGTGTGCATGGGGTGAGTCGGGGGTTCGTCAACGCGTGCGCAGATGGCGCAGGTAGTGCCGCTCGAGCAGCTTGAACACGCCCACCATCGCGAAGGTGAGCACGAAGTAGATGACGGCGGCGGTGCCGAAGGCTTCCACCGGGAGCAGGTGGTTGGCGTAGACGTCGCGCGCCACGCGGGTGATGTCGACGAGCGTCACGGTGCTGGCAATGGCCGTGGCGTGCATCATGCCGACGACCTCGTTGCTGTATTGCGGCAGCGCGCGCCGCAGCGCCCCCGGCAGCAAGATGCGGCTGTAGAGGCGCCAGCCGGCCAGGCCGTAGGCGCGTGCGGCCTCCACCTCGCCGGGCGGCGTGGCGCGCAGCGCGCCAGCGAAGATCTCGGTGGTGTAGGCCGTGGTGTTGAGCGCAAAGGCCAGCCAGGCGCAGAACCAGGCCTCGCGCAGCAGCGGCCACAGCACGCTCTCGCGCACGGCCTCGAACTGGGCAAAGCCGTAGTAGATGACGAAGAGCTGCACCAGCAGCGGCGTGCCGCGGAACACGTAGGTGTAGGCCCACACCGGCCAGGCCAGCGCGCGGCGCGCCGAGACGCGCGCCACGGCCAGCGGCACCGAGAGCACGAAGCCCGTGCCCACGCTGATGGCCAGCAGCAGCAGGCAGACCTGCAGGCCGCCCCAGAAGTCGGGCAGGCTCTGCGCGATGACGCTCCAGTCGATCATGCTCAGAACCGAATCCGCTTGACGCCCAGGCTGTAGCGCCGCTCCAGCCAGGTGAGCGCGCCGATCGACACCGTCGTGATCGCCAGGTACACCAGCGCGATCAGCATGTAGAAGGTGAACGGCTCGCGCGTGGCCGAGGCGGCCATGTTGGCCCGGTGCAGCATGTCGTCCAGGCCGATGATCGACACCAGCGCCGTGGCCTTGACCATCACCAGCCAGTTGTTGGCGAAGCCCGGGATGGCATGCCGCACCATCTGCGGCAGCAGGATGCGGCGCAGCGCCTGGCCGCGCGTCAGCCCGTAGGCCGTGGCGGCTTCCATCTGGCCGCGCGGCACGGCCAGGATGGCACCGCGGAAGGTCTCGGTGAGGTAGGCGCCGAAGATGAAGCCGATCGTCAGCACGCCGGCGGCGAAGGGCGGTACGTCGATGTAGTCCCAGCCGCGGGACTCGGCCAGCTGGTTCACGAGGATCTGGCCGCCGTAGAAGATGGCCAGCATCAGCACCAGCTCCGGGATGCCGCGGATCAGCGTCGTGTAGACGTCGGCCACGGCGCGCGCCGTGCGCGAGCGCGACAGCTTGGCCACGGCGCCTGCGAGCCCGAACGCGCAGGCCACGGCCAGCGACAGCGCCGCCGTGGTGAGCGTGATGCCGAGCCCGCCGAGGATGGCGCCGAGGTAGCCGTGGAACATCAGCTGCCGCCGGACACGTCGAAGTCGAAGTAGCGGTCGGCCAGGCGCTTGTAGGTGCCGTCGGCCTTGATGGCCTTGAGTGCGGCGTTGACCTTCTCGCGCAGAACGTTCTCACCCTTGCGGAACGCGATGCCCACGCCCCCACCGCCGCCATCCAGTCGCACCGGCGCGCCCACCTGGGCGTAGCCCTTGCCCTCGGGCGTCTTCAGGAAGGCCTCGGACGACACCACCGAGGAACCAAAGCCGATGTCGCCGCGGCCGGCGGCCAGCTCCAGGTAGACATCGGTTTCCTTGTTCACCAGCAGCACCGGCGAGTCCTTGTACTTCTGTGCGACGTGCTGGGCGCGCGGGCTGTTGCGCAGCACGATGATGCGCGCGCCCTTCAGCGACGCGGGGTCGTGGTCCTTGAAGCGGCCGGCCTTGGCCACCCAGCGCGAGGGCACGTCGTAGTACGGGTCGCTGAAGTCCGCGGCCTTCCGGCGCTCCTCGCTGATGGTCATCGAGGCGACGATCATGTCGAACTTGCGCGCGGCCAGCGCCGGCATCATGCCGTCCCACTCCTGCTGCACCAGCACACACTCGGCGCCCATCTTCTGGCACAGCGCCAGCGCGATGTCGATGTCGAAGCCGACGAGCTTGCCGTCGGGCCCCAGGCGCGAGAACGGTGGGTAGTTGCCCTCCACGCCGACCCGGATGCGCTTCCAGTCGGGGGCCTGGGCGCGGGCGGCAGCGGGCATCAACAGGGCCGCGGCAGAGGCGGCGAGCAGGTGGCGGCGAGAGGTCATCGGCGGCTTCGTGGTCACGGACGGACGCCGTTGTACCCGCTGCCCGCAGCCGGGCGCGAGAGGGTCGGCCGCCGGGCGTCCGGATGCGACAACTGCGTGTCGCGCCGCCGACAACCCTGCTGCCGGCTCACACCGCCAGCAGGTGCGTGCGGTAGTGGATGAGCTCGTCGATCGACTCGTGGATGTCGGCCAGCGCCGTGTGCGCCTGCGCCTTCTTGAAGCCTTCCAGCGCCGCCGGCTTCCAGCGGCGGGCCAGTTCCTTGAGCGTGCTGACGTCGAGGTTGCGGTAGTGGAAGAAGGCCTCCAGGCCCGGCATCGTGCGCGCCAGGAAGCGGCGGTCCTGGCAGATGCTGTTGCCGCACATGGGGCTCTTGCCCTTGGGCACGTAGGCCTTGAGGAAGGCGATCACCGCGGCCTCGGCGGCGGCCTCGTCCACCGTGCTGGCCTTGACGCGGTCGATCAGGCCGCTGCGGCCGTGGGTACCCTTGTTCCAGGCGTCCATGCCGTCGAGCACGGCGTCGCTCTGGTGCACGGCGAAGACCGGGCCCTCCACGCGCACGGTGAGCATCGGGTCGGTCACGACCACGGCCACCTCGATGATGCGGTCGGATTCAGGCACGAGGCCCGTCATCTCGAGGTCGATCCAGATCAGGTTGTGTTCGCTGCTGGCAAGCACGGGGGCGGTGTCGGTCATGGCGGCCTGGGAGGAAGAGCCTGGAAGGAAGCCGAGGATTGTCGCCGCAGCCTACACTGCCGCACCGTCCTGAATTGCGCATGGAACCGAACCTGATGACCGCGGCCTTCGTCGCCGCCCTGCTGCTGTCGCTGGCCACCCGGCTGTGGCTGTCCACCCGCCAGATGCGCCACGTGGCTGCGCACCGGGGTGCCGTGCCGGCCGCCTTTGCCGCCAGCGTCACGCTCGAGGCGCACCAGCGTGCCGCCGACTACACGCTGGCCAAGGGCCGCCTGGGCCTCGTCACCACCTTCATCGGCACCGCCACGGTGCTGGGCTGGACGCTGCTCGGCGGCCTCGACGCCCTGAACACGCTGCTGCGCGACGCGCTGCTGCCGAGCTGGGGCGAACTGGGCTACCAGCTGGCGCTGCTGACGGCCGTGTCGCTGATCGGCGGCCTCATCGACCTGCCGGCCGAATGGGTAGCCACCTTTCGGCTGGAACAGCGCTTCGGATTCAACCGCACGACCCCCGCCCTGTGGTGGGCTGATCAAGCCAAGGGCGTGCTGCTCGGCGCGGCCCTCGGCCTGCCGCTGGCCGCGCTGGTGCTGTGGATCATGGCCGCGAGCGGCGGCCTGTGGTGGCTGTGGGCCTGGGGCGCGCTGGTGGGCTTCAACCTGCTGATGCTGGTGCTGTACCCCACGGTCATCGCGCCGATGTTCAACAAGTTCGAGCCGCTGGCCGACGTGGCGCTGGCCGCGCGCGTGCAGGCGCTGATGCAGCGCTGCGGCTTTGCCGCCAAGGGCCTGTTCGTGATGGACGGCAGCCGCCGCTCGGCACACGGCAACGCCTACTTCACCGGCCTGGGCGCGGCCAAGCGGGTGGTGTTCTTCGACACGCTGCTGAACAAGCTCACGCCCGGCGAAGTGGAGGCCGTGCTCGCCCACGAGCTGGGGCACTTCAAGCTGCGGCATGTGCCCAAGACGATGATCGGCCTGTTCGCCGGCAGCCTGGCCGCCCTGGCACTGCTGGGCTGGCTGGCGGGCCAGAGTGGTTTCTACGCCGGCCTCGGCGTGGCGCCCAACCTGACGGCGCCGAACGATGCGATCGCGCTGCTGCTCTTCATGCTCGTGCTGCCCAGCTTCACGTTCTTCGTCTCGCCGCTGCTGGCGCAGTTCTCGCGCCGGCATGAGTTCCAGGCCGATGCCTTTGCCTGCCAGCAATCCGACGGGCGCGACCTCGCCAGCGCGCTGCTCAAGCTGCACGCCGACAACGCCAGCACGCTGACGCCCGACCCGCTGTACGTGCGCTTCTACTACTCGCACCCCCCGGCCAGCGAAAGGCTGGCCGCCCTGCCCTCGCCCACCTGAAGCACCCATGAGCCACCTCGCCACGCGCCATTGCCAGCCTCTCGAAGGCCACCCGGCCATGACGGCCGACGAGATCACGACGCACCTGGCGCAGGCACCGGGCTGGGCGCTCGTGGACGGCGCCATCCAGAAGCGCTACGACTTCGCCGACTACCACCGCACCATGGCCTTCGTGAACGCAGTGGCCTGGATCGCCCACGTCGAAGACCACCACCCCGATCTGCTGGTCTCGTACAACCGCTGCACGGTGCGCTTCAACACACATTCGGTGGGCGGCATCTCGATCAACGACTTCATCTGCGCGGCGAAGCTCGACGCGCTGTCGGCCTGAACGCCTTGGCCACACGCGCCGACGAACCGGCGGCGCTGGATGTCGGCCTGGTGGTGGCCGCCCACGGCCGCCATGTGATCGTCGAAACCCCCGAGGGCACGCGCGTGCACTGCGTGCCGCGCGGCAAGAAGAGCGAGCTCGTCGTCGGCGACCGCGTGCGCTGGCAGCCCACCGGCGACGGCGGCGTCATCGAGCAGGTGGAGCCGCGCCGCAACCTGCTGTTCCGCCAGGACGAGTGGCGCACCAAGAGCTTTGCCGCCAACCTGGACCAGCTGCTGGTGCTGGTGGCCGTGGAGCCGCCCTTCGGCGAGATGCAGCTCACGCGCTCGCTCATCGCGGCAGCCGCGGCGGGCATCCCCACCGTCATCGGCCTGAACAAGATCGACCTGCCCGGCGCCGATGCCACGCGCGAGCGGCTGGCGCCCTACCGCGCCATGGGCATCGAGGTGATGGAGTTCGCGCTGAAGACCGACCTGCCCGGCGCGCAGGCCGTGCTCGCGCCCTGGCTCGCCGGCCGTACGACGCTGGTGCTGGGCCCCAGCGGCATGGGCAAGAGCACGCTGATCAACCGCTTCGTGCCCGAGGCCGCCGCGCAGGTGGGCGAGATCTCGCAGGCGCTGCAGACCGGCCGCCACACGACGACGACCACGACCTGGTACTGGCTCGATGCCGAACGGCGCGGCGCGCTGATCGATTCACCCGGCTTCCAGGAGTTCGGCCTGCGCCAGGTGGCGCCCACCGAACTGGCCGGCCTGATGCCCGACCTGGCCGCGCACCTGGGCGAATGCCGCTTCGCCAACTGCAGCCACCGCCACGAGCCCGGCTGTGGCGTGCGCGCAGCCGCCGCGCGCGGCGAGATCGGCGAGACCCGCATGCGCCTGTACGAGGCGCTGCACGAGGAGCTCTCGGCCCCGCCGCGCTACTGAACGTCAGCCCAGAAGGTTGGCGAAGGTCAGCAGCAGCACCAGCACCATCCACAGCAGCACCGAGCGCCAGACCAGGCCCACCACGCTCTGCAGGTGCGCCATCTGCACCGGCTGGCCCTCGGTGGAGCCCTGGGCGGCGATGCCGGTCTCGCCGCCGGCGCTGAAGGTCTTGCTGCGGTCGGGTGTCACGCCAGGCGCCGTGGCGCCGCCGAGCTGCACGCCCAAAGCGCCCGCCGCCGCGGCCAGGATAACGCCCTCGTTGGCGTGCTCCCACAGCCGCGCGTCACGGCGCCAGGCGGCCACGGACTCCTCGAAGTTGCCGACGATGGCAAAGCCCGCCGCCGTCAGGCGCGCCGGCACGTGGTCGACCAGCGTGAAGAGGCGCCGCGACAGCGCCGCGAGGCCCTCGTTCGAGGGCGCGTCCAGGTTGCGGCTGCGGTAGTTCCAGTAGCGCGACGCGAACTCGGCCATGCGGTAGAGCACGGCGCCCAGCGGCCCCAGCCCCAGCGCCGACAGCAGCACGAACCAGAAGAACACGCCGAAGACATGGCGGTGCGCCGCCAGCAGCGCGTGCTCGATCACATGGCGCAAGAGCTCGGTGCGTGGCAGCTCGCTGGTGTCGAGGTGGCGCCACTCGGCCAGCAGCCGGCGCGCGGTGGCCTCGTCGCCGCGGTCCAGTGCCTCGCGGATGTCGGTGAAGAAGTGGCTGAACTGGCGGAAACCCAGCGTCAGGTACAGCACCAGCACGTCGAAGGCCAGCGCCAGCAGCAGGCTGTAGTGGGCGATCAGCAGGTACAGGCCGGTGGCCAGCAGGCCCGGCACGGCCACCGACACGCCCCACACCACGGCGGCATGGTGCCGCTCGCCGGCGTCGAAGTTACGGCCGGTCCAGCGCACCCACTGCACCATCGACTCGTGCACCGCGTTGTCGCGCGGCAGCGGCTTGAGCTGCTCGATCAGCAGCGCGAAGAGGACGGCGAAGAAACTCATCTGGGCCGCGATGATAGAAGCGCCGGCCGGCCCGGCCGGGGCGACCGGGGCTGCCGATCAGGCCGCCGGCAGCCGCACCGTGACCGTGGTGCCTTCGCCCGGCGTGCTGGTCAGCTCGATCCGGCCGCCCATCAGCTCGACGAAGCGGCGGCTGACGAACAGGCCCATCCCGGAGCCCTCGATGCCCGTTCTCTCGGCGCCAAGGCGGTTGAAGGGCTGGAACAGCTCGGCCTGCTGCGCGGCGCTCAGCCCGACGCCGGTGTCGGCCACCGCCAGCTCGACGCCGCCGTCGACGGCCTCGATGCGGCACTCGACGCGGCCGCCGGACACGTTGTACTTGACGGCGTTGGACAGCAGGTTGATCAGCACCTCGCGCAGGCGCAGCCGGTCGCCCAGCACCTGGCAGGGTTCGCCCTCGCGGGCACGGGTGTCCATCGCCACGCCCAGGCGCTCGGCCAGGCCCTGCACCATCGGCAGCGCTTCATCGAGTGTGCGCCGCAGGTCCAGCGGCACCAGGCGCACATCCACATGGCCGGCCTCGATGCGCGAGACGTCCAGCACCTCGTTCACCAGCTCCAGCAGATGACGGGCGGCGCTCTCGATCAGCGTCACGCGGTGCGGCTTGAGCACCAGGTCGCCGGAGTCGGCCTCCAGGCGCATCAGCTGCGCAAAGCCGAGGATGGCGTTGAGCGGTGTGCGCAGCTCGTGGCTCATGCGCGAGAGGAACGCGCTCTTGGCATGGCTGGCGCTCTCGGCGGCCTCCTTGGCGGCCAGCAGACGCAGCGACTCGTGCTCCGGGCTGCTGTCCCAGGCGCAGCCGATGACCCGCAGCACCCGGCCCTGCGCGTCGGCATGGGCCCGGCCCGTCACGTGCAGCCAGCGCTCGGCGCCATCCGCATCGGCGCGCTGCAGCTCCACGTTCAACGGGTCCAGGCAACTGAGTGCGGCATGCAGGGCGGCTTCGAGGTGAGGCCCCTCGTGCGGCAGCAGCTGCGGCGCCAGCGCCTGCACCAGCGTGCCCTCGGGCGTGGCGTCCAGTCCCAGCATGTCCAGCAGCCGGGCGTCGAAGGCCAGCGTGCCGTCGGTGAGGTTCCAGTCCCACACGCCGATGCCACCGGCCTCGTTGGCGATGGCCAGGCGTTCGGTGAGGTCGCCGAGCTGGCGCCGCACCTGGTGCTGGCTGGTGATGTCCTGCAGCGCACCGAGCACACGCACCACGCGCTGCTCACCCATCTCGGCCGAGCCCACCGCCAGCACGCGCAGCTGGCGCCCACCGAGGGTGAACATGTCGAGCTCGATCTCGAAAGGCTGACCCAGCTCCGCCCGCGCCACGGCCCCGGCGAAGGACTTGCGGTCATAGGGCGCCACGCGCGCCAGCGTTGCCTCCAGCGTGGCCGGCTCGTCGGCCGGCAGCTCCAGCATCTGCCGCAGCTGGGGCGACCAGCGCCATGCATGCGGCCGCAGCGTCAGCTCCCAGCCCACCACGCGCGCCAGGCGGGTCGACTCGGCCAGGAAGGCCTCGCTCTGGCGCAACGCGGCCTCCGAAGCCTCGAGCGCGCGCAGGTCCTGCAGGTGCTCGGTGCGGTCGATGATGGCGCAGAGGTACTGGCCGCCGTCGCCATCGGGCCCGCTGCCCGCCGTGGTGGGCAGGCGGGAGATGTAGAGGTCGCCGCTGAAGCGCCGCCCACCCTGGCCAAAGAAGCCCACGGCTTCGAGCGCGCAGGAGCCGCGGGCCTGTGCCTCGTGCAGCGCCGGGCGCACGCGGTCCTGGTAATCGCTGCTGTCGACCAGCCGGTGCAGCAGCACCAGGCTGGCCGCCCGCTCGGGCAGGTGCAGCAGCTCGGCTGCCAGCGCGTTGCACTCCAGCAGCCGGCCATTGAAGCTGACCAGCACGGAGGCCACCGGCATGCCGGCGAACAGCGTCGCAAAGCGCTCGGCCAGCGCCTCGGTTCGCGCCTGACTGGCCTGCAGTTCGTCGGCCTGCGCGTGCAGCTCGGCTTGGTAGATGCGCAGGTCTTCGGTCAGCTCCGCGAGCTTGGCATCGTGGCGCCGGATCGCGGCTTCCACGGTGGCCATCTCGCCGGTGGCAAACGCCGCCAGCAGCTGGGCATCGAGCAGCTGGCTCACGCCCTCGGCCTGCAGCAGCAGGCGGTCCCGCGCCTCGACGCGCTGCTTCAGGCCGCCGCTGCTCATCCAGCGTGTTCCTGGGCCTGGGCGGCGGCCCATGCCGTGATGTCGATGTGGCTGACGACCGCGCCGCCGCCGGCGTGCGACACCGGCGCGGCGTGCATCAGGAACCACATGCGCCGGCCCGCGCTCTCGCAGGGGTACTGCAGCGAGAAGCTGGCCTGCCGGCCGGCCAGCACCGCGCTGACGCCGTCGTGCGCGCGGCGCGCATCCGGGTCTTCGAGCGCGGCACTGGCGCAGACGCGCAGGTAGTTGCTCCCCGGCCCGCAATGGCGCAGCTGCGGATCGCCGTTGGCGGCCGCAAAGCGGCGCCAGGCCTCGTTGACGAGCAGGATGGTGCCCTGGGCATCGAGCACCACCAGGTGCTCGGCCAGCGAATCGATCACCGCCTGCAGCCGCTCACTGTCCTTCAGCGAGGTCACGTTGACGAAGCTCATCACCGCCTTCGTGCTGCCCGGAGCGCGCGCGGCATAGGGCTGGATGCGCGCCAGCCACCATTGCCCGTCGCGGCTGCGCACCTCGCGCTCGGTCACCACACGCTCGGCGAGCGTGCGGCGCAGGTCGGCGAACAGCTCGGGGTACTCCAGCAGGTTGGCGAAGTCCTCCAGCGAGCGGCCGCGATCGCCTTCGCGCACCTTGAACAGTTGCATCAGCTCGGGCGTGAAGCGCAGCAGGCGCAGCTGCTCGTCGACGAACATCGTCGGCGTGGCCGTGGCCTTGGCGACGTTCTCCAGATCCGCGTTCACCGAGTTCAGCACGTCCACCTTCTCCTGGTACTCGGAGTTGACGGTGTAGAGCTCCTCGTTGACGGACTGCAGCTCCTCGTTCGTGCTCTGCAGCTCCTCGTTGCTGGCCATCAGCTCCTCGTTGCTGGCCTGCAGCTCCTCGTTGGCGGTCTCCAGCTCCTCGATGGTGGCCTGCAGGCTCTCGTGCGTGAGGTCGAGCTCGCGCTCGAGAATCTCGACGCGCTTGCGCTGCTCTTCGTCGAGTTCGGCGGTCTGCGCCTCCTGGGGCGTCGGCAGGTCCAGCGGCTCCACGCTCAGCAGCGTGCAGGGCCCGGCCCCATGCTCGCCCAGCGGCCCGCCCTCGACGACGCGGCGTGCCACCAGCCGAACGCGGCGGGCGCGATCGCCCTCGCCGAAAGTCACCGGCGCCGAGCTGTCCGAACGCCCCTCGCCCGACACCGCCTGCAGCAGCAGCCCGGCGGCCCAGGCCAGCTCGCGCGGCAGCAGCTTCAGCACGTCCAGCGACATCTGGCCTTCGCCGATCTGCAGCAGCTCGCTGGCCGCGCCGTACACGTGCAGCAGCTCGCGCGACGGCCCCACCAGCAGCGACGGCGGCAGGTACGACTGCTGCAGCAGCCGCTCGCCCCGTACCACCCAGCCCTGGGGTGACGGCGCCGCCAGCTCCGCCGAGCGCCGGCGCAGCGTGCGCCGCTTCGACGACACCTCGTGGCGCGAGCCGCCATCGAAGTGCTGGCCCAGACGGTCATGCCGCAGCAGCCGGTAGACCTTGCCACGGCCGGGCAGCGTGGCGAAGTCGCGGTGCAGCACGCCGAGTGATTCGCTCGGCCCCAGCAGCAGGTGGCCGCCGGGGGCCAGCGCGTACTGCAGCCGCCGCATCGCGCGCTCCTGTGCGCCGGGCTGGAAGTAGATCAGCGCGTTGCGGCACGTCGCCAGGTCCATGCGCGTGAACGGCGGGTCGGCCACGATGTTGTGGCGCGCGAAGATCACCATCTGGCGGATCTCGGGGCGCACCATCCAGCCGCCGTCTCGCTCAAGGAACCAGCGCTCGAGCCGCTGGCCCGAGACCTCGGCCGCGATGGTGTCGGGATACTGGCCGGCACCGGCGATGTCGAGGTAGTGCTGCTCGACGTCGGTGGCGAAGATCTTCACCGGCCGCAACCGGCCCTGTCGCCTGAAGGCCTCGGCAAAGAGGATGGCGATGGAGTAGGCCTCTTCACCCGTGGCGCAGCAGGCCACCCAGACGCGGATGGACTCGGCGCCGCTGTCGCGCTCCACCAGCGGCGCGATGACCTGCTCGGCCAGGTGCTCGAAGACCTCGGCGTCGCGGAAGAAGCGCGTCACCGGAATCAGCAGCTCGCGGCGCAGCGCGGCCTGCTCCTCGGGCGACTCGGCCAGGCGGTCGCGGTAGGCCTGCAGCGAGGCTGCACGCTGCACCTGCATGCGCCGCTCGATGCGACGCAGCACGGTGGTGGGCTTGTAGTCGTGGAAGTCGATGCCGCTGTCGGCGAGCAGCAGCTCCAGGATGCCTTCCAGCGGCTCGGACATGCCCGCCGGCGCCAGGGAGCCCGACGCCCGCAAGGACACGTGCCGCGGCGCGCGCAGGTGCGC
>VYLG01000115.1_pt1 | contig 19183 bp, 29 predicted proteins | sample 5114351 | NCBI WGS metagenome assembly VYLG01 (sample SAMN12291798, study PRJNA351875) | freshwater metagenome | isolation source: freshwater lake | place: USA: Michigan, Kent Lake | collected 2013-08-15
CGCCTTGGGCGCCTGGTCAGCCAGCAGCGCGCGGCAGCGCTGCTCGTGCTGGGCGATCTCGGCCAGCGTGATCTCGATGTCCTCGCGCTGCTGCTCGAGCAGCCGGCGGTGCTCGGCCAGCACGGCCAGGAAGGCCTCGAGCTGCTGCGTGCTGCCGCTCGCGGCGTCGTACATGTCGACGAGCTGCTTGATCTCCGAGAGCGCCAGCCCCAGCCGCTTGCCGCGCAGCGTGAGCTTCAGGCGCGTGCGGTCGCCGGCGCTGTAGACTCGGTTGCGGCCGGCGCGGCGGGGCGTCAGCAGGCCCACGTCCTCGTAGAAGCGGATGGCGCGCGCCGTCACGTCGAACTCGGCAGCGAGTTCGGTGATGGTGTAGGTGCGCGAGGAGCCGGCTGACATGTCGGTAGACTGACGTTGACGTAAACGTCAAGCACCGACTATACAAACCATGGCCGCACGCCCCCCGAGTGCCGACGAGCTGGCGCTCGACTACCCCCACGGCGAGGCCCTGCCGCCACCCGGCGGCACGCTGGAGCTGCAGCCCGGGATGCGCTGGGTGCGCATGGGGCTGCCCTTCGCGCTGGACCACATCAACCTGTGGCTGCTGCGCGACCAGCAGGACGGCCGCGATGGCTGGACGCTGGTGGACTGCGGCATCGCCAACGACGCCACGCGCGCCCACTGGGAGCAGGTGTTCGCGCAGCAGCTCGACGGCCTGCCCGTGCTGCGCGTGCTGTGCACGCACATGCACCCCGATCACGTCGGCCTGGCGCACTGGATCTGCGAGCGCTTCTCGACGCCAAAGCACGAGTGCCGGCTGTGGATCAGCGCCACCGACTGGCACGTGGCGCGCCTGGCCAGCCAGCGCAGCACCGGCCAGGGCGGCGAGGCCGCAGCGGCCTTCTTCGCCAGCCACGGCCTCGTCGACGAGGACTCGCTGGCCCAGGTGCGTGGCCGCAGCAACTACTACGCGAGCATGGTGCCGGACGTGCCGGCGCGCTACGCACGGCTGCACGAGGGGCGGCACCTCGACATCGGTGGCCGCAGCTGGCGCTGCATCGCCGGCTACGGCCACGCGCCGGAGCACATCTCGCTCTTCTGCGAATCGAGCGGCGTGCTGATCAGCGGCGACATGGTGCTGCCGCGCATCAGCACCAACGTCAGCGTCTACGAGGCCGAGCCCGAGGCCGACCCGCTGCCGATGTTCCTGGGGTCCATCGAGCGGCTGCGTGCGCTGCCGGAGGGCACCCTGGTGCTGCCCTCGCACGGCCGGCCGTTCCGCGGCCTGCACACGCGCATCGGGCAGCTGCAGCACCACCACGACGAGCGGCTGGCCGAGGTGCTGGCCGCCTGCACCGGCACGCCGCGCTCCGCGGCGGAGATGCTACCGGTGCTGTTCAAGCGCGCGCTCGATCTGCACCAGACCACCTTTGCCATGGGCGAGGCGGTGGCGCACCTGCATGCGCTGTGGGGGCGAGGGGCCCTGCAGCGGGTGCGCGGGGCCGACGGCGTCTGGCGCTTCACGGCCTGCTGAGGCCGCGACAAGGAGAAACGGCCGGCTCCCCGAGAGGTGCCGGCCGTCCGGTGCAGCCGGGCCTCCCAGCCCGGCAGCGGTGTCGCGATGACAGCGTCTGGCGTCGAGTGTCGGCGGCCATGCTGCAGTGCGACATCCCCACGGCGGTGGATGTGCGCGCGGACTTCAGTCGTCCAGCAGCGGCAGCACCTCGTGGCGCAGCGCGCCCCGCGCCTGCTCGAAGCCGGGCAGGGCCGTGCGCACCACGTCCCAGAAGGCGGGCGAGTGGTTCATCTCGCGCAGGTGCGCGAGCTCGTGCGTGACGACGTAGTCGATGACCGGCAGCGCAAAGTGCACCAGCCGCCAGTTCAGGCGGATGGAGCCGTCGGCGCTGGCGCTGCCCCAGCGCGTGGCGGCCGAGCTGAGCGTGAGACGCGTCATGCGCACGCCCAGGCGCGTGGCGAAGATCGCGCAGCGTTCCTCGAAGATGCGCCGCGCCTGGCGCTGCAGCCAGCTCTGCACCACGTCGCGCACCTGCTCGGGCGAGGCGTGCTGGGGCAGGCCCAGGTGCAGCGTCAGGCGGGGCACGCCGGGCAGCGCGGTGGCGTCGGTGTGCAGCACGGCGCCGGAGGTGCGCGGGTCGAACACCAGGATCACGGTCTCGCCGAGGAAGGGGATCTGCCCACCCTCGCGCCACTCCACGCGCGTGGCCTGCACGCGGGCGGCGCGTTCGCGCTGCTCCTGCAGCTTGCGCAGGATCCAACCCGCCTTCTCGCGCAGCGCCGCCTCGATCTCGCCCTGGCCGAGCCAGCGCGGTGCGCTCACCGTCAGGCCGTCGGGGCCGACGACGAAGCCGATGCTGCGGCGGCGCGAACGGCGCAGCTCGTAGCCGACGGCGCAGCCCTGGAGGTGAACGCTGCGGTTGCCGCGCGGGGCGGGATGGGGGGAGGCTTCCTTCGGGGCCTGGGGCTGGGCCTGGGCCACCGGTGCCGGCACGGGCGCAGCGGCCGGCGGGGCGGCCGCTGCCGACGACGGTGCGTCGTCGAACAGGCTCAGCTGGGTCGGCGGCGGGTGTCGCGCCTCGTTCGGCATGGACGCCGATTGTAGGTGGGCCCCCGGCCCGCCGCCGGTGGGTTGAAGCGGGTCAGCCGCGGCGGCGGCCGAAGGCCAGCAGGCCCGCCAGCGCCACCGACACCAGCGCGGTGGTGGCCGGCGCATCGACCGTGAGCACGCGCGTCGAGATGGCTCCCACGGCATCGATGTCGGCACCGGCGGTGGTGCCGGTGGTGCTGCCTTCGGTGCGGTCGTCGATCAGGCGCACGTACGAGAAGGCGCTGGTCGCGCCAAAGCCGAAGGCGTCGAGGTCGATGCCCCGCGTGCCGCCCGAAACCATGCCGACCTCGTTCCAGACCAGGCCGTCCTCGCTGACGGCGACGAAGGTGTCCTCGACGTCCGGGCCGATCTCGAAGACCCACAGGTCGAAGGCGTTGCTGTTGCTGCCGGTGAGCACGTTGTTCGTGAAGCGCACGACCAGCGTGCCGCCGGAGCCGAGCGAGGTGAAGGTGCAGGCCGCCTGGCTGGCGCAGCCGGTGGCGCCGGCGTAGTCGGGCACGTCGAGCGCGTTGAAGGCGCCCTGGTAGGCGGCGCCGACCCCGCCGGTGCCCACGGTGTAGGACACCACCTCGTCGGCGAACGAGGCCGCGCCGCCGGGGAAGTCGACGCCGCCGATGATCTCGGCCGACACGGGCAAGGCCAGCAGCAGCGCCAGCGAGGGCAGCCAGGTACGGGGGCGCAGCTTCATGAACATCTCCAGCAGCAGGGTGGGCGCCGCTGCACTCTGCGCCCGCCGGGGCCGGCCGGCAAGCCTGCGCCCCGGGTGCCCCCCCACGTCTGAACCCAGGGGCCGGAGCCCCCGGGTCGCTCAGTCCGGCGCGCGCGGCGGCTGCTCGCCCGTGTAGGCCGCGGGGTCGAGCCGGCGCATCTCGGCCTCGATCCAGGCCTCCACTTCGCGCATCAGTTCCTCGGGCTCGCGTCCGGTGCTGTCGATCGGTTTGCCGATCGACACGTCGACGATGCCCGGCCGCAGCAGGAAGCTCTTGCGCGGCCAGCAGCGCGCGCTGGTGGCCGCGATGGGCACGATGGGCACGCCGGTGGCGATGGCCAGCCGCGACGCGCCGCTCTTGTAGACGCCCTGGCTGCCACGCTCGGTGCGCGTGCCCTCGGGGAACATGATCACCCAGATGCCCTCGGCGGCCAGCCGCTTGCCCTGCTCGGCCACCTTGTTCCAGGCCTCGGCGCGGCGGCTGCGGTCGATGTGGATCATGTCGAGCCGCCCCATCGCCCAGCCGAAGAAGGGCACGTACAGCAGCTCGCGCTTGAACACGTAGGCCAGCGGGTGCGGCATCAGCGTCGGGTAGAAGAAGGTCTCCCAGGTGCTCTGGTGCTTGGAAGCCAGCACGACGGCGCGCCGGTGCTCGGCCGCCGTGGGCAGGTGCTCCAGCCCCTGGACGCGCGGCTGGATGCCGCAGATCACGCGCGCGCCCCAGATCGCCATGCGCAGCCACTGCATCGTCGGCCAGTACAGGCGCTCGCCGCGCACGGCGATCGACAGCAGCAGCATCAGGATGGCCCACGGCACCACCGTGGCCGCCATCCACAGCACGAAGAGCAGCGAGCGCAGCGCCCAGATGATCTTCATGCCGCCTCAGGCCCCGAGCGCGCCAACGGCGGAATCAGGCTGGTGATCGCGCTGCAGCAGGTGATCGACGAAGGCCGCCAGGCTGGCGTGCACACGCGCCGCCGGCACCTGTGTCTGCAGCGCCTGCAGCGCCTCGGGCAGCAGCGTGGCGGCGCGACCGCTGCGCACCAGGTGCGGCTCGCAGCCGGCGTCGGCGGCGGCGATGAGGTCGCGCGCCGTGTCGCCCACCATCGGCACCTGGGCCAGGTCGATTCCGTAGCGGCGGCCGATGTCCAGCGGCATGCCGGGCTTGGGCTTGCGGCAGTCGCAGTCGTCTTCGGGCGTGTGCGGGCACAGGAAGACGGCGTCGATGCGGCCGCCCACGAGCTGCAGCTCGCGGTTCATGTGCGCGTGCACGGCGTTGACGGCGCTCATGTCGATCATGCCGCGGCCGATGCCGCTCTGGTTGGTGGCCACCACCACGTGCCAGCCGGCATGGTTGAGCCGCGCCACGGCCTCGAGCGCGCCGGGCACCGGCACCCATTCCTCGGGCGCGGTGACGTGGCCCTCGCGGAACTCGTTGATCACGCCGTCGCGGCCCAGGATCACGAGCTTGAGGCTGTGGGTGGCGGGCATGGGCTCAGGCGGCCAGGCGGGAGAGATCGGCCACGCGGTTCATCGCGCGCTGCAGCGCACCCAGCAGCGCCAGGCGGTTGGCGCGCAGGGCGGGGTCGTCGGCGTTCACCATCACGGCGTCGAAGAAGGCGTCCACCGGGCTCTTCAGCGCCGCCAGCACCTGCAGGCTGGCGGTGAAGTCGCCGCGCTCGAAGGCGGCATCGGCGCGTGGGGCCACGTCGTGCAGCGCGGCGGCCAGTGCGGCCTCGGCGGGCTCCTTCAGCAGCGTGGCGTCCACGGCGCCCGGCACCACGCCCTCGGCCTTCTTCAGGATGTTGCCCACGCGCTTGTTGGCCGCGGCCAGCGCGGCGGCTTCGGGCAGCGCGGCGAAGGCGCGCACCGCAGACAGGCGGCGCGGGATGTCGCCCCAGCGATCGGGCCGCAGCGCGATGACGGCGTCGACCTCCTGCGCGCTGTAGCCCTGCTCGCGCAGGCTGCCGACGAGGCGGTCGTAGATGAAGTGCAGCACGTCGTCGCGCGCGGCCGCCAGCGCGGGCGGGAAGGCCGCGAAGGCGGCGTCCAGCAGCGCGGGCACGGCCAGCGGCAGATCACGCTCGATCAGCATGCGGATCACGCCCAAGGCGTGGCGGCGCAGCGCGAACGGGTCCTTGTCGCCGGTGGGCTTCTCGCCAATGCCGAAGAGGCCGCAGAGCGTCTCCAGCTTGTCGGCCAGCGCCACCACCACGCCGGCCTGGCCGGCGCTTTCGCGCGGCAGCGCGTCACCGGCGAAGCGCGGCCTGTAGTGGTCTTCGACGGCCAGGGCCACGGCTTCGGTCTCGCCATCGTGGCGGGCGTAGTAGCCGCCCATGATGCCCTGCAGCTCGGGGAACTCGCCGACCATGTCGGTCAGCAGGTCGGCCTTGGCCAGCAGCGCGGCGCGGTCGGCCTGCGCGGCCAGGGCTTCGTTGCCCAGCATCAGCCCGATGGCACGGGCGATGGCGCGCACGCGCTCCACACGCTCGCCCTGGCTGCCCAGCTTGCCGTGGTAGACCACCTTGGCCAGCTGCGGGATGCGGCTCTCGAGCGAGCGCTTGCGGTCCTGGTCGAAGAAGAACTTGGCGTCCGCGAGACGCGGCTTCACGACCCGTTCGTTGCCCTGGATGACGCGGCTCGCGTCGGCCGGGCGGATGTTGCTGACGACCAGGAAGCGGTTCGTCAGGTGGCCCTCGTCGTCGAGCAGCGGGAAGTACTTCTGGTTGGCCTTCATCGTGAGGATGAGGCACTCCGGCGGCACCGCCAGGAACTCGGCCGGGAACTCGCAGGTCAGCACGTTCGGGCGTTCGACCAGCGCCGTCACCTCGTCGAGCAGCGCCTCGTCGTCGACGGGCTTCGCGTTCTGCAGCGCCGCGGCGTGCTGCAGCTGGCGCACGATCTCGTCGCGGCGCTTCGCGAAGCCGGCGATCACCGCACCCTGCTCGGCGAGCTGACGCTCGTAGTGGTCGGCATCCTGCAGCACCACCGGGTCCATCGGGGCCTCGAAGCGGTGGCCGTGCGTCTGGCGGCCGGCTTGCAGGCCCAGGGTCTGCACCGGCACCACGTCGCTGCCGTGCAGCGCCACCAGGCCATGGGCCGGGCGCACGAAGTGCACGCTGGTCCAGCCGGGCTGGAAGTCGGCGCCGCTGCCTTGCTCCAGCTGGTACTGCATCACCTTCGGGATGGGCAGCTTGGCCAGGGCATCGTCGAGCGCGGTCTGCAGCCCTGCAGCCAGCGTCGCGCCGGGCACGGTGCTGTCCAGGAACAGCGCCTCGGCCTTGCCGTCGGGCGCGCGCTTGAGCTGCGGCACCACGCTGGCGTCGGCACCGAGGGCAGCCAGCTTCTTCAGCAGCGCCGGCGTCGGCGAGCCATCGGCCGCCAGCGCCACGGGTACGGGCATCAGCTTTACCGACTGCGCACGATCGGGCGCCACCGCCAGCACATGGCTCACGTGGGCCGCCAGCCGGCGCGGGCTGGCAAACACGTTCAGCGCCGAGTGCTCGCCGGCCAGGCCCTGGGCCTTGAGGCCGGCCAGCAGCACGGTGCCGAAGGCCTCGCCGAGCTTCTTCAGCGCCTTGGGCGGCAGCTCCTCGACGAACAGTTCGACGAGCAGGTTCTTCGTGGTGCTCGTCATGCTCAGGCCGCCTTCTTGGCCAGCTGCGCCAGCACGTCGTCGGCCCAGCGCCGCGGCGCCATCGGAAAGCCCAGCCGCGCGCGGCTGTCGAGGTAGCTCTGCGCCACGCTGCGAGCGAGGTTGCGGATGCGGCCGATGTAGGCGGCGCGCTCCGTCACGCTGATGGCGCCGCGCGCATCGAGCAGGTTGAAGGTGTGCGCGGCCTTCAGCACCTGCTCGTAGGCCGGCAGCGCCAGCTGCTGCTGCATCAGGACCTTCGCCTGCTTCTCGTGGGCGCCGAAGGCACCGAGCAGGAACTCGACGTCGGAGTGCTCGAAGTTGTAGGTGCTCTGCTCGACCTCGTTCTGGTGATAGACGTCGCGGTACAGCAGCTTGGTGCCGTCGGCCGATTCGGTCCAGACCAGGTCGTAGACGTTCTCCACGCCCTGCAGGTACATGGCCAGGCGCTCGAGGCCGTAGGTGATCTCGCCGGTGATGGGCTTGCAGTCGATGCCGCCCACCTGCTGGAAGTAGGTGAACTGCGTCACCTCCATGCCGTTGAGCCACACCTCCCAACCCAGGCCCCAGGCGCCGAGCGTGGGGTTCTCCCAGTCGTCTTCGACGAAGCGCACGTCGTTCACCGTGAGGTCGAAGCCCAGCGCCTGCAGGCTGCCGAGGTAGAGCTCGAGGATGTTGGCCGGCGCGGGCTTCAGCACCACCTGGTACTGGTAGTAGTGCTGCAGCCGGTTGGGGTTCTCGCCGTAGCGGCCGTCCTTCGGGCGGCGGCTGGGCTGCACGTAGGCCGCCTTCCAGGGCTCCGGACCGAGCGCGCGCAGGAAGGTGGCGGTGTGGCTGGTGCCGGCACCGACTTCCATGTCGTAGGGCTGCAGCAGGGCGCAGCCCTGGGCGTCCCAGTAGCTCTGGAGCTTGAGGATGATCTGCTGGAAGGTGAGCATGCGCAGCGGTCGGAAACGAAGCCCGTCAGTTTACGGGCGCCAGACGTGAAAACGCCGGAGCGGTGAGGCTCCGGCGTGGCCGTTCGGACCAGGCGCCGCGAGGGCGCCCGGGCTCACTCGGCGGCTTCGGTCGTGCCTTCGGCGGCCACCGGCTCGGGGCGGTCCACCAGCTCGACGAAGGCCATCGGCGCGTTGTCGCCGACGCGGAAGCCCATCTTCAGGATGCGCGTGTAGCCGCCCGGGCGCGCGTTGTAGCGCGGGCCGAGCACGTCGAACAGCTTGGCCACGACATCGCGGTCGCGGGTGCGGTTGAAGGCCAGGCGGCGGTTGGCCAGCGTGGAGGTCTTGCCCAGCGTGATGAGGGGCTCGACGACGGCACGCAGCTCCTTGGCCTTGGGCAGCGTGGTCTTGATGGCCTCGTGCGTGATCAGCGAGTTCGCCATGTTGCGAAGCATCGCCAGACGGTGCGAGGTGGTGCGGTTGAGCTTGCGGGGGCCGTTGCGGTGGCGCATGGTGCGTTCCTGTCTTTATTGAACCCCGGCCGGATCAGGTACCGGGGGTTGCACGGTGCGGCTGATCCTGGGGATCAGCGCTTGTCGAGGCCTTGGGGCGGCCAGTTCTCCAGCCGCGCGCCGAGCGTGAGCCCGCGCGAAGCCAGCACTTCCTTGATCTCGTTCAGGCTCTTGCGGCCCAGGTTCGGCGTCTTCAGCAGCTCGGTCTCGGTGCGCTGGATCAGGTCGCCGATGTAGTAGATGTTCTCGGCCTTCAGGCAGTTGGCCGAGCGCACGGTGAGCTCGAGCTCGTCGACCGGGCGCAGCAGGATCGGGTCGAAGGTGCCGCTGGCCGCGCCCTTGGCGTTGCCGGCGATGGCGCCGGTGTCGCTGCCTTGGATGCTGTCGGGGTTGATCTGGGCAAAGAACGCCAGCTGCTCGACCAGGATGCGCGCGCTCTGGCGGATGGCTTCCTCGGGCGCGATGGCGCCGTTGGTCTCGATCTCCATCACGAGCTTGTCGAGGTCGGTGCGCTGCTCGACGCGCGCGTTCTCGACGGCGTAGCTCACGCGGCGGACCGGCGAGAACGAGGCGTCGAGCACGATGCGGCCGATGCTCTTGGTGGGCTCGTCGCCGTAGCGGCGCAGGTTGCCCGGCACGTAGCCGCGGCCCTTCTCGACCTTGATCTGCATGTCGAGCTTGCCGCCCTGGCTGAGGTGGGCGATGACGTGCTCGGGGTTGATGATCTCGACGTCGTGCGGCGTCTGGATGTCGCCGGCGGTGACGGGGCCCTCGCCTTCCTTGCGCAGCACCAGCGTGACCTCGTCACGGTTGTGCAGCCGGAACACCACGCCCTTCAGGTTGAGCATGATGTGGACGACGTCTTCCTGCACGCCGTCGATCGCCGAGTACTCGTGCAGCACGCCGGCGATGGTCACCTCGGTCGGCGCGTATCCCACCATCGACGACAGCAGCACGCGACGCAGTGCATTGCCGAGGGTGTGACCGTAGCCACGCTCGAAGGGCTCGAGCGTCGCCTTGGCGCGATGGCCGCCGAGCGGCTCGACCTGGATGGCCTTGGGCTTCAGAAGGGTGGTTTGCATGAGCTGTGTGTGTTCCTGTCAATACCCTCGGCTCGTTACACCGATAAGGCTGGAGGACCGCGCCGGGCGGGGTGTTCGCCGCTTCGTGCCCGGCGCACGAAGCACGGCGGGACCGACACGCGCAGCCACTGGCGGCCACGCGCACGGTCCCGGATTCGGGGTCAGCGCGAGTACAACTCGACGATCAGCGCTTCCTTGATCTCCTGGCCGTACTGGTCGCGGTCAGGAACCTTCTTGAAGGTGCCTTCCATCTTGGTGGCGTCCACCGAAACCCAGTCGGCCAGGCCGATGCCCTGGGCGAGCTTGAGCGCATCGACGACGCGCAGCTGGCTCTTCGACTTCTCGCGCAGCGCGATCACGTCGCCCGGCTTCACCGAGTACGACGGGATGTTCACGACCTCGCCGTTCACCGTCAGTGCCTTGTGGCTGACGAGCTGGCGCGCTTCGGCACGGGTGCTGCCGAAGCCCATGCGGTAGACGACGTTGTCCAGGCGGCACTCGAGCAGCGCCAGCAGGTTGGCACCGGTGTTGCCCTTGCGGCGCTCGGCCTCGGCGAAGTAGCGGCGGAACTGGCGCTCCAGCACACCGTACATGCGCTTGACCTTCTGCTTCTCGCGCAGCTGCATGCCGAAGTCCGACGTGCGGCTGCCGCTGGTGCGGCCGTGCTGGCCGGGCTTGCTGTCGAACTTGGCCTTGTCCGTGATCGAGCGGCGGGCGCTCTTCAGGAACAGGTCGGTGCCTTCACGGCGGGAAAGTTTGGCCTTGGGGCCGAGCAGACGTGCCACTTGCGTGTCCTTCGTTGTCGTGTCTGACGCGGCAGCGCGCCCCGGCTACGGAGCGGCCCGCGCGAGTCGGATGCCTGCTCTTGGGCGAGGCGCGCCGACGGTGGGCTTGTGATGCGAAGGGCCATCGATTCGATGACGCCTTCAGTGAAACCGCCGGTTCGCACAAACGTGCTCACCGGCGCGGGGAACTCTCTATTGTACGGCGCCCGCGATAGGGCACCGCGGCATCAGATCCGGCGGCGCTTTTGAGGGCGGCAGCCGTTGTGCGGGATCGGCGTCACGTCGCTGATGCTGTTGATGCGGATGCCCAGCGAGGCCAGCGCACGAACGCTGCTCTCGCGGCCGGGGCCGGGGCCCTTGATCCGCACGTCCAGGTTCTTGATGCCCTGCTCCTGAGCCGCGCGGCCGGCCACTTCGGCGGCCACCTGGGCAGCGAACGGCGTGCTCTTGCGCGAGCCCTTGAAGCCCTGGCCACCGCTGGAGGCCCAGGCGAGGGCGCCGCCCTGACGGTCGGTGATCGTGATGATCGTGTTGTTGAACGACGCGTGCACGTGCGCGATGCCATCCGCAACGTTCTTGCGGACCTTCTTGCTCACGCGGCGCGCGGCGGTATTGACGGGTGCCTTGGCCATGTTCTCGACTCTTTCAGTGTGCAGGTGCTGCGACGAAGTGGATCACGCGGATCACTTCTTCAGCGCGGCCGCACTCTTCTTCGGGCCCTTGCGGGTGCGGGCGTTGGTGCGCGTGCGCTGGCCGCGCACGGGCAGGCCGCGGCGGTGACGGAAGCCGCGGTAGCAGCCCAGGTCCATCAGGCGCTTGATGCTGATCGACAGCTCGCGGCGCAGGTCGCCCTCGATCGTGATCTTGCTGATCTCGTCGCGGATCTTCTCCAGGTCCGAGTCGTTCAGATCCTTGATCTTCTTGCTGTAGGGAATGCCCACTGCGTCGCAGATCTTCTGCGCCGTCGTACGGCCGATGCCGTAGATCGACGTCAGGCCGATTTCCGTGTGCTTGTGCGGGGGGATGTTGATGCCGGCGATGCGTGCCATGTCAGTTCCTCTCGATCAACCCTGGCGCTGCTTGTGGCGCGGGTCGGTACAGATCACGCGCACCACACCCTTGCGGCGGATGATCTTGCAGTTGCGGCACATCTTCTTGACGGAAGCGGCGACTTTCATGCTCTTCTCCTAAGCCCGATCTTGCGATTCGGTTACTTCGCGCGGAACACGATGCGTGCCCGCGAAAGGTCGTACGGTGTCAGCTCGACGGTGACCTTGTCACCGGGCAGGATGCGGATGTAGTGCATCCGCATCTTGCCGCTGATGTGCCCCAGCACCACGTGGCCGTTCTCGAGCTTCACGCGGAAGGTGGCATTGGGGAGGTTCTCGAGAATCTCCCCCTGCATCTGGATGACGTCGTCTTTGCTCATGTTCAGCTCGTCTTGAAGTTGGCCTTCTTGAGGAGCGACTCGTACTGCTGGCTCATCACGTAGCTCTGGACCTGGGCCCAGAAGTCCATCGTGACGACGACGATGATCAAGAGGCTGGTGCCGCCGAAGTAGAACGGCACGCTGTACTTCAGCACCAGGAACTCGGGCAGCAGGCAGACGGCAGTGATGTAGACGGCGCCGGCCAGGGTGAGGCGGCCGAGGATCTTGTCGATGTACTTCGCGGTCTGGTCACCCGGGCGGATGCCAGGGATGAACGCACCGCTCTTCTTCAGGTTGTCGGCGGTCTCGCGGCTGTTGAACACGAGCGCCGTGTAGAAGAAGCAGAAGAACACGATCATCGCGGCGTACAGCATCACGTAGATCGGCTGCCCGGGCGAGAGCATCGCGGCCAGGTCCTTCAGCCAGCGCAGGCCATCACCAGCCGCGAACCAGCCCACCACGGTGGCCGGCAGCAGGATGATGCTGCTCGCGAAGATCGGCGGGATCACGCCGCTCATGTTGAGCTTCAGCGGCAGGTGCGAGCTCTGGCCACCGTAGACCTTGTTGCCGACCTGGCGCTTGGCGTAGTTGACGAGGATCTTGCGCTGCCCGCGCTCCACGAACACCACCGCGAAGGTCACGAAGATGACCAGGGCGATGATGAACAGGCAGGCGATGGGGCTCATCGCACCAGTGCGCACCAGTTCGAACAGTCCCGCGATGGCCGACGGCAGCCCGGCGATGATGCCGGCGAAGATCAGGATCGAGATGCCGTTGCCCAGGCCGCGCTCGGTGATCTGCTCACCCAGCCACATCAGGAACATCGTGCCGGCGACCAAGCTGACCACGGTGGTCATGCGGAAGCCGAAGCCCGGGTTCATCACCGTGCCGGCCGCGCCCTCGAGCGCCAGCGCAATGCCCAGCGCCTGGAAGATGGCCAGCAGCAGTGTGCCGTAGCGCGTGTACTGCGTGATCTTGCGTCGCCCCGCCTCGCCTTCCTTCTTGATGGCCTCCAGCGTGGGCACGACGTAGGTCATCAGCTGCATGATGATGCTGGCGCTGATGTACGGCATGATGCCCAGGGCAAAGACCGAGAAGCGGGCCAGCGAGCCGCCACTGAACATGTTGAACATGTTCAGGATGCCGCCGCTCTGGCCGGCGAACAGCTGCTGCATCGCCTGCGGGTCGATGCCCGGCACGGGGATGTGGCCGCCGATGCGGTAGACCACCAGCGCAAGCAGCAGGAAGATGATCCGGCGACGCAAGTCGCCGAACTTTCCGCTCTTGGCCAGCTGGTTGGCTGTGGTGACCACGGCTACGGGGTTCCTTCGGTTCCGGAAATGTCGTCAGGCCTCAGGCCGCGACCGAGCCGCCAGCGGCTTCGATCGCCGCCTTGGCGGCCGCGGTGGCGCCGATGCCCTTGAGCACGACAGCGCGGCTGAGTTCGCCGGTCTTGACGACCTTGACGTGCTTGACCAGCTGGCTCACGAGGCCGGCCGTCTTGAGCGTCAGCAGGTCGACCTCGGCGCCCTCGAGCGCCTGCAGATCGGCCAGCGTGATCTCGCCGTTGTACTTGAGCTGCGCGCTCTTGAAGCCGCGCTTGGGCAGGCGACGCTGCAGCGGCATCTGGCCGCCTTCGAAGCCGACTTTGTGGTAGCCACCGGCACGGCTCTTCTGGCCCTTGTGGCCCCGACCCGCGGTCTTGCCCAGGCCCGAACCGATGCCACGGCCGACACGGCGGCGCGACTTCTTGCTGCCCTCGGCGGGCTTGATCTTGTTCAGTTCCATCAGAGCACCTGAACCAGGTAGTCAACCTTGTTGATCATGCCGCGCACGGCCGGCGTGTCTTCCAGCACCTTGGTGCTGTTGAGCTTGCGCAGGCCCAGGCCGCGCACGGTGGCGCGATGCGACTCGCGCGTGCCGGCGATGCTGCGCACGAGCTTGACGGTGAGCGTCTTCTTCTCGGTGGTCATGTCGGTTCTCCGCGGAAGGCTCAGTTGAAGAGCTCTTCGACCGTCTTGCCGCGCTTGGCGGCGATGTCGCCCGGCGTCGACAGGCGCTTGAGCGCGTCGAGCGTGGCGCGAACCATGTTGTACGGGTTCGTCGAACCGTGGCTCTTGGCCACGATGTCGGTGACGCCCATCACCTCGAACACGGCGCGCATCGGGCCGCCGGCGATGATGCCGTCACCCGGCTTGGCCGGCGCCATCAGCACGCGGGCCGCGCCGTGCTCGCCTTCCACCTTGTGGTGGATGGTGCCGTTCTTCAGCGACACCTTGATCATGTTGCGGCGGGCCGACTCCATGGCCTTCTGCACCGACACCGGCACTTCCTTGGCCTTGCCCTTGCCCATGCCGATGCGGCCGTCGCCGTCGCCGACCACCGTGAGAGCCGCGAAGCTGAGCGTGCGACCGCCCTTCACGACCTTGGTGACGCGGTTGACCGCGATCATCTTTTCCTTGAGCCCGTCGTCGTTGCCTTCGGCCTGGGCGCGGGGAGTGAACTTAGCCATCTGGATGATTCCTTGCGTCGCGCGGGATCAGAACTGCAGGCCGGCTTCGCGCGCAGCCTCGGCCAGCGCCTTGACGCGGCCGTGGTACTGGAAGCCCGAGCGGTCGAACGCGACCTTGTCGATGCCGGCGGCCTTGGCCTTCTCGGCGATGCGCTTGCCCACCAGCGTGGCCGCCGCGACGTTGCCGCCGTTGCCGGCAAGCTGATCGCGCACTTCCTTCTCGGCCGTGCTGGCGCTGGCCAGAACCTGCGACCCGTCGCCAGAGAACACGCTGGCGTAGATGTGCAGGTTGGAGCGGTGCACCGCGAGGCGCGCGACGCCCTGACCGCTGATGCGCAGCCGGGTCTGGCGCGCACGGCGCAGGCGTTGTTCCTTCTTCGTCAAGCTCATGGCGGTGCTCCTTACTTCTTCTTCGTCTCTTTCAGCACCACGCGCTCATTGGCGTAGCGGATGCCCTTGCCCTTGTACGGCTCGGGCGGACGGAAGGCGCGGACTTCTGCCGCCACCTGGCCGACGGCCTGGCGGTCGGCACCGCTGATGACGATTTCGGTCTGCGTCGGGCAGGCCACCTTCACGCCAGCCGGCATGTCCTTGACCACCGGGTGCGAGAAGCCGATCTGCAGGTTCAGCTTGGCGCCCTGGGCCTGGGCACGGAAGCCCACGCCGACCAGGGTGAGCTTCTTCTCGAAGCCCTTGCCGACGCCGGCCACCATGTTGTTGACCAGCGCGCGCATCGTGCCGCTCATCGCGTCGGCGGCAGCGCTGTCGTTGGCGGGGGCGAACATCAGCTTGCCGCCCTCGTTCTTGATCGTCACGAGCGGGTTCAGCGGACGCACGAGCGTGCCTTCCTTGCCCTTGACGGTGATGGTTTCGGCCGAGATCGCGACATCGATGCCTTGCGGCACGGCGATCGGCATCTTTCCTACGCGGGACATTCTTCAGCTCCCCTTACGCGACGTAGCAGAGGACTTCGCCACCGACACCGGTCTGGCGAGCCTTGCGGTCGGTCATCACGCCACGCGGCGTGGTGACGATCGCCACACCCAGGCCGTTCATGACCTGCGGAATGGCATCGCGGCCCTTGTAGATGCGCAGGCCCGGACGGCTGACGCGCTCGATGCGCTCGATCACCGGACGACCCGCGTAGTACTTGAGGGCCACCTCGAGCTCGGACTTGCCGCCTTCGCTCTTGACGGCGAAGCCGTCGATGTAGCCCTCGTCCTTCAGCACCTGCGCGATCGCGACCTTCAGCTTCGACGACGGCATCGTGACAGCCGCCTTCGCCACGCTCTGCGCGTTGCGGATGCGGGTCAGCATGTCGGCGATGGGATCACTCATGCTCATGAATATTGCTCCTGCTCTTCGCCGCGCTTACCAGCTGGCCTTGACCATGCCGGGGATGTCGCCCTTGAACGCGAGTTCGCGGATCTTGTTGCGCGCCAGGCCGAACATGCGGAACGTGCCACGGGCACGGCCGGTGAGTTCGCAGCGGTTGCGCAGGCGCGTCGGGTTGGCGTTGCGCGGCAGCTTCTGCAGCTCCAGGCGCGCGGCGTAGCGCTCTTCGTCGCTCTTCTGGGCGTCGTTCGCGATGCCCTTGAGCTCGGCGTACTTCTTCGCGTACTTGGCGACCAGCTTCTCGCGCTTTTGTTCGCGCTGCTTGACGGACAGTTTGGCCATGGTTTCCTCGGTCGCCTTCAGTTCTTGAACGGGAACTTGAACGCCGCGAGCAGCGCCTTGCACTCGTCGTCGGTCTTGGCGCTGGTCGTGATGCTGATGTTCATGCCGCGGATCGCGTCGATCTTCTCGTACTCGATCTCGGGGAAGATGATCTGTTCCTTGACGCCGATGTTGTAGTTGCCACGGCCGTCGAAGCTGCGGCCGCTGATGCCGCGGAAGTCGCGCACGCGGGGCAGGGCGACCGTGACGAAGCGGTCCAGGAACTCGTACATGCGGATGCCGCGCAGCGTGACCATCGTGCCGATGGGCACGCCGTCACGGATCTTGAAGCCGGCGATGGCCTTCTTGCTTTTGGTGACCACGGGCTTCTGGCCGGCGATCTTGGTGAGGTCGCCGACGGCGTTGTCCATCACCTTCTTGTCGCTCACCGCCTCGGACACGCCCATGTTCAGCGTGATCTTCTCGAGGCGCGGCACCTGCATCACGGAGGTGTAGCCGAACTTCTTCATCAGTTCGGGGACGATCTTCTCGCGGTAGATCGTCTGCAGGCGGGCGCTGGTCACAGCGTCGGCCTTCCCGGCAGGGACAGCTTGGGTCTTTGCCATGATTACGCCTTGATCTCTTCGCCGGTCGACTTGTAGACGCGGAAGTTCTCGGGCTTGCCATCCTTGCCCGGGCGGCTCTTGATGCCGACCCGATCGGCCTTGCCGGCCGTGGCGTTGTAGATGGCGACGTTGCTCTGGTGGATGGGCATCGTCTTGTCGATGACGCCACCGGTCGTGCCCTTGAGCGGGTTCGGCTTGGTGTGCTTCTTCACGACGTTGATGCCGTCGACCACGATGTGGTCGTCGTCGACGCGGCGGCTGACGGTGCCGCGCTTGCCCTTGTCGCGGCCAGCGATCACGATGACCTGGTCGCCTTTGCGGATCTTGTTCATGCTGAGGCTTTCGCGATCAGAGGACTTCGGGAGCCAGCGAGACGATCTTCATGAAGCGCTCGGTGCGCAGCTCGCGCGTGACCGGGCCGAAGATGCGGGTGCCGATCGGCTCCAGCTTGGCGTTGAGCAGCACGGCGGCGTTGCCATCGAACTTGATCAGCGAGCCATCCTGGCGGCGCACGCCCTTGGCGGTGCGAACGACGACGGCGCTGTAGACCTCGCCCTTCTTCACACGGCCACGCGGCGCGGCTTCCTTGATGCTGACCTTGATGACGTCGCCGATGCCGGCGTAACGCCGCTTCGAGCCGCCGAGCACCTTGATGCACATGACGGACTTCGCGCCCGTGTTGTCGGCCACGTCGAGCCGCGATTGCATTTGGATCATGTTCGTATCCCGACTTCGGCACATCGGGCCGGCGCAGACCGATCGTCTTGATCGTCTGGCCCGCCCGCCGCGCGCCCAGTCTCGGGCCCGTGTTTGGGTTTGGAGCCGGCGGCGTGCGTTCGCTTGAAACAAGGAACGCGCCGCAACCGGCGAAGCCTTGCAGTATCACACAGGCCGCACCGCCGCGTCAAGCGGCTGTGTGCGGCCGGGCTCTCAGCCCTTCAGCGCCCGGGCCTGGCCCAGCAGCGTGGCCGCGTCGCTGACCTCGAACTTCGCCGGGGCCTCGATGTTGAGCGTCTTCACCACGCCGTCGACGACCAGCATCGAGTAGCGCTGGCTGCGCACGCCCATGCCGCGCGCCGTGAGGTCGAGCGTCAGGCCGGCGGCGGCGCTGAACGCGGCCGAGCCGTCGGCCATCATGCGCACCTTGCCGGCCGTCTTCTGGTCGCGGCCCCAGGCGCCCATCACGAAGGCGTCGTTGACCGAGATGCACCAGATCTCGTCGACGCCGGCGGCCTTGAAGGCATCGGCGTGCTCGACGAAGCCGGGCACGTGCTTGGCCGAGCAGGTGGGCGTGTAGGCACCGGGCAACGCGAAGATGGCAATGGTCTTGCCGGCCGTGCTCTGGGCGACGTCGAAGCTGTTCGGGCCCAGCGAGCAGCCGTTGCCTTCGACTTCGATGAATTCCTGCAGGCTGCCCGCGGGCAGCTTGTCTCCGACCTTCAACATGGGGATCTCCTCTCGGTGTGTCTTGCGGTGGCGCCGGGCATGAAAAAACCGGAGCCGCGAGTGTCCGCGTTCCGGTTCCCGGGGGCTGCCGCGGGGTTATCGCGGCGGCAAGGGGCTCAGACCAGCTTGGCCTTCTCGATCAGGCGCGTGACGGTCCAGGACTTGGTCTTGCTGATCGGCCGGCCTTCGGCGATCTCGACCAGGTCACCCATCTTGTACTCGCCCTTTTCGTCATGGGCGTGGTACTTGCTGCTGTGGCCGACGATCTTGCCGTAGAGCTCGTGCGCCGTGCGGCGCTCGACGAGCACCGTCACCGTCTTGGCGCGCTTGTCGCTGACGACGCGGCCGATCAGGGTGCGGCGGTTCTTGGCTTGGACTTGCTGGGTCTCGCTCACTTGGCGGCCTCCGTCGCGCCAGCCTTGGCGGCGGCGCGCTTCTTCTCGGCGATGATGGTCTTCACGCGGGCCACGTCGCGCTTGACGTTGCCAAGCTGCGAGTGGTTGGTGAGTTGTTGCGTCGCCTTCTGCATGCGCAGGCCGAAGTGGGCCTTCAGCAGGTCGGCGACTTCCTTCTCGAGCGCCGCGATGTCCTTGGCGCGCAGTTCAGATGCCTTCATGTCGGTGGCTCCTTCAGGTGCCCACCTGGCGCGCCACGAACGTGGTGCGCAGGGGCAGCTTGGCGCTGGCGAGCTGGAAGGCCTCGCGGGCGAGCTGCTCGGGAACGCCGTTGATCTCGTACAGGACCTTGCCCGGCTGGATCTCGGCCACGTAGTACTCGGGGTTGCCCTTGCCGTTGCCCATGCGCACTTCGGCCGGCTTCTGCGAGATCGGCTTGTCCGGGAAGATGCGGATGAAGATGCGGCCGCCCCGCTTGATGTGGCGGCTGATGGCACGGCGGGCGGCCTCGATCTGGCGCGCGGTGATGCGGCCACGCTCGGTGGCCTTCAGGCCGAATTCGCCGAACGACACGGCCGCGCCACGGGTGGCGATGCCGGTGTTGCGGCCCTTGTGTTCCTTGCGGAACTTGCGACGTGCGGGTTGCAGCATCGTCACTCTCCTTTGGTCTCGCCCGCCGCCGGGGCAGCGGCCTTGCGGACGCGCTTCACGGCGGGGGACTTCGGGCCATCGCCAGCGGGTGCGGCGGGGGCTGCAGGCGTCGTCGGGGCGGCATCGGCACGCGGACCACGGTCGGCACCAGGCGCACCCGGGCGGCCACGGCCGGCACCGGGGCG
>VYLG01000117.1_pt1 | contig 19027 bp, 17 predicted proteins | sample 5114351 | NCBI WGS metagenome assembly VYLG01 (sample SAMN12291798, study PRJNA351875) | freshwater metagenome | isolation source: freshwater lake | place: USA: Michigan, Kent Lake | collected 2013-08-15
GCGCTGGGCGCTGCGGCGCCGCGCGGCCTGAACGGCCTCTGCGGCCTGCGCCTTTCGCGATCGGCTGGCACCGGCCGCGCCGGAAGTCCGAAAAACTCTGCGGTTGCGACGCGACTGCGCCGTCGCTTTGTGACTCGCCGATCCTAAAATCGCGCCATGAATCGCCTGTCGTTCAAGGAACAAGTGCTGCGCGTGCGCGAGGACGCGATCATCGCCGCCGTCAACCGGCTGCTGGCCGACAAGGGTTTCGACCTGATGACGGTCGACGAGGTCGCGGCCGACGTCGGCATCGCCAAGGCCAGCCTGTACAAGCATTTCCCGTCGAAGGAGGCGCTGGCCGCCGCGGCGATGGTGCGGCTGCTCGAGCGCGCGCTGGCCTACATCGATCAGCAGAGCGCCCGCGAGGGCGTGCCCGCCGTCGAGCGGCTGATGGCCGTGTCGCGCTGGGCGCTGGAGCTGCAGCTGGGCGGCGAGATGCCCACGGTGCCGTCGCAGAACAGCTCGCTGCGCGCCGAGCTGCTGGCGCACAAGACCTACCTCGAGCTGCTGATGCAGGTGTCCGACCGCCTGGGCGCCTGGATCGTGCAGGCGCAGGCCGATGGCGACATCGACGACACGCTGCCGCCCGAGCTGGTGCTGTACACGATCTACGCCCGCGCCTGCGACCCCGTGCCCGCCTACCTGAAGGCCGGCGGCGCCTTCACCGACTCGCAGATCGTCGAGCTCGTGCAGCGCACCTGCTGGAACGGCCTCAGGCCGCAGCGCCAGGGCTGATCGCGTCGCGCCCGTCTGTTCAGACGGGCAGCAGGGAGGTGTTCTTCACCTCTTCCATGACGGCATAGGTGCGCGTCTCGCGCACGCCCGGCAGCGTCCAGATGACGCTGCCGATGAACTCGCGGTAGGCCGCCATGTCGGCCACGCGCGTCTTCAGCAGGTAATCAAAGCCGCCGGCCACGAGGTGCGCCTCCAGGATCTCGGGGCGCACCTGGACGGCGGCCTTGAAGCTGTCCATCACGTCGTGCACGGTGCGGTCGAGCAGGATCTCGACGAACACCAGCAGCCCTTGCCCCAGCTTCACCGGGTTGAGCTTGGCCTCGTAGCCGAGGATGTAGCCGTCGCGGGTGAGGCGCTTCACGCGCTCCAGCACCGCGGTGGGCGACAGGTGCACCTCTTCGGCGAGCTTCAGGTTGCTGATGCGACCGTCGGCCTGCAACACGCGCAGGATGCGGCGGTCGATCTTGTCGAGGCCGCGGTCGCGGCCGGCGGCGTCCAGGTCGGTGCGGGTGTCCATGGCGAATGATTCTCCGTGGGGCGATGCGAAATCCGAATCGCGTGCGGGCGGCGGGATCCTAAGCTGTGCATCCTCCACGCCCCCCTACCGGACGCCGCCATGACGCCGACCCTGAACCCCGCCCCGCGCCTGCCTTTCCCGTACCGCCCCGAGCCCGAGGTGCTGGCCGCCCTGCTGCGGCAGCTGCAGGGCCGGCTCGACTGGCCCGGCGTCATCGCGCAGGCGCGGCCCTGGGTGCAGGCCGTGCGCGACAAGCCGGCGCCGTTCTGGGCGCTGGAGAGCCTGCTGCGCGAGTACCCCATCTCCAGCAGCGAGGGCCTGGCGCTGATGCGGCTGGCCGAGGCGCTGCTGCGCGTGCCCGACGCCGAAACCGCCATCGCGCTGACGGCCGACCAGCTGGGCCGCGCCGACTTCGATGGCGAAGGCGGCCCGGCCGAAGGCCCGCACAAGATGCTGGCGCAGATCTCGGCCAGCGCCATCGCGCTGTCGAAGAAGTTCCTGCCCGAGAGCGAGAACCCGCCAGGCCTCTTCCAGCGCCTGGGCTCGCGCACCGTGGTGGCGGCCACCGTGCGCGCCATCCAGCTGCTGGGCCGGCAGTTCGTGCTCGGCCGCACCATCGGCGAGGCCATGGACGAGGCGGCCACGCAGCGCAAGGCCCAGGCGCGCCTGACCTTCAGCTACGACATGCTCGGCGAGGGCGCGCGCACCGAGGCCGACGCCGAGCGCTACCTGGCGAGCTACCGGAACGCGCTGCGCGCCATCGCCGGCGGGCGTGTGGCCACATCGCCGATGGCGGCCGACGGCATCAGCATCAAGCTGTCTGCCCTGTTCACGCGTTATGAAGACGCGCAGCGCGAGCGCGTGGCCGCGGTGCTGCTGCCGCGCGTGCGGGCGCTGGTCGACGAGGCCGCGGCGGCCAACCTGAACCTCACGATCGACGCCGAAGAGAGCGACCGCCTCGAACTCTCGCTGGCGCTCTTCGAGCAGCTGGCTGCGCACATCGCGGCCACGCACCCGCAGTGGCAGGGCTTCGGCCTGGCGGTGCAGGCCTACCAGACCCGGGCGCTGGAGGTGGTGGACGACGTGGCGCGCATCGCCCGGGAGGCACCTTGCAAGGGGGGCCTGCGCTTCATGGTGCGGCTGGTGAAGGGGGCGTACTGGGACGGCGAGATCAAGCGCGCCCAGGAGGCGGGCCTGCCCGGCTATCCGGTGTTCACGCACAAGCACCACACCGACGCCAGCTACCTGGGCTGTGCGGCGCGGCTGATCGAGCACCACGCCGTGATCTACCCGCAGTTCGCCACGCACAACGCCGGCACCATCGCGGCCATCGTGCAGATGGCGCAGCAGCAAGGCGCGGCCTTCGAGATGCAGCGTCTGCACGGCATGGGCGAGGGCGTGTACCGCGAGGTGCTGGCCGCCACGCCGGTGGCGTGCCGCGTGTACGCGCCGGTGGGCGAGCACCGCGACCTGCTGGCCTACCTGGTGCGCCGGCTGCTGGAGAACGGCGCCAACAGCAGCTTCGTGCACCAGCTGGCCGACGAGGCCGTGGCGCCCGAGGAGCTGCTGGCCTCGCCGCTGGACGCGGCGGCTGCCACGCAGGCGGCGCCGGCCCTGGCGCTGCCGGTGGCGCTGTACCCGGACGGCCGCGTCAACTCCACCGGCATCGACCTCGCCTGCGTGGCGCAGCGCGCGCCGCTGGAGGCTGCCGTCGCCATGACGCACATCGCGCCGCCGCCGATGGACACGCCGGCCGACGTCGATACCACCATGCAGCGCCTGCACCACGGCTTCGAGGCCTGGCACGCGCGGCCGCTGGCCGAGCGCGCCGCCATGCTGCGCACCGCCGCCGACGCGCTGGACGCGCGCCTGCCCGAGTTCTGCGGCCTGCTCGTGAAGGAGGCGCACAAGACGCTGGGCGACTGCGTGGCCGAGGTGCGCGAGGCCGTCGACTTCTGCCGCTACTACGCCGACCAAGCGGAGGCGCGCCTGGCCGAGCAGGCCCTGCCCGGCCCCACCGGCGAGCGCAACGTGCTGCGGCTCAAGGGCCGCGGCGTGTTCGTGTGCATCAGCCCGTGGAACTTCCCGCTGGCCATCTTTGCCGGCCAGGTGGTGGCGGCGCTGGTGGCGGGCAACACCGTGGCCGCCAAGCCGGCCGAGCAGACGCCGGTGGTGGCCGCCCGCTTCGTGGAGCTGCTGCACCGCGCCGGCGTGCCGGCTGACGCGCTGGCGCTGCTGCACGGCCTGGGCGAGACCGTCGGCGCCGCGCTCGTGGCGCATCCGCACACCGCGGGCGTGTGCTTCACCGGCAGCACGGCGGTGGCACGCCTCATCAACCGCACGCTGGCGGCCAAGGACGGACCCATCGTGCCGCTGATCGCCGAAACCGGCGGCCTCAACGCCATGGTGGTGGACAGCACCGCGCTGCCCGAGCAGGTGGTGGACGCCGTCGTGCAGAGCGCGTTCCGCAGCGCCGGCCAGCGCTGCAGCGCGCTGCGCCTTTTGGTGCTGCACTCGGCATCAGCCGACGGCGTGATCGAGATGCTCAAGGGCGCGATGGCCGAGCTGGTGGTGGGCGACCCCGCGCTGCTTGCCACCGACGTGGGCCCGCTGATCGACGACGAGGCCTACGCCGGCATCTCGGCCGCGGTGCAGAACCTGGAGCGCCAGGCGCGGCTGCTGGGTCGCACACCGATGGACAGCGCAGCCTTCCCCCGGGTGCTGGCGCCGGTGGCCTTCGAGATCGGCCGCATCGCGGACCTGAAGGCCGAGGTCTTCGGCCCCGTGCTGCACGTGGTGCGCTGGGGCCCGGGCCAGGCGGCGAAGACGGTCGACGAGGTGGTGGCGCAGGTCAACGCGCTGGGCTACGGCCTGACGCTGGGCGTGCAGACGCGCATCGACACCCGCGCCGAGCGCATCGCAGCGGCGGCGCGCGTGGGCAACGTCTACGTCAACCGCAACATGATCGGCGCCGTGGTCGGCGTGCAGCCGTTCGGCGGCGAGGGCCTGAGCGGCACCGGGCCCAAGGCCGGCGGCCCGCATTACCTCTATCGCTTCTGCGCCGAGCAGACCGTGACCATCAACACCGCCGCCGCCGGCGGCAACGCCGAGCTGCTGGCCGGGCTGGCGTAACGGGGGGCGGCGCTTCTATAGTCCACCCGAAGCAAAAAAGGGGAGGACTCGAAGATGCACCGTCGTCTCGTCATGGCTCTCGTGGCCGCTGCCAGCCTGGGGCTCGCCGGATGCGTGAGCACGGCCAAGAAGGAAACCAGCAGCCGCCCGGCCTGGATCAGCGAACCCGGCGACGGCGTCTCGGCTGCCGCGGGCGAGCACATCAACGGCCGCGTGGCGCAGGAAGAGCTGGCCATCGCCCGCGCCCGCGACGAACTGGCCCGCCGCATGGGCGTGCGCGTGAGCAACGTCATGAGCAGCGAGCTCACCGTGGCCGGCCAGACGGCGGTGTCGTCGGCGCAGTCGCAGTCCACCCAGCAAGTCACCGGCGCCGAGGTGCGCGCCAGCGTCAAGGCCAAGTGGCTGGACACCAACAGCGGGCTGCTGTGGGTGTGGCTGGTGCCGGTGAAGTAGAGCCTGGCCTGCCGGGCACGTTCGGCAGCCCCCACCTGACATCGATGAACCCTTCGGGATAGCCCGAGTGGCCTCCGTTTTCCGCATGCAATAACGTATGCGTTAATGGATGCGCCATCAAGACCTGTGAGCGAGCCCGCCGCGTTGGATTGGCGCGGGCAAGGTCTGGTGCGCCCGGAGTGCGTGCTGGCCACGTCCGGCGGCTCCCTCTACACCGCCGATTGGCGCGGAGGCGTGGCGCACCTGCATCCCGATGGCCGGCAGAGCCTGTACACGGCCCGCATGGCAGGTGGTGCTGAGCTCCGCCCCAACGGCATCGCGCTGCTCGAGGACGGCAGCTTCCTGGTCGCCCATCTCGGCGCGACGGACGGCGGCGTCTGGCGGCTGCATCGGGACGGTGGCCTGGAGCCCTGGCTGCTGGAGGTGCAGGGCGTGGCCTTGCCCCCCACCAACTTCGTGTGCCCGGACGGCCACGGCCGCACCTGGGTCACGGTCAGCACACGACGCGTGCCACGGGCCTTGGGCTATCGGCGCGAGGGTGGGGACGGCTTCATCGTCTGCGTCACCGCCCGCGGTGCCCGCATCGTGGCTGACGGGCTTGGCTACACCAACGAGGTGGCCCTGCATCCCGGCGGGCGCTGGCTCTACGTCAACGAGACCTTCGCGCAGCGGCTGTCGCGCTTCGAAGTCGCAGCCGACGGCACGCTCGGAGCCCGCGAGACCGTGGTGCAGTTCGGGCCCGGCACCTACCCTGACGGACTGGCCTTCGACGAAGAAGGCGCAGCGTGGGTGGTGAGCATCGTCAGCAACCGCCTCATCCGCGTCGCCCCCGACGGCAGCTCGACCCTGTGGCTCGAGGACGTCAGCCCGGACCACCTCGGGTGGACGCAGGCCGCGTTCGACAGTCACACCCTCGATCGCCCGCATCTCGACCGCGCCGGCGGCCGCTGGCTGGCCAACATCTCCAGCATCGCCTTCGCCGGCCCCGACCGCCGCACCGCCGTGCTCGGGTGCCTGCTCGGTGACCGACTGGCCACCCTGCCCCTGCCCGTGCCGGGCCTGACTCCGCCGCACTGGAACCACCCATGACCACCCAGACCCAGCCCTCCGGATCGATGGTGGACGCCGCCTACGACCAGGTGCGACGCCGCATCCTCGACAACCTGTGGCCGCCCGGCCATCGCATGCTCGAGCAGGAGGTGGCGCTCGCCCTGGGCATGAGCCGCACGCCTGTGCGCGAAGCGCTGGTCAGGCTGCAGGTCGATGGGCTGGTGGAGGTGGTGCCGCGGCACGGCATGCGCGTGCTGCCCGTGTCGCCCACCGACATGCGCGAGATCTACGAGATCCTGACGGCGCTGGAATGCGCCGCGGCCGAGCGACTGGCCCGCCGCCGCCCGAGCGACGACGAGCTGAAGCCGCTGCTCGTGGCCACCGAAGCCATGGACCACGCGCTCGCCGCCGACGACCTGGACGCCTGGGCCCGGGCCGACGAACTCTTCCACGCGCAACTGGTGGCGCTGGCCGGCAACCGCCACCTCCAGGCCACCGTGATGAACCACTGGGACCGTGCCCATCGCGCCCGCATGTTCAGCCTGCGCTTGCGGCCCAAGCCGGTGAACAGCACGCGAGAGCACCGCGCGCTGCTGGATCACATCCGAGCCGGCGACGCCGACGCCGCGGCGCGCGAGAACCGCGCGCACCGTGAGCGCGCCAGCCGCGAGCTGCTGGCCATCTTCGAGCGCTACAAGCTGGCGCAGATGTGAGCCTGGCATGAACAGCTACGACATTGCCGTTCTCCCGGGCGACGGCATCGGCACCGAAGTCACCGAGGCTGCGCTCGCCTTGCTGGACGCCCTGGCGCCGCGCCTGGGCCGCCGGTTCCACACCCAGGTATGGCCCGCGGGCGCCGGGCACTACCGCCACACCGGCGTGGCGCTGCCCGAACCCACGCTCGAAGCCTGCCGCCGCGCACACGCCACGCTGTTCGGCGCCATGGGCCTGCCCGACGTCCGCGCGGCCGACGGCACCGAGGTGATCCCGCAGCTGGACATCCGCTTCGCACTCGACCTGTTCGCCGGCGTGCGCCCGATCCGCACCTGGCCGGGCCTGCCGATACCCCTGGCGGACCCTCGCGCCGCGCAGATCGACCTCGTGCTGGTCCGCGAGAACACCGAAGGCCTGTTCCACGCCCGTGGTCGCGGCGTGGTGGATGGCGATGCGGCGCGCGACACGATGCAGATCACCCGCCACGGCACCACCCGGGTGTGCAACTTCGCCTTCGAGCTGGCGCGCCAGCGCCGTGCCCAAGGGCGGCCTGGCCACGTGACGAACGTCGACAAGGCCAACGTCTTCACGAGCATGGCGTTCTGGCGCAGCGTGTTCGAAAGCCGTGCCGAGGCCTACCCGGATGTCGGCACGGCGCACGCCTACGTCGACGCGATGGCGCTGAACCTCGTGCTCAAGCCCTGGGCCTACGACGTGCTGGTGACCGAGAACATGTTCGGCGACATCCTGTCGGACCTGATCGCCGCCCTGGTGGGTGGCATGGGCATGGCGCCATCGGCCGACATCGGCGAGCACCACGCACTGTTCCAGCCCGCCCACGGCACGGCGCCCGACATCGCCGGCCGCGGCGTGGCCAACCCGAGCGCGATGCTGCTGTCGGCAGCCATGATGCTGGACTGGCTGGCCATGCGCCATGCCGACCCGGCGCTGACCGACGGCGCACGCGCCATCGAGTCCGCCCTGCAGCGCGCCTTTGCCGACGGCGCCGTTCGCCCGTACGACTTTGGTGGCACCAGCGGCACCGCCGACATCGTGCGCGCGGTCGTCGAAAGGCTCGCGTGAACGAACGGGTCGTCATGGTCGGTGCCGGCTACTGGGCTCAGTTCCAGGTGGAGGGCTGGCGCGATGCGGGCGCGCCGCTGTGCGCCATCGCCAACCGCCACCTCGACGCCGCGCAGGCGCTGGCACACCGTTACGGGGTCCCCGCCTGCTACAGCGACGTCGCCCGGATGCTCGACGAACAGGCGCCGGCATTGGTCGACGTCTGCCTGCCGCCCGTGGCGCAGGCCGCCGCGGTGCGCGCTGCGCTCGAACGCCGCATACCCACCATCTGCCAGAAGCCCTTTGGCACCGATCTCGCGCAGGCCGAGTCCCTGACCGCCATGGCCGAGGCTGCCGGTGTGCCGTTGGTGATCCACGAGAACTTCCGCTTTGCGCCGTGGTTCCGTGAAATGCGCCGCTGCATCGAACAGGGTCTGTTCGGCCGCCTCCATGGCGCGGCGTTTCGCCTGCGGCCGGGTGACGGCCAGGGCCCGTCGGCCTACCTGGACCGCCAGCCGACCTTCCAGCAGATGCCTGAGTTCCTGGTGCGCGAAACCGCCGTGCACCTGATCGACACCTTCCGCTACCTGCTGGGCGAGATACGCGCCGTCACCGCGCGGCTGCGCCGGCTGAACCCGGTGATTGCTGGCGAGGATGCGGGCTTGCTGATCTTCGAGCACGACGACGACCGCAGCAGCCTGTTCGACGGCAATCGCCTGAATGGCCATCCGTCCGGCGACCCCCGCCGCACCATGGGCGAGATGTGGCTCGAAGGCGAGCGGGGCGTGATGCGCCTGGACGGCGAAGCACGTCTGTGGTGGCAGCCGCATGGCGGCACCGAAGCGGCCCATGCCTATGACGACGGCGCCGGGCGTGGCGCCTTCGGCGGTGCCAGCACGGCGCTGCAGGCGCACGTGCTGGCCCATCTGCGAAGCGGCGCGCCTCTGGAAAACACGGCGCGCGACTACCTGGTCAACCTGCAGGTGCAGTTGGCCACCTACCGGTCGAACGCCAGCGGACAGCGCATCCGCATGGCCGACTTCGATGCCCGTGAACCCTGAAGCAAGGAGACCCCGATGACACGATTCGCTCTCATCACAGCCGCTGCCCTGGCAACGGCACTGGCGCTGCCGGCGAGCGCCCAGACGGTGCTCAAGTTCAGCCACACCGACCAGCAGGCCGGTGCTCGGCAGGCCGCGGCGCAGGTCTTCGCTCGCAAGGTCGAGGAGCTCACGCAGGGCCGCTACAAGGTGCAGGTCTTCTGCTGCAGCCAGCTGGGCAACGACCCCAAGAACATCGAGCAGCTGGCCCTCGGCGGCATCGACTTCACCGTATCGGCCACCGGCAGCTACGCGCCGCACGTGCCCAGCCTGAACCTCGCCATGATGCCCTTCCTGGTGGAGAGCTACGCCCAGGGCTGGAAGCTCTACGACGAAAGCAAGTGGCTGCAGGAGCAGTTCGCCAAGGCGCCGGCGAAGGGCTTCCGCTTCCTCTCAACCTGGGAGGCAGGCTTCCGCAGCATGACGACCAAGGAAGCGCTGAACTCTCCGGCCGACGCCGCAGGCAAGAAGCTGCGCACGTTTCCGAACGAGATGATGCGTTGGACGCTCGAGGCCATGGGATTCAACATCCAGATCATGCCGCTGCCGGAGGTCTATCTCGCCATCCAGCAAGGAGCGGTGAGCGGCCAGGAGAACCCGGTCGACACCATCTTCTCGAACAAGTTCTACGAAGTCGCGCCGCACGTGACGCTGACGAACCACGTCTACAGCCCGCTGCCGATGGCCATCAGCGAGCGAACCTGGCAGAAGTTGTCCGAGGCCGACCGCACGGCCATTACCGAGGCGGCACGCGTGGCGGCCAAGTTCAGCCGCGACATGATCTCGGCGAACGACGCCCAGCAGCTCGCCGACATGACAGCCAAGGGCGCCAAGGTGAACGCGCGGCCCGATGTGGCGGCGTTCCGTCAGGCGGTGCAGCCGGTGTATGCCAAGGCGCGCGAGAAGTACGGCGCCGACGTCGACGTGTTCCTGAAGGACGCCGAAGCCGTGCGCAAGGCCGTCAGGTAGGGCCAAGCAGCCACCGGGCCACGCCATGCAGCTGCTGCCACCCGGCCCGCCCGCGCCCGCGCCCTTGCGCTGGCTGGGCCTGGCCACCGACATCGGCATCGTGCTGCTCGGCTCGGCCCTGGTGGTGGTGGTCTTCTGCAACGTCGTGCTGCACGCCTTCGACATGGACATCGCCTGGACCACCGAGTTCGGCGAACTCGTCACCGTCTGGACCACCTTCCTGGGCGCCGCCGCCGCGGTGCGCCGTAATGCCCACATGGCCGTGACCGAACTGGTGGACCTCGTGCCCGAGCCCGCGCCGCGCCTGCTGGCGGACGGCCTGATCCAGCTCGTGGTGGCTACCGTTCTGGTGCTGCTGGTGTGGAAGGGCGGCGTGGCCGCGTGGGCCGGCTGGGGCAGCGTGCTCACCGTGCTCGACTGGCCGATGGCCGTGCAGTACCTCTCGCTGCCGGTGGGCTCGGGCATCGCGCTGGTGTTCGTGCTCTGGGATCTGCTGCAGATCGCACGCCGTGTGCCGCGCGCGCAGCGCTATGCGCCCGTGGGCAGTGCGACGGCCTGAGCCCGATACGGGGTACCTGCAATGATCCTCGTCGTCATCATGGCCCTGTTCTTCGGCCTCGCGTTGATGGGTGTGCCGCTGGTGTGGTCGCTGTTGGCCACGACGGTGCTGACGCTGGGCGTGTTCGGCCTCAGCCATCCGCTGGAAACGATCTTCCTGAACTACATCGCCGGGGTGGAGCCGTTCATCCTGGTGGCGGTGCCGCTGTTCATCGTGGCCGGCGAGCTGTTCTCCACCGGTGGCGTGGGCGAGCGCATCATCCGCTTTGCGCGCTCCCTGCTCGGCTCGTTGCCGGGGGGCCTGGGCATCGTCACCGTGGCGTCGTGCCTGCTGTTCGGCGGCGTGTCGGGCTCGGCCATCGCCGGCGCCGCGGCCATCGGCACGGTGATGATCCCCGCGCTCGCCCGCCAGGGCTACTCCAAGGCCTTCGCATCGGCGCTCGTGGCCACCGCAGGCACGCTGGCGATCATCATGCCGCCGTCGATTCCGCTGCTGGTGTTCGGCTACATCGCCGGCGTGTCGGTGCGCGATCTGTTCCTGTCGGGCATCGTGCCGGCGCTGCTGTTCGGCCTCGGGCTGATGGCGGTCTGCGTGTGGTACGGCATCCGCACCGGCTGCGACCGCGGCGACCAGCGTGCCTCGGCGGCCGAGATCCGGCGTGCGTTCGTCGACGCCCTGCCGGCCTTGCTGATGCCGGCGATCATCCTGGGCGGCATCTGGACCGGCTTCTTCACGCCCACCGAATCGGCCGCCGTGGCCGTGGTGTACGGGCTCGTGGTGGCGATGGGCTGGTACCGCTCGATCGGCTGGCGCGACCTGCCGGGCATCGTCTACCGCTCCTTCCTGACCAGTGCCGTGGTCATGGTGGTGGTGGGGGCCACGGCTGCGCTGGCCTGGGTCATCACGGTCGAGCAGGTGCCGGCCATCGTCGTCGAGTGGACACGTGCGGTGGCCGACAACCGCTGGACCTTCCTGCTCATCGTCAATGTCTTTCTGCTGCTGCTCGGGATCTTCCTCGAGCCGTTGCCGGCCCTGGTGCTGACGGCGCCGCTGTTCGTGCCGCTGGCTGCCGCCTACGGTGTCGACCCGGTGCACCTGGGCCTGGTCATGACCTGCAACCTGGCCATCGGCCTGTACACGCCGCCTGTCGGCGGCACGCTGTTCGTGGCCGCGCGCATCGGCGGCGTGGGCGTGGGGGCCATCTCCCGCGCCTTGATCCCCTTGTTCGGCGCCTCGCTGCTGGTGCTGGCCCTGGTGACCTACATCGACGCACTGGCCATGGCGCCGGTGCGCTGGCTGCGCTGAGGAATCGACATGCTGGCCGTGGTGGTGGAGTTCCGGATCAAGCCCGAGCACGTGCAGACCTTCCACGAGGCCATCGTGGCCAACGCACGGCAGTCGCTGCGCGCCGAACCTGGCTGCCTGCGGTTCGATGTCTGCCGCGATGCAGCGGACCCGGCGCTGTTCTATCTGTACGAGCTGTACGACGACGATGCCGCCTTTGAAGCGCACCTGAAGATGCCGCACTTCCTGCAGATGAACGCCCACACCGCCGACTGGGTGCTGTCGAAGTCGGTGCGTCGCCTGCAGGTGGTCGCTTCTTGAGCGCCCCTGCCGCGACGGCCTTGCGCCTGGGTTGCATCGCCGACGACTTCACCGGTGCCACCGACCTGGCGAACAACCTGGTGCGCGCCGGGATGCGCGTGGTGCTGTGCATCGGCCTGCCGCGCGACGATGAGCCTGCACCGGCCCATGCGGACGCCGTGGTGGTGGCGCTGAAGTCGCGCACCGCACCGGTGGCGCGGGCCGTGACCGAGTCGCGCCGGGCTGCGAGCTGGCTGAAGGCGCACGGTGCGAAGCAGATCTACTTCAAGGTGTGCAGCACGTTCGACAGCACCGCCGACGGCAACATCGGCCCCGTGGCCGAAGCATTGGCGGCCGACCTGGGCGCGCCGCTCGTGCCCGTGACACCGGCCTTTCCCGAGAACGGGCGTACCGTGTTCATGGGGCACCTCTTCGTGGGCGAGCAGCTGTTGTCCGACAGCCCCATGCGTCAGCACCCGCTCACCCCCATGACCGACGCCAACCTCGTGCGCGTGCTGCAAGCGCAACTGCGCACCGGCCGGGTCGGGCTGGTGGCGCGGCCCGTGCTCGTGCACGGCGCGGCCGCGCTGTCAGCCCGGCTCGAAGCCCTGCAGGCCGAGGGCGTGACCATGGCCATCGTCGACGCCGTCGACGACGCCGACCTGCACGTGCTGGCCGAGTCCGCGCAAGAGTTGCCCCTGGTCGTGGCGGGCTCAGGCCTGGCCGTTGGCCTGCCTCGCTGGCATGGCTGCTCGCCCAACTCGCAGGCAGCCACGCTGCCCCCTTCGTGGGGCACCTCGGCCGTGATCTCAGGCAGCTGCTCGGCCGCGAGCAACGCGCAGGTGGCGCACTTCCGGGCGGCGGGGGGTGAGGCCTTTGCGCTAGATCCGCTGCGTTTCGTGCCAGGGGTGGATCTCGCCGCTGAGGCCCTGGCCTGGGCCCGGCCAAGACTGCGCGACACGCCGGTGCTGATCCATGCCACGGCGGAACCCGCGGCCGTGCGGGCCGTGCAGGCGCATCTGGGCGCTCAAAACGCCGGCGCGCTGGTGGAGGCCACACTGGCGCGCGTGGCTGTCGGGCTGGTGGCGCATGGCGTGGGCCGGCTCGTGCTGGCGGGTGGCGAGACCTCGGGTGCCTGCGTTCAGGCGCTGGGTGTCTCGCAGCTGCTCGTGGGCCCTCAGATCGATCCAGGCGTGCCCTGGTGCCACACCTCCATGCAGACGCGTGGCCGCGCCCAGGGCCTGCATCTGGCACTGAAGAGCGGCAACTTCGGGGGGGAGGACTTTTTCACCCGCGCGTTCGCGCTTCTCAGGTGAGTGACGCGCTGCCATCCGACAGCCCTGCGTTGCGGGACGAGCTCTGCCGCGTGGGCCGCTCCCTCTTCGATCGAGGCTACGTGCACGCGACGGCCGGCAACATCAGCGCGCGGATCGAAGGCGGCTTCCTCATCACGCCGACGGACGCCTGCCTGGGCACACTTCAACCCGGGCGGCTTGCCCTGGTTGGCGATGACGGCAAGCCGATCAGCGGCGACCGTGCCAGCAAGACGTTGGCGCTGCATCGAGCCATCTACGCCGCCGATGCCAGCGCGCGCTGCGTCATCCACACCCACAGCACGCACCTAGTCGCGTTGAGCCTGCGCGGTGTGTGGGCCGAAGACGACATCCTGCCGCCACTGACGCCCTACTTCGTGATGAAGGTCGGGCACGTGCCGCTGATCCGCTACCACCGCCCGGGTGACCCGGCCGTGCCCGCACTCGTGGCCCAGCGCATCGCAGCGATGGCCGGCCGAGGCACGCCGCTGCGGGCCGTGATGCTGGACCGGCTGGGGCCCAACGTCTGGGCCGACAGCCTGGCCAGCGCCAGCGCCGTTCTGGAGGAACTGGAAGAGACCGCCAGACTGTGGCTGCTGGCGGGCTCGTCGACCTTGCCGCTGAGCGAGCGGCAGATCGAAGCGCTGCGCCTGGACTTCGGCGCGCGCTGGTGACGCAGGCTGCTCAGTTGAGGTACATGCCCAGGTAGCGCCGGCCGTGGCTCACGGTGTCGGTGTCGGGGCAGGCGCTGAACCACTCGATCAGCTGCTGGCGGGCGCGTTCACGGTCAGGCTTGCCCTCGGCCTTGTCGCGCAGCACCACCTCGAGCAGGTTGTCGAAGGCGGCCTTCCAGTCGCCCTCGAACACCTGCCAGGCGCCGAGCGCGAAGCGGGCCTCGAAGTCGCGCGGGTTGGCAGCGATGCGGGCCGCCAGCGCCTTGGGGTCGCCGGCCGGCCGGTTGGCCAGCAGCGCCAGCCGCTTGCGCAGCGCGGCGTCGTGGTCGCCGCGATCGGCCTCGGCCACGCCGTCGAGCAGCGCCGTCACCTCGGCGATGTCGGCGTTGCGCGCCAGCAGGCGCTCGGCCAGCGCGGCCGTCACGTCGGGGTGGCCGGGCACCATCTGCAGCGCCTCGGCGAGCATGGCCTCGGCGTCTTCGGCCGGGGCGGCGGCGGCTTCTTCGAGCAACGCCTGCACGGGGTCGGCCGGCGGCTGCAGGTGCTTGTCGAGGAAGGCGCGGATCTGGCCCTCGGGCAGCGCGCCGGTGAACTGGTCGACCGGCCGGCCACCGACGAACAGCACCACCAGCGGGATGCTGCGGATGCGCAGCGCGGCGCTGAGGTTGGGCGCCTCGTCGGTGTTGATCTTGGCGAGTTCGAACGCGCCACCGTAGGCCTCGGCCAGGCGCTCGAGGATGGGGCCCAGGCTGCGGCAGGGGCCGCACCAGGGCGCCCAGCAGTCCAGCAGCACCGGCACCTCGAGCGAGCGCTCCAGCACGCGGGCCTGGAAGTCGGCCTCTGTGACGTCGTAGACGAGCTCGGCGGCCTGTGGGTGCGCGGCGGCCGATGTGGCGGGCGCGACATTCGTGGAGACGGCAGCCTGGCCCGCATAGGGGTCGTGGGCGGCGAAGGGATTGCGCGGCGTGTTCATCCCCGCATTGTGGCCAATGCCGGACGCTCGGTCGCCTGCTGGGGTTCGGCCGGTCTTGCCGACGCTGCTGGCGAAACGCTAGACGGGCTGTCGGGAGCGGCCGCGCTGCTTTCGGCCCTTGGCTGCCATTCGCGTTCGAGTCATCGCGGCGGCAAAGGGCTGTGCGGGCGGGGGCTGGGGCGTGAGTTGAAGCGGTCGGCCCTGCGGGCCGACTCCCCTGCGCTGCTCGTGTTCATGGCCCGCCGCAAAACTCGCTACGCGGGCTGCGCCCGCTGCGCTCGAACAGTTGCGGCGAGTCAGTCTACGAAGCGCGCTGCGCGCGCGGCCATGAACCCTGCGCTGCTCGGCGCTTCAAGATCACGCCCTAGCCCCCGCCCGCACAGCCCTTCGCAGCACGACCGAGGTTTTCCTGCAGGAACACCAGTGCGGTGGTTTAGCGGCAGGCGGTGCGCGGTGCGGGCGCTATGTGGGGCGCCGAGCAGCGCAGGGAAGTCAGCCCGCAGGGCTGACCGCCACACCTTGCGCCTGCACCGCGCACCGCCTGCCGCGACGCGCGATGCTGCCCGAAAGCGACGGTCTGCAACGGCCCGCGAGCGGCCCCGCATACCAGCCACCAGGCCGTGAATCAGGGGTACAGCCCGCGCTCTTCCCGCGCCGTCAGGATGCGCTCGCAGGCCACCGCGAAGGTGGCGGTGCGCAGCGTGATCCGGTGCTTGTCGGCGGTGTCCCAGATCTTCTTCAGCGCGCCGATCATGATCTTGTCCAGGCGCACGTTGATCTCGTCCTCGGTCCAGAAGAACGAGCTGAAGTCCTGCACCCACTCGAAGTAGCTCACGGTCACGCCGCCGGCGTTGCAGATGACGTCGGGCACCACCAGCACGCCGCGGTCGGCCAGGATGTCGTCGGCGCTGGGCACCGTGGGGCCGTTGGCGCCTTCGAGCACCAGCTTGGCGGTGACGCGGCGGGCGCGATCGGCGGTGATCTGCCCTTCCAGCGCGGCCGGGATCAGGATGTCGCACTTCACGTCCCAGAAGGCCTCGGCCTCGCAGGCCTCGGCGCCCTTGAAGCCGCCCACGCCGCCGGTGGCCTTGACGTGCGCCACGAGGTCGGCGATGTCGAAGCCGCGGTCGTTGACGATGGTGCCGGTGTGGTCCTGCGCCGCGACGATCTTGCTGCCGGCCTGCGCGAACAGTTCCGCCGCCGACGAGCCGACGTTGCCGAAGCCCTGCACCGCCACGCGCGCGGTGTTCAGGTCCAGGTTCAGGCGGCGCGCGGCCTCGCGGCCCGTCACGAACACGCCACGGCCCGTGGCCTTCACACGCCCCAGGCTGCCGCCCAGGTGCACCGGCTTGCCGGTGACGACGCCGGTGGCGTTGCTGCCGGTGTTCATGCAATACGTGTCCATCATCCACGCCATGATCTGCGGGTTGGTGTTCACGTCGGGCGCCGGGATGTCCTGCTGCGGCCCGATGATCATGCCGATCTCGCTGGTGTAGCGCCGCGTCATGCGCTCCAGCTCCTTGTTGCTCAGGCGCTTGGGGTCGACGCGGATGCCGCCCTTGGCGCCGCCGTAAGGCAGGTTGACGGCGGCGTTCTTGATGCTCATCCAGGCCGCCAGCGCCATCACCTCCTCGAGCGTGACGTCAGGGTGGTAGCGCACGCCACCCTTGCCGGGGCCGCGGCTCAGGTTGTGCTGCACGCGGTAACCCTCGAAGTGGGCGACCTCGCCGTTGTCGAGTTCGATCGGGATGTCGACGATCAGCGCGCGCTTCGGGCGCTTCAGCGTCTCGGCCCACTTCGCCAGGTGGCCGAGGTAGGGGATGACGCGGTCGACCTGGCTGATGTACGTGCCCCAGGGGCTGTCGGGGCCGGGGTTGACGAAGGAAAGCGGCGAGAGGGACTTCGGGTTCGCGGGGGCCATGAACGGTGTCTCCGGGTGGGGTTGCCACCGCGCTCACCGGCGCCGCCCCTCGTGGGTGGCGGCGCGGCGGCGTCGGCGTGGCGCGCACTGTAGGCGCGGCCCGGCTGGATTTGTCACCAAGCGCCATGCCAGCTTTGCATGGGGCCTGTGGTGGCCCGTCATGGCGCGGCCTAAACTGGCCGCATGAGCGCAGCAGCAGCGGCCCGCGTGGCCTTCATCGGTGGCGGCAACATGGCCGGCGCCCTCATCGGCGGGCTCGTGCGCAGCGGGCACGACCCGGCCGCGCTGGTGGTGGTCGAGCCCTTCGAGGCCGCACGCGAGAAGCTGGCGCGCGAACACGGCGTGCAGGCACAGGCCGCGGCCGATGCGCGCCTGGCGGACTGCGCCACCGTGGTCTGGGCCGTGAAGCCACAGCTCTTTGCCGAGGCCTCGGCGCCGTGTGCGGCGTTCGTCGGCGGCGCGCTGCAGGTCAGCGTCATGGCCGGTGTGCGCTGCGCCACCATCGCCGCGGCCAGCGGCAGCGCGCGTGTCGTGCGCACCATGCCCAACACGCCGGCGCTCATCGGCCAGGGCATCGCGGGGCTGTACGCCGAGCCGTCGGTGAGTGCGGCCGAACGCGCCACGGTGAGCGCGCTCTTTGCACCCACGGGCCAGACGCTCTGGGTGGACCGCGAGGCCGACCTCGACGCCGTGACGGCGCTGTCGGGCTCGGGCCCGGCCTACGTCTTCTACTTCCTCGAGGCCATGGTGCAGGCCGCCGCCGAGATGGGCCTGAGCCCCGAGCAGGGGCGCGCGCTGGGCCAGGCCACCTTTGCCGGCGCGGCGGCGCTGGCGATGCGCTCCGAGCTCTCGCCCACGGCGCTGCGCCAGCAGGTCACCAGCAAGGGCGGCACCACGCACGCCGCGATCACCTCGCTCGAGGGCGACGCCGTGAAGGCCGCCTTCGTGCGCGCGCTGCACGCGGCGCGCGCGCGGGCCGAGGAACTGGGCCGCCACTGACGGCCAAACGGTGCTGACAGCGAAGGCTCTGAGGAGCGTTCGTGAATTTGCACAGCCCGCAATCGTTGCCGTGCCCGAAATGACCGTTCAAGCAGCACGTCCATTCGGCCGAAACCTTGAGTGACACCTCATGCCCGAAGGGAAGGTCACTCATGTTCACGTCCATCTCGCTGTCCGCGCGTCTGCGCTGGATGGCCGGCACGATCCTCGTGCTGGCGCTGTCGGCCGTGGGTGCGCTGATGCACCGCCAGCATGTCGATCGCCAGACGGCACAGGCCGAGCTCGAAGGCCTCGTGCCGGCGGAGGCCCTGCTGGTGCTCACGCAGCGCACGGCCGAGCACCGCGGCATGTCGGCCGCGCTGCTGGCCGGTGACGCCTCGTTCGCATCCAGGCGCCAGGCCAAGCAGCAGGAGGTGGACGCCGCGCAGGCCGCCGTCCTGGCCGCGCTGGCCGGTTTGGGTGACGCGGGCCTGCGGCAGCAGGGCGAAGCGCTGGCGGCCGAATGGAAGGCTCTGGGCCAGGCCGTTGCCGGCGGTGGCATCGCCCCGCCCGAGAGCTTCAGGCGCCACGGCCTGCTGGTGAGGCAGCAGCTGCGGCTGCTCGACGAGACGCTGCATGTGTCGACGCTGGCGCTCGATCCCACGGCCGAGGGCTACAACCTGATCATGGCCACCCTGCAGGCGATGCCCGAGGTGGCCGAACTCGTCGGGCAGCTGCGTGGCTTCGGCTCGGGCATGCTGGCGCGCACCGAGTTCCGACCCGGCGACCGCATCTGGGTCGCGCGCACGCTCGACCACTACGACGACGTGGCCGGCCGCGTCGACACCCTGCTGGGCCGCGCCGCCGCGAGCGACGCCTCGATCGCACCGCTGCTGCAGGAGCCCCGGGCCAAGGCGCAGGGCCTGCTGGCCGCGGTGCGCACGCTGGCCGAAGCGCAGCTGATCAAGGCCGAGGTGCCGACGATGCCGGCGGCCGAGTTCTTCGGCCGCATGACCGAGGCCATCCAGGCCCAGCAGGCGCTGGCGACGGTGAGCTTCGGCGCGCTGCGCGACCATCTGCAGGCGCGCCGCGACGGCGCGCAGCAGGCGCTGATCGCCACGCTGGTGATCGGCGCCGTGCTGCTGGCGGCCGTGGCCTGGCTGCTGGGCACGACGATGCGCCGCATCGCCACCGGTGCGGCAGCCGCCGTGGCCTCGGCCGAGGCGCTGGCGCGTGGCGACTTCACGCCGCGCA
>VYLG01000118.1_pt1 | contig 19022 bp, 17 predicted proteins | sample 5114351 | NCBI WGS metagenome assembly VYLG01 (sample SAMN12291798, study PRJNA351875) | freshwater metagenome | isolation source: freshwater lake | place: USA: Michigan, Kent Lake | collected 2013-08-15
ATGGGTTCCTACAATATTTTACGAAAAGCATTCCCAAATGCGTTTAACCGCTATGGGATAGAGAGGTGCGTAGTTCACCCAAGGAGAATTAATCTCTCGAAGCAAAAGTGAAGGGAATTTCTGAAATGGAATTCAGTCTGTCTATATTTGACTATACTTTTACTAACTATTACAGGAATTAGAATTACACGAAAATTACGCTTTACAGTGGGGGGTTGACCTGAGAAAGGTTCAGCCCGCTAACGCCACCCGTCGCTATCGGGATTTTCTTCTCGCTACCGCTTGGATGGGTGATATCGGTGCGATTGCCGTGGCGATGAGTCCCTGTATGCGTCTTTATGCTTATCTGGGCCAACAATTAGCCTTAGAACCGATTTCTGAGAATCCCTATCAAGCTTGGATTGATAGTTATAGTGGGGATGAATTCGCAGCTTTAGCAAGCCAGTTAGAGGAATTGGCGGATAAATACGCTCTGATGACGGAAAATATCTCTTTATCCTATCGTTATGCCCTTAGTTGTGAACAGGAGTTCTTTAGTGCCGCCTACAGCCGGGGCAAATCTTAAAATTTTCCCGTCACAATGTTAAGAAATATAAATAACGCTAAGATTAAGGTAAGCAAAATCGTCATTATAAGAATAATGTTCCCTTCGCAACCCACCGAAAACGAACTCCTGAAAACTATCTTGGAACCTCTACTGGAGGATTTCACCCATTGGTTTTCCCGTTCCCGTCTCCTCCTCGAATCCGAGAGATTATCCTTTCTCAGCCTCGAGGAACAAAACGATTTATTGGCCAGAGTCAAAAACGCCCAACAGGAGGTGGCTACGGCTCATTTACTCTTTAAAACCACAGGTGGTCAGGTGGGTATTGAGGCCAAGATGTTGTTGCCTTGGCATCAGTTGGTGGCAGAGTGTTGGGGTGTCAGCAGTCGTCGTCGTCGATTACAGGGTTGGGGAGAATATCAATCTCCTCAAACTGACGCTTAATCTGAAACTTTTTGGTAAGCTAGAGAGTTGAGCGAATTTTTAGCATAAAGTTTTGGCAATTAGGAATATTCACACATAATTCATGGGAGACTTGGTCAATGCTACATCTGCTCTATATCCTCGCCTTCACGGTTATCGCTTTTTTGACCATTAATAATTTAATTCGTAGTCTGATTACTGTCAGCATGGATTCCCAGAAACGTCCTGCTAAATCGGGTAATTCCTATAATCCCTACGGTTATCCCATGACTTCCCATCCCGAACTTTTGGACGAGTCCGGACAACTAATCAATGAACCTTTGTTAGTGATTCGTTCTCTCACTGTCGAAGATGCTCGTCAGCAGTTAGATGCCATTTATAATTCTTCTCCCAGTGCCACCAAAGAGCAAGATGAAGAAATCTAATTGGTTCTAGAATGGCAGTCCTTGATAACAGACATATTTATCTACACGGTTTTGCTTCTGGCCCCCAATCAACAAAAGCGCAATTTTTGAGACATTGTTGGCAAAATAAGGGTTTAGCAATGGAAATTACCGATCTTAACGGTGATAACTTTTCTAGCTTAACTCTCACTCGTCAGATTGTTCAAGTCGGCCAATTGATTGAACAATCTCAGCTTCCCGTTACTCTGATTGGTTCCAGTTTTGGCGGTTTAACGGCAGCTTGGCTGGCAGAAACTTATTCTCAGGTGCAAAGGCTCGTTTTATTAGCTCCGGCTTTTAATTTCGGGCCGATTTGGTTAGGACAATTGGGAGCAGAAACCCTAGCCAATTGGCAAAAATCTGGGAGTTTATCGGTTTATCACTACGGTTATCGTCGTTCTCTGCCAATTTATTACAAATTCATCGAGGATTTAGCTAATTATCCCCAAGAAAAGTTAATCAGGCAGCTGCCCACCCTGATTGTTCATGGTCGTGCCGATGAGGTGATTCCCCTAGAAAATAGTCGCCATTATTGCATAAATCGCCCTTGGGTAAAATTAGTCGAATTAGATAGCGATCATGCCCTTACCGATGTTTTGACGAGAATCTGGGCTGAAATACAATTATTTCTCAATTTTTGACGAAAAAAGACCCCTCCTTCGATCGAAAAAAAGGGGGGTTTTAGTATATTTGTATTAGATTTTGAGAAGATTTTTCAGCTTCTCAGTCTAAAGACAAGAGATTTTCTGCTGATGTCTTCCCACTACCAAAGTCCGCGGATAGGAGATACACTAGGCTCGGTAGCGGGTTGAGGAGCAACTTCAGTAAAGGTTCTGGTTTCCGGGGGTAAAGCGGGAAGTCCCCAAGCGGGTTGTTTTTCGTTAAGTTCTCTTAAAAGTTGTGAGCGATTGCTGCTGGTGGTGATTTCCGATTTTAGTTTCAAGCGGGAAACCCAATAGGGACGAGCTTTACCCACATAAATTAACTTGCCATCTACCACTTGCAATAGTACATCGTCGCCACCGGTGGCATCCCCAACAATACGAGCGGTGGTTCCTTCAGCAAAGTCGCCACTGAAAATTTCTTTGCCATCCACTGTTACAGGTCTGATCAATTGGATGGACATAATCCCTCCCACGGTTCCCCGGACGCGACCTAGTATATAGTCACCGGGGTTGAGTTGCGGCTCACCTCTGTAGGTGTTATGGCCGCGCAGTTGACTGATCAGGATTTCGTTATTTTCCGGTCCTGCTTGTGCGGGTACAGCGCCAACGGTGGTTAGGGCAACTAAACCGGCAAAACCAGCGACAAGGGAAATTTTGTTAAACACAATTACCTCAAGCAAAAAGTTAGTAAATTACCTAGAGACGTTCTAGATTATAACTTAGTTCCCAATTTTGTCTATATTGCGAAATATTTGTTTAATAATTTCTCGATCGAGGTGTTGGGGATTTCAGTTATCAGTTATCAGTTATCAGATTGCAGTTTTAAGTGGACAGTGTTAGGTGAAAACTTCGGGGTCTTCTGGACATCAGGTGAAAAATGTTCACAGTGTTACATAATGGGCGCAAACCTTGCGCCCCTACAGCCGGCACGATATTAATGGTAGGGACATAAGGCTTATGCCCTTTTTTCGATAAGATAAGCTTATCACTTTAACTCCAATAGAAGCAAACTTGGGAACTTTCTTTTCACTGATTACTGTTTACTGTTCACTGCTCACTGAAAAATCCCCATTTCCCCATTCCCTAACCCCTATTCCCTAACCCCTATCCCCATTGGTAAATAATTCAGGATCGAGGATGGGTAGTTCGCTATCTGTTTCTGCTGGGGGAGAGGGTAACTGGAAACGATTTAAGGTTTGTTGAATGCGATCGAAAATGGTGATTTTTTGCTCGCTATTGTTCTGGGGTTCGGGAATAGGTTCCACTTCTACCGGAGGCTAAATACTAGAGGCCGGTTCGTTAATCTCCTTTGTCTCCGGTATGGTGGTTAAGGGAGATTCGATCGCTTCAGGGGTTTCCTCCACATTTTCTATTGTTTCTGTCTCTACTGGTTTTTCTTCCACTATTGGGCTTTCTGGCTCAATAACAGGATTTTCTTCCACTATTGGGCTTTCTGGCTCAATAACAGGATTTTCTTCCACTATTGGGCTTTCTGGCTCAATAACAGGATTTTCCTCCTCAATAACGGGGGTTTCCTCAACTATAGGGGTTTCTGGCTCAATAACGGGGGTTTCTTCCTCAACTATGGGAGTTTTTTCCTCTAGACTGGGAATGGTTTTATAGTTGGGATCAACAATGCTACGGGCAATTATAGGGGATAAATCGCCGCGGACTAATTGACTAAGGCCGTCTTGGTAAGAGGGATCAAAGCTAATCACGCGCACGCTGGTATTAAACTCGTTTTCGATTTTATTTCCCTTACCATCGATGAATTCTAATTGTACCCAGTTATTGCCCTTGTCAAAACCCTTGAGATAGATCGGTTCCCAAGTATCAAGCAGAAAACTTTCACCGTTGACAGTGACACGAATGCGCCAATTTTGAAGACTATTATCCTCGTTGGCAGTATTGGGCAGACGTAGAGGAGCATTACTCAGATAAAAATCGAGCAGGATCGGTTCTGCACCGTAGATTCCTTGCGGATGACTGTAGGTTAATAGGGGTAAGTTGTTATCAGGGGCATTTTTGCCTGTTTTTGTCAGAATATGAAAGGTTGTTTCAGCGAAGGCCCCATCATTTTTAAAACTTTCCTGCCAAGGCCGCAGGGCCAAGACGCGGAGGGTGTGAGTACCGGGGGCGAGATTTTCTAAGATAATCGGTTGCTTGAGGTCGTAGATAGCCGCTGCTGGTTCATTATCGACAATTAGGCTCAAGTGGGGTCCTAATTTCAGGGTGTCGTCTTGGAAAATTGGCAGCTCCGACACTTGTAGTTTAACTGTCACCTGAGGGTCATCGAAAACTTGTTCGGCCAGAGGACTGAGAATCGTTACTTGGGGAGCGTAACGATCTAAACTGGGGCGCAGTTGCTGAATTAGGGCCGGGGGGGCAACCTCAGAAATGCGGCCTCGAACGACGGGAAGATTAGAGGTTTCGGAACTGGGGAGATTGGTAGCCGTCAGGCGATCGCCACAGGCGGTTAACAGGGTGGTCAGTAAACCGATCACAAGACATATATGAAGGGTTTTGACTGGGATTAATTTATGTAGTAGGGATAGCACGTTCCTCCTAGAGCCAAGGCCAAAATCTATACAAACCATTGATTTTTGCGAGAGTCATTGAATGCTCTGGTGTCAGCAAAAGCGCGAGAAGATCAGGTTATGGCCTCAATTTTACAGAATTGTTTGATTGTTTTTTGAGAATCTATCTATTGAATTTTCTATATGGTCTGGTGGGGGATAAAAGGGGGAAATCGGCTTCCGGAGCGACAATTGATCAACTTTTGTCAAGAAAAATCACCAGTCTGACCCTGACTGAGACCGTCCATAGCAGAAAATGTCTCTCCTATCAAGGATTAAGACAATTTTAATTATTGTTAAGCATAATGAACAGACAAGAGAACAAAGACTTATCATCTACTATTGATGCTTTCGACTGGAATCTCACCCAAGAGGAAAGTCAAGCGACATTAACAAAAGGTGGGTCAGATTTCAACTTGCCTTTTTTAGGTTAAAAAATCTATCCTCAAATAAAACGCTAAGTCTATTGTCGAGAGAGGAGAATCCTCATGGCACTCCCCCCCAAAGCGGTAGCTAAAGTGATTGTAGATAAAGACCCAGTACCTACTTCCTTTGAGAAGTGGGGTCAACCGGGGCATTTTGATCGCACTTTAGCCAAAGGACCCAAAACCACCACCTGGATTTGGAACCTACACGCCAACGTCCACGATTTTGATAGTCAAACCAGCGATCTAGAAGATATTTCTCGGAAAATCTTCAGCGCCCACTTCGGACATCTCGCCGTTGTCTTCGTTTGGCTGAGTGGAATGTACTTCCACGGCGCGAAATTTTCTAACTATGAAGCTTGGTTAACCAACCCGCTCGCCATCAAACCCAGCGCCCAAGTGGTCTGGCCGATCGTCGGTCAAGGCATCCTCAACGGCGATGTGGGCGGTGGCTTCCACGGTATTCAGATCACCTCTGGTCTGTTCTACCTCTGGCGCGCCTCCGGGTTCACCAACAGCTATCAGCTATACTGCACCGCTATCGGTGGTTTAGTTATGGCGGGTCTGATGCTGTTTGCCGGTTGGTTCCACTACCACAAAAGCGCACCGAAACTGGAATGGTTCCAAAACGTGGAATCGATGATGAACCACCACTTGGCGGGTTTACTCGGCTTAGGTTCCCTAGGTTGGGCCGGTCATCAGATTCACGTTTCTTTACCGGTGAACAAACTCCTCGATGCTGGAGTAGCTCCCCAAGACATCCCCTTGCCCCACGAGTTCATTCTCGAACCGAGCAAGATGGCGGATTTATATCCCAGTTTCGCCCAGGGTTTGACCCCTTTCTTTACCCTTAACTGGGGTGCTTACTCGGATTTCCTCACCTTCAAAGGTGGCTTGAACCCCGTGACTGGTGGTCTCTGGCTTTCCGATACCGCTCACCATCACTTGGCGATCGCTGTATTATTCATCATTGCTGGTCATATGTACCGTACCAACTGGGGTATCGGTCACAGCATGAAGGAAATCCTCGAAAACCACAAAGGTCCCTTCACCGGTCAAGGTCACAAAGGACTGTACGAAATCCTGACCACCTCTTGGCACGCTCAGTTAGCGATTAACCTTGCTCTCTTAGGTTCGCTAACCATCATCGTGGCCCACCATATGTACGCCATGCCGCCCTATCCCTATCAGGCGACTGACTACGCCACCCAACTATCCTTGTTCACTCACCACACTTGGATCGGTGGCTTCTTAATCGTCGGTGCGGGAGCGCACGGAGCGATCTTCATGGTACGGGACTACGATCCGGCCAAAAACGTCGATAACCTGCTCGATCGGGTGATCCGTCATCGCGACGCAATTATCTCCCACCTGAACTGGGTATGTATTTTCCTCGGCTTCCATAGCTTCGGTTTATACATTCACAACGACACCATGCGGGCTTTTGGTCGTCCCCAAGATATGTTCTCGGATACGGGAATTCAACTACAACCCATCTTTGCCCAATGGGTACAAAGTCTCCACACCCTAGCCCCCGGCAACACCGCTCCTAACGCTCTAACTACCGCTAGTTATGCTTTCGGTGGCGACGTGGTAGCAGTGGGTGGCAAAGTGGCCATGATGCCGATCACTCTCGGTACTGCCGATTTCCTCGTGCATCACATCCACGCCTTCACCATCCATGTAACCGTGTTGATTCTCCTCAAAGGGGTTCTCTACGCTCGCGGTTCCCGTCTGATTCCCGATAAAGCAAATCTCGGTTTCCGTTTCCCCTGCGATGGTCCCGGTCGCGGCGGTACCTGCCAAGTTTCGGGTTGGGATCACGTCTTCCTCGGCCTGTTCTGGATGTACAACTCCCTCTCGGTCGTAATCTTCCACTTTAGCTGGAAAATGCAGTCCGATGTCTGGGGAACCGTCGCCCCCGATGGCACTGTCACCCACGTTACCCTCGGTAACTTCGCTCAAAGTGCCATCACCATCAACGGCTGGTTACGGGATTTCCTCTGGGCGCAATCGGCTCAAGTCATTAACTCCTATGGCTCTGCCCTGTCCGCCTACGGAATCATGTTCCTAGCCGGTCACTTCGTCTTCGCGTTTAGCTTGATGTTCCTGTTCAGTGGTCGCGGCTACTGGCAAGAATTAATCGAGTCGATCGTTTGGGCGCACAACAAGTTAAGAGTTGCCCCCGCTATCCAACCTCGCGCCCTGAGCATCATTCAAGGTCGTGCCGTTGGTGTGGCTCACTACCTCTTAGGCGGTATTGTCACCACTTGGGCATTCTTCTTGGCCAGAAGTCTCTCGATTGGCTAAACTTGCCTATAAGGGCTTGCCAGTCCCCCGGGGATTGGCAAGACTAGGCTCAACCAGCGTCGATTGACCGATACCTCTGTAAGCGTTTCCTATTACAGAAGGTGAATTTAAAAAAGGAAATAACCAGCACTCGTGTAAGAGCCTCAGTTATTTAGAGAGGAGAATTTCCTAAACAGCTATGGCAACTAAATTCCCTAAATTTAGCCAAGATCTAGCCCAAGATCCGACCACCCGTCGGATTTGGTACGGGATCGCCACAGCCCACGATTTTGAAAGTCATGATGGCATGACGGAAGAGAATCTCTACCAAAAGATTTTCGCGTCGCACTTCGGCCACATTGCAATCATTTTCCTGTGGACTTCCGGTACGATATTCCACGTCGCTTGGCAAGGTAACTTCGAGCAGTGGATCAAAGATCCCTTAAATATCCGTCCCATCGCCCACGCGATTTGGGATCCCCAGTTCGGTAAAGGCGCTGTGGATGCCTTCACCCAAGCTGGTGCTTCTAATCCGGTTAACATCGCCTATTCCGGGGTTTACCACTGGTTCTACACCATCGGTATGACCTCCAACCAAGACCTATACCAAGGTGCGGTCTTCCTGCTGATTCTCTCGGCGATTTTCCTCTTTGCTGGCTGGTTACACTTACAACCTAAGTTCCGTCCTAGCCTCGCTTGGTTCAAAAACGCTGAATCTCGCCTGAACCACCACCTCGCCGCTCTGTTCGGTGTTAGCTCCTTAGCTTGGACCGGACACCTCGTTCACGTTGCTATCCCCGAATCCCGCGGTCAGCACGTTGGTTGGGACAACTTCCTCTCCACTCCCCCCCACCCGGCGGGTTTACTACCCTTCTTCACCGGTGACTGGGGTGTGTATGCGGAAAACCCCGATACTGCTAACCACATTTTCGGTACTGCCCAAGGCGCGGGAACTGCGATTCTCACCTTCTTAGGTGGTTTCCATCCCCAAACCGAGTCCCTCTGGTTAACCGATATGGCTCACCACCACTTGGCGATCGCTGTGATCTTCATCGTGGCTGGTCATATGTACCGCACCAACTGGGGCATCGGTCACAGCATCAAGGACATCCTCAATGCACACAGACCCCCCAGTGGTAAGTTAGGAGCCGGTCACAAAAATCTTTATGACACGGTTAACAACTCTCTCCACTTCCAACTCGGTTTGGCTCTCGCTTCTTTAGGCGTGATCACCTCTCTGGTGGCGCAGCATATGTACGCGCTACCCCCTTATGCCTTTATCGCTAAGGACTACACTACCCAAGCGGCTCTCTATACCCACCACCAATACATCGCTGGTTTCCTAGCGGTGGGTGCTTTCGCCCACGGTGCTATCTTCTTCGTGCGTGACTATGATCCCGAAGCGAACAAAGATAACGTCCTGGCGCGGATGCTGGAGCATAAAGAAGCGATCATCTCTCACCTAAGCTGGGTTTCCCTTTTCTTAGGTTTCCACACCCTCGGCCTCTACGTTCATAACGATGTAGTCGTCGCTTTCGGTACTCCCGAAAAACAAATCCTCATCGAACCTGTGTTCGCTCAATTCGTGCAAGCAGCTTCGGGTAAAACCCTGTACGGCATGAACGTACTGTTGTCTAACCCCGATAGCATCGCTTACACCGCCTATCCCAACTACGGTGATGTTTGGTTACCCGGTTGGTTAGACGCAATCAATAGCGGCACTAACTCCCTCTTCTTAACCATCGGTCCTGGCGACTTCCTCGTTCACCATGCGATCGCTCTTGGTTTACACACCACCGTTCTAATCCTGGTTAAAGGTGCTTTAGACGCTCGTGGTTCCAAATTAATGCCCGATAAAAAAGACTTCGGGTATTCCTTCCCTTGCGACGGTCCCGGTCGTGGCGGTACTTGCGACATCTCTGCTTGGGATTCCTTCTATCTAGCCATGTTCTGGATGTTGAACACCTTGGGTTGGTTAACCTTCTACTGGCACTGGAAACACCTCGGTGTCTGGTCGGGTAACGTGGCTCAGTTTAACGAAAACTCCACCTACCTGATGGGCTGGTTCCGCGATTACCTCTGGGCTAACTCGGCTCAATTAATCAACGGTTACAACCCCTACGGTGTTAATAACCTTTCTGTCTGGGCCTGGATGTTCCTCTTTGGACACCTCGTTTGGGCAACCGGTTTCATGTTCCTGATCTCTTGGCGCGGTTACTGGCAAGAGTTGATCGAAACTATCGTTTGGGCCCACGAACGTACTCCTCTGGCGAACCTGGTTCGTTGGAAAGACAAACCCGTGGCTCTCTCGATCGTTCAGGCTCGTTTGGTTGGTTTAGCTCACTTCACCGTTGGCTATATCTTCACCTACGCCGCCTTCTTGATCGCTTCCACTGCTGGCAAGTTCGGCTAAACCTTGAATTAGGTAACTAAAAAACCCCCCGCCCATTGGTGGGGGGTTTTGTTTTTGATTGATCATAAAAGCGCGGCTCAATCTCAAAAATCTATGCAGGTGGAAGAATTAAAACAACTTTATGATCAGGACTTTGTTTTGTGGATTGAGCGAACCACTGAACAAATTCGACGGGGGGAGATGAAAAATTTAGATTGGGAACATCTTTTAACGGAGATAGAAGATTTGGGGAGAGAACAAAGAAACCAAGTGGAAAGCTATCTAATTCAAACCGTTAAACATTTATTAATGTATCAGTATTGGGCTCTTCGTTACTTGGTATGGTTCGATAGGGGGGCATAAATCGACTAAATCCTTATCTGGCAAGAGATTTAATTGATTAGTTCGCTCTAGATCAAAAACAATTGACAAAAATCGCCAAATATCTTTCTCGATAAGGGTTTCATCTCTTATAATCCTGTCCGTTGCATAAGACAAACCGAAGAGCCCAGTATTGGCTGATTGAAAAAGGTAATTGTGGCCGGGGATGGGCCGATGAAATCGATAATTTCCGTCTAGAACTAGAAATTTTATTCCAGTCAAAAACCCTCTACAATTATGGGGCTTCTAGGTTAGATATAATTTATGATAAAGCCAAGCGATCGGTGAGCAAAAAAACTGGTTTATCTTTGGATACGTTTCCGCAAGTTTGTCCTTACACCTTTGCAGAAATTATAGATTTTGATTTTTTACCAGTTTAGAACACGAGAATTAAAGGCAAGAAAGAAAATTATCGTTATAATGAAGTTGTGGCTTATTCTTGAATCGGCTTATTCTGTCAGCGATAGAGTATTATGGGTCAAAAATCTTACGAAGTTTTCCAAGCAGTGGAAAATAAAGCTAACCTTCTAGCGGGTTATTGGGGTGACTTCAAAACGGAGATTATTCAGCATTTGCCTGAATCCTATCATGGTGAAATCCACGAACTTTCTAGTAACCTAGAGAAAGCTTTAGAAGTGTTAATCAATGAATTGCGCCATCCTACCCTGATTTTAGCGACGACTGGCACGACGAGCAGTGGTAAGAGTACCTTAGTGAATCTCCTGTGTGGTGCTGATATTGTACCGATGGCACAGCGAGAAATGAGTGCAGGAACAGTTACCATTGAGTATAGCGAAGAAAAGACTTTAATTATTGAAGAAACACCTGGAGCATTGTGGGAATGCGGGAAATGGGAAAAGATTAGCGATGAAGATATTTATAGTCGCTTAAAACAGTTAATGAAGGCTTATATTAAAGCCAGAAAAAAACAACCTGATTTAGCTTATCCTCGATCTATTATTTATTATCCTTTTAGACTGGTTAAAGATGAAAGTTTCTTAGAATTGCCTAAAGGGGTTAGAGTTAAGTTATTAGATTTACCTGGGTTCTCTTATGTAGGAGATGAGGGAAATCTTGGGATTATAAAACAATGTCGTGAAGCTTTATGTTTAGTAACATATAACAGCGCAGAAACAGATCCTTACAAAGTTGATAATTTGTTATCAGAAGTTGTTAATCAAGTTAAAGATTTAGGAGGCTCTCCTGCACGAATGCTATTTATTTTAAATCGAATTGATATATTCAGATCAGATGATGATTGGCAAGAAAGTGAAGGTGAGTTTATTGAAGAAACGACTGAAAACATTAAGGAAAAACTGATCGAGAATTTAAGAGAATATACAAAAGATATTGAAAATTTGAGAATTGTAAAACTGAGTACATGGCCAGCCTTATTAGCTTTACAAATTCAGGATAATAAAAAATTGCTTCAGGAACTGCTAGAGGAATTACCTAAGAGAGAAGAAAATTGGTCAGAGCATGATCAAACTAGACTTGAGAAAGTATTAAAACCCTATGAGCAAGCCATAGATAACTTTCAAGTTTTAATTAAGGAAATGATGAAGCGAGGAAACTTAAGTCTTGATCCTAAACAATGGACTATCTCTCAACAAGAACAAATTGCTAAAGAGTTATTCAAACAATCCTATGCAGAAGAATTTGAAGACAAACTAAGCAAGCACATAGCAGAACATTTTCCTAAATTAGTTATTCCCCAAGCTCTAGAAAAATTTAATGTAGCGGCGGGAAATAGTATTGCACAATGGGCAGTACAAACTACCACGGCAATTCTTAACAGTTCGGAAGAAAATTATCAACAGGAAATCGAAAAAATCTCATGGATTAAATCTTCCTTAGATCAATTTCTTCAAGTGAGTGATGCTAATTTACGAAAGCCTTTTGAAAAAATTAAACAAAACTGTGAGGAGTATTTAAACCAACAAACAGAAGATGATCCCCTTTCTATATTAACAGAAGCTATTACCGATCTTCAATTTACTGAACCTTATAATGAAATTGAAGAAAAATTAGTCCCTCTCTATGATTGGAGAAATGCTCTGGGGAGAGGAGTTGACCAGATTTTAGAAGCAGTTGCAGAATCTTTAGAAAATGGCATAGTTACGCTAGACCATCCTAATTTTAGAAAAGCCAGCATTGCTAATGTTAACTTGCTAGAGCGTAATCTGAGAAGATTAATCCAACTGGGCTATAGTCATTATTTCGCCAAAAATGGACAAAATGTAGTTACAAAAACTCAGGAAGAAAAAGAGAATCTTAAGCAAAAAAATTATGAACTTAACGAACTGTCTATTCATCTTAGTCTGATTATAGCGCAAGTGTTGGATAAAATTTCTACCCAAGAGATTCAGCGAATGTATGAAGCAGTAAATGAATTATTCATCTGTCATCTTGCTTATTTAGAAAAAGGTTCTAATGAACGCGCTCCTGATATTGTGATTAGATTTCCAGAATCAGAGTTAAACAAAGTTACAAATGATCTAAAATTTGATTTTGTTAGGCTTGATTCGGACTTTGAAATTAAAGAAGAACAATATACCGAAAAATGCAGAACTTGGAAACATTGGTTATGGATAGTTCCCAAAAAGGAAAAACGATCCAGTGAAAATGCAAAAATTCCAAGTATAGGACAAATTTTAGCCGACTGGAAAAAACAGTTAAAAGAAGTTGAACCTGAGATGTTAAAACAAGTAATAGAATGGCTATTAGCACAAATTGACGATTTAAAAAAAAGTGTAGATAAAACTCAAAATGATATTCTTGATCAGTATCGAGATAGACTAGAAAAAGCTAGACAGGAGATTACTTTTGATTATGAAAAACAGCAAAATGTGTGGCAACCTATGCAACAAAGATCGAAAAGATTAGAAGAGGAATTTTCTCGACTAGGAAATTTTGAAAAGGAGGCTGATTCCAGTGGTAGTTGAATACTTTGAAACCAGATATCAGCAAATTTTTGAACAAGTTTTTCCTCACATTAAAAGTCAGGAAGTAGGTACTTTAAGCTCTGTCATTTATTTGATTTTAGATAATAAAAGCCAAGCCCAGGAACTTTGTCAAGAATATGATATTAAAAAAAAGGCTTCTTTAGATGAAGATTTAGATTTATCTGATGATATTATATATACAATTTCTATCAATAAACAAAAACCTGTTAAAGAATTCTCTATCCTTAAAATGGGGGGAGAACTCGTTAAAAATGTCTCCAGACCACTTCGTAAATCAGTAGATAATGATAAGGACAAAATGGAATTAATTGTACTCGCTGCTGTTATCTTAATCGGAACATATTTTACTCAAAAATTGTTAGGGGATTCCCGCAAACAAAACACAATTCATCCTGTACTTCCTAGCCAACCCATTCCTACAGCGATTTGTCTAGCTGTTCCTGCATCAGCAGTTTATGGCTTAACTGTAGGAAAGCGGATAAATAGAGAGAAAATCATTGAACTAATTGAATCTGCCCCAGAGTTTTTATGTATTAGAACAGAGGAAGCTGAACAACAAATGATAGATGTTATTAATCAAGAAATTTTACAAGACAGCCAACTTAAATTTTATATTAGGATTGACATACCCAATGGACAAGATATTATTGGGGCAGAAACTAAGTATGTTATTAAAAGGGATATACCTAAGGATACAGAGGGTAAAATTATACAGCTAGGTCGCTTGAGAGATGCGTCTGTTCTCAAATCATTCAACCGTATTTAAGGAGTTAATTTAATGGATTGGAAATCTGCCTCATCCTACTATGAAACCCGTCTCAGTGATGTCTTAAATATCCAACATTTTGCTGTTGACTTAGCCAAACTTCCCCAAGCTGAAGTTCCCTCTCAATTAACAGAAATCCTCATGCAAGAGGCAATACCTGCTAACCGTCAACTCGAAAGACTGAGAAAAAGAGAATTTCGTATCGCTGTGGTTGGCTTAGAAAAGGCAGGAAAAAGTACCTTTATTAACGCCTGGTTAGAATGTGATTTACTTCCTGCCAAAGGAGGAAGATGTACCTTTACCACCACGCAAATTTATTCCGTTAAAAGCGAATCTGAACAAAGATTAGAAGTGCAAACCCGCACCCAAGAACAATTTATTCATCTTCTCAAAGAATTAGAAACCGTTGGCGCAAAAGAAGACTTAAACACCATTAGAGAAAACGAAATCACTCTAAAACAAGTCAGAAAGGAAGGTAATTTAGTTATTCCTTTTACTCGACTCGAAGACATCCGAGAACAACTAAAAAAATACGTTGCCGATGAAAAATACGCCCATGCAGTCCTAGAAGCCCGACTTTATACTAATAAACTCGCTCAAGCAGAAGGAATCGTCTTTTATGATGTTCCGGGTTCAGATTCTGGGTTAGCCAAGCACGTTGATGAAGCCCAACAAATGTTATCCGACTGTGATGCAGTCATCGTAATTCAGCGTTTTCGCAGTATTAGAGAAGCCGAATTAGAAATTATTAAATTTACCGAACAAGGTGATAAGAATGTCACCATTGCTGATAAATTATTTGTCTTTTTAAGTCATATTGACTCTCTCGGTAGCCCAGAAGCCCTTAAAACTCATATTACAGAAGCCTCTCAGGATTGGTTAAAACGCGCTAATTTACCTGTTAATCGCATTGTTTCTGGTTCAGCAGGAGCTTATTTAATCTTAAATAATCTGGCGGAAGAACATACTCAATTAGAAATCGGACAAGCCAGCAATATTCAAGATAAATTAAAAACTTTAACTGGAATTATAGATGATGAAATGTTAAAAACTCAAGCTACAGGAATCCCTGAAATCAAAGAAAAAATCTTTAATTATATTAATACTGAGCGAGTGGCAATTCTCAAGAAACGCTGTGAAGCTTCCATTGATAAAATTGTCAGCACCTCAGAGGACATTCATCATCTTGTCAGTCAAAGATTTCCCGAAAATCCTGAGGAAGCACAACGCTTTGAAGAAGAAAGAAGAAGAATTGATTTTTCAGAATGGTGGCATAGAAAATGGGAACAGATAAAAGCTGATTTACAAAATTTTTATGAAACATCTGTCATTAACAAACCCTTAGAAAAAGTTAATAACGAATCTTCCAGTAGTATCGAAAAATTCAAAGAACGCTATGGTCAACTTTTAGCCAGTGAAATGGCAAAATTAAGACAAGAAACTTTAAGAAAAAAAGAAATTATTTTTGACGCAAATTCTTTTCCAGACTTCGACAAGGTAAGAGCTAATTATGCTTGGCGGGATGACTTATATGGGGATGTTAGAACATTTTTGGCTGCCCTTGCTCGACAATTAGCGGCAGAATTAAAAGATGAAGCCTTAAAATTAGTCGATTATATGTCCTCTTTATTATGGGGAAGTTCTCAAGTAAAAGAACGACTTATTGGTTATTCAGAACAGGAGTTTTTAACTCGCTTAGAAAATAGTTTATCAGTGTTATTTTTAAGATTTGCTCGTCCCGTTGCTGAAGCATTAATTCGCGGTCCTGTTAACAGTGATACCCGCAGCCAAATTGTCAAATTATTGGGGGCTGATGTGGAACTGATTGATAACTATTATCAAGGAGATGAACCGGCTTTTAGGGTCTTAAAAAAATACGTTAAATATGGTTCTGATTTACTCTTTAATCCTAGTCTTCGTCAACAGGTGTTAGGTGTAACAGAAATTGCCAAAAACGTTATCGGAATGACGGTAGATACAGTTATCGATTTAGCCGACCAATTAACCCCACCCAGAGAGGTTGTTACCTTTGAAGTAACTAATGATATTAACGCTTTTGAAGAATATCTACGCAATGGTATTTTTGAAGCCGCAGGATTTGAGTCCTACTGTATTCAAGAATTAAGAGGATTAGTGGATATTTTTCGAGAAAAAGAAGGAACATGGGCAGGTGTCGCTCAAAACGAATGGTATAAAGAGAATCCTCAGCTTGTAGCAGAATTACCCGCTAATTTGAAATCTCAAGAATTTAATTTAGAAGTTAGTGAACGACTGAGACAATTAGCAATTGCCTTGAAAAGAAATAGTTCCTCTCAGTAGCGTTAGCTATAGCAAAGCACCGCTATTATTGCGACGATACTTCATACATATATACTATAATAACCAAAAACCCTTATCCATCAATGGATACACCCATTAACTTTTCTGTATGTACCCATGTTTATTATAATATTTCTTAATAAACAAGTGGGGAAAGTTTAGGGGAAAATTCCCTAATCGTAATTCTCCTCGGCAACAAAAGGCGTTAGATTTATTCGGGGTTTCCTTGGGTTGAATCGGCAGCAGTATCGACTAATTCAAAGGATTAGACAAGAATTTACCAAGGTCAAGGTCGATGATCGCACTAAAATAAGCTCTCTCAGTGTTAGTTATTATTACCCGTTCGGATCAGCTTAGGAAAAAACTTGAGAAAAGTTTCATATTAGATTATAATTTTCGTTTGAGACTGTCATAGGAGATTAAAGGTATGTCTCGATTTATTAAGCGTTTAGAAGCGATTGGAATACATGGAAGATTTGATATTAATCTTGATTTTCAAGATGGAGTTAATATTATTCATGGAAGTAATGGCACAGGCAAAACCACTGTATTGCATATTCTTGCTAATGCCGTCAACGAAGATTTTAGACGTTTTGGCTATTTAAAATTTCAAAAATTAACCATTACATTAGATGATGATACGAAAATATCGATAGAACAGCAGAATTCTCCTCAAGAACCTCTAAAAACAGTAACAACAGTCTTTGTTAATAATCAAGAAGTTGATTCTTACCGTTTTGCAGAATTATTAGAAGAAGAAAAGCAAAAAGAAAATAGCGAAATTTTATTGCCTGCACGTTATTATCCATCATCTTCTAAGAAGAAGCAAGATATTGACTTAAAAGCAACTTATTTCCCTGCTTTTAGAACAATGATTGAGGCATGGGCTACCTTAGATGAAAATGAAATTAGACATTTTGCCCGAAGATCACCTAATTTTAGAAAATTTCTAAGAAGTTCCCCCAGATCAACCGAATTAGCTCGGATTCTATTTGGGAAATTTGTCCCTAGACTTGAGTATCCTTCACCGATAGAAATAGAAGAACATATTAATTCAGAATTAACAGAAGCTCAATTAAAAATTGCTAGTCTTGATAGAAATTTGCTTTCACAAGCTTTTCTTCAATTTTCTCAAGTTATTTCTCAATCATTTGAGACAGACGATAATACAAAAGAGCCAGACGAAGTTATTACAGAAATAATAGAACTTTCGGAAAAATTGCAAAATTCACCTTTTCAAGTTAATCGTGATCAATCAGATGATGTTTATAAAAAATTAATAGAACAGTTGAGATTCTTTGAATCAGAGCCAAAATACAAAACTATTGCTAGTAGAGTTTTATCAGTGTATAAAAGTTCTCTTCAACAAAGACTAGATGCACAAATAACAGCTTATTATACTATTGAAAGATATCTTGAATCAGTCAATGGATTTTTAGAGAGAAAGCAATTAAAAATAGGTTCTACAAGCTTACCTCAAGGCAGAGGGAAATTAGGTGTTAAAATTGGTGATGAAGAAGCTATTCATAGTCTGCAAATTTTGTCTTCTGGAGAAAGACAAGTCGTAGGTTTAATTTATGCCGCCAGTCACATGACAGGTGGTAGGGTTGTTTTAATTGATGAACCTGAAATTTCACTTCACATCGATTGGCAGCGTAAATTATTACCAGAAATGGTTAAACAACTTGATGAGAAACAACTCATTATTTGTACTCATTCTGCTGTGATTGCATCCAAATATCGAGAGAGAATGATAAAACTTGAACTACAACCAACGGCAAACGCTAATATAAATACTGATACTCTTGACAGTGAAGATCAAATGTATATACTAGATGATGATGATTTTGAAAACATTCCCTTTTAAAAATTTAGATAAGTATCGACTTTATGAACAGATTACAGTTAACTCCTGAAGAATACGTTACTGAAATAATTATGTCAAATGATAGGTTTTTGTTGCTAGAAGGAGCCGATGATGAGGAGTTTTTTACTATTATTTGTAATCTTTTAAAACAAAATGAAGCTCAGATTTCAGCAGAAAAATTATATTTATTGAAAAAAATTATTATTGATACTGCGGAGCGAATAGAAGGAGAATTAGGAAATAGAGCTAAGATAGAAAAAATCTGTGATTTAGTTGCCCAAGAGCCGCCAGATGTTAACAATAGAGTTTTGGGCTTTGTTGATCGAGAATTTAGAGAATTTGAATGTAGCAATGATTTAAAAGATCATATTAAAACTCATAAAATTAACAAGAGATTAATTTGGAGTAGAGGTCATTCAATTGAAAACTATTTTTTTGAAATATCAACGTTGAGAAAGGCATTCAACGATTATTTAGTCAGTAGTTTTTATCAAGAAGCATTTGAAATTTTTGAATCTAAATTTGAGCATACTCTCAGAATAGCTTGTGCTTTGAGTTTAGCAGGTTTATCAGAAAATTTACTTAAGCTTATTGCTAACTCAGTAAATTGGCAGTGTATAGATATCACCTCCACATCTCTGAAAATTGATTTAGAAGAATGGGGTAAGATACTGAATAAAAAACAAAAACTAGATCGATTTCGGATTCAAAAGCTATTTAATAAATTTGAAGTCTATTTGAATATGACCAATCAATGTGACATTGAAACCTCAAGATGGTTATCTCATGGACATATAGGATTTAATTTTATGTTTGTTGTTTATAGTAAATGTCTTTATATAACAGCCTTAGGGGAGCATCTCACTTATGCAATGAGTATTAATACTTATAGATGTCAACAACTAGAAAATCTTCAACTTGATCACAAAGAGAAATGAGATTATAATAGTTATAACTGACAATTCA
>VYLG01000121.1_pt1 | contig 18950 bp, 11 predicted proteins | sample 5114351 | NCBI WGS metagenome assembly VYLG01 (sample SAMN12291798, study PRJNA351875) | freshwater metagenome | isolation source: freshwater lake | place: USA: Michigan, Kent Lake | collected 2013-08-15
ACCCCTAACCCCCCGAAGGGGGGTAAGGGGTAATAAAATTTCTCAACCTCTTCGGGGTAGGGAAATTTTATAGGTAAATTTTATGACTTCACTACGTGAAAGAAGCGATTGGCTCCGCCTTCGCAAAGCGAAACCCGTAGGGGTTCTAAAATTTCCGAAGGAAATTTTATAGGCAAGCGCAGCCCCTAACCCCCCTTCTTTCGCTTTGCGAACGGGGCTATAAAATTTATAAAATTTCCCTACCCCTTCGGGGTTGAGAAATTTTATAAATTTTATAAGGGGCAGCGCTTGCCTGCCCCTACGGGGAGGCAGCGCTGCCGGAGGCAAGGGAAATTTTATAGCCCCGAAGGGGTTGGGGGTTGCACGTAGTGCTTACCCCTTAGGGGTTGAGAAATTTTATAAATTTTATAGCTCCCCTAACCCCAAAAGGGTTGCACGTAGTGCTTACCCCAAAAGGGTAAGGGTTCGCTTCGCGCGAACGGGTCGCTAACCCCGAATCCCTTTGGGCCCTTTAGGGTGGGGGCTTTTGTTCCCTTCGCTACGCTCCCTTCGGTTATAAAATTTCCCTTGCCTCCGGCAGCGCTGCCTCCCCGTAGGGGCAGGCAAGCGCTGCCCCTAACCCCCTTCGCAAAGCGAAACCCGTAGGGGCAGGGGGTAAAGGGTGCGCAGGGCGCGGCCATAAAATTTACGTAGTAAATTAGCTTGCCTATAAAATTTCTCTTGCGTTGGCTTTCGCTACACGAACGCCAAACCCCTAACCCCCGAAGGGGGTAAGGGGTAAGAAGCGCAGCCTTAGGGGTAGGGAAATTTTATTGTTCCTTATAAACGCCTCCTTCGCTTCTAAAATTTCGGAGAAATTTTATAGGCGAAACCCATAGGGTCGGGGTCGTTTATAAGGGGGGAAGGGTTAGGAGAGGCAGCAGCGAAAACAGCGCGTTAGGGAGGGGTAGAGTAAAAAAGCGATTTTTAGCGAAGCTAGGGGGTATAAATTCCAAAAAAATTAGAAAAAAATTGAAGATATTTTCATTGAGTTATTAATTTACACATTTCCTTAATTGTTTAAAATCAGGTAGGTTTTTTGAAGGATTTACGGCCCTAATTCTTACCCTTAGCAAAGCGAGCTCCTATATTCTGTTATATAATCGTAAGGGCACGTCTAGCCAGCCCTTTTCACCTCTTCTTCTTCTCTTAGCCTCTTCACTTCGTTCTCCCCTTCGGAAACCAGCGCACCCACCCCCGGTTGCCTTTCTCTCTTACTCCTTAACCCTTAGGGGTAAGGGTTGCTTCTTTCCCCTTTGGTTTGCCCTAGCCTTAACCCCCAAAGGAGAGTTGCCTGCCCCTACGGGTTTCGCTTCGCGAAGGCGGAGCCAATTGCTTCTAACCCCTTACCCCTTAGGGGTTGCATGTAGTGCTTACCCCTAAGGGGTAAGGGGGGTTAGGGGTAGAAGGCAGGGCTATAAAATTTCGGAGAAATTTTATAAGGGAAATTTTATAGGCAAGCGCAGCCCCTAACCCGGTAAGGGGCTGCGCTTGCCTGCCCCTACGGGGAGGCAGCCCTGCCGGAGGCAAGGGAAATTTTATGGCTACCGCTTCGCTAATTTCCTTACCCCTTACCGGGTTAGGGGTTAGGAAATTTTATGGCTGCCTCCCCTAACCCTTATCCCCTAAGGAGGCTGCCTCCGGCAGGGCCATAAACGCCTCGATCCATGGGTTATAAAATTTACGAAGTAAATTTTATAGCCCCCTAACCCCCTTACCCCTTCGGGGTTAGGGGGTTAGAGGCGTTTATAAGGGGCAATAAAATTTCCCTAACCCGAAGGGGTTGAGAAATTTTATAGGCAAAGTAAATTTTTCATTGGCTACGCCAAACCCCTTTAGGGGGTTCGGGGTGCGCGTAGCGCGGCCATAAAATTTGCTTCGTTCTTGGCAAAGCCAAACTTCGAACCCCCCCCCCTAACCCCCATAGGGGTTTGGCGTAGCCAATATAAAATTCCGTAGGACGGTCCCCTAACCCCCTAACCCCGAAGAGGTAAGGGGGTCATAAAATTTGCCCCTACGGGTTGCTCTAACCCCTGCCTCTACGGGTTTCGCTTTGCGAAGGGGCTTGGCTTCGCCAGACACGTAGTGCGTACCCCAAAGGGGCTATAAAATTTGCCCCTACGAGTTTCGCTGCCCGTTGCCTACCTTTGCCGAAAGCAACGGGCAGGCAAAGGGAGCGAGCCCCGTAGGGGTGCACGAAGTGCGAAGTAAATTTTATAAGAAAGCGGTTTAGCTTTCCCAAGAACGAAGCCATAAAATCTCCCTACCCCTTACCCCCCCTTCGGGGGGTTAGGGGCTGCGCTTGCCTATAAAATTTCTCAAACCCTAACCCCTTCGGGGTAAGGGGCTGCGCTTGCCTCCGGCAGCGCAAGGGAAATTTTATAAATTTTATAGGCAGCGCAAGAGAAATTTTATAAGGGGGAATTTTATGAATTTTATAAGGGGTTAGGGTCTTTGAAGTTACCGAGGGTAGGGGGTACTTTGCTCCTCGAAGGGTAGGTAACTATTTGCTGGCACTAAAAATAAAAAAAAGGACATTTGTATTGCTTTAATTACGTGTTGTAATTGTTTTAAAAAATAATAGAAACAAAATTGCAACAAGAGAAAAAAATTGAAAAAAAAATATAAAAAAATGAGTTTAACCAAAGTTCGTAAAACAACAAAGAAAAAAAGTTCAAGATTACTTCGTGTAGGTGATATTTGTAATTTAAAAATTACAGCATTAGCAGCTAATAATATTGGTATTGATGATTCTAGTTTTGCTTATGCTGTATTTGTTCCAAATGCAAAAATTGGTACACAAATTAAATCAAAAATTGTTAAAGTAAAAACTAATGCATATGCAGTAGGCCAGTTACTTGAAGTAATTTCTACTAACAATGTAGCACAACCAACAGTAAAACCAGGCGATAAATTAACTGTTTCAATTAAAAAACAAATTGGAAATGGTAAAGCAGGGATTGTAGAATTAGCAAATAATTTCCGTTTAATTGTACCTTTAACAAATTTAGAAAATAATAATGCATTAAACTCAAAGCAGGATGTTGAAGTAATTGTTACGCGTGTAAAATTAAATTATGGCTTTGCTAAAATTGCTCAAAATACTAAATTAAACACATTACCACTTCAAGAAATAGGTAATAAAGAAACAGTAAATAATAAGTTAGAAGTAGGTTCAAAATTTACAACAACACTTGATTTATCTAAAGGTTTAAAATCATTTACAAAAGGCAATGGCAAATTTTTAGTATTAAAAGTAAAAGGTTGGGCGCAAACAATTTTATTTTTAAAATTAAACAACGCTGTATTTGCGGGTTTAGCTGCTCTACGCGAGCCAACGTCACAAGCATTAACTCAATTAGTACGTGTGCGTGTAAAAATTACAGGTAAATCAGCAAATTGTGTTGTTGGTAAAGTTTTACAAGTAAATCCAATTTCAAAAACAAAAAAAATGGCATTAGTATTAAAAAATATTAGTGAAATGATTAATCATGGTATGCATTTTGGTGAAAAAGCTGTAAAGTGTAATGCAAGAATGAAAAATTATCTATGGTTAACTAATTCAGATTTAACGGATCGCTTTGGGCAAACAAATCAAAATCCATTAATTCATTCTTTATCAAATGCTGATCTTCCTGCGCGCCCGGATGGGGGCGAGGGACCTAAGGCAACTACAACAAATGGTTTTGTAACTAATGAATCTTCACTAATTGCTTCTTCTAATTATAAAGCTCTTAATACTTCGGTAAAAACAGCAGGATTAAAAAAACCATTAATTAAAAAAGGACGTCATGTAATTAATTTATTAAAAACACGTCGTTGTTTAAATCAAGCTTTAAAAAAAGTAACACAATACGCATTAAAAAACAGAACTTTTTTATTTATTGGTACAAAAAAACCAGCAGCTAACTTAATTGCAAGAGCATCATTTTTTACAAAAAATTCGTTTTATGTAAATACAAGATGGTTAGGAGGTATGTTAACAAACTGGAAAACAATTTGTAAATCAATTTCAAAAATTAGACCTATTTTAAAAGAAAAGCAAAAAGTAATTAGTAATGTTTTAGAAAAACGACAAATTATTAAAAAACGTTTAATTAAAAAAGCATTATTATTAAAACAAAAAAGTAAAGTTATTTTAAATAAAGGTAGTGTTTTATTACAAACTCTTAAAAAAGACAAATTAGATTATATTACTAATGCTAAAAAATTAACAGCATTACGTAATGAATTTGTAAATAAAGGTAATCTATATATTCAAAAACGTCAACAATTAATTCAAAAGCGTAATCAATTAATTTCTGAAACTGTTTTATTAAAAGAAAAAGGTTTAGATTTATGGTTAAAACATAAAACAATTTTAAATCAATTATCAATTTATGCTAAAAAATTACGTCAATATAAATATTTATTAATTTTAACAGCTGAAATTCAAAATATTAAAAATTCTTCTCTTTCGCTTAACACAGCTGGCTCAAGCGAAGACGCAAGCAATAATAACAATCTTTCATTATTATCTGTGGCATATTCGAAATTAGTTGCAAATAATAAACAACAATTACGTGAAGATTGGATTTTACCAAATCCTCCAAAAGATTTTTTAAATCTTATGGTAACTGCTTCTTTAAACGCAGGCAGTAATACTTCAGTAACAACAGGTAATAATAAGCGTAAAAACGAAATATCAAAATTTATTGTTTGTAGTACACTTTTAGCAAAATTTGGTAATTTTAATATTTATGTAAAATCTGTTATTAAATCATTAATTGCATCAATTCAATCATTACAGTCTCAAGCTAAAATTTATATTAACCAATTAAATAAAATTCAAAATACTTTACAAACATATTTAAATTTAAAACAAAAATATGCAAATGAATTATTACAATTAAAGTTTAAATTTGCTAAAGAAAAAGGTGTTATTCGTATTGTAAAACGTAAATTAAAATCATTAGAAGCTCAGAAAAAACTTTTAAACTTTTTACCGCGTTTAAGATATTTACCAACACCACAGGCAAAAATTTCAGAAATTGTTCAAATTTTATTATCACGTATTGTTGATCCAAAATTAAAATATCCAGTTGAGCAAATTTATGATCAAAAATTAAGTACAACAACTCGGTCTAAAAAATTAGCTGTAACTCGTAAGAAAAAATGGCAACTTTTAGAAAAATATTTTGGAGGTATTGCTAATATGACAAAATTAACAAAAACTCAAATTTCACGAAATATTGCTATTATTGTTGGTCAAAACGAGGAAATGAACGCTGTTCGTGAATGTAAAAAACTTGGTATTAAAATGTTTACTATTGTAGATACAAATTGTAATCCAACACTATCTGATCATATTATTCCAGCAAACGATGATTCACGTAGTTCAATTAAATATATTTTAACTAAGTTTGTTACTCGAATTAGATTAGCTCAAAAACTTCGTTCACGTTTATCAGTTTATATGTCTTTCACTCCGTCACGCCCGAATGCGGGCGAAAGAAGAACTGAAAGAAAATAAAACAGTTTGTTTCAATTTATGTAAAAAGATAAATATAAAAAATTATTATTGTTTTTATTTATAAATAAATTATGTTTAATTGCCGTTCATTTTTCCCTTCCTTAGCGTACTCAAACCCCTTACTTCGCAAAGCGAAACCCTCCCCTAACCCCCCTTCTTTCGCTTCTAACCCCTTACCCCGTTCGCGAAGCGAAAGAAGGGGGGTTAGGGGTTTGGCTTTGCCAAGAACGGGGCTATAAAATTTACCTATAAAATTTCTCTTGCGCTGCCGGAGGCAAGCGCAGCCCCTTATAAAATTTACGTAGTAAATTTTATAAGGGGCTGCGCTTGCCTCCGGCAGCGCAAGAGAAATTTTATAACCCCTACGGGCTGGCGGAGCCAATCGCTTCTTTCACGTATTTCGCTATGCGAAGAAGAAGGCAGCGCGAGGGGTTAGAAGCGAAACCCGTAGGGGCTAGCCCGCTCCCCCCTAACCCCGAAAGGGTAAGAGTTAAGAGAGAAGGGCAGCCAAGCCTGTTCGCATAGCGGAAGAGGGGCAAAGCCCCCCAAGGGGCTATAAAATTTACAAAGTAAATTTTATAAGGGAGCGAAGCGAATACGCTACTCATAAAATTTACCGAAGGTAAATTTTATAGCACGGGGGGCTATAAACGCCCCCTTCGCTTCGCTCCCTGCGGTCTTCGCGTAGCGAACCCCTCCCCTAACCCCTTTGGGGCCTTTGCCCCTTGGGGCAAAGGCCCCAAAGGGGTAAGGGGCAGGGTCGGGGTCGTTTATAAGGGCTATAAAATTTGTTCGCTTTGCTCTATTACCCCCTCGAGGTTAGGGCAAAACGTAAATTTTATAAGGATGGGGGAGATTTTATAGGCAATCAACTAAAAATTTATTTATAAATAAAAACAATAATTACTTATTTGTTGACAATTTAAGTGAAAAATAGTATAATAGTTATTATCAATTAAGTAAATTTACTTAATATTTCAAATAAAAAGGGATTGTAGTTCAATTGGTTAGAGCACCGCCCTGTCACGGCGGAAGTTGCGGGTTCGAGCCCCGTCAATCCCGTTTTTATATTAAGATTTTTTTTGCAATTACACACAAATTTATAAAAAAATAAAGCCCCCTCCTTTACCTGTTATGTGGTTTAGCTTTCATTCCATTTTATGGCCCCCCTACGGTTGCACTTCGTGCACTGCTTCGCTAATTTACTACGTAAATTTTATGGCTTCGTTTGTTGGCTCTCGCTTCGCGTTGACGAAGTCAAGCCTAACTTCGTCAGCACTTTTCCCCTAACCCCCTAAAGGGGGTAAAATTTACTAATTAATTTTTATTGCCCCTTACCCCCCTTATAAACGACCCTAACCCCCCTCCGGGGGTAACCCTACGGATCGAGGCGTTTATAAGGGGGGTAAGAGATTAGCGAACGAGCCAACACGCAGTGCCAAGTAAATTTTATAAGGGCGGGGGGATTTTATAAGCTTTGCGAAGCTTCCAGTGGCGATAAAGAGAAAGAGAAGCAGGGTTTAAAAAAACTATGAACCATTTACAGAAAAGAAGTAGTAGCGCTACAAATAACAGAGTAATAAAAGCCTAGCTTAAAAAACGAAAATTTATTTAGTAAATTTTAATATATATGTTATATTTAACACATAAACAACATTATTATCTTAATCGCCCAACAGGGTCCGTCAAAGACGGTTATAAATCTTTATTTTTATAGACGATAAAAAGTAAAAAATTATAAATTGTATTTTAGTAAGCGAAATATAAAATAAACATATAATTTGTTACTTATAGAAATCAAACTTATATTTAAACTAAAAAATGAATAGACAAACAAGAAAATTAACATCAACAAAAAAAAAGAAAAATTCATATCGTGGCGTTGTGCATATTCAAGCAGGTTATCATAATACAATTGTAACAATTACAAATATTCGCGGTGACGTTTTATGCTGGAGTTCAGCAGGTGCTTGCGGTTTTAAAGGCAAACGCAAATCAACTGGTTTCGCTGCAAAAAAAGCAGCTGAGGTTGTTGCAAAGAAAGCTCATGATTTTTCAATGCGTGAGGCAAAAGTTTTTGTAGCTGGTCCTGGTCAAGGCCGTGAAAGTGCAATTCGTGAAATTTTTAAAGCAGGTATTAAAGTTAATATAATTCGCGAAAAAACAGGAATTCCTCATAACGGTTGTAGACCTCCAAAACGTCGTCGTGTATAATAAAAATGAAATTTAAAAAACAACTATTTACAATCTTACTTCGTACCCCTGGGGAACTAACGCTCTTTTCGCTATGCGGTCTTCCTTCAATGCGTTTGTTCTCCCTTTTTCTAAAAATTACTAAATTTACGTTGTGTTCTATAAAAGTTACTAATTAATTTTTATTGCGCTACGCGCACCCCGCTCCTACGGGTTTCGTTACGCGAAAGGGTGCTTACCCCTAACCCCCCCCTTTGGGGGGGGGGCTATAAAATTTACCGAAGACCATAAAATTTACTACGTAAATTTTATAAATTTTATGGCTACGTAAATTTTATAGCCCCCTACGGGGACCGCTTCGCTAATTCCTACGGATTTTATAGCCCCGTTCGCTTCGCCAACACGGAGTGCCGGGGCAAAGGCCCCTAACCCCCCCGCTTCACGAACGGGTAAGGGCTTTGCTACGCGTACCCCGAAGGGGTCGGGAAAGAACAAACGAAAGCAGCACGTTAGGAGTAGAAAGAAGAAAAAAATTTGAGCGTAGCAAAGAGTAAAAAGTTACAGATTTCTCTTAAAATAGATATTAAAATTCTTTTTATTTTTCATATTATAAAAATAAATTTAATTATTAGCTATTTAAAGCAGAGTAAATTTTTCTGTTAATATGTTGTTGTTTCTTCTTTTTAACAGTAAACACTTTTTATAAGAAAATATCTAACTAAAATTAGCGACTTGTAAAGTATATGTTAAAATTTTATTTTATTATGTTGAAACTTGTACAAAAAGAAGTTTATTAACATATAAAAGTTTACTTTTTTAAACTAAAAAAGCCCATAACTTTTATTTCTTAATATTCTTTAAAAAATTTATAATACTAAATTGAACAAGTAAAAATTTTTACTTGTTCAATTTAGTATTATTTAGGACTTTCAAATTAAAATTTATTATTATATAATATTTTATATAGTAAATATTAAAGTTTTTAGGGCCGATGCCCGAGTGGTTAATGGGGGTGGATTGTAAATCCGCTGGCTACGCCTACGCTGGTTCGAATCCGGCTCGGCTCATAAAAAGAAAGTGAAAAATACTATTAACGATTGTTATAAAGTTTATTCCATAAACTTTATAATATACTTGATCCGTTCTTCCCTAGCCTCGTAGGATTAAAAGGGAGAACGGGGCAAAGGCCCCTTCTTAACCTTACCCCCTACGGGGGTTGCCTATAAAATGTCTCAACCCCTAACCCCCCCTTCTTTCGCTTCTAACCCCTAAGGGGTAGAACGGGGCTATAAAAATTAATTAGTAAATTTTATAAGGGGTAGGGAAATTTTATTGCTTGGCAAAGCCAAACTACGGGTTTCACTTTGCGAAGGCGGAGCCAATTGCTTCTTTCACGTAGTGAAGTCATAAAATTTACCTATAAAATTTCCGAAGGAAATTTTATTACCCCTTACCCCCCTTCGGGGGGTTAGGGGTTGACCATAAAATTTCCCTACCCCTTATAAAATTTACTAATTAATTTTTATAGCCCGTTCGCGACGCGAAAGAAGGGGGGTTAGGGGCTGCGCTTGCCTGCCCCTACGGGGAGGCAGCGCTGCCGGAGGCAAGAGAAATTTTATAAATTTTATAGCCCTGCCGGAGGCAACCCCCTAAAGGGGGTAAGGGTTAGGGGTTTGACTTCGTCAACGCGTAGCGCGACCATAAAATTTCCTTCGGAAATTTTATAAGGGGTAAGAAGCGCAGCCCCTAACTCCCCTTCTTTCGCTTCGCGAACGGGGTTAGAGGTAGGGAAATTTTATAGCCCCCTTGCCCCTTAGGGGTTAGGGGGTTCGCAAACGATACAACGCTAACTCCGGAGGGGTTGATACGTAAAAGTTAAGTATTTACCGTCGTTTCGCTTTGCTTTCGTAAAAGTTCGAAGCAAACAAATAATAATAATTCCGAAACAGCAAATTATTTTTTAATAATGATATAATTTATTTTATAAACAATTTAATTTTGTATCTTGTAATATAATCAGCTTAAGTGCTGTCTAAAAATAAAAGACTTTCGCATGGTTAGAGAGAGGTAAAAAACCAGCAGATTGTTAATAAATAGTTAATATTTTAAATAAACAATTAATAATAAAAAATAATTAAGTAAAAAAACTTTATATTTATCTTTATGGGCTTACCTTGGTATCGAGTACATACAGTAGTTATTAATGACCCAGGTCGTTTAATTTCAGTTCACTTAATGCATACAGCATTAGTAGCTGGTTGGGCTGGTTCAATGACATTATTTGAAATTGCAGTTTTTGACCCATCAGACCCAGTATTAAACCCAATGTGGCGTCAAGGCATGTTTGTGTTACCTTTCTTAACTCGTTTAGGTGTAACACAATCTTGGGGTGGTTGGACAATTAGTGGTGAAACAGCAAATAACCCAGGTATTTGGAGTTATGAAGGTGTTGCAGCTGCGCACATTGTTTTATCAGGTTTATTATTCTTAGCTTCAGTTTGGCACTGGACTTACTGGGACTTAGAATTATTCCGTGATCCACGTACTGGTAAAACAGCATTAGATTTACCTAAAATTTTTGGTATTCACTTATTCTTATCAGGACTTTTATGTTTTGGTTTTGGTGCATTCCACGTTACAGGTGTATTTGGCCCTGGTATTTGGGTTTCAGACCCTTACGGTTTAACAGGTAGCGTACAACCAGTAGCTCCATCATGGGGTGCTGATGGTTTCGACCCTTATAACCCAGGTGGTATTGCGGCTCACCACGTAGCAGCAGGTATTTTAGGTGTATTAGCAGGTTTATTCCACTTATGTGTTCGTCCATCAATTCGTTTATACTTTGGTCTTTCAATGGGTTCAATTGAATCTGTATTATCAAGTAGTATTGCTGCTGTTTTCTGGGCAGCTTTTGTTGTAGCTGGTACTATGTGGTATGGTTCAGCAGCAACTCCTATTGAATTATTTGGTCCAACACGTTATCAATGGGACCAAGGTTTCTTCCAACAAGAAATTCAAAAACGAGTATCACAAAGTACAGCAGAAGGTGCTTCTTTAGCTGACGCTTGGTCAAAAATCCCTGAAAAATTAGCTTTCTACGATTATATTGGTAATAACCCAGCGAAAGGTGGTCTTTTCCGTACTGGTGCAATGAATAGTGGTGACGGTATTGCAGTAGGTTGGTTAGGTCATGCTGTGTTTAAAGATCAAGAAGGTCGTGAATTATTTGTTCGTCGTATGCCTACATTCTTTGAAACATTCCCTGTTATTTTATTAGATAAAGACGGTATTGTTCGTGCAGACGTTCCTTTCCGTAAAGCAGAATCTAAATACTCAATTGAACAAGTTGGTGTTTCTGTAACATTCTACGGTGGTGAATTAAATGGTTTAACATTTACTGATCCTGCTACTGTTAAAAAATATGCTCGTAAATCTCAATTAGGAGAAATTTTTGAATTTGACCGTTCAACATTACAATCTGACGGTGTATTCCGTAGTAGCCCACGTGGTTGGTTTACGTTTGGTCACTTATCTTTTGCATTATTATTCTTCTTTGGTCACATCTGGCACGGTGCTCGTACTATTTTCCGTGATGTATTTGCTGGTATTGATGAAGATATTAATGATCAAGTAGAATTTGGTAAATACAAAAAACTTGGTGATACTTCATCATTACGTGAAGCTTTCTAATTTAAAAATTGTATTTAACATATAACTTGTAAATAGATTTATATAATTCCATAATTCCAATTTTATTAATCAAAAACTAATCTAATTAGAATTATGGAATTCTATTTTAACTTCAATAGTGATTATTAAGCAAATATACTAATTAAAAAAATAAAAAAAGATGGGCTTAAATTTTACCTAAGCGAAAGAAGTAAAACATTTTATATATCTACTTCTATTTAAGCAAATTAACTCTTACCCCTGTCCCCCCTAGCTTTTGTACCTAAGGGGCTATAAAATTTCTCTTGCGTTGGCTTTCGCTACGCGAACGCCAAACCCCTAAGGGATAAGAAGCGCAGCCCCTAACCCCCCTTACCCCTTTGGGGTTGCACGTAGTGCTTACCCCTTCGGGGTAAGGGGTAGGGAAATTTTATTACCCCTTATAAAACTCCTAAGGATCGAGGCGTTTATAGCCCTAACTCCCTAAAAGGGGTAAGGGTTGGGGGCTTGGCTTTCGATTCTCTCTTCAATTCGCTTATAAAATTTCGGAGAAATTTTATTGCACGCGCGTGCTGGCGAAAGACCAACCCCCTACGGGTTGCTCTATCCTACGTTTCACGTAGCGTCATAAAATTTACGTAGCCATAAAATTTCCCTACCCCTAACCCCTTCGGGGTAAGGGGTAGGGAAATTTTAGAACCCCTACGGGGAGGCAGCGCTGCCGGAGGCAAGGGAAATTTTATAAATTTTATAAGGGAAGGGAAAAAGGGGCACGCATAGCAAAACCCGTAGATCTCGTAGGATCCGCAGGAACCCCTACCCAACCGAGTTCAGGCGGAAGAAGCCAAGCGAATAACAGTGGTTATTTAGCGCAGAAATGTTTTTTTGGTTTTATGTTCTTCTTTGGAGATTTTTCTTCAACAAATATATTAACATCCTTTTTATGGAAGCATTAGTTTACACTTTCTTATTAATTGGTACGTTAGGAATTATTTTCTTTGCTATCTTCTTTAGAGATCCTCCACGTATTAATAATTAAAAATAATTAAAATTTTAAACTTATTATTATAATAATAAGTTTAAAATTTTATAAAACTAATTAATAATGACTTAATGAAGCAATAATGTATATAAAATACATTATTAAATTCTAATATATTAATCTTCATGTTCTTCAAAAGGATCTCGTAATTTACGAGACGGCGGACCAAAACTAACATAAACTGAGTAACCTGTAGCACTTAATAAAAGAAACCATAAAAAAAAGGCAAAGAAAAATGCTGAACTTTCCATAAATATTAAATTTATAACAAAATTATTCTCCACACTAAATTATAGCATATATAAAATTTACAGAAAGTAAAAAATTTAATAAATAATGATTTTATATGGCTACAGGTAAAACTAAATTTACACCACGTGCTTCAGAAAGTGCTTTACAAGAACCTGGGATTGTAACTCCTCTAGGTACTTTATTACGTCCATTAAACTCAGAAGCAGGTAAAGTATTACCTGGTTGGGGTACTACTGTATTAATGGCTGTTTTTATTCTTCTTTTTGCTGTGTTTTTATTAATTATTTTAGAAATTTACAACGGTTCATTACTTTTAGATGAAGTAACAAACAGTTGGGAATCATTAGCTAAATAATTTGAAAAATTAACCAATTTATTTTTATTAAAGTAAACTATTGAGTCTATTTGTTTAAAAAATAGTTATTTACTTAATAGTTTACTTTATTTATTTTTTTTTAATACATTTTAGTTGATTTTCGCACGACCGTTCTCCCCTTATAAAATTTCGTAGTCATAAAATTTACCGAAGGTAAATTAGCGAAGCGGTAGTAACCCCTTTTATAAAATTTACTTCGCACTTCATTCTATAAAATGTACTTCGTTCTTGGCAAAGCCAAACCCCTAACTCCCTTATAAACGACCCCCACTCTACGGGGCTTGACTTTGTCAACGCTACGCGAAGACCGTAGGGAGCGAAGCGAAGGAGGCGTTTATAGCCCCTACCCCCTTCGCAAAGCGAAACCCGTAGGGGCAGGCGAGGGGTTAGGGGGTAAGGGGTTAGAAGCAAAACCCTAACCCCCATAGGGGGTAAGGGGCTCGCTCCCTGCGGTTGGTGTAATAAATAACCCGTAGGGGCTCGCTTCGCATTGGCGAAGCCAAGCCCTGCCTATAAAATTTATAAAATTTCCTTCGGAAATTTTATGGCTACGTAAATTTTATGACTTCACTACGTGAAAGAAGCGAAACCAATAAAATTTCCCTTGCGCAAAGCGCAGCCCCTTACCGGGTTAGGGGCTGCGCTTGCCCATAAAATTTCCTTCGGGAATTTTATAGGCAAGAGAAATTTTATAGGCAACCCCCTAACCCCGAAGGGGCTATAAAATTTAATTAGTAAATTTTATAAGGGGCAAATTTTATGAGTAGCGAAACCCCTACGGGGAGGGGTGCACGCAGTGCGAAGTAAATTTGATAACCCCTACGGGGAGGGGTGCGCGTAGCGCAATAAAAATTAATTAGTAAATTTTATAGGCAACCCGGTAAGGGTTAGGGGCTTGGCTTTCGCTTCTCTCTTCGATTCGCTTATAAAATTTCGGAGAAATTTTATTGCACGTACATGCTGGCGAAAGACCAACCCCCTACGGGTTCCCCTAACCATTACCGGGTTGCCTATAAAATTTCTCTTGCGCTGCCGGAGGCAAGCGTAGCCCCTAACCCCTTTGGGGCTATAAAATTTGCCCCTACGGGTTTCGCTTCTAACCCCCTTATAAATGACCCCGACCCTGCCCCTTACCCCTTTGGGGCCTTTGCCCCTTGGGGCAAAGGCCCCAAAGGGGTTAGCGGAGGATCGAGGCGTTTATAGCCCCTTCGAGGTTAGGGGGTTAGCGAACGATCCAACGCGGGGCGTAAGGGTAATTTTATAAATTTTATAAGGGGTGCGGTTAAAAGATAAGTAAGAAGTTACTCAGTAGACAAAAGTGATTTTCTTTAATTGTTTTTAATAAATAAAAATGGTATACTTTAGTATGGTTGTTATAATTTTATTGATTTTCTTATGGAGGAATATTATGAACCCTATCGTTGCTGCTGCATCTGTTGTTTCTGCTGGTTTAGCTGTTGGTTTAGCTGCTATTGGCCCTGGTATGGGTCAAGGTACTGCTGCAGGTTACGCTGTAGAAGGTATTGCTCGTCAGCCTGAAGCAGAAGGTAAAATCCGTGGTGCTTTATTATTAAGCTTCGCTTTTATGGAATCGTTAACTATTTATGGTTTAGTTGTTGCTCTTGCTCTTTTATTTGCTAACCCATTTGCAGGCTAACTTATTTTAAATATAAATTTTATTATTAATTACATAAATGCACAATTAAAACTTAATTGTGCATTTATGTAATTAATAGTCAATTTACCATAATATACTTTAAACGCTATTGACTATATAATTAACCTTTGACCATAACAGGATTAAAGGCAACTAATAAAACTCAATAAAAATAGGTTATATAAAATTTTTGAAAACCGAAAGGTCCGCTAAAAGCGGGGGAGCATTTTTTAACATTTTTATTATTTTACTTTCTATTTTTAAACATGCTTAGTACGTTACCCTTACTTCAAGGTAAACATTTTGATTGGTTTCTTTCCTCCTGCACTTTGCCCCTATACCCCAAAGAGGTGTAGAGGCAAGGGCTTTTTTCCCCCTCGCTACGTCCCCTCCTCAAAAGGGTTTTGCTGCCCATTAACTAAGTCAAACCCCTACGGGTTGCACTCCTTACCCTTTTGGGGCTTCGCTTTCCCTTCGGGACCAGCGCATCGCTTCTTTCCCCTGATTTGCGTAGCGAAGTCCGAGGGGGGATCGAAGGGAGCAAAGCGAGTGGGCCGCGCGGACGGCGTAGTGAAAAAGGCAGGGGTAGCATACGCAAACAGTTCTTGCTGAAAGGAGGGGGGGGGTTAAAAACTAGGCATAAAGATAAGTGTTACCTGTTCCTACGTTTTGCGTAGCGCGCCGGGGTTGCTCTCGCAACAGCGCTTCTAACTTTATTAAGTAGGGAAAAGAATTTTTATTATATTTTTGTATAAAATAAAGTCTTTTAATATATTATTAAATTAAAAATAACATATTGTTTACACTTTTCTAAAAATGTAAACAATAATAAAAATTATAAAAAAATATGGAAATTTTAACATTTGCAAATAGTGGTGGTTTTGGTATTAATACCAATATTTTTGAAACAAATATTATTAACTTAGCAGTTGTACTTGGTGTTGTTATTTCATTTGTTGGTAATAATTTAACTGCTTTATTAGAAGATCGTAAAAAAACGATTTTATCTAATTTAGAAGAAGCTAACAAACGTGCCATTGAAGCACAAGAAAAATTAGCTAACGCTAAAGCTCAATTAGAACTTGCTAAGAAAAAAGCACAAGAAATTCGCCAAGAAGGTATTGCGCGTGCTACATCAGAAATTAATACAGTTGTAAGTCAACATGAACTTCGTTTATCAAAATTAGAAGAATTTAAAAACGAAACAGTACAGTTTTATCAACAAAAAGCATTTAAAGATGCTTATTTATATGTAATTTCACGTATTATGACACGTGTCCGTGAACGTTTAAATAGTGGCTTAAATTCAACGTATCATGTTGATGTAAACAATTTTTATGTTAGTCGTTTTACAGAATATAGCCCGCGTTCAGCTAAATCAGGTTCTTAAAAATATAAAAATTAATTTTTATTTAAAAAATAACTTTTAAAATTAATTTATAAAATTAACTTATAGAATTGAGGTAAACTAGAATTAGCTAGTTCTATAAGTTAATTTTATACTACTTTTAAAAAAGTAAAAAACCCCTTTACACTTCGCGTTGGATCGTCCGCTCACGGAGGGCAGCGACCCCCTAACCCCAAAGGGGCTGCGCTTGCCTATAAAATTTCTCTTGCCTGCCCCTACGGATTTCGCTTTGCGAAGGCGGAGCCAATCGCTTCTTTCACGTATTTCGCTATGCGAAGAAGAAGGCAGCGCTGCCGGAGGCAAGGGACGTTTATAAGAAGTGCAACCGTAGGGGCTCTAAAAATGAATTAGTAAATTTTATAAGGGGCAAATTTTATGAGTAGCGAAACCCCCTTGCAGTTGCCTCCGTTCGTTCGCAAGCGAAAGGGGTTGCCTCCTTCGCTTCACTCCCTGCGGTTGGCGTTCGCAAAGCGAAAGCCAATAACCCGTAGGGAGAGCGAGCAACGCGAATGGGCGCAGAGTATAAAGGGGCGGCTGCTTTTTATTTTTAGGACTAGAGCTATTATTTTTATATAACTTGACTTTTAATTATAATTATGTTATTTTTTAATAAAAAGGCCCCCATCGTCTAGAGGCCTAGGACATCTCCCTTTCACGGAGGAAACGGGGATTCGAATTCCCCTGGGGGTATATATTTGAAAACATTCTTTTAATTAAAATAGCAAAGAAGTTTAGTAATAAATTTATTAATAATTTAGAATGTTATAATAATTTAAACAGATAGTACACAAATCGTTAAAAACAAAATGGGTAAAACCCCCAAGGAGTATATTATGGCTGGTAAATCAGTAGAACGTCCTTTTTCAGATATTTTAACAAGTATTCGTTACTGGGTAATTCATAGCATTACAGTACCTGCTTTATTTATTGCAGGTTGGTTATTTGTAAGTACAGGTTTAGCTTATGACGTATTCGGAAGTCCTCGTCCTAATGAATATTTTACAGAATCTCGTCAAGATGCACCTTTAATTACAGATCGTTTTAATGCTTTAGAGCAAGTTAAAAAATTATCTGCTGTAAATTAATTAAATATTATTATTTTTCCTATAAAATTCCTTTATTATTTTACTTAAGTTTTAATAATAAAGGAATTTTATAATTTTATTATGAAAGTTTTTTTTAATCACATAGTTTACGAAAATTTTAAACCCCCTTTCGCTCTCCCTTATAAGTTGCTTCTTTCCCCTTACCCCTCCGGTGCATTCGCGTAGCGAAAGCAGCGCGTTAGGGCTTTCGCTGTCTTCTTCACTGCGGGAAAGAAGCGATTGGCCCCTACGGGTTTCGCGTAGCGAAGGGGGCGCTTCTTCGCAAAGCGATTGGCTCCTTATAAAATTTACTTCGTTCGCAAAGCGAAACCCGTAGGGGCCAATTTGATAGCCCCTACCCCTTTCGCAAAGCGAAACCCGTAGGGGCAGAGGAGGAATCCTTCGCAAAGCGATTGGCTCCTTTCCCCTTCTTTCGCTTTGCGAACGATCCTTCGCAAAGCGATTGGCGCTGCCTTCGCAAAGCGAAACCCGTAGTTTGAGTGCCCTCCTTACCCCTATGGGGTTAGGGGCTTGGTTTTGCCAACACAGAGTGCAAAGTAAATTTTATAAGGGGTTGCTCTCTACTTTTCCCTTCGGGTTTCGCTTTGCGAACGTAGGAAAAACGAGCCAGGACGGAGGGGTACGCGGTAAAACTATTTTGAATTTAGTATAAAATGAAATAGTACAAAATTAAACACAATAAATTTTACTAAATAAGCAATAGTTATTTGCCCAAGCTTAAGTATGTGGTTGCTTTTTTGCAGTACTTACTTATTTCACTTTGTATGAAAATAAAATTTGTTATTACGTAAACCATAAAACCTCTATAAATCAAAATAGATGGTTATTTTTGTTACAATCAAAATGGAAATTTTAGCACGCGGTGTTGGTCGTAGAAAAGAAGCAGTTGCTCAAGTTATTCTTGTTAAGGGCACTGGAAATTTTGTAATTAATAATATTGCTGCTCAACAATATTTACATAACAATACTTATTCAATGCTTTTAGTAAAAGCCCCTTTAAATACATTAAGTTCTTCAAACTCTTTAACTGTAAATACTGATACAGCTGCTGTTGACTCAGCTAATAATACTGAGGCAGGTAACAATTTAGTTAATTTAAACACAGGTCTTTTAAGCAGCGAAGGAGCTTCTGATAAAATTGATACTATTGTTAAAGTAAAAGGCGGTGGTTTAATTGGACAAGCCGAAGCCATTAGATTAGGGTTAGCCCGCGCTCTTTGTTGTTTAACAAAAAACGAAACTGAAGGTATTGGCTTTGCCAGCGAAGACGAAATTCGTAAACAATTAAAAGATAAAGGGTATTTAACACAAGATTCACGTATTAAAGAACGTAGAAAATATGGTCTTAAAAAAGCTCGTAAAGCTACACAATATAACAAACGTTAAACAGTTTTATTGGCTCAACAACTACCAAAAGAAATGCTCTCTAACCCCTGCTTTTTTACCTCCCTTTACGAGCCATCTACTGGTTTTGCCCAAGTTCTTTATTCGCGTTGCTCGGGGTCGCCTAGAAAATTTAGTTTGCCTATAAAATTTCCGTTGCATTGGCTACGCCAAACCCCTAACCCGGTAAGGGGTTGCGCTTCTTACCCCTTACCGGGTTAGGGGTTTGGCGTAGCCAATGCAACGGAAATTTTATTGCTTGGCAAAGCCAAACTACGGGTTTCGCCTCTAACCCCTTACCCCCCCCCCCCCC
>VYLG01000122.1_pt1 | contig 18919 bp, 14 predicted proteins | sample 5114351 | NCBI WGS metagenome assembly VYLG01 (sample SAMN12291798, study PRJNA351875) | freshwater metagenome | isolation source: freshwater lake | place: USA: Michigan, Kent Lake | collected 2013-08-15
CTATCTCAGCCCAAAATCGATGTCCTTTCTTGATAATGTGTCTTTCTGCTACTAACATTGTTATCCGTTGCCTTTTAACTCAGCGTCGGGTTTTGAAGGGTTGTCATCCGTTGTGATAATTGTACCAGAAGGCAATTGATAGCCTGTTAAATTCCCTTGTTTCCACCACCTCCAAGCCGTTCGATAACTTATTCCTGTTTTTTTTGCCTAGTCTGATAGTTTCGTGTTCACATACTACCATGCTTGACTATATCTGACTATATTTTTATTGAAACTTTACAATACTAAATTCTGTTTAAAAGGTATCGCGGCAGTTTCCCCCTAAAGATTAACTGGCAGTTGGACTCCTTTTTTTGTCCCCATATAATTAAAGATTTTCTTAAAATTTCTGGATACACATTTATGGTAAGCCATTTTTAATTTAAATTGCGTTGGGTGCATCTCAATTTTGTAGAAACATCTATCTTACATTTTGGGCGCACGCGATGCGCCCCTACCATTGGGGAAATAATATTATTGTAGGGGCGAATTGCATTCGCCATCTTTGAATAAGTTCTGCCTATACAAAACGACGCAGGATTACCCTGGGAGATATTACTCTCATCACCACCGAAGAACTCAGGGAAATTCGCCGTATCTGGTGAGAAAAAAGACAGGAATTTGATGAGGGTTTACCCAAAATTGATCGGGAAATTATCGACTAACCGTTGGTTCTATAATCTCAATTTTTTCGATGATACCGAATTCTTCACTAATTGCTCGTGTTGCTTTCAGTTGACCGGTTACTAAAAACTTCAGCGTTATTTTAATTGAGGATGTATCGGCTGGATTTCCTGCTAAAAACTGAATTTGACGCAGTTGGGCTAAAATTCTCAGGGAATCCGCATTATATTCTGTTTTGTAGGTGGGATCTTGATTATAGGCTTCGATTAATTGGTCGTGGTAGGTTAGGATGGAGCCAGCAATGAGAGCCGTTAATTTTTCCAGTTCATTGATAGTTGCAGCTTGTACCTCTATGAAAAGTTCTTGTTCAAAGTTTCTTAGGCTAAAAATCCCGACAAACGAGTAGATAAACAGGATACTTTCTGCTTTTGATATATCATAGATAAAGTTACACTGTTTAGTTGTATAATTGATGGTGAAGTCTTGTTTTTCCTGAAGCCAAATTTGCTTTTCTGTTAATGTACCTTCAGCAAAGAAAACTTGACAATGAACCGTTCTTTGTAGCGGTGTTTTGGCTAAGATATATGGTCCTAAAGGCTTTTCTTGGCTGACAGCCAGTTTTTCCCGAAACTCTTCTGGAAGCGGTTGATTAGAGGTGTTTTCTCCAGGCTGTTGGCTGATGGTAAAGCAACCCGGAGTTAGCACAATAATCGGGAGATTACTGCTATCATTTGAGTCAACTGGTCCGGCTTTAATGTGTTGCTCTGCATGAGAAATTACGCTTGCTAAGGTTTTAACTAGCAAGCTGATTATTCTCAAAACTAGGTTTTGAATCATGGCAATTTTGGGGAATATTAACTACTTCATTGAGAGAGGACTTCTACTTTTTTAGCGTCGTCAAGATTTTCTTCTTCCTCAGCTTTAGCGAGTAACTCTTCTAATACTTGAATCGCACCACTGATGCGAAGCATGGTAGTTCTTAGATTAGACTCTTGTGTTTCTAGATCAGCTAACATTTTTTGACCGGACTCATATTCGGCTTTGAGTTGTTCGATGCGTTCTTTGATTTGTTCTTTCATGTTCCTTTAGTGATAAGTTGTTTGAGCAAGGATTTCTTCTATGATATTCGATATTTCTGCTTCTGAGTCAATATGCTTGGCTAAAACCTGTGCTGTTGTTTCTAATATACGGTTAGAAAATAATTTGGTTAAATCCTGTCTTAGTCCTTGTCCAATATACAGCTTCAGCAGTGCTTCATAAGACATATCTCGATTAGCAGCTACTTTTTTGATGGCGGCTAAGGTATCTTTTGGAATATCCAGAGAGATTGTCTCTTCAAGACGGGGATGTAGTTTTAAGGTATATTCATCTTCTGGTTTGTTCATAGAGTTTCCTTTCATTTCTAGTAGCTTGACGAGCAGAAATTATCTGGTTTCTTTTTCCTTTTTCTACATAGATAACTAACAAAAGATGCTGTTCTAAAGAATAACCCAGAATAAACTGACGTTGTTCACTATTGGTAACATTCTGGGGGGGAGGCGTTTTTCTGGTTGTTCCTTCATGTTCCTTTAGGTATAAGGCGTTTAAAGTGAGTGCTATTATTATTATTTAATCATAGCTTGACAGCTAATACCATTTTTCAAAAGTAATGGCAGAGATGGTTAATTGCCCTCACCCCCAACCCCTCTCCCAGAAAGGGAGAGGGGAGTAAGATACCTGCTACGAATAAAGAAAAATGGTATAATGTTTAGTTCTTTGGCCATGATCAAGCCAGATATATTTCCCTTCAACTGATCAGATGTGCGATCGTACTGTGATTGATCGACACGATCGTTATCATACATAGGGAACAGAGGAGGTTCACGAATCATTTAGATTTGCTATAGCGTTTACATTATATCATGTTATTATATCACTGATAAATACAGCGGATTCGCTAACTATGTGGCACGGCAAAATCCTGACATTAGACATCTTGTAAAAGTAGGTTCGTAGTTGCGCTTTAGCGCTATTTGATTCAGAGGGAAATGCTATATGAAAACATTGGCTAAATGTTCTTTAGAAGATTATCATCAGATGATTGAAGCAGGTATTCTGCGCGATCGTCGTTGGGAATTATTAGATGGCAAAATTTTTGAAATGAGTCCAGAAACTCCGCTTCATTACACTACAGCTAAACGAGGTGTAAAATATTTAGAAGATTTGCTTTCAAGCAAGGCTGATGTCCGTTTCAATGGACCAATTACCCTATCTGACTCGGAACCAGAACCTGATATTGCCATTGTTCGACTACCAGAATCATCCTACAATGATCGCCATCCAGGTTCTCAAGATATTTTCTGGATTATAGAAATTGCCAAGACAAGCTTAAAGAAGGATTTAGAGATTAAACTGGCAATTTATGCAACGGCTGGAATTGAGGAATATTGGGTTTTAGATTTAGCAACCAAGCAGGTGATTGTATTCAGAAATCCTCAAGGAAGTCAGTACCTTGAAGAATTTAGGGTTGTTCAAGGACCGATCACACCCCTAGCATTTCCTGATATTTTAGTGTCTGTTGAGCGACTTTTCCTGTGAACAAACACTGCTACTCGCTCATTTTTTGAAGTTGCTCAGGCTTCGATTGGAGCAGGGGAAAGACCAGGATATTTTTCGACCAATCCAGACTATATGCAGGGTTATGGACAGTAATGTTCTATCAAGTGATTGTTGATACGGGTGTTTTGGTGGCTGTGATTGATCGACACGATCATTATCATACATGGGTAACAGAACAGTTGACTCAGATTGTGCCGCCTTTGCTAACTTGCGAGGCTGTGATTTCGGAAACCTGGTTCTTGTTGCAATGCTATTGTAAAATCACTAGAACAGTGATTTGTCCTTTTCCTTGACTCAAAGACTCAAGTGCTTTACCAATAATTGTTCCGGTAGCTTTTTCTATTTCTAAAGCTTTTTGAGCGTAGCCTTTTGTGGGACTCGTTGTTAATAAATCACCCACTTTAATAGGAGCAATATCAGCATCAACATTACAAGGAACTCTTCCACAAAGAGCAATAGGTTGATGTTCTGTTTCTAATCCTAGAATAAAAGCTGGCTCTCCTGATATAATGCCAACAACACAAGGATCATAAGCACGCTCACAGAGTTTAATTGCTTTATCTTGCTCATCCATTACCATTACAGAACCTATTTCCCCATAACCTAGAACTTTAAAACGTTCAGCCACGTCCATTCCTCGTGATTGAAAACCTTGCTTGATAATAACTGTACCTGCGGCATCAAGCCAGAGGTTAGGTTCTCCCCGAATACCATCGTTTCCATATGTATTACTAGACACACCAATTTTTATGGTATTGGTTTGTTGTGTAACAAGAGTTCCCTGAATAATTTGATTACCTACAAAGGTATTTCTACCTCTTGTTGCTACTTCGTTCCAACCAGGATTATTGGTTTCTAAGCCAGCCTGAACTTTTCTAAAGAAAAGTCGATCATTGTTGATAAATGTTGAGGCAATTTGCAATTGATGATTATTAGATGTGTTGCTATGACGAGCGGTTATTAAGTGTGTCCAATTATGGGAAGTATCGGGTACATCACCAGGAATTTCTCTGCCGCCGCCATTTTGATAAAAACCTGACTTAAGAGGAGTACCAAAATCGGAGATATCACTTTCATAACCTAGGAATGCAGAGCCTTGTAAATCTAAATTACCCCTAATATAAGTATTACCAGTATCTCCCTCAACCGCCAATAATGGATTCCAACCAGTGGACCACAACCCAAACTCTCGATTCTGGTGAAGATGAATACCAAATCCTGCTTTTCTAAAAACTCCTCGACTAGACGAATGTTTAATCAGTCCTTCATCCCAATTTTGATTCAGATCACGACACCAAAATACATTAGGCCATTCATCTTTATCCTCAGAGGTAAAACCTCCCAATTGCAAGCTTCCAATCTTAACAATACCAGAAACAGAAAGATTGCCATTCCTATCAAGAGTCATCAAGGATGTTCCACCACCTGCATTTAATTCAGCATCATTGTGTGAACCACCTTTATACCAAGCAAAGTTTGCATCGCTACGAAAATATTGGGTCGAACTTTGTACGCCAATTCCATAGTTAGTTGACCATAAATTAAGCATTTGACGCACTTGTGAACCAAAACTAACTAAACCCGTTACTGATAAATTTCCAGCAACCTTAACTTCTCCTGTCCCTTTTGGTTTTAATCCTAAATCTTGATTAGCATTACTTCCGGCTGCATAAATGGTATTGAAGCCAAAGCCAATTCCTTGAGTACCATTGCTATGGCGAAATTCTACACCATCATTATCAGCATTAAAATCACCGGTTATATATAAACCTTTAACGGCTGTTGGATGAGTTCCAGTGCGAGAAGCTGAGGCAATATCTAAACTAGCAACTGGATTAGTTCCTATTCCCACATTACCACTGGGTTTAATTCTCATTAATTCTTTACCTTGAACGTCTCCTCCGGATAGTACATTAACAAATCTTAAGTCATCTTTTGGATCATCACCCCAAGCAATTACCGCATCTTTTCGGTTAGTTCCTTCATTTTTTAAGCCAATAAATAAACTATCACTATCCCAATTAATCTTGATCCCTTTTTGCATCCACTCACGATTTCCGGCAGTATTTCCGGCAAAAGGTGGATCGCCAATTTCTAAGACATTTGTTACTGATAAATTTCCAGAAACTGAAAGCTTGCCGCCTGTTACTGATAAATTTCCAGAAATAGTTACATTACTATTGGCGTTTAGGGCCTCATCAATAGTTAGCGGTCCTTTAAGATTCTCTGCTCCATCTCGATTGATTTTGCGGTCGATTTCTTTGATTATGACATTCCAATCATCAGACTTGAGAATGTCACCTGGTTTTCTGTTGAGAGTGTCAGCTAATGGCATAATTGTCACCAATAATTAGAGTATAATTTGATTTAGAACAGGTTAAGTTGATTTCAAAAGGTGATTTCCCAAATCAGGGTAAGGGTAAAATCTGGAGTTTTATTAATCGGTCTAAAGACAACCCTATTATACATGACTTTATCCTCATTAAATAAAGCCGCTTCTTTTAATTCTCCATTACCTTCTTCCGCTTGGAGATCAGCCGTTATCGTTAGTTTAATTCTTTTATCAGGTAAGACAACTAAATCACTATCTTTAATAGGATTTATTTCTTTACGGAAGATTTCTTGATCTAATTTTTGATCATCATCACTGACCGCTTTATCATTACCTCCAATCGCAATCTGAGAAACTGGTTTAATAGTGTCTTTGAAGTCTTTACTAAAAAGTTGAGCCACTAATCTCCGTCCAGAAGTGACAATAGTATTGTTAGCGTGAATTTCTTCTACCAGTTGATTATTCAAGTCTCTTTTTTGGATGGTGAGACTTCCTTTGATGTCCATTGTGTCTTGGATAGCCATAGCTAAATCTCCTTAAGTAAATACAATTGTATCAAAGTAGGTGTAGTCAAATACGGACGAAGTCAAAAATGTATCAGACATTTCCTGTTCAGAACGTAAAGATTGTTGAGATCGACCATCAAATTCATCAGTCATGTTATGATCCTCTGAAAATCGGCCTTTGCCTCGAAATAATAATTTTTCCTCGATTTGATGGTCTTCTTTAAATTGTTGTTCATAAGCAATCTTGGCACAAATTCCCGATGCTTTGACTTTTTCAATTAAACTTTGAATTTGATGGCGTGGATGATCTAAGCTTTCGTCAAACCGATCACTGTAACCTGGGATTTGCCAAGGAATCTTAACGGTGAAACCTCCCGGAGTTATTTGATAAAAAGAGAATGTAACCACCAAGGAATAAGATTTAGCTTGTTCCTCAGATGTAATTGGATTAGTTGCGTTACTTTCAAACAAAGAAAAGTCAAACAGAGTGCTATCAAAAGTAACTTGTGGGTTGCCGATATCCGCTTCTATCAACCATTCAGATTGACCTAAGGGTAAACTCGGCATAGTTCCCACAAGTGGAGGTTTCGGAATTGTTACTCCGTTTACCATAGCTGAACCATCTGGTAGGAGTAATAAAATTTGATTGATATTAAGACTTGCTTCATATTTTATAGATTGATTATTAGTGAGATTCTTTAGAACAATATTCGTCAAAGGTGATAAAGAACCTTGCGGATTTTTACGATTATCTAAAATCTTGATTTGAATCGCAGGAATAGCTGGAACAGCATTGGGGTTTTGGACATTAAATTTATCAATATGAGGATGAATTGTATATTTATGAAAAACTAATTCAGGAAAAAATTCAATTACCCGAATTAACTGATGATAAACCTGAAGCGTTCCATTTTTTTTAAGAATACGATAAACTTGTCCTTGGCTGGCATCAGTAAGCAACCAACATTGTTGAGATTTCTTTAATACAATAGTTGTCCCAAATGCTAAAATTAATCCTTTTTCTCGAAAGACTTGCTGAAGTTCTGCGGGTACGGTAAGTTTACTAAGAGAGGATTCCAGTGTTATCGGAATGTCAAAAAGGTAAGATTCCCAAGGTTTGATCTCCTCGTTATCATCCGTACTCATTCCTAAGTTTGCAGCAACAATTTTGATGATTCCCTCTTGAGTTGAAGCACCAGATTTTAAAACATCTACTAAGCGTTCAAGACGTTTGCGATAAATGGTAATACTTTTTTCTAAATAAGTGGGATAGGCTGTTTCTAACAGTAAGCGATTCAGCAGTTTACTTTGTGATTTAGACTGAATCAAGCTTTGTAGTTCGAGAGATAGGCTTTTAAAAGTAAAACTTTCTTTATTATTTTCATATAATTTGTCATCAGTTAAAATTTTCTGATTGAAAGCTTTAGCAAGTTGTTGAGCGACTTCTATTGCTGTCGGTGTTTTACTGGAGGGAATTTCCTCTGGATAAACCGATTCTAATAGCATTCGATTGAGTCGGATTAAATCATCTCCAACGATGACTTGAGATAGAAGGTATTCCGCTGCGGGGGAAAGCTTGGCTATTTCTATATTGGTGGTATTCTCTGGAACCGCTAAGAAACTAGATAAACTAATTTTGCCAATTTCTAATAAACTGTTGATTGCTTGTGTTGATAAAAATGTAGTCGCTGCTTCAGCTTGATTAATTGCATCAAGTAATTGTTGAACAAAGGGGATATTTTTAAATAAAGCTTTTAATTGATTTTTTAAATCAATCTCAATTTCAGACGTAATATCTTGAGGGTGAAAAGGCGGTTTTTGTCGAGACAGTATTCTTTGAATTTCTAGAGGTAAGCGCCGATACAATCCTTTTGCTAATACTATTTTTACTGGTTCTGAGCCTTGATTGATTTGTTGCAAAAGGTTGATTTGTAAATTTCTTTGTTGCAAGTATTTATAAAGATTACGATCTTCTGGTAAAATCTTATTAAACCCCTTAACCAAGGCAAGATTTAGATCAGGATTAACAGATGTTGAACCATCATAATTGAATAATTTTTCTTTGGTTTCTGCTGATAATTTATCACGCAGATAGCTAGTAAAAGCATCCTCTCCAATAATCAATTTAAGAATTAGTGATAAGTGAAATTGAAAATCCTTGGAGAAGTAGGAATTGTTGACATGATATTTATTGATTAAATTTTCTGTATTTTCAAACGATTTAATTTCTGTAAAAATATAACTAGCTAAAGGTTGTTCTGAATCAACCAATTCTTTCACTAATAGGGAGATTTGTGTAAAATCCCTAGGTTGAAATTCGGGATTGACTGTGGTTAATTGGGATGTTCCTCCCAATTCTGCTAACATAAGAGCAAAGATTTTATCTAAATCTCCTTTTTGAGTAGCGGTGAAACCCAGAGAACCAAAGTTGTCTGCTGTATTAATAAAATGAGATTTTAAGACACGGATTAAATCCTGCTCCACTTCGTCTAGTATCTCTCCAAAAACATCCAAAAATTGAGGTAAAAAACTCTTAGGATCTTCAGGAGGATAGAAGTGGGGAAACCGACTTATAATACTAGCTGTTCTACCACTAATTGTCATTGTTTTCTCAGTCTAGGACAAGATGAGAGTAGGGTCGTAGAAAAGTGGGGTTGTGGGAGAAATGAGACCGTTCTCGACAACCATGCAAATCAGTATAGCAGGTATGGCCAGTTACAGCAAGCATTTATATGGGATGACGATAACAATGCGCTAAATCAATTGAAACAGTCCACTGCTTAGTAGGGTTATTTCACCTCTACTGTTGCTGGAGGTTTGATTTCTTTGATTATTTCGACGGAACGAACATGAATCTCTTGATTGTTGTTAATATTTCTTGTTTGAGTGCGGTTATCAGCTTGAGAAGTTGCTGTTAGGTCAAAATTTTCGATAACGTAAGTAACGCCTCGCAATAAATTTTGTAATTCTGGCGAACTAATTGGTGTAAGCATAGCTTGTCGTAAACTCGCATAAGACAAGTTTTTACCCTGTTCTGGTTTCGGAAATTCTTGAATTGCTTTAGTAACAGCTTTTTGTATTGGTTCAATCACATCCGTTTGCTTGAAGTCGCTAGGAGGAGGATTGGGGATTACCAATTTTAAACTTAATTTAGTAATATCTACCTTGATACTTTCAATCTCGCTAGTTACACAAAAATTACCAAGTTGCGATTTTTCCCATTGTTTAACTTCAATTTGCTGTTGGCTGATCCTTAATTCTTCTTGATCATTAATCAGAGTAATAAAATCATTGATATCAAGCTTGACTGGCATATCATTAACAACATTTTTCGCCGCTTTTTCTAACCCATCAATGTCAACGTTTTCTTCTGGTTTAAGAGTCTCTAAATAAGCATTCAAACTGTCAATTATTCTTTGCTTGATTTGATTTTTATCCTCATCATTAGTTGTATTAGGAGGAGTAAATTTAATTGCGCCAACAATTTGCAGAATGTTACGATAAATAAACAGATTGGCTTCGTCTAATTCGGCTTTTTCGGCAAAACTCAATTTAATTTCTTCTGGTGTAACTACTGCTAAAGGGGATAAATCTGAAGCTTGTAACTTCAAGTCTTTATCTTCAACAGTGATTTGAGCTTCAGCAATTTTATTTTTAATATCTTCTTTTTTCACTGAGTCACCAGATTCTAGATTTGTGAAATATTCTGATAATTTATTGATAATTTCTTGTTGTTGAGAAGATTCAATATCCTGATTGATTTTAAATTGAACTCCAATGTAAACCGGTTTCACTTGTGAAGTTACCCAAATCTTACGCAGATAGATTTTTTGCGCTTCCTCAATATCAATTTTCTTTCGAGAATCATTATCAGCATAACACTGAGTTGGTGTACTGGGAATAGAGCCATTGTCTGTTGGGACATAGGTACAAATTTCAAAACGCTCTATATTATAGACATTTGTTACAGAAAGAATTTGACGAGTTAGTTGAGAAAATAACAAGGGTTGTCCCATTTTTGTTTGACTAATATAATTAATGATGCTTTCTTGAACAGATTTTTCTATGGTCTTGCGCTCCATTTCTGATATTTTTATACTTGGATTAATTTCAATTTTAAATACAGCATCTATAGTAACAATAATAGCTGACTGTAAACGAACAAATACTCCTGCTGCTCTAACTTTATCAATCTGACTTTTCAGACTTTGAACTTTAGTTTCATTGCTAAAATCAACGCCATCGACAAATAGGTCAACTAAACCATATTTTTTGTCAGAATCATTAAACCTTTCAATCAGTTTAACTTCTCTAACGCTCGGCTGACTTAAGAGTGCATTTTTTAGAGCAATATTAGAAGCTTTTCCAGAAGAAATTAGGGCAATTTTTGCTCTTTGTTGCAATTCCTCATCGGTTTCTGTTTTCTTTCCAGTAAACTGTATAGGACTTTTATTGATGACTGATTTAATTCCAGGAATGGGAAGAGGCATAATATTAATTGTCTCCTCCTTAGTCACCTGTTCTTCTCCTCGTTCTACAGCTTGAATTTTAACCTCAACAGTTTCTAAATTGGCGGGAAAAATTTTAGATTCAATAGTTGTATAAGCTTTTTTCGGTGATTTTTCACTGTCTTCTGTAGTCACTAAAGTTCCCACAGGAATTTCAATTATATCGGTTCCTAAATCTCGTTGAAAAGTTACGGTTCCCTCGGCAAAATCTGGTAATCCCCGTTGAATTCCTAGCAAAGCTACCAACATTTCTAATTGTGAACCTTCTGCTGAATCAATAAAGGCTGACAGATAAACTTGATTTAATTGTTCGTAGAGTATCCCAATTTCATAAGCAAAAGATTCATAGATGGTGCGAATAACGCTACCTACCTGAAAATCTGTCAAAGTAGGAACTTTTTCTTGGGATTTCTGCACCATGTTGGTGTAGATTTCTTCAAATTTTTTCGGTTCAAAAGTCATGATCTAATTCTCGGTGTTGGTGGAAGGATAATTATGGCTAAAGATTGATGGCTAACTGAATGTTAAGATCGGTAGATTCCCCTACAGGTTGCAAAATAATTGTTGTTAGTAAAACATTGCGTTTGTCTAAGTCGCGGGAAGGGGGTTCAAATCTAATTTCCTTGATTTCAGCAATCCGAGATTCTTGCTCTAAACATTCCCTGATATAAAGTTCTGCCAGCTTACGGGTACGAATATTATTGGGTTCTCCCATTAATAAATAAAGGCGAGATCCATAGGATGGATGTCCTAACTTTGTCAATTCTCCCCGACGAGTATAAAATCTATTAACAATAGCTTGAGATAGATTTTTTCGTCCATCAACTCGATTAAGATCTTGTTGTTGTCCTAGTTCTCCCGGTGTTAATTGCAGATCAAATGTATTGAGACTGGTCATATTTTAACCCCTAGTTATTTATTTAAGCTTTGTTTGATTTCTTGAATTAATTCCTGTTTCATAGTGGAAGAAAGTTTTCCAGTAATTTCTTTTTCTACGGTAAGATTGCCTTTAACCGTCACTGTTTTATTGACAGCGGGACTTAATTCAATGTTACCGTCTAAATCAAAACGAATTGCTGCACCATTTTCTAGCTTGATTTCTAATCCTTGATCTAACAGGGTTAAAGAACAACTCGGTTTTTTATCCCTTTTAATGATAACTTTTCCACTAGCGGGGATGAGTTCAATATTACCCTCCTGAGTGACTGAGAGTTTATTATTGTTGTCAGTAATTAAAGAAATTCCCTCCCTTTGATGTAGATTAATAAGAGCATGACCGGATTTATTCCCTTCGTGGGGACAATTCTGATCTGTGCCTATGCACCATTTACCATCATGGGGTTTTTCGATGCGACTAGGCATATCATAAGGACAGATAAAAATCTGAAGAAAAAGCTCTGCTCTCTCCTCTGTTTTGTCAACAATTCCATCACTTTGACCCGAATATTCATAATCGCTGTTTGCGCCTTTAATTCTGACCATAATTTAATCCTCTTTGTCGATTTTACTTAGTTAATTATCCTACTTTTGTATTTCTTGCTTTAGCTTGAATTGAGTTAATTTTTTCAGTCGGAACCATAATCGGACAAGGCGCACCTAAATTTCCCAGATGGGTATGAGTTGTCAACAAAATGTCATCATTATCAGCGATCGCATTTGCTGGAACTCTACCGCCAACTTGTACACTAGAAGTAGCAGCATCGCCAATTTTTATCCCACCTAAACTTTTCAAAGTCAGATTACTGCTTGCTGCATCGATAGTAATTCCTCCACTGGCAATTTCAATTTTACAAGTCCCATTATCAATCGTCAAAGTAGTTCCTTTAAGAGTAATATTACACTGTTGAGTTTTTAAGGTCATATCGCCATCATTAAGATTAATTTCGCATTTCTCATTAGTTGTTGTGATTTCTTTATCCTTCACTGTCACCATGCTTTTTTCATCTTTACTGGTAATGGTAATCACACTATCTTTATCAATCTTAATTTGACTACCATTTTCCAGAGGATGTTGTAATAAAAATTCTTTCTCTTGGTTGACAGGTGGCTGATCTTGATCATTGTATAAACGACCAATAATCACGGGAGAATTGAGATCACCCCCAATAAAAGTAACCAAAACCAGGTCATCAACTTTGGGAATATTTACCCATCCTAAATGGGGAGTAGCAAGGGGAACTTTCCTGAGTTCAAAATCGGTTCCATCCGGTTGCTTTTTATTTTTTAATTTTACTGAACATTGATAATTATCTTGATCATTTTCTGCTGCATGAGGAAAAATTGCCGTAACAATACCAAGTTCAGTAGTATAGATTTTTTGTGCTTCCTGTTGAGCAACTTTTTTCATTACGCCGACAATTGAATCCATTAGATTTCCTCCCAGTGGATAGTAGTATAAAATCCCTTTTTACGAGATAAATAATGTTCTACTCCCGTAATCTTAAAAGTACCATTAAGCGACGATATTGGCATTTTAGCAATTTCAACACCGTCGCCTAATTTAGCTTCGGGTTCCCCCACAACTTTAATCACTCCTTTTTGTTTTTTCTGGTATTTTTTTAAATAAGCTTTAGCAATTTTGTTAGCAATATCTTGAGTTCTAGCAGTAGAATCGCCTATTTGCAAAGTTTCTGGAGATTTTTTGCCATCAGTTCCTTTAACCTCTTTTTTAGTGAGCCAAGATACAGCTTTTTCCCCTTGTCCTTGACTAGCGGGACTTTCCCCATAAACTTCTACCCCAGATTGCAACGGATTTTCCTCCATCTGTTCCCAAGCAAGAAGATTAATGCCATACTCAAATTTATGTTTTTTTGAAGTTTTATAGGGAGCAAAAACTAACTGGTCTTCAATATTAGCATACAGATCAAAGCCGCATTTATGAGCTAAGATTTGTAAATTTTCATAAACTGTCTGCTGATTTCCGATAACATAGACAGGAAATTTAATCCCATTGTCAACTTGCTTGACTTCCAACCCCAATCTATTTTGAGCAATATTTTTAACTATATCTCCAGCAAAGGATTTTTCATAGAGGAGGTTAAATTGTGCCTTCGTCAAGCTACTAAAACTACTCATGGCTTCAATATTTACCTGATCAACCTGCCATTTTATCTGGCTAATTTTACCTTGAAAAACCTGACTTAATTGAGAATTACTTCCTAATTTAACCGTTATCGATTCATCAAGAGAGGGAGCCAACGAATCAGCAAGACTGAGGGAAATCTGACATAAATTTACAGGAATATTCAATGAAGAACTTACCCGCAAGTTTAAAACCAACGATGAATCATCAACCGTATAAGTGGTAGTACCAATCGTTACTTTATAGTTAACTTGTAGAGGTTGATTCATAAATTTAGTTTAACCTCCTTCTCTTAAACGGGAATAGCTACTAATAAACTTCGGTAAGCATCACTGACATCTTCTAAACCGATACCTAACTCACTTTCTAACCCATATAATCGTTCAATTAAAGCTTTAAAAATACGATCAATTTTCTGGCGTATTTCTTGATAAGCAGCTACTACTTTTTGATATTCATCATTAAGCGCACCTTCTAAAGCTTTAGGAATATCAAGGATAAGTTTAACAATGTTAGCATGAAGTTGATCTAGTTGTTTGACTATTTCGGTGGGATAAATATCCTTCAATTTTCCTAAGAAAAATGGATAAATTGATTGTAAGCTCAGAATTATTTCCTGAGGATAAGCGGTTTCTAGCAGTAAGCGATTTAAGCGAATAGTTTCTAGTTCACTGCGCTGGGGTTTAGCAATTAAATCTTTAGCTTCTTGGGGAAGATTTTCAGCAACTAATTTGAAACGTTCAGCACCATAGAAATTTACATCTGTTAGTAATTTATTGAGAGCATTAAAAAGAGCTTTTTGCGTTCCTGGTTGGTTGGGATCAGCATTTTCTAGCAAAGCTTTTTGCGTTTCATTGAGAGTTGTCCAGAAATACGCTGAAACTGCATCCAATGGCTCTTTACGCCGTAATTTTGTCAAGAGATTTGCCACAGTACCACCTTTAAAATCACTGACATCATAGAAGGAGTTTAGAATCAGCAAAGGTCTTAGTTCTTTGAGTTTATTACGAATATCATTGTAAATTTTTTCCAGGGAATCAATAACTTTATTTACAGTACCATCAATAGCAGTTTTAACTTTATTGATCGAATCTCGAATAAGTTTACCAAAATCAGCGGTTAAATTTTTCAGAATGTTGGCGATTTCTGTAGGAGCAGATTGCAAGCGTTGAATGACTTTCTTGATTTCTGCTAAGACAGTCCGGGGTTGAGCGAGAATTTCATCCAAGGTACTAAGAATCCTTTTGACTGGACCTGTCAACTGAGATTCGATTTCATTAGGAATGACTTTTTTCAAATCAGCAATAATTTGTTCATCACTTCGCACTGTAGCACTTGTGAGTAAATTATCTAACTTTTCTCTGGTGGGAGTTGACGAAGGAGTTATATCTTTTTTCGTAGGATCGTTAGTAACTTTTGCCGTGACTAATCTTTGACGTAAATCAGTCATACGAGTTAACAAGTCGCAATAATCTACTGCAAATTCTGGGGGGGGATTAAAATTATCTAAAAGTGGCTTACTGCGAGTCCATTCAGCCATAAAATCCTCCGATGCTGTTTGATAATTGCTCCAAGCTTGGTTTAACTCATTTTTGGCGTTACTGATCGCAATGTTAGGAGCCGTTGCATAGTTGGTAAGATTAGCGCGTAAGCTAGTTAAAGCAGCAATCAACTTGGTTTCATCAATGTTATTAACCCGTTCTATAATTTTGGCTTTAATGGTATCTACCTGTTGAATTTGTTCTTGGAGGTTAAGGCTCAAAATTTCTTCTAAAGTTTGCCAAAAACCAGAATTTAACACATTGTCTAATCCTAAACCACCTAACAATTTTTCCACATCACCGATGGCTTCAATAACTTTATTGATCAGCTGTTCAACTGGTAAGTTATCTAAGATGCCTTTCAGTGCATTTAGCTTTTCCGTCAAGAACTGTGTGAGTTTTTCAGGAGAGAGAGAGTCAACAACTGCAAGTAATTTTTCATAAAGTTCTTCTAAACGTTCTAAAAGCTGATTAGGATTCAAAATTTCTAACTTTTCTAGTAAGGTTTCATACAGTTGTTTAACTGTCTCTAAAAGTACAGAAGGCTTATATTTATTCAGTTCCGTCACTAGAGATTGAATATAAGGATCAAGAAAAGTCTTGACTAAGGTTCCGGGAGCAAAAGATTTAACTTGTTCATCAACTTGTTTAATTTCTCCTTGAATTGAATCTACTAACCCAACAACTGGATCTAACAGAGAATCAAAGGCTGCTGTTAATTCTGGATTAACTACACCAGGAACATCAATTTCTTGGAGAATTTTGACCCCTACTTTTAAGGCGGTTTTTTGTGCCGTCCCCATGGTAGAAACATCTATCTTTTTGAGTTCTAGTTCTAATTTATTGGTTTGAGTAACTGCCAATTGAAAAGCAGGTTCAAGGGAAACTTTCTGTAAAGCAGCCACCACTTGATCGATACCTTGATCAGCTTTATTTAAAGCATCTTTAACCGTTTGACTCTGTAAAACACCTGTTACTTTACCCAAAAGTTCTTTGATTTTTGCTTTCAATTGTTCCTGACTAAGTTCAGTAGTAATTTTTTTATTTACTTCATCTAAAGATTTCTCAATTGTTTGAGTTGTCTGTTTAATTTGTTGCGCTACTGTTTCAATACCTTGTACCGCAGCAGTAGCAAATTGATTGATCGCTTGTTTTAAAGGTTTAACAATCTCATCAGATTTTGCTGCTGTTTGTTCGACAAAATCAACTAATTTATTAATCGTATTAGTGAGATAAGCTTGAACCTGATCTAAAGCTTTTCCCGCTTGTTCAATTTTATCGGCGATCGCTGTTAAAATCTTGTTCCCGATTTCGCTGACTTTGGTAATAGCCTGATTAATTAAATCTTGTATTTTTGTAATGAAGGTTTTTAGTTGTTCTGTGACTGTGGTAATCCTTTCTTTTAAACTATTGACAAAATTTTCTATGCCTTGAAACATTTTGGAAAGAGTTTCAATTTGTCCCCCTCCACTATTGGGAAGATTTGCTAAGAGCGTAGAAAACTTATCAATATCAAAAGACTTAAGATTTTTAACTGCTAAATCAATCTGTTCTCCTTGAGAGTTAACCTCCGATAACCAGCTTTTGATTTGTTGTCTTAAGGGGATAATTTTGGTGCGGCTTAAATTTTTAGGATCGAGAGATTTCAGAAAATTTTGATAATCTTTATAAAGTTGAGTCTGTTGATTAAGTTGTAAGGTATAGAGTTGAATCGCTCCATTGGGTAAGATATAATTAAGTTCTTGAATTTGTTCAACAAAAATTTCAGTTAAAGCGTCAGAACTAAGCCTATCTAACCATTCGTCTGGATTAGATAATTTATCAATAAAATTTTTAAAGGCTTTAATAATAGCATCTAAAACTTTACCCGGAAAAGCTTGAGCATTATTGATAAACTCTTGAAACTCGTCAAAGGGAGTTGATTGATTTTTTGGAATACCAAGTTGACCAAAATTAGCATTACCAGTAATAGATGAAGTTAAACTACTAAGAGAACTATTAACTTGATCCGTGACAGCTAATCCTTTAAAAGTATCTGCACCTGGATTAGTCGGAATTGACTGGGTTAAAGTGTCTATACTAATGCTAGAAATATCGCCTAATTTTCCCGTAATCTGTGTTTGAATTTCAGCCACAGAAAAAGGTGCTGTAGGAATCTCTATCGGATTGCTAGTAATTGGTTGAGTTACTTGATCAAAGCTACTGGTTAAATCTGAGGAAGGAAGAGGGGGAACTTTTCCCCCTAAATTATCCCTCACTGATTTCTGAGAATCGGTAAAAGGTTTTCCCGCTTCCGCAAAAGTTGCTTGTGAATCTACATCAAGGGTTTGGATTTGATCGAGAATTGCTAAACTCATAACTTTTATTTAAGGTAATGGTTAATAATCTGATCGTCTGACACAAATAGTAACATTTTTTCTGCGCTGACAGTGCGAGACTTAGAGCTAATCCCCGACTCTTTGAAAAGTCGTAATATATCCAGGATTTCAGATAAAATGGAACTGTTATCAAAACCTATGCTAATCATTATAGCAGGTGTCGGGGGAGTGTCAACGAAATCAGAAGGGGAGGGGAGTGTGGAGATTGTGGGAGGAAAATCTCAAAAATCCTCAAGAACACCATATTTTCACTAAAGGTTAAAGAGTGATTTTAAGTCCCTAAGATTACCATCAAGAGTGCTAGTTGCTTCTTTGATAGGATCGAGAGAAGCTTTCAATGGTTCAATCGGATTAGTAATTGCTGGAATTGAACCAAATTGTAAAGCATCTGGTAGCATAGCAACGGTCATAAAACTAGCAGCATCAGCTTTAATATTGGCATCAACAGAAGCCACTTGTGCAACTGTTTGACTAGGAGTTGGGGGTACATATTCAGCTAAGGTTAAAGTATAGCTAAATTGATCTGGATATATAGCAGATTGAAGAACCGCAAATTTTTCTAAAATGACTTGACTAAAATAGGCTTGTCCGATAATTTCAGCAATAAATTCAACGGGTTTTTGCTCTTGGTAAATTTTTCTTAATTTCTCTAAATCTACTAAGTATTTATTGCCATAAAAAATGCCTTGGACTTGTAATCTTACCGAATCTCTACCAAAATTCTGGACTAGGTTTCCCTGTTTTCCCGGAATTTGGTGATAGACAAAGTTATTTTGCTCGATTGTCTCGATTTGATGTACTCGATTCAGTTGAATTCCTGCGATTTCAATTGCCATATTTAACCTCCATAAAATCGTCGATATTCTTGATTGATTTTTCTTTCTAGGCTTTCCATAATATAATCTAAGTCAACTGATTGCTCTTCAATTTCTTGAAAGCTAAACTGTTGATCAAAAGATTGGTTTTGATTTTCAGATTCCTGTTTATTGATTTCTAATTCTGTTTCTTGAAGACTAGAATAGTTACTGTTAATATTATTGCTCTGATGATATACTCTGGCTCTAGATTGCTGTAAAAGTTGGGGTGGATTTGGCATTGGCAAAATCTCAGCCAGTTGCGAGCTAATATCAGCCTCTATTGCTGAATCTACCAGTAAATTTTCTCCTGATATATCCCTAACTAAATTGGTTAATTCTCGCCATCTTTTCGGTGAGGGATTATTTGACTCACTCTCAGTCTTTGGTTGAGGATTTTGCCACGGGTTTGTTTCTGAATTGAGGTTATCTGAATCTACCAGTAAATTTTCTCCTG
>VYLG01000123.1_pt1 | contig 18856 bp, 13 predicted proteins | sample 5114351 | NCBI WGS metagenome assembly VYLG01 (sample SAMN12291798, study PRJNA351875) | freshwater metagenome | isolation source: freshwater lake | place: USA: Michigan, Kent Lake | collected 2013-08-15
GTGGCTTGGGAACAAGCTTTATCAATTTATTCATAATAAATATTGGCAGAAGATTAAAGATTAATTATTGTGACTAACTCTTTTGATTAGAAAAAGATAAACTTGAGAATCTTCAGTCAAATTTATTGACTCAAAATCCGCTGTACTTAATTTAAATGAAACAGCCCTACCCCACTGGGGGAGTCTTACCAAAATCCGCCCAGAGGAAGTTAGAGACTTTCGGGATTAATCCCCAATTCCCTAAGTTTAGCCGCCAATCGCTCGGCTTTTTCTTCGGCTTCCTCAGCTTTCTGTTGTGCTTCCTCAGCTTTCTGTTGTGCTTCCTCAGCCGACTCTCGCTCGGTTGGTAACAATATTCCATCTAAAGTTGCCCAGCGAATCCAGACGGTTGTTACCCCTCTATATTCTCCCTGCCAACGAACTAAAGCTAATCCCAAACGACCACTGATTAGCCATCCTTTCTCGTTGGGTTGCCGTGGTTCATATAGGCCATCAACTAAGACAAATTCGGCAAAATCTTCAGGGTTAAAAGGATCGTACCAGAAATATTCAGGGACTCGTAACTTATCTTGATAAATCTGTTTTTTCTCGGTTTTGTCTATTTGGGCAGTACTTTCTGAGAGTAGTTCAATCACTACATCGGGGGCTTTTCCCTCCTCCCAAGTAACCCAACTTTTTCGCTCCCCTTTTGGTACTCCTAAGACGGCAAAAAAATCAGGTCCTTTGAAGTCTTGATTTTTAAGCTGTGCTGTGCTGAAATAGACGAACATATTGCCACTGGCATAACCATCTTCTCGTCGGTCTAGCCAAGGGGATATAGTGTCTATTAACAAATCCATCTGCCATTTATGCCTTTGAGTTTCCATGGGTACTCCATCATCGCAGGGAAGTTCATCTTGCGTGGGTAATGCAGTTAACAGCATCGGTTGACTAAGCGTCAGAGTTTCCATATTTCTGTCCTATATTTTGGGTTTAGTTATTTAGATTTACTAGATTTTTTGCCCTCTTTCAGACAAATACTACTTTAATTGACTGGCTATAGCAATTCTAAATGAGTCGTGAACGAGTAAGGAGCTTAATCCCATTGTTCAGCTGCTTGTTCTCAAGGGTTTAGGGGATTACTATATGTTACATCACAATTCTAGGCTAAGACTCATTTAAGTAGAAATCATCATCCAAGAGCTGCTCAATTGAAAAAGGACAGGTGATTGGATACTCATTTTCTAATGGTATGCGAACGCCAAATTTAGCTTTTTTTCCATCTCTAATTGCCAGCTTGCGAGCGTCTGGATATACTGAGGAAACTGCTGTTGACAGATAGGGATTGAGAGATGGAGTATCTCGTAAGCTTTTTTGAACTCGCTGCCGGTGTTCGTTGATTGAATCATACCAACTGCCTGTCATAATATCAGGCCTATCGCCTTGTATCTTGAGCTTGAGTAAATGAGCCAACAAAACCATTAAGTTACTTTCTAAGGCTCTTTTTTCTGACTTGCCCAAGTCTTGTAATTCCTCAATTAAGTGTTCAACGTCTAGTCGTTCAAATTGACGATCTTTTAATTGTTGGATTGTCTGCTCAATCCACAAGTCAAAATCAGAATCATATAAAATAGTGGACATTTCTCGCAGTTTTATTAATGATATAACTCCGACAATCTTAATATTAACAAATATTGTCAGTTGTGTCAAGTAGTGATCGCCTGATAATTTCCTTGTACTATTTATCTTCCTTAACCTTCCTTTTATTAACTGACTTCTCCATCTCTTGCAGAACTATAAACTTCTATTCCTAAATTTTTAGCTATTTCCTGCACCTTGAAATCTAGCATCAGTGAAATAACTATCTTGCAGTTGGATTCTTGTTGGTGTCGCTGCTGATAAAATTGTACTTTTACTCATGGAGGATTAGATTTCGCCAATTATCAACAGTCCATTTTTGATTAACAAATCCAATTCTATCTGGTCTGGCCTGCCAAAGACTTGGCTCTTCTCGACTTTGTGTGATAATTTTTGCTTATGGAATCGTGAAATGCTTACTAGGCAACACTTTTAGGACTATTTTGTGGAAAAAACTATCCGTATAGACCTCGTTTCCACACAGAAACCAGAAGAGCCAAAGACTTTGCCTTCGTCATCCTATTCAGTAACATTAATCACCGGCACTCCGAAAGACTCTTCTAAAATTGCTTTCAGAGCATCGCGGAAAGATTACTCCGAGTGCGGTTCCCATATCGCTCCCAAAGCACCAACACTACTGTCGTAATCGTCCCGCATTTCCCTATCTTGCAGAATTTCGGGCATTTATTGGCGGATAATCGCCTTAATATATTCTTGTGTCATGACTTTTCTTGCTGACTGAGTACATGATATAGTCCCGCATTTCCCTATTTTGGAGAATTTCAGGCATTCCCTGGCCGATAATCGCTTTTATTTTTTTCAATCATCGGTTTTCAAGCCCGTGCGCTTCTTTACTCCCATGGTAACAAAGGCATCCCAACTCCTTCAGCGTTCACTCCAATCAGCAGCAGAGAGTCACACAATCCTGACTCAAAGGCTTGATTTCACAACGCTGGCGCCAGTTGGCGGACACTGTTACAGTTTAGTGTCGAGGAAAATTGAGCAATTTTGTCCGCAAAATGATATCATGGGAAGCAGCTAAGCTGAGGTGAGAGGATCAACTAAAGGCATTGCCAGACAAAAATAATAGTTAATAGACAAATTACAAATAAATTAGCTACCCCGACCATTTTATGGATTTTTCTTTAGTTAATACCCTTAATTTATTGACGTTTGCTTGGTTAGGCTATTGGGTGTTTCGGGCATTCAAAGACTTAGTAAATGGCCATTACTATACCATATACATAGTAATTTTAATTCACTTCCTCTTTTCAGGAGTTCCCTTGCTCCTAGACGTATTATTTCGCCTGCCAGATTTTATTATTTATCCTGGATTTAATAGAGCCTTGCATGATCAGTTAACTTCTATTATTTATTGCCTTTATGTTTCGATCATACCACCAATACTCTGGCGGTTTGGTCGGCCAAAAATCAATGCTAAAGATCGGACATTTCTGTATTTGAGAGATAATCTTCTCAAGCAGAATAAATCTACTAGATTATTATTGATTATGATTGCCTATATTTTGCTATTCTCTCCGGTAATTGCATGGCTATTAAGTCCCGATCCCAGCATTTATTTTAAATATGCAGAATTCGTAAAAAACGGATATAAATATTCAGAAGACATCGTCCGATATAATCATATATATATTAGGTTGACTACTATCACTAGCATACTCGGAGCATGTGCATTAATTTTTCTTCAATTAAAGAAAATTAATAAATTGAGCTTTAAAGTATATTTTTGGCTAGTAATTATTTTGGGATTAAGTATTGCGGGATGGTTGCATGGCAAAAGAACTTATATAGCAATCGGCTTAGTGCTAATATTATTAAGCTTAGTCATAAAAAAAGTGGTTAGTGGAAAACAATTAGTTATAGCGTTTTTAGTAGGTTTGCCATTATTATTTTTTGTTGCAGATGTTTATCAATCAAATGTTAGAGGCCTCTCTAGAGAAACTATTGGAGAAGAAAGGTATTACGATCAATTCCGTCTTTATTTAGGAAAAGATCACCAAATTAAGCTGGCAATTTATTCAGAATTATATCCAGAAAAAAATCAAATTTTAGAATATCGGTTGCAAACTTTTTATTATTATGCAATTAGCCACACTATACCTCGCTTACTGTGGCCAGGAAAACCGAAAATAGCCCCTAGCTATGAGTATTTTTTATCAAAAGCAGCATTAGGGCAAGAAATTGATTCCGATTATAGTAGCCCAGGTATATATTTGCAAGCCAGCTATTTTGGAGAAATGCTATCAAATGTGGGATGGCTTGGTATATTACTCGGACCCATAACTGTTGCTTGGTTTTGTCGAGTTGGCGATTCTAGTGGAAAATATTTGCTCAGAATTTGGACGATGCAAATAGTAATATTTGCTTTGTATCTTGGGTTGCGAGAACCTATTGTAACTATAATATGGGTATTTTGGGTATTAAGAAATCGCTATTTAGTAAGAAAACAAAAAAGAAAATTGTATCAATTGTTTGGGAAGCTAAACTCTACCTTACCTAGGGAATAAAATTAAGTTATTCTTCAGCGGAGATTAAAATTTTAGAATTTTAGTTAGAATCTCTTTTATCTGAGATTTAATCTCAACTAAAGAAGGAACGCCACGCAATAAGGGAATGTTCTTTTTAAGGATTCGCATACCTTCTCTCAGAAACTTAGCCTGATATAAATAATTAGGTTTCATCGGCTGTGGCTTGGCTGGTCTATTATTATAGACATCAATAAATAATTCTAGCCATTCTTTAATAATTAATCGGTAGTCAAATTTCTCCCTGACAAAGTTAATCCCATTTTGCCCAAATTGTCTAGCTACATCAGGATTATCCAATAAATAAAGAATATTCCTTATTAAATCCCTATCACTCCTTCCCAATAATCCTGTTTTACCATGAACTACGGTATCGAGCAATCCCCCTTTAGCGGCGGAAACAACGGGAGTACCGCAAGCCTGAATTTCCACCCCACTGATGCAGAAAGTTTCTGTACTTCCTGTAGGACTGACAACTCCCACGTCAGCAGTTTGCAAAATTTCAGTTTTCTCAGCACCTAGCAAGCCAGAAAAATGAACAGATTTTATTACATCACCATTCTCATCAGAAAGAAAGGGGCGTATGTAATTTGCTTCGTAAGTTTCTTCTGCCACTCCCCATTTCCCTAATTTTTGATTGCGGTTGTAGACTTTGCCACTGCCAATTACAATTAGCTTTGCTTCTGGCTTTTTTGCGAGGATGTGAGACCAAACTCTAGCAAGTACATGGAATTGTTTTGCCGGATCAAGACTTCCAAGATATACAACCGTATTTCCTTGTTTTATTATATCATTTTTTGAGGCATAAGTTTCAATATTAAATGGGTGAAAAATTCGAGTTGACTTTTCAAAAATTCTGTGATCTCGATACATATCTAATTCTTCTTGCCCGACACAAACATGACACTTAATTTGTGGACAATCTACCATGCGCTTCAATTCTTCGATAGTAGGGAAGTTGTCAGACCGAGCTATAGCTTTCACCTTCAAGCTGCATAACTTTTCATAGAGATCTTGAGTTAAAAATGAAGATCTAAAAATAAATATATCACATCCTTGATCCTCGCTTTTTACTCCTGCATCAACGGCATCAACTATATGACAAGATTGTAAAGATGGCGGCAATAATTCGGTAATGTTGGCAAGCAGTAAAATTTCAAGTCTATCTGGGTAAAATTTATTTAAATAATAAGCCGTAGCAATTTCAGAGAATTGAGTCCCCCCTAACCCAGGATTGCCTAGTTCTGGAAACCTGCAATCGACATTGGGATAGCCTTCGTTTTGGACGTAAAATCCTACTTTAATTTTTTTTGTCATTGCTTTAGATTTTTTTGCCTATCAAATAAAACATATTTTTATAAATGGGGCATTCAAAGTGATTCCATTTAAAATTTGGTAGTTTACTTTCGAGTGAATTAAAGTATTCAACATTATTGAAATCATGGAATTTAGGTTGGTATGCAATTAGTACATACTTAAATTTTGAGATAATAGGCTCAAACTCTTGTCTAAGATCGTATGGACATTCACTCAAAGACCATGTAGCCATAAAGAGAGTTCATCCAAATTTATAACATTATCACTAACATTAGATGCTGCTCCAGAGAGCCATTTCAGGTTACTTAACGTTTCTGTATTAGGACAAGGTAGAAAAACATTTTTCAGATAAAATTTTTGAATGGCACACATTACTGGAAGATCGTAAATAAAATACTTGTTCGTATATCCAAGATTTTTTAAAAGTCTAAAAAAACTACCATAGCCACCACCAAATTCAACAATTTCTTGGAGATGTAAGACATCAATATTTGTGTATTCCAAGAGTCTAATCAAATGATATCCATGCTGAACCAGCAGTGGACTGCTTAAAGGATAAGAGGGATCTAAAAATGGGTTTCCCACAGGGGATTCAGTGAGTGCATTCTGGATAGCTGCCGTAAATTTATCGGAACTGAATATGTAGTTTAAATACTGAAATGAGAGTCCAAACTGATTGGGATGTACTGTCCCAGTCATTATGGGAAATCTCAAAAATTCAGATGGATCGCCATTTCTAAAACAAGATATTATCTCATTACAATAATTTCTCCATGCTTCAGATATTTTTGAATTACTAAGAGTGAAGTTGATTTCTTCGATCAAATTATCAACAAAATCAAGTTTTGGAGATTCATAATTATTGATCGACTTTGAAATTAGTCTTCTTTTAAGAGAATTTAGCTTTCTTGTGATTAAATTCATTATCTTTTTCTCTAAAGGCAGATATACAACATTAAGTTAACTGCTTGTCAACAACATCTTGATAACTGCCAGATTTAACCATGCGCCCCTTTTCCATCAAATAAACGCGATCGCAGTGTTCCACTGTTGACAGGCGGTGAGCGATGATAATCAAAGTCCTCGTCCCGGCGAGTGACTGAATGGACTCATTGACCAGCCGCTCTGTTTCATTATCCAATGCTGCTGTCGCTTCGTCAAGTACCAAAATTTCCCTCTGGTGGTATAGCGCACGAGCAATTCCTACCCGTTGGCGCTGTCCCCCCGACAGGCGCACCCCCCTTTCCCCCACTTCAGTCTTGATACCATGAGGAAGTTGCTCCACTAACTCTGTCAATTGAGCCGAAGCGATAGCCTGTTGCAGTCTCTCTCTATCAATCAGTGAATCAGGAACGCCAAAGGCAATATTTCTCTCAATTGTATCGTCAGTCAGAAAAATTGACTGCGGGATGTAGCCAATCAAATTCTGCCAGGAACGAATATTATCATAGATAGATACCCCGTCAACCTGGATGTCGCCGCTTTCAGGAATGAGTAGTCCGAGAATCACATCCACTAAAGTTGTCTTACCTGCTCCCGATTTGCCGATAAGTGCAATCGATTCACCTTTTTTAAGGCTCAATGATATATTTTCAATAGCTAACTTGGATGTGTTAGGATAGCGATAAGTTAGATGCTTCAGATCGACTAGATTATTAAAGGACATAGTGGAGGTTCTGCTGGATTTTGAACCAACGAAGTTATCGAATGAAAGCAGAGGCTGAGTTGTTACCTCTTTGTCTGCTTCCTTCAAATCTGAGTAGAGTACTTCAACCGCATGAGTTCCAGTTTGCAATTGTCCAATTGCTGCTATAAGCTGGCTTGATGCGGGAATTAAACGAATTGAAGCGATTGCAAATACTGCCAGTGTTGACGTAATTTCTTGGAAATTTTGCTTCAGGAAGAGTTGAGAAATAGAAATAAAAAACATGACTATCAAAACCAAAAGAGTTTCAGTTAGGATGCGCGGCAGCATTTGAGCAGTATGTGATAAAGTATCTACCCTGGCATATTTCTGAGCCTGTACCTTCATCTGCGCCAGAAAGTAAGATTCACAGCCAATGATACGAGTTTCTTTGATACTCCCTAAACCGTGGTTTAGCAAGCGGATCATTTCCTGATTAGCTTCACTCGATTTTTGACCCCATTGCTTAAATTTATGCCTGAATTGATAAAACAGTAGGGATATGGGTAGGATTATCCCTAAAAGCATAATCAGTAGTAATATATTGGTTTGAGCCAGTAACCAAATGAGAACTGTTAAGACAATTAGATTAGATATACTGCTCAGCAATGGCAGCAGGCAATTGTGTAAAAAATGATGAGTCTCAAGAACAATATTCTTAATAAAGCTTGAAGTGTTTCTCTGCAAGTGAAAAGTATATCTAACTGTCAAATAAGCTTTCAGCAATCTTGTAAATAACTGTCCTCTTTGAATGTTACAAAAATCTCGGATATAGAACTGAGATAAAAAGTAAAGTAGCGACCTGAAACAGTATATTATAGCAATAACTAAACCGAGCAAGGCGACAAACTGCCCTGGAGATTGAAAGCCAAATTTAATATAACTCCAATCCAATACAGGTATTTTTTGAATGTAGCTCGGATTAGAAGCCAAGTTTAAAAAGGGAGCGATCAAGCTAATTCCTAAAACTTCTAAAATAGAGGAAAATATAAAGGTTATAATTAACCAAGGAAGTTGCTTTCTAACGCCTTTTAAAAGATACCAAACTTTTGATAAATAGGAGATCATTACTTGCTTACTAAATTTAATTTGCTTAAGTTGCTACAGTTTATTTATTGATTTAGAGTAAACAATGCCTGTAACTATCTTTGGATAATAATTTTAGCCTTTTGGTGGGCAATGCCATCCTACCTTTAATTTTGTCAAGGTACTTATAAATTGGTTCTTCGGCCTCCACGTCAATTCCCATTGCCTTCAGCTCTGCCGCCATGCGCTCTACCCTCCGTTCGGCTTGTTCGGCTCTTTCACGCTCCTGTTCGGCTCTTTTACGCTCCTGTTCAATCCGTTCACTCCCCCACAATAGTAAATTGCCTGATTGCTCCCACCAGCGCAACCAATGAGCCGTTACTGCTGCTTTTTTCCCCTGCCATACTCCTAGAAATAAACCGATTTCTGCCAGCCAGTAACGATAATTTTCATCAGCTTTCTGTAACTCATACTTGCCTGCTACTAAGCGATAAACTTCTAATTCTCCGGTTTGTGGTTGAAAAATAATATAGACAGGTACTTGTAAGATTCGCTCGTAGAAATACCACTTGCCATAGGGATAGTGGGGATTGATAGAATACTCCCCTCCCTCCGTTTCTGAGATGAATTCCATGACAATTGCTGGCACTTCCCCTTCTGCATGAGGCGTGTAGCTGCGGCGAATTTCTCCTTCTCGGATAGGTGCTACTGCGGGTACATAAACCCAATCGGGAGCTTTTACTACTGTCTTACCGCCAACGGTGGCGCAAATGCCAAAATTAGCAGCAATAAGACTCGCTTCCACAATGAAACTGGCTAATTCTAAAGATTCTCGCCAAGCCGCGGCGAGGAGGGGTTGTAGGGTGCTTTCCACTGGTTCATCAGGGAGGACAAAATCCGCTGGCAATTTCTCCCAGGTAATGGGGGGTAAAGTATCAGAGGTGCGAGGTGCTAATGGGATTGTCATTTAGGCTCTCGTGTGATGGTGGTTATGGCGGTTTAGCTTGTTATAACAGCAAATGAGTATTGCCATTGGCAGGATAGCACATAATTTGTAACCGTTCAGGGGGGGTATGTCAAGCAGCCAGTGGCATTGACTAGGGTAACCGCACCTTATTCGGTAATTAAATATACAGACCATTTTACTTGTATGTGTATTTTGATTCGGATCGGAATTTTTGTCAATTCCCCAATATTTAAATCAAAAACGAGCATGAATTTAAAAACCTTGTTTTTCTAAGGATTTCATCACCGAGCTAGAAACAACTTTGCCCATTTGATAGACTAAACGGTTGTTTGATTGGTTGCATAAAGTTTGAATCGTAATTTTATATCTTGTAGAATAATCCTCAGCAGATAAGTCAAGTTATCAAGCAATTTAGACATATTTTTTGATGCTTGTATTCTAATTTTTTTACTCTACACCAGCGATACAGATGCTGAGTTCTCAATGAAGATAATCTATTTCAGCATCCTTGTCAACCCAGAGGGGTAATTTGCAGCAATTCTCAAGATAGTTGCTCAACTATCTCACTTAATTGAGCATATTAACCAGACAAACAGCTTTTACTGGTTTTAAAGCTGTTTTTAGACATTAATAAACTATTTTTCTCGGCTTTATCCGTTAATTCTGTCTGCTTGTCCTAATTCTCCCCCTTTGCCTTCAAAAAATTCTTGGTCATCTAACCGATTAATTATCCATTCCTGATTGTAGAATAGCTACCTATGGATGTTCTGATTTGTCGGGAGGATTATCAGCAAGCTGGACTATAATACGGAGCAGGACAAAAGTTAGCAGTTCTCGAAAAACTAGAGTTGCCATTGTAGCATGGTGTTATGATGAAGCGGTAATTAATCGAGCCAGATTGCTACCGCAACATCTTTTAAACCGCATCCACAGGGAAACCCGTAGTTTGGCTTTTTCGGCTATGATCCTTGCATAGCAATACTTTTAAGGGTTAATGGCCTGCCAGTGAAATTCCAGTTCTCTAGCTGGTTGCCGTTTATATCCTTAAAGTGTCCCGAAGTCAATCTCAGCTTTAGAGGTCATGTTCCTGACTCTATAAGGGTTTGAGGCTATTTTAAATAGATACCATGTTTTTGGACAAATTCCCAAATTATTCTCAAGCTATACTGGCATACTAGATGCGGTCTAATACAGTTATCCCTTGACTATTTGATTAATGATGAACAACCAACAAAACGGGGCTTTGAAAACCCAAAGCCAAGTAAATCTGCCAGTTTTTGCTCAACCGGCTTTTATCCCCTCCCCGACGCAGGAAGAAGAAGAAATCAACCTGCGTCAAGTCCTTTCTGTGGTCAAGCATCGCTGGTTGATAATCGCTGGCATCACCCTAGGAGTAACAGGGGCGATCGCTACTTGGACTTTCTTAAAAACCCCTATCTATCAAGGTAGATTCCTGCTGCTCATCGGTCAACCGATTGAGGAAAATAAAAGTTCTTCCAGACTGGCAGCCCAAGATATCCTACCTCAGCTAGGTGGGGAAGACATCGATTATGATACCCAAATCGCTGTTTTAACCAGTCCTCAACTCCTTAACCCCATCCTTAGTAAAATAACCCCTAAGTATCCCGATTTTACCTACAGTGATTTAATTAGTAAAACTGGCAAATCTGATCTCGAAATTAGTCAATTAAAAGAGACGAAAGTTTTAGAAATTTCCTATCAAGATGCGGAACCGGAAAAAATTAAGCTGGTTTTAGATAATTTAGCCCGTCATTACCTAAACTATAGTTCTCAGGAACGGAAGACCGAAATTAATCAAGGCTTAGATTTTGTTAACGCTCAATTGCCCGTGCTGCGGGAACGAGTTAATTCTCTACAAAAACAAATGCAGCAATTCCGGCAGCAATACAATTTCCTGGATCCCGATAAAGAGGCGACTCGTTTATCACAACAGTTAACCACTACTGAACAAGATTATCGGGCAGCCCAAGTCGCCCTTAACGAAATTAAATCTCGCTATCAAGCTTTACAGCAACAGGTGGGATTAGACCCTAATCAAGCAATTATCGCTACTTATCTCAGTGAATCTCCCGGTTATCAAGATTTGCTCAAGCAGTTGCAAGAAGTGGAAGTGGAATTGGCGAAACAATCGGCAGTTTTTGCCAAGGATAGCCCGATAATCGCCACCCTAGAGGAAAAACGGGCTAATTTACTGCCCCTACTGCAAAACGAAGCCCAGAGAACCCTAGGGGAAAAACTGCCCCAGACAGTGGGTAATTCCCCGGCTTTGGTGTCACGAAGCGCTTTGCGAGTAGAATTAACCCAACAATTGGTGGAAGCCGCTAACACTCGCCAAACCCTAGAAATTAAGGTAGAATCCCTTGCCCAAGCCCTGGAACAACAGAAAGCCTCGGTCAAAAACCTAGCCGTACTATCCCGTCGTTATACGGATTTGCAGCGAGAATTGGAAATCGCCACCACCAGTCTCGGCCGTTTTCTAGAGGAACAACAAAAACTCCAACTCAAGGTGGCACAACAGGTCGTCCCTTGGCAACTAATTTCCCCACCAGAAGTAGGGGAGAACTTCGTTTCCCCTAAACCCGTGCGAAATCTGGCTTTAGGGGTTATCGGTGGTCTGTTACTAGGCCTAGGGGCGGCCTTTTTAGCCGAAAGATTAGACCCCGTTCATCATAGTGCAGATGAACTAAAAGAAGATACCAAACTACCCCTTTTAGGTGCAATTCCTTGGCAAAAAGACCTCGGCACGATCGAAAAAGTGATCACCGCCGCCCTACCCCAGTTAACAGTCGGTGATCGCAAAATTACTATCCCTAATAGTACTGGGAAATCGGCCAACGAAAACCCTTGTTACTATAATTTCTCCCCCTTCTCGGAAGCTTTCCGCACTCTCAACACCAATATTCGCCTCCTCGGTTCCGATTCCCCCCTCAAGTCCCTTGTAATTAGTTCTGTATCACAGGGAGATGGTAAAACCACTATGGCAATCAATATCGCTAAGGCGGCCGCCAGTATGGGACAAAGAGTCTTACTGGTGGATGCCGACCTGCGACGACCCCAGATTCACCAGCGACTTAATCTCGATAACGACCACGGCCTTAGTAATGTCCTCGCCGAGGGTCTCGATTGGAACGAGGCCGTTCAATCCCTACCCCGCTACGAGAATTTATCGATTCTTACCGCCGGTTCAATTCCCCCGGATCCCACCCGCTTGCTTTCTTCCCAGAGAATGCAGGAGATGATCTCGCAATTACAGCAAGACCACGCCTTCGATCTAATTATCTACGATCTACCACCTCTCGCCGCTTTTGCCGATGCGAAAATTCTCGCCGCCATGGCCACTGGCCTAATTCTCGTCACCAAACTGGGCAAAACCGATCGCTTTGCGCTTAAAAATCTGCTGGAAGATCTGAGATTATCCCACATTTCCGTGTTAGGTTTAGTGGCTAATAATGTTAGTCGGAAAGACCACAATTATCGTTACTATGGCCATTACTACGGCAAAAGATAATTAAATACCATCCCAGTTACTATTTATCAGTTATCAACTTTTAATTTATGTTAAATGCGGGTTTTAATTTGGTATCGCAATGATCTGCGGGTTCACGATCACGAGGCAATTTATCAAGCTGTTCAAGAACAATTAGAGATAATTCCCTTCTATTGTTTTGATGAGCGTCAATTTGGTCTTACTTCCTACGGGTTTCCCAAAACAGGCAAGTTCCGGGCTAAATTTTTATTAGAAAGCGTAGCAAATTTACGACAATCTCTGGAAAGTTTAGGCGGTAATTTAATTATCCGACGGGGAAAACCAGAAGAAATTATCCCGCAATTAGTTCAAGAATTGCAGATAGCCAGGGTTTATTATCATCAAGAGGTAACAGCAGAGGAATTAGCGGTAGAAAAAGCGGTAAATAAGGCTTTATCTGGGGTTCCTGTGCAGATAAAAACTTTTTGGACAGCCACTTTATATCATCCTGATGATTTACCTTTTACCATTAATCAATTACCAGAATTATTTACTAATTTTCGTAAACAAGTAGAACGTCATTGGCAAATAAGAACAACTTATCCCACACCTAAAAATTTGACAAAATTGCCTAAAATAGAGTTGGGAAACCTTCCCAGTTTAAACGATTTAGGCTTAACAGAACTAATTTTAGACTGGCGAGGTGTTTTGTCGTTTCAAGGGGGTGAAATGGCAGGAAAATCACGGGTTAAGGAATATATTTGGGATAGTGATTCCTTAAAAACCTATAAGGAAACCCGCAATGAAATGTTAGGGACTAATTATTCCTCAAAATTCTCAGCTTGGTTAAGTTTTGGCTGTCTTTCGCCCCGTTATATCTACGAGGAAGTACAAAAATATGAGGAAACAAGAGTAAAAAATGACTCTACCTATTGGCTAATTTTTGAATTATTATGGCGAGATTTTTTCCGATTTATTTGCAGTAAACACGGTAATACAATCTTCTATAAATCTGGTTTGCAAGGACTTAATTTACCTTGGCTAGAAGATTGGGAAAGATTTAATCTCTGGTGTGAGGGAAAAACCGGTTATCCCCTTGTAGATGCTAATATGAGAGAATTAGCCGCTACAGGATTTATGTCAAATCGTGGCCGGCAAAATGTCGCTAGTTTTCTGACCAAAAATCTCGGTATTGATTGGTGTATGGGAGCAGAATGGTTCGAGTCGTTATTAGTTGATTACGATGTCTGTAGTAATTGGGGCAATTGGAATTACACTGCTGGTGTCGGCAATGATGCACGAGGATTTCGTTATTTTAATATCCCTAAACAGTCGAGAGATTATGATCCCAAAGGTGATTATTTACGTCACTGGTTGCCCGAATTAGCCGCAATAAAGGGCGATAAAATTCACGAACCTTATAAATTATCTCCAGAGGAACAAAAGCGTTATGGGGTGATTTTAGGGGTTAATTATCCTCGTCCCATTGTCGATTTTTTTCAATCCATCAAACACAACGAAAAAATTTATCTTCAGCATTTCAGTAATCAGTAATCAGTAATCAAGACATTTCTAACATTCTTTGAATCGGCAACAGTGCCTTAACTCTTAAATCTTCAGAAATAGTAATTTCTGGAGTTTTATCTCGCATACAGAGATACAATTTTTCGAGAGTGTTCAGTCTCATGTAGGGACACTCATTACAAGCACAGTTATTTAAAGCTGGTGCGGGGATAAATAGTTTCTCTGGGGCGGATTTTTGCATCTGGTGAATAATCCCCGGTTCTGTGGCGACAATAAAGGTTTTTTCGGAACTTTTCAGGGAATAATTTAATAGTGCCGTCGTGGAACCAATATAATCGGCATGGCGTAAAACCGATGCTTCACACTCAGGATGGGCGATAATTTTTGCTTCTGGATGGGCGACTTTTAATTCTATTATCTTGCGTTCGGAAAAAGTTTCATGGACAATACAACTACCCTGCCAGAGAACTAAATCTCTACCAGTTTGCTGACTGACGTAACGGCCTAAATTGCGATCGGGAGCGAAGATAATCGGTTGATGGGCAGGGATTTGATTAACTATTTTGACTGCGTTGGAACTGGTGCAGATAATATCACTCATGGCCTTAATTTCTGCACTGCAATTGATATAGGAAATCACAATATGATCGGGATATTGGGCTTTAAAACGAGCAAAATCTTCAGGATGACAACTATCAGCTAAAGAACATCCTGCATCTAAATCCGGCAGCAATACCAACTTATCTGGGTTTAAGATTTTAGCTGTTTCTGCCATGAAGTGAACCCCCGCAAATACGATCACATCTGCTGGCGTTCGGGCAGCCTGTTGGGATAAACCGAGAGAATCACCAATATAATCAGCTATATCCTGTATGTCAGAATTTTGATAGTAGTGAGCCAGAATAACGGCGTTTAATTCCTGTTTAAGCTCTTTAATTGCCGTAAATAGGTCATCAGGTAAGCTCGATCGATTTGCGGGTTGAACAGTTGTGAACACGGTACGACTTATGGTTATTTTTACCAAATACTAAACAAGTCCCTACATCATAGCAAATTTTTTTTAAGGAGAGTGGGGAAATGGGGAAGTGGGGGGCAACTTTGATTTATTATCCTGAATTCTGTCTCCTAACCCCTAACCCCTAATCCCTAATCCCCATCCCCTATCAATGCTAGGATAAAGGCTTGAGTAGAGAACGATCGAGCGAAAGCCATGTCATCGACAGAAGTAAAAACCCCACCCCCAGACAGTCCTGAATTCCTCGATGAGTTACCCGGAGAAGTGGAAATGTCCTTATTTGACCACTTGGAGGAGTTGCGGCGCCGGATTTTTTATAGTTTAATTGCCGTGGCTGTGGGTGCGGTGGGATGTTTTATCTTTGTTAAACCCCTAGTACAAGTGCTGGAAGTTCCCGCCCAAGGGGTAAAATTTTTGCAGTTGGCCCCGGGAGAATTTTTTTTCGTCTCCCTAAAAGTAGCTGGATATAGCGGCATACTGGTGGCTAGTCCGGTCATTCTCTTGCAAATTATCCTCTTTGTGCTGCCGGGGTTAACCCGTCGCGAACGGCGTTTAATTGTCCCGGTAGTGTTAGGATCGAGTGTTTTATTTTTTGCTGGTTTATTTTTTGCCTATATTGCCCTGATTCCCGCCGCTTTAAACTTTTTTGTGAGTTATGGGGCGGAAGTGGTCGAACAAGCTTGGTCGATCGAGCGCTATTTTGAATTTGTCTTACTTTTACTTTTTAGTACCGGCATCGCCTTTCAAATTCCCGTTATTCAATTGATTTTGAGCTTTTTAGGCATTATTTCCTCGCAAACGATGTTATCGGGGTGGCGTTTCGTGGTTTTGGGTGCGGTGATTTTAGGCGCGATTTTAACCCCTTCCACAGATCCTCTCACCCAATCCCTGTTAGCCGGGGCGGTCTTGGGTCTATACTTTGGGGGGATTGGGGTAGTGAAATTAACGGGACGTTAGCAGTTTTTTGATAGAATTTGACGGCTGAAAACTAATTAAGCCAGAAAGCTAGAGATTGATTCTAGATTGAGTAACAAAGTGAAATATTTTTTCTTAACGGCAGGTTGGACAATAGGACGGGTGTGGGAATTTGGCGGTTTGTGGGATCACGCGAGTAGTTGGCGACGACCACCGCAGATAGAGCGATTAAATATCGGTATTTTAGAGGGAGAACAGGTTTTATGGCTTTATAAGGTGGAAGAAGCCGTGATTATGGTAGAAGTTGCCCCCAAGAGTGCAGAAATTGCCGATACTGTCCCCACCATCGGGCAAGTGGTGCTAAAACGCTTGATTAGTGCCGAACAAGTCCTCGAAATCCTGCAAAATGCCGAAGAAGTGCTGAGGAAGTAATCAGTGATCAGTGATCACTGATCACTGATCACTGATCAGATGTGAGTTTTCAGTGAGTGGTATTAAGTGAGGAGTATTAAATAGGGTTTGCTGAATAAAGCTAAAAACCTTGTTGGATAATATCTTTAGGCTTTTTTGAAATCAAAAAGTGCCTAGCATGGGAGTGGTCGGGGGGAAAATTCCGGGACTTTTTCCCCGAAAATTAGGTAATTGACCCTCTGAAAATGGGTAAAACCCTACACCCTACACCCCACACCCTACCCCCACGAAAAACTTTTTGCCGCAAACCCTAAATAGCATTAACAGTGCTGTCTTTTCACTGATTACTGTTTACTGATCACTGAAAAAAGCTCCCCACACCCCATCACCGGCGTTCCCTTATTTGGACTATTCTGGCGGAAGACCGATCGCAAAGACTTGAAATCTGTTCTAACAATAGTTACACTTCTTTAGAATAGATACACTTTTCAAGGGATAATGTAGGTCGGCTAACTCTTGCACTTAACCGTCGAGATTGTTGGGCTTATATTTTGACCCTGAATATAAAAAGCGTCTAAGTGGACACTAAATTGTCAATAGGAGGAGCGTAGTCAATGGGACTACCTTGGTATCGAGTACACACAGTCGTTCTCAACGACCCGGGCCGTTTAATTTCCGTTCACCTGATGCACACCGCACTGGTAGCGGGTTGGGCTGGCTCCATGGCCCTCTATGAGCTGGCTATTTTCGACCCCAGTGACCCCGTATTAAACCCGATGTGGCGGCAAGGAATGTTCGTGCTGCCCTTCATGGCCCGTTTAGGTGTCACCGGTTCATGGGGTGGCTGGAGCGTCACCGGCGAAACTGGTGTTGACCCCGGTTTCTGGTCTTTTGAAGGCGTTGCCGCCGCTCATATCGTCTTATCCGGTCTGCTATTCCTAGCGGCGGTTTGGCACTGGGTTTTCTGGGATTTAGAATTATTTATCGATCCCCGCACGGGCGAATCTGCGCTCGATTTGCCGAAAATGTTCGGTATTCACCTGTTCTTATCCGGTTTACTTTGCTTTGGTTTCGGTGCTTTCCATCAAACAGGCCTTTGGGGTCCCGGGATGTGGGTTTCCGATGCCTACGGTTTAACTGGTCATGTGCAGCCCGTAGCTCCCGAATGGGGACCGGCTGGTTTTAACCCCTTTAACCCCGGTGGTGTGGTAGCTCACCACATTGCTGCGGGTATCGTCGGGATTATCGCCGGTTTATTCCATTTAACCGTTCGTCCCCCCGAAAGACTCTATAAAGCCCTGAGAATGGGTAATATCGAAACGGTGCTTTCTAGCAGTATCGCCGCCGTTTTCTTTGCCGCTTTCGTCGTGGCTGGAACCATGTGGTACGGTAATGCTACCACCCCGATCGAACTCTTTGGCCCCACCCGTTACCAATGGGATAAGGGCTATTTCCAAGAAGAAATTGAGCGTCGCGTCGAGGCCAGCATCGCCAACGGAGCCACCATCGCCGAAGCTTACCAAGCAATCCCTGAAAAACTGGCTTTCTATGATTATGTCGGTAATAGCCCCGCTAAAGGTGGTTTATTCCGTACTGGTGCCATGGATAGCGGTGACGGTATCGCTAAATCTTGGTTAGGACACCCCGTGTTCAAAGATGGCGAAGGTCGCGTTCTCAGCGTGCGTCGGATGCCTAACTTCTTTGAAACCTTCCCCGTTGTCCTGACCGACTCGGAAGGTATCGTTCGCGCCGATATTCCCTTCCGTCGTGCGGAATCGAAACTGAGTATCGAACAAAGTGGTGTCACCGTTTCTTTCTACGGTGGCGCTCTCGATGGTCAGGTCTTCAGCGATCCTGCTGATGTGAAGAAATTTGCCCGTAAAGCGCAACTCGGTGAAGCTTTCGAGTTTGACACCGAAACCCTCAAGTCTGACGGGGTATTCCGCACTTCTCCCAGAGGTTGGTTTACTTTCGGTCATGCTGTCTTTGCTTTACTATTCTTCTTCGGTCACATCTGGCACGGTTCTCGTACCATCTACCGCGACGTATTCGCCGGGGTAGATCCGGATCTGGAAGAACAAGTGGAATTCGGTTTATTCCAAAAATTGGGTGATCTTAGCACTCGTAAACAAGAAGTTTAGTTTTAGCTAAATCATCCATATAACTAAAGGAGTCAAGTCTTTGACTCCTTTTTTTGTTAATTAGGGTCTGCTGAAAAAGTTTTTCGGTGGGGGTTGGGGGTAGGGTTGATTCATTTAAATTAAGTATAGCTGATTTTGAGTCAATAAATTTGACTGAAGATTCTCAAGTTTATCTTTTTATAATCAAAAGAGTTAGTCACAATAAC
>VYLG01000193.1_pt1 | contig 18385 bp, 9 predicted proteins | sample 5114351 | NCBI WGS metagenome assembly VYLG01 (sample SAMN12291798, study PRJNA351875) | freshwater metagenome | isolation source: freshwater lake | place: USA: Michigan, Kent Lake | collected 2013-08-15
ATAAAATTTCCTAACCCTGTAGGGGTAAGGAAATTAGCGACCCCCTAACCTTTACCCCCTTTAGGGGGTTGCCTCCGGCAGGGCTATAAAATTTCGTAGAGATTTTATAAGGGGGGGGGGGGGTTAGGGGGTCGCTTTGCGAAACCCCTACGGGTTATTGACTACGCCAACCGCAGGGAGCGAAGCGAAAGGGCTTGGCTTCTTTCGCTTTGCGAACGGGTCGATATGAGAACGAGCGAAGAACAAGACAAGCGCCAATTAACCAAAGGGGTTAGAAATGATAACTGATCAACAACACGTTTAAAAAAATTTAAGTTAAAAAATAGAAATTTATATGTTGACTTTTTCTTTCAAAAATTTTATAATTTATTTAAAAGCCTATTAAAATATAAAATACTGAGTTTTTTCTTCTTGCTGGAAATCATTATTTAAAAACAGCTATAAAGTATTAAAGGCCCCCATCGTCTAGAGGCCTAGGACATCTCCCTTTCACGGAGGAAACGGGGATTCGAATTCCCCTGGGGGTAATTATTAAAATAATATAAAAAATAAAAATTTATATACATGGATTTATATAAATTTTTATTTTTTACTGAATTTATTTTTGCTTTAAATAACCACCAGCACGAACCCAAGCTCCCTACTGGTTTTGCCAAGCGGTCTCTATCTTATTGTCGTAGCCGCTCACTTGTTGGTAAGCACAACGACTTTTTATCCTATTACCCTTGACGTTGTTTATGTTTTGGGTTTGTACAAATAACCATCACAGTACATTTTCTGCGAATAATACGACAATTATCGCAAATTTTTTTTACAGATGCACGAACTTTCATTTTTTTTTTTCAGAAATAAATACTTAATATAACCAAATATAACAATCTTATTAAAAAGATAATTTCTATTCGATTCTATAGAAGATAAATAAAAAGATTATTTTATCAACACTATTTTAAAAATAAGACTTTTTAGAATATTTTATATACAAATGTGTATACAAAGTCATAAAACATTTAACGCTTTAATAATTATTAAATAGCTTTTGTGTTTATAACGTAAAATAAATGCAGAAATTATTTTTGCATTTATTTTATAAATTTTTAAGTTTTTATATTTAGAAATTTTATTAAAATTTAAATATTAATTTATAGAGGACCTGAAATACCTTGTTTTCTAATCATTAGGAAGTGAGCTAACATGAAAACAGCTGTTAATAAAGGTAAAACAAATGTATGTAAGCTGTAGAAACGTGTTAATGTTGCTTGACCAACACCAACGCCACCACGTAATAGTTCAACTAATGGACCGCCAATAACAGGAATAGCATCAGGTACACCTGTTACAATTTTTACCGCCCAGTAACCAACTTGGTCCCAAGGAAGTGAATATCCAGTAACACCAAAAGATACTGTACATACTGCCATAATTACACCACTAACCCAAGTTAATTCACGAGGTCTTTTAAAACCACCTGTTAAGTAAACACGGAAAACGTGTAAAACCATCATAAGTACCATCATACTAGCTGACCAACGGTGAATTGAACGAATTAACCAACCGAAATTTACATCAGTCATTAAATATTGTACTGAAGCAAAAGCTTCTGCTACTGTTGGTCTATAATAAAAAGTCATTGCAAAACCTGTAGCAACTTGTACTAAGAAACAAGTAAATGTAATACCACCTAAGCAGTAGAAGATGTTTACGTGCGGTGGAACATATTTACTAGTAATATCATCAGCAATAGCTTGAATTTCTAAACGTTCTTCAAACCAATCATATATTTTACTCATAAAAATTTTTTTATATTTTTGACATTACCATTAAGCTTACTCGGTTTAGTTATTTATTTTAGCTTGATTCGCCAGCCGGTTATAAAATTACCCCTTATCTCTTTTGCTAATTTACTTTCGGTAAATTAGCTCTCCCTTCGGTTTTCACTTATAAAATTTCTCTTGCCTATAAAATTTCCGAAGGCAATTTTATTGCCCCTACGGGTTTCGCTGCCCGTTGCCTTTGGCAAAGGGAGCGAAGGCGGAGCCAATCGCTTCTTTCACGTAGTGAAATCATAAAATTTACCTATAAAATTTCCCTTGCGAACTCCGAAGGGGTAAGAAGCGCGTTGGCTACGCCAAACCCCTTATAAACGGCCTCGATCCTACGGAATTTTATAGCCTCTTCGGGGTTAGGGGCTGCGCTTGCCTATAAAATTTCCAAAGGAAATTTTATTGGTTTCGCTTCGCGAAGGCAGCGCTGCCTCCCCGTAGGGGCAGGCAAGAGAAATTTTATAGGTAAATTTTATAACCCACGGATCGAGGCGTTTATGAGGGGGAGTTAGGGTCGTTTATAAGGGGTAAGGAAATTTTATAGAACGGGTGCGCTAAGTGCGTTAGGGGAGAGTGAAGCCCCCTACGGGGATAGCTATAGGAAGAGAACAGTTAGAATAGCGAATTTTATTAATTTTGAAATGGGTGAACGACGGGGTTTGAACCCGCGAATGGTGGAGTCACAATCCACTGCCTTACCACTTGGCTACGCCCACCATTTTTAACAGTTTTAATTATTATAACATTTTTTTATAGAATTCACAATACAAAATTTTGTTGATTATAACTAACGCTATACGGTATTAACTTTAATCCTGTTCTCTTGGGAAAATTTGAAGAAGGTTTAGTTGTGTCGCGCCAGTAATCTTAAAGAGGTAATAGCCCCCTACCCCTTAGGTTTTGAATAAGCCAACCGCTTGGTAAGACCTCTACAGGTTTCGCTCTGCCTTCTACCTCTAACCCCCTTACCCCTAAGGGGCAAAAGCCCCTTAGGGGTAAGGGGGTAACTCACGGATCGAGGCGTTTATAGCCCGGGTTAGGTCTATAAACGCCCCTTCGCTTCGCTCCCTGCGGTTGGCGTTCGCAAAGCGAAAGCCAATAACCCGTAGGGGCTCGCTTCGCTCCCTGCGGTTGGCGTTCGCAAAGCGAAAGCCAATAACCCGTAGGGACTCGCTTCGCTCCCTGCGGTTGGCGTTCGCAAAGCGAAAGCCAATAACCCGTAGGGGCCAATTTTATAGCCCCTTCTTTCGCTATGCGAACGATCCTTCGCTCCCTTTGCCAAAGGCAACGGGCAGCGAAACCCGTAGGGGTTCTAAAATTTCTCTTGCCTATAAAATTTACTACGTAAATTTTATAGGCAAGAGAAATTTTATAGGCAAGCGCAGCCCCTAACCCGGTAAGGGGTAGGAAAATTTTATAAATTTTATAACCGAGGGGGTTTTATTAATAATTAAATTACTGCTTTATAAAAAGAAATTACTTAATAAAGTTAAAGTAAAGTGTAAGTAATTTTACATAAAATTAAAATAGTTTAAAGTTTTAATTTAAAGCTATTTTAAAAATACATTTAAGTAATTTTAAAAATTAAATAAAGAAACCCTCAAGCAAAACAAGCTTGTAAAATGCGAAATTTTACAGTATGTTATTAAACATTTAAATGTTAAAAAACAATTATTCACTTGTTCGACAAACGCTTACTTTTACGGGCTTTTGAATTGCTAAATCTAAAGCGTTTTGAAGTTGTTTACCTGCTGCCTGAAGAGACATTCTTAACTTTTTACCTTTTCTTCCATCTGTAGCAGCAACAGCAGTATAGCGAGTTAACAGAAGCTCTGTAAGACTCCAAACATCTGCTAGGCCTGTGGGAATAGGAACATTACATAATTGATCATCAGTAAATCCATTCAAACTTTTCACAAAAGACCCCACAGTTTTCTCTAACTCTGCTTTGCGTTCTACAAGCTCTGGCAAATTTAAAAGATCGTTAATGTCAATTTCATCCTGGTTTTCACCAGATAGCTGACTCCATACTCCCGTTTTGCGAGCTACACTAAGCGCCTTTTCGCGGGATGCATTAATTGTTGCACGAAGTTGCTCAATTGGGTTAGCTGGTGGTGAGCCGTCGCTTTCGTCGCCAGAGTTTGTTTTAGCGTTAGGGCTAGACGAAGTGCCGCCCCCCATAGGGGGGTTAAGGGCTTTAGGGGGCGGTGATTTAGCTTCTTGTTTTGTTGTTGCACTAAGTGACGGGGCTGGGTTAGCTGGTGGTGAGCCGTCGCTTTCGTCGCCAGAGTTTGGTGAATTTGTTTTAACGTTAGGGCTAGACGAAGTGCCGCCCCACGCAGGGGGGTTAAGGGCTTTAGGGGGCGGTGATTTAGCTTCTTGTTTTGTTGGCTTAACAGGCGGTGTTGTTTTACCTAAATTATCGTTTTGTTCAAGTGCTTTAGCAAGGTCCTTCCAATCTACAATTGGTTGACCGGACGACGTAGCATCTGGTAACGATCTTCGTCTAATAATACGAAGAACTTCGCCCCATCTAAATCGTTTTTTCGATCCATCTTCCATAACAATATCAATTAATGTGTCTGAATCCAAATTTTTGTCAAATGCCGCTTTTTCAAAAGTAGTTACTGATTCTGAAATTTTACCTGTGCTATCACATAACTCAGGAAAATCATTTTGCAAAGTAAGTGCGGGCTTATTTTGTAGCTCGTCTGTTAACTTTTGTAAATCAAAAATCACTGAGTTATTAGTTTTATTAAATTGTAAGTGTTTTAAAAAAAGTTCTTCTAAATTTGAATTATTAGGACTTAAACTAATTAACGTCATTAATTTTTTTGTTTGAATGTTTTCTACATTTATACCTAATTTGTTTAAAATAGCATCTTGCAAAGATAACTTTAATTTAGCTGCCTTTTTACGTAATTTTTCTTTGTCGCTTCGACTTAAATTGTCAATTAAACGCTGAGCATTATAATCGCGCACTGCTTCGTTCATTGCATTTTCGTCCACGTACGTGTTTCGATCAATTAAAGTTGTTGGAACGTTGTTAGTGCGTCGTAATCTACCCAATAAATTTAAGGCAAGACCGCGTCGGCTTGCGTAAATGTTTATATCCACTTGACCAGGGGGAACTCCTTCGGGAAGTGAAGGCGTTCCTTCTCTACTACCACTCATTGAGTTAACTTTAACTAAACTGTTGCGTGGAACGTCAATTAAACTATAGCCTACGCTATTATTAATATAACTAAAACTATTGAAACGACCATAAACTTTGGGAACTACCCAATATGACATTGTAACCTTAAAATTAAACATAATATTTTTTGAAATTAATCAATAAAATTATAACAACCGATTATATATACTATTTATTTTAATCACCTTTTTTGTCGAATTGTTGAATTCATTGAAAAACCTAATACTTTTTAAAAAAATGTTATAATTAATTTCAAATATATTAGGATAGATTATTATAGGATCGACAAAAACTTATTAAAAATTTTTTATGAGAAGAATAGTTTTTTTTGGAACGTTAGAAAATAAAAAAACGTTAGCTGAGCTTTGTGAAAACAATCATTTGATTTATGGTTTAGTCAAAACTCAAATGAAAAAATTACAAAAACAAAACTTAGTTCAATACGTTGAAGGTACTTGGGTTATATTGAATGAAGAAGAAACAGTTAAACTGTTGCACGAATTTCAATTTAAGGAGATTGGCTTTAGCACTCAACTTACTGAACAGAAAATAAATGAATGCCGAGCAAAAGCAAAACAAGCTTTAGAACTGTGCAAAGAATTTGAAAAAAATACAACACGTTTCGATGTACAACTTAAGGAGGGCCGCCGCTTTGAGTAATATAAACCACCACGAAGAAGAAAATCAGCACAGTGAAAGCCTAAACAGTGAAAGTTTAGAAAACAATGAAGATAATAAGTTAATTAGCGGAACAGTTTTTGGGTTTATGATGATTATACGCGCTGCAATACCTCTTTTTAACAACTTGCGAAAAAAACAGTTGCTAAAGGAAGCTCAAAAAGCAGACAGTGATTTTGCTGAATCAGCTGCACAACTAATGCAAGTTTATAATGATTACTGTCAATTACTAACAGAAAGTCTTGAATTTTTCAAACTTTTTGAGAACGCGTGCGACGAATTATTGGAAGCTTATCAAAAGATAAATCAGTGGGGTTGACCAGTGGCTACTTCATTACAAGACATAAATCAAAACATAAAAACGGAAACACTAACAGGCAATTTATTTAGAGCTCTTGAGCAAGGTAAATCTGTACAGGTAGAAAAAAATAAATTAACAGACATTTTAAAATTGGCACCAAAAAGTTTTGTTAATTTAATTGATCTTCGCAGTAATTTAGCTGTAAAAAATAGAACGCTGCAAAACCAAATCCAGGCTTTGAAAGTTTTAAAAATTAAAGTCGTTAATTACAATAATGCATTAAGTAATTATTTAAAAAAATTAGAACAAGTGGCAAATGTTAATGTTTCATTAATTGAGCTGCGTTGTGAAACTGAAAAAAATTACTCTATTTACGTGTATTGTTTTAATGAACTAACAAAATTTTATCAATTTTTAATACAACCACAAAATATTTTAAAAGCAAGTTCAAATCTTGCTGGTTTGTTTATACTTTAAATTTATTTATTACTTATTGTTTATTGTTTTTAGCCCACTTTCGGGATCGAACCGAAAACCGTTGGTTTACAAAACCAATACTCTACCGATTGAGCTAAGCAGGCATTTAAAAAACGATAACCTTCGGTTTACAAAACCGATACTCTGCCGATTGAGTTAAGCAGGCTATCTCATAGAGGTAAAGGGGAAGGTGAAAAACCATTTCTATAATTTATTTTAAATTATATTAACAAAAATGTCAAGTATTCTATAATTTAAACAAAATATTAGATTTGCACATTTCTTACGAAGCAAATTTTATTGCTTGGTCAGCACTTCCCCCCTAACCCCCTATAGGTTTCGCTCCTGCCCTTCGCTTCGCTCCCTGCGGTTGGCGTTCGCAAAGCGAAAGCCAATAACCCGTAGGGTTACCCCCCTAACCCCTAAGGGGCCTTTGCCCCAAGGGGCAAAGGCCCCTTAGGGGTTAGGGGGGTTAGGGTCGTTTATAAGGGGCTATAAAATTTGTCCCTACGGGTTTTGGTGCCCGTTGCCTATAAAATTTCTCTTGCGTTGGCTTTCGCTACGCGAACGCCAAACCCCTAACCCCCTTCGGGGGTAAGGGGTAAGAAGCCCAGCCCCTTACCGGGTTAGGGGTTGCACGTAGTGCTTACCCCTTAGGGGCTGAGAAATTTTCTAAATTTTATAGAATGAAGTGTGAAGTGAAAAGAGGGAACGAAGCAAAAAAACTATATAAAAACAAGAAGCATTCTTGTTTTTATATAAATTTAAAAAATCTAAAGTCTTTTTATATTAATTTAATAAAGTCTTTTTATTAAAAATTACTTTTTTTTATTTATTTATACAAAAATTTGATGACTTATTTTTTTGAAAAAGAATCCTAATTTATTTATTTATTATGAATAATTAAAATCCTCGTAAAATTTTTATTTTTATTAAAGATAGGTTATTGGCTTTCTTTCAATTTGACTTGCTTTTACCCTTTCGCAACGCTCCCTCCCCGTAGAGGTAGGTAAATTTTATAGCCCGTTCGCGACGCGAAAGAAGGAGGGTTAGGGATTGAGGGATTTTATAGGCAACTTGGAGTTTGACTGCCCTCCTTATAAAATTTCGTAGAAATTTTATAGCCCCCGCCCTAAAGGGGTTAGGGAGGTTTGTTCTAACCCTTACCCCCCGAAGAGGGGCGGTTAGGGGCTTGGCTTCGCCAGACACGTAGTGCTTACCCCTTTAGGGGTTTGGCGTTCGCGTAGCGAAAGCCAACGCAAGAGAAATTTTATAAATTTCATGAGTAACGAAAGAAGAGAGAAGAGTTTGCAAATACGTGCTTACCCCTACGGGGTAAGGAGCGTAAGTTTATAAATTTTATAGAAGACACAGTAAATCCAAACCAAGAGAAAAATAGATTATATATAATAAAAATTAAGAAAAGAAGTGAAATCAGTTAATAAAATTGCTTTAAAATATTTTAGTTTAAATAAGTACCTTTTATTTAAAAGATTTACCAACCTTACTTTAAATAAATAATAAATTGAGTAATTAGTTTTTAGTAACTTTTTATAAAAATACATACTCAAATCACTTATAAAAATTTTTTACAAACGAGTCGCACTTGGTACTGCCATAATAGTTAAAATAATAAATTAAAAATTGTATTTATAAATATTCAATATTTCTCCCCGTTCTATAAAATATACTCCGCACTCCACTCGCTTCGCTCCCTTATAAAATTTTCTTCGCACTTCGTGCACCCCTAAGGGGTAAGCACTACGTGCAACACTACGTGCAACCCCTAAGGGGTAAGCACTACGTGTCTGGCGAAGCCAAGCCCCTTAGGGGTTAGGGCAACCCGTAGGGTCGGGGGCGTTTATAAGGGGTAAATTTTATAGAATGAAGTGCAACCCTTTGAGGTTTGGTTAGCACGACTTGATTCGCCCTTGGTAAAGGTTTACCAAAGCGGGTTGACTTAACAACAAACGAAAGAAGGGAGTAAGGATTGGGGTTCGCTACGTTCTGTTCGGGCCCTAAAGAGAAAAGATGCAGTCTTGGCTCTGGTAAACTGAAGGGGCTTGGCTGCCCTCCTCTTTACCCCTTTGGGTTGCCTCCGGTCGTTGGCAAGCGAAAGGGGTTGCCTCCTTCGCTTCGCGAAACCCGTAGGGAGAGCGAGCCAACACGTAGCGTAATTTAAAAGTAATTTTTATAAACAGAATTATTTCAATTGTTTATGAGTAATTCATTTCCGTTTCACGGACCCTTAAAGGCAATTTGCGAGATAAATAAACCTAATAATGCTAAGTTGCCCTTATAAAAATTAGCTTAATTTAATTTGACGCTGACCTTGCTTTGTAGTTAGTGTTAATACATCACGGTTGTTACAAATATAGTTTGGTGTTTTTATTTTTTTATTGTTAATTTTTAAAGCACCTTGACTAATTAATTGTAAAGCAGAAGCCATGTTAGGAACTAATTTTAATTTAAATAAAACAAAAGCAACTGTTTTTTCTAAACGTTTTTTATAAAAGATCATACGTTTAGTATAATCAGCTAAATTTTTATTTACTAAAATTAATGATCTTTCTTTCATTGATACTGAAATAACGTCTTTTGGTTTACACATATAACTAGCAATGTTAACTTTTTTCTGATTTACGCAAATATGCCCATGACTAATTAATTGTCTAGCAGCACAGATTGTCGGAGCCATGTTTAAACGAAAAACAACGTTATCTAAACGCATTTCTAATAATTGTAATAAAACTTGACCAGTAGCTTCTTTATTTTTCTTAGCTTTTTTAACATAATTTACAAGTTGACGTTCTGTTAATCCATAATTAAAACGTAAACGTTGTTTTACTTTTAAACGAATTAAGTAATCCGATTCACATGAATCATACGGACGCGTTTTAAACAGTTTTGTTAAACCATGTTGCCCTGGTGGAATTACTTTTCCTTTTAAAGGCCCTTTACCTTTAAAAGTACGTCTAAAAGGTTTTTTACGTGTTAAACCTCTTAATTTACCAATACGACGAATAATTTTTAATTTTGGTCCAATATATCTAGCCATTTTTAAGTTCATTTATTTATTTTATTATCTTTGATGATTTAGCATACCCCCCCCAAAGGGGTGGGTTACCCCTGCGTTTAGCGCAGTAGCATAGTCTATAAATTTAGTGATCGTTCGCTCTTGACCTTCGTCAGCCCTACCGTTTCGAGGTACGCGTAGTTGCGCTGCCTTCGCTCCCTTTGCCTCTTTCGCGCAGCGAACCGAAGAGAGGAGGGCAATAAAATTTCCAAAGGAAATTTTATAGGCAACGGGCAGCGAAACCGAAGGAGCAATAAAATTACCCCTTCGCTCCCCCCTAACCCTTATAAACGACCCCGACCCTACGGGTTACCCCCCTAACCCTTAGGGGCTTGGCTTCGCGTAGCGAAAGCCAACGCAAGAGAAATTTTATAGCCAACCCGAAGAGAGAAGCGAAAGCCAAGAGCAAAAAGAGTAACTTACCAGTAAGGGTTAAGTAAAAATGTTTACCCAGACAAACCAACGAAAATTTATTAAACTTTTGTTTTGAATTAAAGCGGGTAACGTGACTCGAACACGCGACAACCTCCTTGGCAAGGAGGTGTTCTACCACTGAACTATACCCGCATTTCTATAATTTTTTATCCTTATATTTAATATACAATTTCTATTTTTTTTGTCAATTGTATTTTTTAAAAAAATTTATATATATTAAATTGTAATTATATAGAAATATGATTTTTCTAATATAAAGAAATATTAGAAAAATCATATTTTAAAAAAATTAATATTATAGAGCGTTACCACGAGGAAGTACTTCTTCAGGGAATACTAAACGTTCGTGTGGTTGGTCTTGTGCAGCCATCCAAGCACGGATACCTTCATTTAATAAGATATTTTTAGTATAGAATGTTTCAAACTCTGGGTCTTCAGCTGCTCTAATTTCTTGGCTTACGAAGTCATAAGCACGTAAGTTTAAAGCTAAACCTACTACACCTAAAGCACTCATCCAAAGACCAGTTACAGGTACAAATAACATAAAGAAGTGTAACCAACGTTTGTTAGCAAAAGCTACACCAAAAATTTGTGACCAGAATCTATTAGCTGTTCATTATGTTCAAAAGGAATCGGAAGCTCCTTTCCGCAAAGTTAAAAAATTTACTTCCCCTTATAAAATTTACTTTGCACTTACCCCTTGCGCTTGCCTATAAAATTTTATAGGCAGGGTTAGAAGCGAAAGAAGGGGGCTATAAACGCCTCCTTCGCTTCTAAAATTTCGGAGAAATTTTAGAAGCGAAGGAGGCGTTTATAAGGGGGGTTAGGGGGGGCGTTTATAACAGGGGTTAGGGGTAAGAGGCTAGCGAGGCTTCTAAGATTAGACCATCGAAATTTTTAACTTCACTGCTTATAGTCGCCTATAAGATCAGACTATATCTTTACCTTTACCAAGTTTTAAAGGTACTTGCCATTTCGAGAACCATTTTTCCTTGTTCCCTACTCCCGCGTATTCCGCTAAGGATAGTCGTTCGGCATTATAATTTTTAATTTTACAACACTTAATTTTTTAAACGTAAAAACAATCACAATATAAAGGCAGGGAAAACAAAGACATTTTTTGCCCTTACTGTTTATAAGATCAGACAAAAATGTTTTTTCATAAAAAAGTGTTGTATAAATTAAACTTCTTTAAAAACGCTATTGAAAAAAAGCTTTAAAGAAAGTCCAATTATTTTAGCACGGAATTGTCTATTAAGATATTTATTATCTATTAAGATATTTTCCGTTTAGGCAAGATATATCAATACGCATTACTGCATAAAGTGGCAAAGCAATTTTTGTTACCATAGAGTAAGTTTCTTCTGCCTGAGTTGGGTTGAATGCACGGAATGTGTTAGCACCATCACCATCTTCAAATAATGTGTTTTCTACAGTAGCACCGTGAATAGCACATAATAAAGCAGCACCTAATACACCAGCTACACCCATCATGTGGAATGGGTTTAGTGTCCAGTTATGGAAACCCTGGAAGAATAAGATGAAACGGAAGATTGAAGCAACACCAAAACTAGGAGCGAAGAACCAACCTGATTGACCTAATGGGTAGATTAAAAACACACTTACAAAAACAGCAATTGGAGCTGAGAATGCAATAGCGTTGTACGGACGTAAGTTTACAGAACGTGCAATTTCAAACTGACGTAACATGAAACCGATTAAGCCGAAAGCACCGTGTAATGCTACGAAAGTCCATAAACCACCTAACTGGAACCAACGAGTTAAGTCACCTTGTGCTTCTGGACCCCATACAAATAATAATGAGTGACCAAAGCTGTTAGCTGGTGTTGATACAGCAGCTGTTAAGAAGTTACAACCTTCTAAGTAAGAACTAGCTAAACCGTGTGTGTACCAAGATGTAACAAATGTACAACCTGTTAACCAACCACCTACAGCAAAGTAAGCACAAGGAAGTAATAAAAGACCTGACCATCCTACAAATACGAAACGGTCTTGACGTAACCAGTCATCAGCATCATCAAACCATGTACGTTTTTCTTGATATGTTCCAATTGCAATTGTCATTTTTAAAACGTTAATAATATATTTTTTATTTATCATATCGTTATTTAAATAATATATTTTCTAATACCTTTTTAACTCCGGTAACCTCTGAGGCCCTTCTCGTTTGCGTGGCCGTTCTATAAAATTTGCCCTCCCTTATAAAATTTACTTTGCACTTACCCCTTATAAAATTTACCTATAAAATTTCCCTACCCCTAAGGGGTAAGCACTACGTGCAACCCCTAACCCCTTCGGGGCTATAAAATTTACCTACCCCTTACCCCCCTTCGGGGGGTTAGGGGTTGACCATAAAATTTTATAAGGGGCTGCGCTTTGCGCAAGGGCAATTTTATAAATTTTATAGGCAAGAGAAATTTTATAGGCAAGCTAATTTAGTTTGTTCTTAGCAAAGCCAAATAGCGAAACCCAAAGGGGGTTTGGCTTCGCCAACATGACGAAGTACTGGGATAATTTTAGAAGCATTTAAGTGTTAGCTGAAAAAGCAAGTTATCCTAAAAATTAAGTTAAATACAAGTTAATTATTTCTAATTAAATATAAGAAAATATTTTGAACCTTTTTTGCAATTATTATTATAACATAAAAAATTTAATAAAGTACAAGGTATACAACTTACCAGATTACCCAGTCTTTACTTGGCTTGTTTGCTACAACGCATGTGCGCATTTGGATTGATTCGCTCTTGGCGACCTCTAAGGGGATTTTATCCGTACCCTTAAAGGGGTTGCTCTTCAGGTTTCGTTTCCCTGGTTTCACTTCTAACCCCGAAAGGGTAGAAGAGAGCAAAAGCACAGACCCCTAAAAACCCTTCGAGGTAAGCACTCCCTAACCTAGTGCTATACAATTTATAAAATTTCTCCGAAATTTTATAGGCGAAACTCGTAGGATCGGGGTCATTTATAAGGGGGGTTAGGGGCTCGGCTTTGCCGAAGCGTTGGATCGTTCGCATAGCGACCCGTTCGCAAAGCGAAAGAAAGGTTGACTAGTTTTGCGTAGCGAAAGCGGCGGTAGCAGGCAAGTAAATTTTATCATTGCCTGCACGCAAGGGAAGCGAAAGAAAGGGGTGCGCGTAGCGCAATAAAAATTAATTAGTAAATTTTATAGCTACCGCTACCGGAGGTAAGCTAATTTACTAATTAATTTTTATGACACTTCGTGCAGGCAGCTAAAGAAAGAACAGCAACCCCCTTTTTTTTATTACGCTTTCCGTAGTTTATTTGCTTTACGATTAACCCCAATTCTTTTATTGCACCGTATAGGAGTTGAACCTATCTAAAAACGATTATGAGTCGTTTGCCTAATCCGCTCGGCCAACGGTGCAAAGCGGCTTTACTACACTAATTTCTTATTGCTCATAACCTTCTGTACGTTTTATTTGGTAGTGCCTAACCTAAGCAGTACTGTACTGCTCTCTTCGCTTATAGATTACCCTGCGTTGGTCTTTCGTTTGCCTATAAAATTTGCTCCGCGCTTCGCGTTCGCGTAGTTGCACGTAGTGCTTACCCCTAACCCGCTATAAAATTTACAACGTAAATTAGCTTATCTCCGGTAGCGGTAGTAACCTCTAACCCTTACCCCCCTTTAGGGGGCTGCCTGCCCCTACGGGTTTCGCTTTGCGAAGGCGGAGCCAATCGCTTCTTTCACGTAGTGAAGTCATAAAATTTACCTATAAAATTTCCCTACCCCGAAGGGGTTGAGAAATTTTATTACATTTTATTACCCCTTACCCCGAAGGGGTTAGGGGTGCGCGTAGCGCGACCATAAAATTTCCTTCGGAAATTTTATAAATTTTATAGGCAAGGCTATAAACGCCTCCTTCGCTTCGCTCCCTACGGTCTTCGCGTAGCGTTGACAAAGTCAAGCCCCGTGGGTTATAAAATTGGCCCCTACGGGTTGCCTGTAGGGAGCGAAGCGAGCCCCTACGGGTTTCGCTTCTACCCCTAACCCCCATAGGGGGCTATAAACGCCTCCTTCGCTTCTAAAATTTCGGAGAAATTTTAGAGGCGAAATCCATAGGGTCGGGGTCGTTTATAAAAGGGTTAGGCGAGAAGCCATAAAATTTCCCTTGCGCAAAGCGCGTTGGCTTTCGCTACGCGAACGCCAAACCCCTTATAAAATTTCCCTACCCCTTATAAAATTTATAAAATTTCTCAACCCCTAAGGGGTAAGCACTACGTGCAACCCCTAACCCCTTCGGGGCTATAAAATTTACGTAGCCATAAAATTTTATAAGGGGTAGGGAAATTTTATGGTCGCGCTACGCGCACCCCTTCGGGGTAGGTAAATTTTATAGCCCTAAAAGGGTTAGGGGCTGCGCTTGCCTATAAAATTTCCGAAGGAAATTTTAGAACCCCTACGGGTTTCGCTTCGCGAAGGCAGCGCTGCCGGAGGCAAGAGAAATTTTATAAGGGGCAAATTTTATGAATAGCGAAATACGTGAAAGAAGCCAAAGGGAGCCAAAGCGAAAGAGCCAACGCTGCGTAGCGTAGGCAAATTTTATATCGGCTACGCCAAACCCATAAGCGGTAAGGGGTAAAAGGTAACAACCCCTTTGGTTGGCATAGTCATAACAAAGCGCTATTGGCTTTGGCTTACCAAGTAAGGGAAAGAATAATTTAAAATCGAGAAAACAATCTAGTTTATGATTTATTTTGTTACAATTTCAAATAAAAATACATTAACATTATAAAAATAATGTTAATGTATTTTTATAAATAATTAATTATTTGCATTTGTTTCATTAGACGAATCTGTTGCTGTATTATCATTTAAACGTGTTAATAATTTTTCAACAGCAGGATCTTCAGGTTTTGTTTTTAATAAATACTTAGCTAAAAATAAAGATCTAATTGCTTGTTTTTCAACTTTATTTTTCCAAGCGTTTTTTCTAATATTTTTTTTTGATTTACTTGTACGTTTTTGTTAACCCTAAAACTTAAAATTTTAAACGTAATGTATAATTAATACGATTTCGTTAAATATATTAAATCTTGGCTTCCAAACTATTTATGAACTTTTAAGTTCAAAAAGCTTTTCTTTAGATTTAAGTAATTTAATACAATCTATAAAATTTTATAGGTATTATGTTTGTTTTAGATAATATCTTTTTAGAAATTATATTTGACCAGTTACCTAACCTATCACTTCTGCTGGAGTCAACCCTGATTCCCAACCTTTCATAAAATTTACAAATTAATTTTTATAACTCTTTCGGGGTTCGGCTTCGCCAGCCAAGCGAACCCCACCAGGCTTCTTCACTACGTGCAATAAGATTTACTAATTAAATTGTATAAGAAGCGAAAACCCTACAATGTACGAGTGAAGCAAGCGCGTTGACAAAGTCAAACCGCCCTACCCCTTACCCCCCGTCAGCTTGCCTGCCCCTTATAAAATTTACTTCGTCCGCTCCCTTTGCCAAAGGCAACGGGCAGCGAAACCCGTAGGAGCTCGCTTCGCTCCCTACGGGCAACCCGTAGGGGCAAATTTTATAGCCCCCTAACCCCAAAGGGGCGATAAACGCCTCGATCCGTAGGGTCGGGGTCGTTTATAAGGAGGTAAGCGAAAGAAGCCAATCGCTTCTTATAAAATTGACTAATTAATTTTTATTGACGTATTTCGCTACTCATAAAATCTGCCCCTTATAAAATTTGCCCCTACGGGTTATTGACTACGTCAACCGCAGGGAGCGAAGCGAGCCCCTACGGGTTATTGACTACGTCAACCGCAGGGAGCGAAGCGAGCCCTTACGGGTTATTGACTACGTCAACCGCAGGGAACGAAGCGAGCCCCTACGGGGTGCACGAAGTGCGAAGTAAATTTTATAGAAGAAGTCATAAAATTTAATTAGTAAATTTTATAGGCAGCGCATTCGCTTCGCGAAACCCAAAGGGGTAAAGGGTGGTAAAGAGTTACCTCAGGCAGAGCGATTAACGCCAACACGGGAGGATAGGGTTAGAGGTAAGAAGTTAGGGAAGACGCCATAATTTATTCTAAATAGGTATAAAACAAAAGTTTTAATTACTTTTAAATATTGTACAATATTTAAAAGTAATTAAGTTTAAATATCATTTATTTTTTATTGTTTAAAAAAGTAATAATTGTGTAAACGCCTGCGGATCACAAATTGCTAATTGGGCTAATATTTTTCTATTTAATTTAATTTCACGGTTTTTTAAATCATGAATAAATTCTGAATAGCTTAATCCGTATCGACGAACAGCTGCGTTTAAACGCGTAATCCAAAGTTGTCTAAAATCGCGTTTCTTTTCACGACGATTTCTATAAGCATAGCGTAATGCTTTCATACTTTGTTGATTTGCAACACGGAATAATACCGATGCTGCTCCTCTAAATCCCTTACTAAGTTTTAACACTTTTTTATGACGTTTACGAGAAACATTTCCACGTTTTACACGAGTCATTTTTTTTATTTTTATTTTTTTATATTTTAAAAACTTTATTTTTTTAATATTCATTACCATAAAATGAAATTTAGAAAATTAAGCAATATATTTTCTATTTCCTTATTCCTTTATTTATCTCCGGGTCTTAACAAAGTTCTGCAAAGCTGCTTTATACTACAGCTAGACTAATTTTCACTTTGGTTTGTTCGCGCTTGCGCCTATAAAATTTACTATTGCTGCCTCTCCTAAAGAACAGGCAAGCTAATTTACGAAGGAAATTTTATAGGTGACCAAACCCCCCCCCCTAACCCCTAACCCCTCCCCCGTAGGGGCGGGGTAGGGGTTAGGGGGCTATAAACGACTCCTTCGCTTCTAAAATTTCGGAGGAATTTTATAGGCGAAACCCATAAGGTCGGGGTCGTTTATAAGAGGGTCGCTTTGCAAAACCCCTACGGGTTCGCTACTCATAAAATCCGCCCCTTATAAAATTTACTACCGCTCCCCTTTGGGGGTCGCTAATTTCCTTACCCCTACGGGGTTAGGAAATTTTATGGTCGCGCTACGCGTTGACGAAGTCAAACCCCTAACCCCTTCTTTCGCGTCGCGAACGGGCTATAAAATTTACCTACCCCCTACCCCCCGAAGGGGGGGTTAGGGGTTGACCATAAAATTTCTTTCGGAAATTTTATAAATTTTATAAGGGGTAATAAAATTTCTCAACCCCTAACCCCTTCGGGGTAAGGGGCTGCGCTTTGTGCAAGGGAAATTTTATAGGTAAATTTTATAGCTTCCCTACGAGGGTTAGGGCTTGGCTTCTTTCGCTTTGCGAACGGGTCCCTTATAAAATTTCTCTTGCGTTGGCTTTCGCTACGCGAACGCCAAACCCCTAACCCCCGAAGGGAAGTAAAGAAAAAAGATAAAAATAAAATTAATTTTTGGTTAATTTTTTACTTAAAAAATTTAATATCTAAAATATTTGATTTTTAATTTATAGTCTAAATAAAGGTTTTTATAAAAATAAGTATACGGGCTACTTTAATTAATATATATTTCTGTTAATCTCTAATTTAACATTTATTAAAATATAAATAAATCTTTATTTTTTTAGTTATGTGTGTTATTATAATAATTAGATATTATATTAAAACTTAGGAAAGGTGGCAGAGTGGTTAATTGCACCAATTTTGAAAATTGGCGTGGCTTTGCGGTCACCGGGGGTTCGAATCCCTCCCTTTCCGTATATAACATTTTTGTTTTATTTTTTACATTATATTTATTCTTTTTAAAGATAAAATTTTATAACTTTGCTTTAAATTAACCAGTTTTATTGAATTATTTATCTTGTTGACAAAACAAAACCGCCTTAGTATGTGCATTATACAAACTACTAGACAAGCACCCTAATCCGTGCGCATTTGAGTCCATCCAGCTTAGTTTTTAAATTTGTCCGTCCTTTACCTCCTTTAGGGCGTTGATTATAAAATTACCCCATTCTTATAAAATTTATACAATTCCCGCTCTCGCTTTGCGAAACTCCTACGAGGTTAGGGTTTGTCTTCGGCATTGCTTTTGGCAAACGTTAATCCCATGGTCGCGCTGCACGCACCCCTAAACCCCCTTTACCCTTACCCCCTGTCTTTCGATCTAACCCCGAAAGGGGTCGCTTCGCTTATAAAATTTATCCGAAATTTTATAGCCCCTACGAGGTAAGAACGGGTTGCCTGCCCCTCCGGGGAGGCAGGGCTGCGCTTATAAATGACCCTTGCGCTGCCTATAAAATTTCTAAAATTTCTCTTGCACTGCCTTCTTCTTCGCATAGCGAAATACGTGAAAGAAGCGATTGGCTCCGCCTTCGCAAAGCGAAACCCGTAGGGGTTATAAAATTTCCCTTGCGCTGCCGGAGGCAAGCGCAG
>VYLG01000175.1_pt1 | contig 18329 bp, 19 predicted proteins | sample 5114351 | NCBI WGS metagenome assembly VYLG01 (sample SAMN12291798, study PRJNA351875) | freshwater metagenome | isolation source: freshwater lake | place: USA: Michigan, Kent Lake | collected 2013-08-15
CACCGAAAAACTTTTTCAGCAGACCCTAATTACTGTTTACTGTTTACTGATAACTGAAAAACCCCCTATGACAGAAAATAGAGATAACTTCAACGAAACTTATAATGCACTAATTGAGCGCATTGTCAATCTAACTTTAGAAGGAAAAATTAGGGCTAAATCACAGGTTTATAACCTTTTAGCCGAGGCAGTAAAAAATGGCACAGGAGAAATTTTTGAGCGTTGTTTAACCGAAAAAATAATCGTTACTCGCTCACAGTTAGAAACAAAAATTAAAGCGACTAGGGTTTTGCGGGCCTTGGAAACGATCGAAAGTGAATGGGAAAAATATCAAAAAACCAATCAGCAAAATTCTCTCACTGCAGCGGCGATCGATAATCTTGTGAAAATCGATCGAGAGGATCGTTTACTGACTTTAGTAAATTTAATTGATCCCAATCAAAATAATGCTTTAACCCTAGAACAATTACAACAGTTAGCCAAGCATTTACAGACAGTTTCTCAGCAGCGGGGAGAAGCGGATTTATGGCAAATTGCCACGGGGATTAATCTGGGGTTAAATACTTGGTCAAATTTATCGAGTTATCTCACCAGTTGGCTCTACGAACAAAATCGCAATCTTGGTTTTACTAATGATAATGAGCGAGTGACTCCTTGGCAAATTTGGGCAAGTAAAGTTAATCCCTCTTGGTTAAAACGAGTATTAGAAAGTTTAGCTAATCAACAAGCTTTTGATCCTCTCACTCAGGATTTAACTTTAACCGATTGGGTAGAAACTGCTATTGTTTTTCAATATATCCAAAGAGGACTAATTAACTTTTTTGATCAGCGCATCTATAGCGAAAAATTAGGAGCCAAATTATCCATCTCTACCTTTCTCACCTTTGCTTTAATTTGGTCGCTGTTAACCAATAGTTTCGAGCAAGTTAGTAAAAATTCCCTCTATAGTCGCGGCTGTTTTCAGATGGCTTTACAAATTCTGAGAACCTTTGCTCAACGGGACTATTTTCCTTTATACGGAGGAATTTTTGCCTCCTTTTCTGGCAGTTATCTCAAGGATGCGTTAGACTATTTATCAATTCCTCTGCGTTATGTGGAAGGCACGGGAGAAAAGGCGAGAATTTTAACTTTAATTGCCTATTCTAATCGCATTCGTGGCGACTATCGACAGGCCAGAGAATGTCATCAACAAGCTTTAGAAATTGCTCGTCAACAACAGGATTCTGCTTGTGAAATAGCTAATTTAAACCATTTATCCCGTCTCAATGCTATCCAGAAAAACTATGCAGAAGCAATTAATTTAAGTCAGAGAGCTTTAATTTTAAGTCGTCAACAGGGTAATAGTTTAGGACAGGCTAACGCTTTAGCTAATTTGGGTTATAGTCAGGTACAGGAAGCGCAACAGTTAGAGAGATATGATCCCGAAATTTATCAAAGTTCGATCGAGTATTTACAGCAGGGATTAAAGTTAGCGGAAAGTCTCCAAGATTGGCAGAGTAAATCTCTTTGTTGTAGCAGTTTAGGTCTAGCATATCTTGTCCTCGAAAGACCCCAAGAAGCTATTAATATTCTCCTGCAAGGATTGGAATCGGCCAAATACTACGGAGATGTATATCTGCAAGGTTTATTACTAACTTATTTAGGCGAAGCTTACTATCAAGACAAGAATTTTGAACAGGCAATTTATATGGGTTCTCTAGGAATGTATTGGCTACACGAAATCGGTGCAGTAGAATGGCGACAAGCTGCTAGTCTATTAACGGTTATTCGCGGCAAAAATATCGCAGCTTTTGAGCAGACTTTCAGTCAGGAACGTTCCTCCCTGATTAAGTCCCTTGGACTGGAAGGCTACCAATATATCTCAGAAATTCTCAGCAAATATCAACAGGGAAATTAGTGAATACACAGCATAACTTATTAATTAATCTCTCGGTACTTTTTCCCCAACCCACAGGAATCAGTACCTACATTCTTAACCTCTTACCCTACCTGAAAAATTTAGAACCAACCCTACTAACAACTAATAGTTATCCCGACTTTAACTGTCATTCTATCCCCAAGAATCTCACCCCCGATCGAGGAGCGAAAGGTCATTTAAAACGCTTACTCTGGACTCAGTTTCGGTTATCGTCAATTTACCGACAATTAAACGCCAATTTACTCTTTTCTCCCCTCCCAGAAGCGCCGATAAATTCTCCCTGTCGCTTTGTCGTCATGGTCCACGATTTAATTCCCCTGCGGTTTCCCAGTTTTACTTCCCCCTTAACTCACTATTTCCGTTATTATGTGCCGCAGGTATTACAACAGGCAAAACATATTATCTGCAACTCTCAGGCAACGGCCAAAGATATCACTGAATATTATCAAATTCCCGCCGATAAAATTACTTCTATTCCCCTAGCCTACGATCATCATCACTTTCGCCCTATTCAAGATGATAAGCCAGAGCATCCCTATTTTCTCTATCTCGGTCGTCCCAATCCCTATAAAAATTTACCGCGTTTAATCGCCGCTTTTGCCCAACTACCCCCAGATTTAACAGATTATCATCTTTGGATTGCCGGCAGCTTTGATCGCCGTTATACCCCCAATTTACAACAACAAGCGCGAGAATTAGCAGTCAGCGATCGCATTAAATTTCTCGATTATATCCCCTACGATCACCTACCCAAAGTTATCAGTCAAGCCACTGCTTTAGTCTTCCCCAGTCTCTGGGAAGGCTTCGGATTGCCCGTTTTAGAGGCTATGGCCTGCGGTACACCCGTCATCACCTCAAATTTGTCATCTTTGCCCGAAGTCACGGCAACAGCGGCAATTTTAATCGATCCCTATCGAGTCGAGTGCATAGCCGATGCCCTAAAAATTATCGCTCAAGATCGACAATTACACTCAAAATTAAGTCATCTAGGCAAAAAACGGGCCGATGAGTTTAGTTGGCAAAAAACTGGTCTAGCTACGGCCGCAATCTTAAATCAATATCTAGGGTCTGCTGAATAAATCTAAAAACCTTGTTGGATAAGACTTTTAGGCTTTTTTTCCCTCAAAAAGTGCCAGCCATTGCGGGGATCGGGGGGAAAATTCCTGGACTTTTTCCCTGAAAATTAGGTAACTGACTACCTCAAAATCGGTAAAACCCCACACCCCACACCCCACACCCCACACCCTGCCACCACCGAAAAGCTTTTTCAGGAAACCCTATCTAGGGTCTGCTTAACTGACAGCGTTTCCCGTCCAGATGAAGTTTAACCTGATCGGTCATCGTCGGAAAAAGAAAAATAATTTGACAGATCGGCAGCATTTGCTGTAGGATTGATGATCGTGACCTCAATTGGAGAGATGGCCGAGCGGTTGAAGGCGCAGCACTGGAAATGCTGTTTAGGGGTAACTTTAACGAGGGTTCGAATCCCTCTCTCTCCGTTCCCAAAGCACCTCATATCTATGAGGTGGGCTCTTCTGGTTTCTGTGTGGAAACGAGGTCTATACTGATAGTTTTTTCCACAAAATAGTCCTAAAAGTGTTGCCTAGTAAGCATTTCACGATTCCATAAGCAAAAATTATCTATAGGAGTCAGTCCCGATGAAAAAATTTTCACCACCAGAGATGAAAGGGGTTTCCTTCCCTACACCCCACACCCTACACCCTCTTTCAAGTCAGGAGATTACTCTTATCGATTATCTTCTCCCCACTCCCCACTTCCCGCTCTCCTATACCTTTTAAACAGGATTTAGTCTAATTCCCGTCGGTAGGCCATCTTTACACTTAGCTAACCACTCCAGTAAACTATCTAACTGCTGTTGCGGTTTTACCAATCCTAGACCCCTAACCGTCACCTGTTTGGGACTATAAACAAAGCGTGATCGTATATGTTGGGGTAGGTGTTCTTGTAATAATTTCCAAGCTGGTTCCTCCATGGGAGTTTCTAGGATAATATGCTGTTTTCCATCGGGTTTAATGCGCGAAAAACCGAGGGATTTAGCCAGATGTTTTAACTCGATTACCTTAAATAATTGTGCCACCGGTGCAGGAATTGCCCCGTATCTATCGACTAAATCGGCGGCAATTTGTCCTAAATTTTTCTGAGAATTGGCAGTAGCGATCGCCCGATAGACATCCATTTTCTGCTCCAGATCGGATATATAATCATTAGGAATAAATGCCGTCAATTTCAGATCGATTTGGGTATCCTCCACTTGAGGAATTTCTTGACCTTGAATTTCCCGCAAAGCTTCCTGTAACATTTCCATATATAGATCAAAACCGATCGCTTCCATTTGTCCCGATTGTTCCGCACCCAATAAGTTACCCGCACCGCGAATTTCCAGATCCCTAGTTGCTAATTGATACCCCGATCCTAACTGGGTAAATTCTTGAATTGCCTTTAATCTTTCCCGAGCGGTTTCTGTTAGTTCTCCCTTAGCTGGATAAAGTAACCAAGCGTGCGCTTGTACTCCCGATCGCCCCACCCGTCCCCGCAGTTGATAGAGTTGCGCTAAACCGAATTTTTGGGCATCTTCAATGATAATCGTGTTAACTCTGGGAATATCTAACCCCGACTCTACAATAGTCGTACAGACTAAGATATCCGCTTCCCCATTATTAAAAGCTAACATGGTGGTCTCTAATTCGGACTCATCCATACGACCGTGGCCGATGGCAATTCTAGCACCAGGAATCATCCCTTGAATTGCTGCCGCTTTTTCTTCAATTCCCTCGATTCTTGGTACTACATAAAAAACCTGTCCCCCCCGATCCAATTCATTGCGAATTGCCGTTCTAATCACATCAGAATTATAACTAGAAAGGTGGGTTTGGATGGGACGACGAGAGGGGGGAGGTGTGGTAATTAAACTCATTTCTCGCACCCCAGAAAGGGACATATAAAGAGTCCGGGGAATCGGTGTCGCACTCAAAGTTAACACATCAATATTACTTTTAAAAGCCTTAATTTTTTCCTTTTGATTGACCCCAAAACGCTGTTCTTCATCAATTACCAATAATCCTAAATCTTTAAACTCCACCGCTTTACTCAATAACAACTGAGTACCCACTACTATATCCAATTCCCCCGTTTTCAAGCGCTGGACGATATCTTTTTTCTCGGAATTGGTGCGAAAACGATTTAATAAACCCACATTAATGGGATAGGGAGCAAAACGTTCTTTCAGGGTGTGATAATGTTGTTGGGTTAAAATCGTTGTTGGTGCTAATAAAGCCACCTGTTTATGACCCGTGGTGACAGCTTTAAAAATAGCACGAATGGCCACTTCTGTCTTACCAAAACCCACATCCCCACAGACTAATCGATCCATCGGGCGATCGCTTTCTAAATCCCGTTTCACATCCTGTATCGCTTTCAGTTGATCAGCAGTGGGTTGGTAGGGAAAAGAATCCTCTAACTCCCGCTGCCAGGGATTATCCATCGGATAGGCAAAACCCGATTTTTGGGCGCGTTGGGCGTAAATATTGATTAAATCAACCGCTAACTTCTTAACCGACTTCCTAACGCGGGCTTTCGTCGCTTCCCACGCTTTGCCAGAGATTTTATGTAATTCGGGCGCTTGACTACCTGTATGACGATAACGAGAGAGATTATCGAGAGAATCGGCAGGAACCCGCAATAATCCATCGGCATACTTAATAACTAGATAATCTCGACCTTGCACTACTCCGCTAATTGTGCTTTCCTGCTTTTCTAGTTTGATAAACTGTCCGATGCCATGGTGTTTATGTACTACAAAATCGAGGGGACGGAGTTTATTCACGTCCACCTGTACCGAGGCTGCTTGCCGACGTTTGCGGACGTAACCGGCAGTATTTAAAAGATGTTGCCCGAAGAACTCTCGATCGGTAACGAGGACTATGCGATAGGTGGGTAGGATAAAACCTTCTAATTCAGCTAATCCTGAGTATTTTAGGGCTGTAGCGGTGTTTTGAATTATTAAGCGCTCGATCGCCCCAAAATCAAGGGGATTGGGGATAAATTGGGCCGGGCAGTCGTGTTCCTGTAATAATGAGACTGTGCGGGAGGGTTGGGCAGATATTAACCATGTAGCATACTTATTTACTTTAATACCGCTATAAATCTCTCTTTTTCCCCGTAAAATTTCCGCTAGTTTGGCGAATTGCCCCGCATTGGTGGGAATCGGACGACTGGAGAGATTAAGGCTATTTTCGGACAGGTGATCGTCTATTTCCGAGAGGTAGAGATGGGGAAATTTGGGCGATATTTCCAGAGATTCGCCAAAAGAACGGTGAATTTTCGGTAAAGCTGGTTCTATCTCTTGCCAGCGTTCCCCAATATATTCTATCCAGCGCTCGCTTCTAGCTTGACAGCTTTCCAGTTCATCAAAGGCAATAAGAGTATTTTCGGGGAGATAATCCAATAAAGAAGCAGCTTGACGGAAGGCCAAGCCTAAAAATCGCTCAATTCCCTCTGGATAAATGCCATTAGCCAATTTTTCTCGATCTTCAGCCCCTAGATAATCGGCCACTGTCGGGGGGAGAGAAGGGGCAATCATCGCCGCGAAGCTAGTGGGAGTAAGAAGCAGATTGGGGATAGAATCCAGCGATCTTTGGGTTGCAGGGTCAAATTCTCGCAATTTTTCCAATTCATCGCCGAAAAATTCTAACCTGACTGGTAATTCTGCCGAAACTGGGAAAATATCAACGATATCGCCGCGACGACTCCATTGCCCTTCGGTTTCTACCAGTGAAACCCGTTGATATCCTAATCTAGCTAGGGTTAGATCGAGGTTTTTGGCTTCTATAATCGTTCCTATCTCAAAATTATCGCTATATTTCTCGAAAACCTCCCTAGGGGGTAAATGGGGCTGCAGGGCCTTTTCGGTGGTAACGATCGCAATTCCGGCATCTTGATGACTGATTGCCGATAATACCTGCATCTGTCCCCAAATCATCTCGGATTCCCGATTAAATGTCTCGTAGGGGCAAGCTTCCGAGGTGGGATAAAAGAAAACACCTTTCCACGTCATCGCTTCTAATTGGGCAGCCCAACGTGCCGCTTCTTCTAGATTGGCACAGATAATTAAAAGGTTTTTTCCTTGACAACGGGCGAAAGCTGTGCTTATTAATCCTTTCGGTAAGCGGGCAAGGCCAGTTAGGGTTAAATTGCCTTTTTTCTCCAGTTTTTGGATAAGTTCGGCAGTTAGAGGCGATTTTTCAATGTTGCGAACAACGGAGGCAAAAGTCATTTTTTAGTGATCGGCTCTCGGTTTTTAGTTAAGCTCTACTGAATTTAAACTGCCTATGGGGATTTTTAGTACAAATGCTCAGGCTTCCTCTCCCAACTCCGGCACTCCGGTGCAGTCTTAACGAGTAATTTAGATAAGTGGGTGGGTGGAATTAAATATAAGACGAACGTAGGTTGGGTTGAAGCATGAAACCCAACACCCCCAAGGATCACGAAGTGCGCTAACCCATCCGACAAATAATTGTGCTTCCCTACTTAGTCAACAGCTTATCAGTTATCAGTTGTGAGTTTTCAGTTCACCGACTACTTTTTGGGGCTAATTTTTTTGGGCTTTATTTGACTTGACCAGAGGGGGGTCGCAGGCGCACGGATTTTCCATTATCTATATAATATCATGTCAAGCCCTAGTTAGCAAGAAAAAATTTTTTAATTGGGAGCAAAAGATCGAAGGACGAAAAACAAGTACATCTATACCGAGATATTTTCAGAATGATAACGATTCTCACCGACTGTGATAAGATGAGAATCATAATCAGACTCAGTTAATCCGATGGGTAAAAATTTCCAGTTAACAGCGATCGCTTTAACAATGACTATAGCCAGCTTAACAGCTTGTAGTGGTCCCTCGGTCAAGGAAAAGGAAACAACGACACCCTTGCAGGTGACGGTCAGCATCGTACCGCAGGAATATTTTGTCAAACGCATCGGCGGTGATAGAGTCAGTGTTAATGCCATGATTCAACCCGGGACAGATCCCCACACCTATGAACCAAAACCCGAACAATTAAAAACCACAGCCCAATCGCAAGCCTACTTTAAAATCGGTGTATCCTTAGAAGATGCTTGGAAAGATCGCTTAAACAGTGTTAACCAACAGATGTTAATCGTCGATACCAGTCAAGGAGTAGATAAAATCCCTTTGACAGCAGAACATGATCACGATCACAGCAAGGAAGAAAAACATCAAGCTGGAAAAAACACCCTAGATCCCCATATTTGGTTATCACCAAAACGAGTCAAAGCACAAGCAGAGACTATTTATCAAACCCTAGCACAACTCGATCCGGGTCAGGAAGCTATCTATCGGGCTAACTTGGAAAAATTCCGTCAGGAATTAGACGCATTAGATCAAGAAATTCGGCAAAACTTGGCAGGGGTCAAAAACCCAAAATTTATGGTGTTTCATCCCGAATGGGGCTATTTTGCCCAAGATTACGGTTTAGAGATGATTGCGATCGAAATCGAAGGCAATGAACCGAGTGCTGCCCAGTTAAGTCAACTAATCAAACAGGCAAAAAAAGAGAATATTAAAGTTATTTTTGCTCAACCAGAATTTAGCCAGAAAAGTGCCGAAACTATTGCTAGGGAAATTGGGGGACAGGTAATCCCTATCAGTGCCTTTGCTCAAAATTGGAGTGAAAACCTGCGACAAGTTTCCCAAAAAATGGCCACAGTTTTAAATCAGTAATTGCTTGTATATGTCAACGATCATTACCATTAATAATCTCTGGGCCGGCTACGAACAGGAACCCATCCTCGAAGATATTAATTTAACCATTCAGGAATTGGATTTTCTGGGAATTATCGGCCCGAATGGAGGAGGAAAAACTACCCTCCTCAAGGTTTTACTGGGATTAATTAAACCTTGGCGCGGAGAAGTCAGTATTTTGGGGCAAAGTGTCCAAAAAGGTCGGGAATTAGTCGGTTATGTGCCGCAGTTTGTCGAATGCGATCGCTCATTTCCCATCACTGTGGGTGAGGTGGTGAAAATGGGGAGATTGAGCAGCAAAAAACTCTGGCAAGGCTATAGTAAAAAAGATGAGGTAAGGGTAGATAAAGCTTTAGATAGTGTGGGAATGTTGGCCCTGAAAAAAAGGTCGATTGCCGAACTTTCGGGAGGACAGCGCCAACGGGTTTATATCGCTCGCGCTTTAGCGGTAGAACCCCGTCTCTTGATTTTAGATGAACCCACTGCCAGTGTCGATCCCCAAATGCGTGCTAGTATTTTTTCCCTGTTGCAAGAATTGAATGAGTGGATGACCATTTTAATTATTTCCCACGATCTGGGAACCCTATCTACCTATGTTAAATCGATCGGTTGTCTCAATCGTCGTCTCTATTATCACGGCCAAAAATCTCTCACTGCTGCTATGTTAGAACAAGTGTATTGCTAAAAGGTTTCTCCCTTTCTACTGTCAAAACCCTTGACAAATACCGAAACTTGACATATACTTATATATATAATGGGAATCCGTGCCTGCCTACAGACCCTCTTTTTTCAGGTCAAATAAGCGCAAGGAATAAAGAAGACAGGGGATGACAATTAAAGACTTATACGAACAAGACTATCTTGCTTGGTTAGAAGAAACGGCCAAACAACTGCGACAAAGACAGACAGATGTATTAGATTGGGAACATCTCAGGGAAGAAATCGAAGCTTTGGGGAATGAACAGAGACATAAAGTAGATAGTTATCTCCTACAATTACTCATTCATCTGCTTCTCTACCAATACTGGCCGGAGGAACGAGAAAGATGTGCGAGGGGATGGCAGGACGAAATCGGTAACTTTCGGGTGGAATTAGAACTTTTATTGGAGTCAAAAACCCTTTATAACTATTTTTTAACCAGAATCGCCGTTATTTACCCCAAAGCAGTGAAGCGAGTCCGACAAAAAAGCGAATTACCGGCCGCTATCTTTGCCGAAAGCTGCCCCTATAGTCCCGAACAAATCCTCGATTCCGATTTTCTACCCTGAAATTCCGGCAGATTTTTTCAGAAAAACCCTTGACAAATACCCGCACTTGACAGATACTTATATATAGAATGGGAATCCGTGCCTGCCTGCGACCCCTCTTTTTTCAGGTTAAATAAGCGTCAAGAAAATAAAAACCTGATACCTGACCACTACTAAAGACTTATACGAACAGGACTATCTTGCTTGGTTAGAAGAAACGGCCAAACAACTGCGACAAAGACATACAGATGTATTGGATTGAGGAACCAACAGAGACAAAAATTATTATTATTAGTTGTAAATTTCATTATGACTAGGCTCAATGTAATCGCTGTTATCTTGTTGATTAAACTTTAAAATTGTCATTGCTTGGGATAGGAACGCCAAGGGCGATCGCTTACAATAGGGGGCAAACTTTTAGAAAGCAACCTTTATTACTATTCTTACTCATGCCCACTCTATCAAGCTTCTATGGAATAAAAATCACCATGAACTATAACGATCACAATCCGCCTCATATCCATGCCGAGTATCAAGATTATGAAGCGGTTATAATGATTCACACAGGTGAAGTTTGTGGTCAAATGCCCAAAAGAGGACTAAATTTAATATGGGAGTGGCTTGATCTACACCAATCTGAACTATTGGAGAACTGGGAAAATGCGCGTCAAAGAAAACCTCTTAACAGAATCGATCCCCTTCCCTAAAAAGGAGCTATTTCTTCATGTTATCTGTGTGGAATATCTGGATAAGTATCAATTAAAGCTAACCTTTAATAATGGAATAGAAGGGATTGTAGATTTAGAACAAGAATTGTATGGAGAAATCTTTGAACCCTTAAAAGATCAAAGCTTATTTCAAAAAGTATATGTAAATAGTCGGACAATAGAATGGCCAAACGGAGCAGACTTTGCCCCTGAATTTTTATTTGAAATTGCTCTCGACAAGCAACCAGTTAGTATGGTCGGTGATCCTGTAGGGTACGCTAGTGAAATGTAACGTACCAAATTGTTTTTTTAACGATAATTATCTGATTTGCGATTATTTTGGACTTTAGTGCGATCAGGTTTTCTTCTCATGGTGTGATCGCTTGTTGATGAGGAGGGGCGATCGCTAATTGCCGTGTTGACTTAAAAAATAGTTACTTAACGCGCTTTTTTGCTTTTAATCATGACGAATTTGTAATTATTCTGCGTTACGCTAACACATCCTAGCGTGCTACTATTCTGGTCAGTAATTCTTTACAGTAACCAGACGCGATCGATGATTCAGACGGATCAACAGTTTCCCAGGTCGGTAGTCAGACTAAGGGACTTTTGGTTAATGCCGATGGTTCTGTGGATATCTATTTCAGGCCGAAACCGCCTACTGGTAAGGAGAATAATTGGGTGCAGACGATTCCTGAAACGGGTTGGAACACAATTCTTCGGCTTTATGGCCCGCTTGAGCCTTGGTTTGATAAGACTTGGCGACCAGGGGAGATCGAGTTATTGAAATAGTCCTATCCTGAATATTTCTTGATCGCCGATCTGTGGGTTGGATTGAGGTGATAAAACTCAACATTACCTTTTTTCTCGCTAATCAAATCGGCGATCGCATTGCATTAGAGAAAGCGATCGCAGTGATTTGACAATTAACCAAAAATACAGTTACCATGGGCCTTGTGTAGCGTTCTTTAAACCAACTGACAAGATCGGGTACCCCAAGGTCTTGCCTCATTGCTTAAGGTTAGGCATAAAGTTAAAATTAAACATCATGTGATATTAGGTATCATCCCCATGACCAACAGACAGCTAAACTATTTTGACCTCGATTATCTCACTCAAGATACTATTGACAATTCGTTGATAGTTGAAGCGTGTCAATGGTTTTTGCAACATGACACGACTGAAGATGCTAGGCTATATGCGATAGTTAAAGTTAAAAATGTTCAATCACATCTGAGCGGTATACCAGACTTAGGTGGTTTGCAAGCCATTAAAGACCTTATCGCTCTAGCAGATGAACGTGATGATTATGCTCTACAAACGTTCAGCCGCGCAAAGGCAATTTTCGTAGCATCGGATATCGTTCAGTTGAGATCGTCGCATGAATCAGGCGGATCGAAAGAAGATATGTTCCAGCTAATTAGCGATGTAATTGGATGTTCGGTACAAGATGAAGACGAGTTTCGACGAACTAAACCTGAACAATATTGCAAAGTACTCGGAAGAGTGCTTGATTTGCAGAACATGGACGTGGCTTCTGCCATTGAGGTAGCTAAGCACACGCGGATTCCAGAGGGGGATCCAAAGTTGATTTCATTCGTTGCTGTGGCTGTTGGACTTGCTAATGAGATTTCTCGTACCGATCTCGATGAAGGTTATCAGATTCTTTCAAACGTTAGTGTACAGACCCCTGGCACGATGCATCCGAGGATATTTGCCATTATGAACAGGCTGTTACGATACGCTACTGAGCATGAGGAAAGTGCTATTCAGCAAGCCAAGCAGGTTGTTAAAGAGGTATTGGACTTTTGTAATGTGGCGGTGAGTAGTGAAGATGATTCCGAATATGCACGGTTTGCTGGAGATCTACTTAGACGCAAGAAAGATGCCTTTCGAGTATATCTGGGTGAAATAGACAAGCTTATTGAGAGTACGGACAGTCAGGTTGTCTCGACTTCTAGAATCAAAGCACAAATTGCTGATGTACTTGATCGTTCCAAGATCAATACTAGGGCTTGGGCCTGCACAAACTTACGCCCAATAGCAGAATTGGCAACCCTCTGATGTTAGGTGATTTCCAATTTGGTTAATTTCCAATTATTGAGAAGCTACAAAGAATTTATCAAGCTTCTCAGTAGTTTCCCTTCATACAATTCTTATGATAGATATTCGACTGAATAATAAACTTGTTTTGAGTCCTAATGACATAATTGCTTTACATAAGCTCTGCGTGCTTGGCGAGAGAGTTTATCCTGAAATTGTTGAGGAACATAATCTCCGCTCTGTACAGGTATATAAGCGTTTCTCAGGTAAAGAAAACAAGGATAGCTTTAGAAAAATTTTTCTTGCCAGATTAAGGGAATCATGGACGACGAGCTATGGAATCAAAAAATCTGATAAGTTTACTAAACATTTCTGCCAGTTGGTAGAGATGGTTAATGAAGAAGGAGCGATAGTATTTGCTAATCTTATACGAAAGACATACTTCACGGAATTAGTAGAGCAGTACGATCAATTAATGTCTGAGCATGGGAGCACTGGTCTAATTCATTCTTACCTAAATCTGAGAAATTATCCAGACTTCCTTAACAACCACCTATTTAATAGTGCTTTCTTTCATCCCCTTGTCATCGCAATTATAGCTTACCAAATCGGTGCGCCAATAAGGATCGTCGATGCTCGAGCAAAAGATGCAGAGCCGTTAGCTGTTTGCGCTCAAGACAATATGTTGCATATTGATAATACACCCTTCAACGATGAATACAAGGTATTGTTAACCTGGGAAAAACACAAAGTATCAGGATCCAAAGGACAAAACTTCGTTTATCTACCAGGGACGCACAAAGGTGCTAGAAATTGTTACGTAAACGAAGATGGAATGGTTTGGTCAACCGAAAACGCCTCTATTTTCATCACAGAAAATTCAATCGAGCAAGCTTTAGAATTCCAAAGAACAATTAAGAATAATCTACTGCCAAGCATAGTAGAAGTGTGCAATAACAATGAGCCAACAACAATTCTTTTTGCAGCAGGCTCTTTAATACATCACCGTTTTCGTACCATTGAAGGGCATCCTAGAAGCTCATTAATCATAGCTTTTCACTCTGCTTTCGACAATCCAGGTGGTCTACTAGAAGGGCCTTTACCAGATATGTCCGATCTCTTGCAACAAATTCTTGTTAGACAAGAGCAAAGTAGTGGAGATTTATTCATATCTGTTCTCACATCCCAGTCTAATTCGATTGCTCATGCAATTGAGCAAATTTTTGAACTGGCACTTGATGGTGCAAAACTAATTGATCAACAAACCAAACAATTGTCGAACAGACAAGTTCAAGCATGGAAAGAAGCTGTGCAGAACTCACCTGAAATTGAAAAAATTAAGTTCTCTTTTCAGAGAAATCTGTTTGGTGACGAATTAAATATTGACGAATTTGTTCGATTTGTAGTTGAAGATATGATGTTCTATGACAAGCATGGTCCACTGGATTTGATCTTGTATGCAAATACTAAAGAGGAGATCAGAAAGTGGTCTAGGAATAGAATAAGAGAAATGAGACTAGACCACTTGAAACAGAGGCTTTCCAAGTGGTCTAGTGAGTTAGTGCAACCCCAAATTTCTCATATTCTGTCTCCGCCTGACTTAGTAAGATGCTCGGAGACTGTTCTTCGTTGGTGTAGAGAGGCATCAAAACAATCTTACTCGTCAGTAAACTTAGATCTTGATGAGCAGATTACTTGTTCTGACGCTGTTGCTTCACTATCTCAACTTGTCAGCGATCTTTCTGAGTCCATTTTGCGTTGTTACTCATTTCAAAATTATGTATCAACTAGCCTATTTCTTTTCTGGGCTTGCGATGAGTGCAGAAGGCTAATTTACTCCAATGAGTTAGATTTAGTAGACGATGGAGGAAAAATACTTAGAAGTTACATCGCTTCGTCGCTAGTACATCAGCAACTTTATAAATTCGAGTGCGATCGCAGTCTTGTTGTTAATTAAGGTTTAAAACCTCGATCATTTTGGCTTGTGAAAATGCAATCATCTTCATCGTGTGATCGCTGTTATCTTGTTGATTAAACTTTGCAAAATGCGATCATTTTGGGAGAGTTAATTTTTTGGAAATGGTGATCCCGTTTTGATGAGATTTAGAAGGGCGATCATTTTGGGAGAGTCAATTTTTGGGGAGTGGCGATCCCGTTTTGATGAGATTTAGAAGGGCGATCGTTATGGCCCCGTGCGATCACCGATCTGTAGATTTAGATTAAGCAACGAAACCCAATAATCTTTGTTACAATATTCTTGTCATAAAGAAAGACCTCTAAAAATAGATTTATGCCAGAAATTACTCGATTTTACGGAATTATCATTAAACTCTTTTTTGCCGATCATCCACCTCCCCATTTTCATGCGATTTATGGAGACTATAACGCCCTATTTAACCTAGAAACCTTAGAAATCATCGAAGGCGACTTACCCAATAGAGCCACAAAAATGGTTGTAGAATGGGCAACAATCTATCAACCAGAATTATTGAAAATGTGGAATAATCAAGAATTTAATAAATTACCACCTTTGAAATAAAATAATGCTTTACCCCAAAATAATATCAGCCAAAATCATTGAAAATTACACTTTATTGGTGCATTTTTCTAATCATCAAGCTAGAAAATATAACTGTGAAAAGCTACTGGAAAAAACAATGTTTTCCCCGCTTAAAAACTATGCTTTCTTTAAAAATTTTCAACTAGATCCATCAGGTAGTGGAATCATTTGGAATGATGAAATTGATATAAGCGAGTATGAAATTTGGGTCAATGGGATTGAACTACAATTGTAGTCTTCTTGTTGAGTAAATTTTAAAACCGCGATCTTTTTAGTTTTTGAAAATGCGATTTTGGCTTTTAAAAGTGCGATCGCTTTACTTTTTGAAAGTGCAATTTTTGCTTTTGAAATTGCGATTACTTTGACTGCTGAAAGTGCGATCGCTTTGGCTATTGAAAGTGCGATTACTTTGATTGTTGAAAGTGCGATCATTTTGGGAGAGTCAATTTTTCGGGAATGGCGATCATTTTTTGTGATGACGAAGGGCGATCTCTACTCTTGATAAGATGTGATAATGAAATATAACTCACCTTTTGAATTAAGAGAAACTTCTACGGCTTTCAAGTCAGCTATAATGTCGGTTAGACAATGCTCTTATGAGGCGTTTAAGCATCAGATATACATTCATGAGCATATTGTTCAACCAGTAATTCGATTATTTTTTCATAAGGAATTTGCTTTCGATCTGCTTGGGCTTTAAAGAAGCTTACACTTTCTTCTGTTAATTCTAATGTTACTTGATTGGTTTTGGTTTTACCTTTAGGAACTAACTGGTCTGGAGACGGCAAGAAATCTTTAACGACTTGTCCCATTTCCATTAGTTCATTAGTATAAGTTATTTTGTTGTTCATAACGTTTACGTCCTTTTCGCCAATAACCAGCTCCAAAAATTCTAACTTTTCCGTCTCGGTAAGTAAAGCGTACTGTGATAATTCCTTCCTTAACTTGCCCCATACAGTAAAATCGATTTTCTTCTTGACTGTGAGCCAGATCTTGTACGATAACTCTGTTGGGGTCAAAAAATGCGTATTGGGCTAATTCAAAGGAAACATCGTGTTTCTGTTGGTTTAAACGATTTTTATCTTCATCCCATTCAAAGCTTTCATCTATAAGCGGAGTTTATAAACCTGGTAACTGTAATTGTAACCTAATTTGGGATTGTAGCAATGAGAAACTCCACGAAAATCAAGTTAGTGCGATCGCTGTCATCTTGTTTATTAAACTTTAAAACCGCGATCGTTTTGACTTTTGAAAGTGCGATTATTTTTGGAAGTGCGATTACTTTGACGGCTGAAAGTGCGATCATCGTTATCTTGTTGATTCATGTTTAAAAACGCGATCATTTTCGCGGTTGAAAGTACGATCACTGATTCTATGGGGTGCATTAACGAAGTGTAATGCGCCTTTTTTTGTGGCATGATGAGTTCGATAATCCATAATCTGCCTTCCGTGCCAACGAACAACTCTGAAATACAGAAGCAAGCAAGAAACATCTTAGATGCAATTGCGTTTACTCCCTTTGAGCAATGCCAACCCTTGAGCCGTGATTTTAGCGAAATTCCCGATCGTCCTGGTATTTACGCAGTTAGACATAGATATCAGGGATTACTTTACATTGGTAAAACCAAAAGCTTACGAGGTCGTTTTAAAGGTGGACACAAAGCTTTTTTGTGGGCTTGGCTCGATCAATATACAAGTGAAGATGTACGAATTGCGGTGCAGACAATACCTTACTCGAAAAACCCTGCGCTACTATTAGAACTAGAGGCGATAATTTTAAGGGCAACTGAGCCACCGTATAATGTTCAAATTCCTATGGAGTTCTAACTCATGCAAGTAAAACTTTCGGAACAAATCTCGTCTGCGGATGCGGAAAATATTTTAAAGTGCTTACCAGACTGGATTCAGGATGCCCTGATTGCTCGCGCTACTGAAATTGATTATCCCGTTGAAGCAATCCTTGAGATGGCGATCGCCAGTTTTCTAGACACAGAGGCATTAAGTTTTGCCGACTGTAAGCCAGGGCGAGGTCAATAAGTGCGATCGCTCTTGTAGTAACGCACTAAATTGATTGTTATTCACCGTAATTATCTGATTTTTGGGATGTTTACTAATGCGATCTCATATTACCGTCTTCATAGTGCGGGATTTGTTGTATAGCAGAGAGCGAGTTGGTTAGGACAAATGCCTTAAGGCTTTACTCACCGCATCCACGAGGTTTTCACTATCATTGATAATCTGACTAACATAGTTTTTCAATCTAGCCCAGAACTTTTCAATTTTGTTTAAATCTGGAGAATAGGCGGGGAGAAATAACACTTCACATCCCGCTTTAGCCATCAATTTTTTGATTCTCTCTTTCGGATGAAAACTGGCGTTATCAATGATGATAATTTGACCCGGTAGTAGTTCGGGTAATAGCAATTGTTCCATCCACTCACAAACCAACTCTGTATTACAGTACCCCTCAAACACCATTGGCGCGATAGTGGCACCACGCCACCAACCGCTGATCACACTAACTCGTTCGCTACAGTGACCTAACTTTAAAGCCTCAAATCTTTCTGATTTGTGACAATATCCATAAGGGTAATCGATGGTGTTATCTATTCCAACTTCATCAATGTAGACAAATCTTTCTGGGGCGTAACCTCTGATTTTTTCGAGAAACTCTTTTCGGGCTTCCTCATCTCTTTCTCTATAGCCATAAGTTTTTTTTTCTAGTAAATCCAATTCTTTTGAGAGCTTGACCAATTCTCATCCTACTGACTGGGTTAGTCCATTTTTGCGCCATTTTTTCTTGGGTCAAATGCCCATATTGTTCGGCAAACTTTTGAAAGGCTTCTAAATCGTCAATTTTGGGCTTCGGTCCTCGACGGTAGTTAGTTTTAGCGGCCACCGTCCCAGTTTGTTTCTTCCGTTTCAGCCATAGGTCTAATGTATTTCGACTAATATTGAGGGCTCTTCGGTTTGTGTTATGCAATGGACGGGGGTTATAAGGGATGGAACCCTTATATAGAAAGGCATTTAGCGATTTTTGTCAATTGTTTTTGATCTAGAGCGAACTAATCAA
>VYLG01000394.1_pt1 | contig 18314 bp, 21 predicted proteins | sample 5114351 | NCBI WGS metagenome assembly VYLG01 (sample SAMN12291798, study PRJNA351875) | freshwater metagenome | isolation source: freshwater lake | place: USA: Michigan, Kent Lake | collected 2013-08-15
CAGAACAGAGTAAATCTGTTAAGGCAGGTGCGAAACCCCGCAAGGGAAAGAAGCAGAAACCCAAATCGTGAGGTTTGGGAATCACCGTCCGTTTTACGGCGGTGAGGATGTCAAGCAAGTAAGCGGAGGTTCCCAATCTTTTAACGCGGTTAATACTCTGCGAATTCTTGGTCGTTGGATGCGAATGTTTACTATTCCTAATCAATCTTCTGTGGCTAAAGCTTATCAGGAGTTTCATGAGGATGGCACGATGAAAGATTCCCCCTATCGAGATCGAGTTATTGATGTGATGGAGGAACTTTATAAGTTTACCATTCTCCTGCGAGATCAGGTAGATTATCTGACCGATCGCTATAGTGAAAGGAAGGAAAAAGCGAAAAAACGGTGTTAGGGGTTGGGTGTTGGGGAAGATGTTTGTTAATCCCTATCCCCTATCCCCCATCCCCTATCCCCTATCCCCTATCCCCTATCCCCTATCCCCTATCCCCTATCCCCTATCCCCTATCCCCTATCCCCTATTCCCTATCCCCNCCCCTATCCCCTATCCCCTATCCCCTATCCCCTATCCCCTATCCCCTATCCCCTATCCCCTATCCCCTATCCCCTATCCCCTATCCCCTATCCCCTATCCCCTAATTAGATTTCTAGGAGTTAAAATCATGAAAAAAGTTATGTTTGCCTGTAGAAAAAATTCCTGTCGTTCCCAAATCGCCGAAGGTTTCGCTAAAACTTTAGGCGCGGGTAAAATTGCTGTCACCAGTTCTGGATTAGAAGCGGCCAAAGTTCACCCCGGAGCAATCGAAGTTATGCAGGAAATTGGTATCGATATTACTGACCAAACTTCTAAACCAATTAGGGATTTTAATCCCGAAGATTACGATGCCGTTATATCCCTATGTGGTTGCGGTGTCAATCTGCCGGAAGGATGGGTTTTACAGGAAATTTTCGAGGATTGGTTAATTGATGATCCCGATGGTCAAACCATGGAAACTTTTCGCCGAGTTCGCGATGAAATTAAGGCTAAAGTTGTCGGATTAATCGAGCAATTAAGTTAAGGAGTTTGACAGGTATGAATACTATCAATCTGGAAATTTTGGGGACAGGTTGTAAAAAATGTCAGCAGTTAGAAGCTAATGCTAAATCGGCTGTCACCGCTCAAGGTATCACCGCTCAAGTATCCCATATTACCGATCCGATCGAAATTGCTAAACGGGGTGTAATGTCCACCCCCGCTTTAGTAATTAATGGTAAAGTGGTTAGTAAAGGTCGGGTTTTATCCCCCGAACAAATTCAATCTTTATTACCGCAATAATTCTCTTTTTTCGGGGTAATATAATTATGTTTGACCCCTTCTATCCCTTTGATTGGTTAGCGACGCAATTAGTAACGAGAATCTTTGGGTTATCCCTTGATTATTCCCTCGGTTCGTCGCTACGTTTCTTCTTCTACGATGTACCAAAAGTTCTGACATTATTGTTAACAATTAGCTTTTTTGTGGGAACTTTGCAAAGCTTTCTCGATCCGGGTAAAGTCCGTAATTTCTTGGCAGGAAAATTCAGCTTTTTGGGTAATATTTTGGCGGGTTGTATTGGTGTTATTACCCCCTTTTGTTCCTGTTCTGCTGTACCGTTATTTATTGGTTTCCTAGAAGCGGGTGTCCCTTTGGGAGTAACCTTTTCCTATCTAATTTCTGCTCCGATGGTTAACGAAGTGGCGGTAATTTTACTTTGGGGTTTATTCGGTTTCAGAGTGACTTTATTGTATATTGGCTTTGGCTTAATTTTAGCGATTATTTCCGGTTATATTATCGGTCAATTAAAACTAGAAAAATGGGTGGAACCTTTTGTCTGGGAATTACAAAAAAGTTATCAACCTCAAGAGGAAGACGAGGAACTTTCTCTGACTTGGAAACAACGTTTTCAACAGGGACAATATCAAGCGGTAGAAATCTTTAAATCCGTGTGGTTATATGTGGTGATTGGTATTGCTGTGGGTGCGGTAATTCATGGTTATGTTCCTGCCGATTTTATCGCTAATTGGGCAGGAAAAAACAATCCCTTTGCTGTGCCTTTAGCAGTGGTGATGGGAGTGCCATTATACGCTAATATTGCGGGAGTTTTACCCATAACGGAAGCACTGGTTAGTAAGGGCATTCCCCTGGGTACAGTCCTAGCTTTTACTATGGCTGTTACCGCCCTATCTTTACCGGAAATGATTATCTTGAGAAAGGTGTTAAAAATCCCCCTCTTAACAGTGTTTATCTCCCTTGTCACCGTCGGTATTATCGGGGTGGGTTATTTGTTTAACCTGTTAGGAATTTGAGCCTATCCCTTCGGTGAGAAAAATAATAAGGGGAACCACAGTTGATGAAGAATATCTTCATTAATCCGACGCACTGCTAACCATTCCAACATATTAGAACGATGGGAAGTGGCTACAGCGATCGCACTGATATCATTTTCTTCTGCTGCCGTCAAAACTTCTAATACAGGTGTTCCTTGTCGCACTTCGCTCTGTACTTGCAAACCGAGTTTTTCTAGTCGCACTTGCACCGATTCTAATTGCTGACGGGCATCATTTAAGCGACATTCGGTGACACCGGGATCGCGACTGATATTTTCCACTACCCGGAGGAGAAGACATTCCTCAAAAGAGCCGGGGGATCGAGTTTGAGCGTATTTTTCTATCTGTTCAATTAGATAAATCGCGTCGGGACTGCCATCGTAGGGAATTAATAAATGTTTCCAGAGATGTTGACAGCGCAGGGCCAATTCATCGCGAGTATAAACTGATAATAATTGCGGTCGGAAAATCAGCAGCGGAACATCGGTAATACCTGCGATCGCTAAACTGGTACTACCGAATAATTTTTCTTGGACAGCACCGCGCATGGGATTTCCCATCAAAATCACGTCAATAGAGTGATTAGCGAGGACTTCCCGCACGGCATCCACGGGACGACGGTTAGAGATTTCGACAATAACTGTCATACCGTCGGGAATATTTGCTAAAGCTGGGGCTAATTTTTCTTTGGCCGCGTCAATTTTCGCTTGATCTACGGCAGCGAGGGTGGGTTGTTCCCAAACCGGAATACTGTGGAGGAAGATAACTTGTTTTAAGCCGCTTAGGGCTAAGTGTGGCACACAATGGACAAGACGATGGAGACCATCGAAAAGATCTGTACAGATCAAAGCGCGCTCGAACATAAATTAACCCCTAGCAATTCGGTTATTCTTCCCTAAGAATAGCTAAAAAGGTGAAGAAATGCGCCCCGCATCCCTAGCTCGTTTCCGGAGAAACCCAGCCGGAGAAAGAGGTCGCCCGCAGGGGTGAAATGAGTTATTGGGGAGCCCAGGGATTAGAATCTAGACCCCACTGGTGTTTGAGAAAAGCTTTGTACATATTTTCTCTGACCATCATTTGTTCGTAGAGCTTGATCAGGAAATCCTGCGCTTGCTCCTGACTCATTTTTTCTACCTGAGTCTGAAAAGAACGAATGTTGAACTGTTGTTCTAAGGAAAGTTCGATCGGTTGAGACATGGTGTTCCTCCTTGATGAAGGCAGTGGTTGATAACAAGCGAGATCGGTGATTGGTAGCACCTTTTTTAACTAATGTAACAAATACTTGACAAAGTGTCAATGTATCTGTAGAGAGGGTTTTGCTTTTCCCTCCCGTTAGCTAGGATACCCTGCCGCCAAAAGGAAAGAAGCATATAATGATACATTTAGCAAGAGTTTTAATAAAATTTTGCTTACTGTGAACAAATACTTAAGTAGTTATACTTATTTTTTCCATGGCAGCCCGGAGCGAGAGAAAATATTTGACAAATTGTGTAAACATTCTGTAATAATCGAATAGAGCGACATAAATCGGGTAAGTTGAATGATTAGCCCTGTTAACAGCTAAAAAACGTAACCCCTAGATTCCGTCCCTCTCGTTGAAATCGTTAAGGATAGTCGAAATTGACGGCCACAGCCGCTATCGTGCAGAAACTACAAGCTTATCGCTGGGAAACATCCTCCTTAGCTCTGTTTGCCTTAAAAAAATCAGCATACAGGCACGGAATGTCGCACAAGTTTTTACATCAACCTATACTTGGAGGAATCCATCATGTCCGTTCGTCTATACGTTGGTAATTTGCCCAAAGAATCCGTCGAGCGCGAAAAATTACAGGCGCTTTTTGCCGATGAAGGGGATACGATTACCACTAAAGTCATCAAAGATCGCAAAACTGGCAAATGTCGCGGTTTTGCCTTCGTTACCGTCCCTAGCGATGAACTAGCTGACCAGTTTATCGAAAAATACAACGGTCAATCCTTCATGGAAAACCCGATCAAAATCGAGAAAGCTCTCCCCCGCAGCAAGGGAGGTAAAGAAGAAGGGGAAGAAGCAGAAGGCACAGAGGCAAGCGTAGAAACCCCGGAAAAAGTCGAAAGACCGACTCCGAAACCGACGACGGCAGCACCGCGCAAATCCAGTGGCGGCGGCAGCGGCAAAAAACGCAAGGCTGAACGGGGTGGCAGTAGTACCCCGAAAGTTACCGGCGATGGTGACGCTTTACAGCCAGATCCCCGTTGGGCCAATGAATTGGCTAAACTCAAGGAAATGTTAGCAGCTCAGGCCACTAATCCCTAATTCCATTGACAAGAGGGCAACGGATAGCCGATAACTAAGAGGTTCAAAACATCGCTTTTAGGAATGTGCATCATGACAGCAATCGATCCGGTCATTCTCATGAAACAGGAGGTCGGTAAAGCGGCCGCTAATCTAGTTCAATCTAATTCGGTCGTGGGATTGGGAACTGGTTCAACGACGGCCTACGCGATCGAATATCTGGGTGCTAGACTGCAAAGCGGGGAAATCAGCAATATTGTCGGGGTTCCCACTTCTTTTCAAGCGCAAGTTTTGGCTAGGAAGTACGGAATTCCCCTCACTACCCTCGATGTCATCGCAAAGATGGATATCGCTATCGATGGGGCCGATGAGGTGGATCCCCAGAAAAATCTGATTAAAGGCGGCGGTGCTGCCCATACTCAGGAGAAAATTGTCGATAGTCTCGCCGATATTTTCGTCGTGGTAGTGGATGGCAATAAGCTGGTGGATAAGTTGGGATCGACTTTTCTTTTGCCGGTGGAAGTGTTACCCATGGCCATGACTCCGGTGATGCGAAAATTGGAGGCACTCGGTGGTAAACCTTCCCTGCGCATGGGAGTGAAAAAAGCTGGCCCCGTGGTGACAGATCAAGGCAATTTAGTTATCGATGTTAAATTTGATAGTATCGATGATCCGGCTGATTTGGAAAGAACTATTAATAATATGCCGGGGGTTTTAGAAAATGGTTTATTTGTCGGGGTTGCTGATCTGATTCTCGTCGGTGAAATTATCGACGGTAAGCCGGTAGTCCGCGAGATTAGGTAGGATTAATTATTCTGAAGCTAATAGTGAAACAGGCCGCAGGCCTGTTTTGTTATTATGGGTATATACAGACAAAGAGCAAAATAAGCTAGGTTTTACCGGACACATCGTTAGTGAGAATCGGGTCAATCAGAATTCCCTCAAGCTGGGGAAGGGAGTTGATATCAGGATGACTACATCTAATCCCATTCTAGCCAAACTATTGGCCATCTTATTCGGTTTAGTCTTTGCGACACTTAGTATCCCTATGATTAAACAGGGATATGAAGAATTGAAAAATGGCCAAGATAGCCTAAATTGGCCAACCACAACTGGAGTGATCATTTCATCAGAGACAAAGAGTAGCAGTGGAGAAGATTCTACTATTTCCTATCATGCTAATATCCAATACCAATATACCATTGGTGGAAAGTCTTACTTATCAGATCAAGTGTCTTTCGGAGAGTTCGGGAGTAGTGATCCAGAACACACTCGCTCGATTGTCCGACGCTACGAGAAAGGACAGAAGATAAAGGTATATTTTCACCCTAACTATCCCGATAAATCCGTCCTCGATCCGGGGGTTTCTTGGGGTTCTTGTATGATCTTGGTGGGAGGTGTAATGTTTTTTATGGGGAGCATTATTACTCTATCTGATGTTTTTATTGCGCCGAAATTACAACAAAGACGCACACAAGCACTTCAACAAGTCGCCGCCAATTTAGCAATGACTTTTCAGGAGGAAGATGTAAATTTATCCAAGCAGGATTTCTGTCGATTTCCTTTATGTCGGCATAATTATCCCCATCTTAGAAATATCCTCAGCAAGTACGGAGAAGATAGGGAAACTATTCTATTTGACTATAATTTTACGACTGGTTCTGGAGACAATTCTCATACCTACGCTCAAACGGTAGCAGTTTTCCATACACCCAGTAAGAACTTACCAGAATTTACACTCCGACCTGAAAATGTATTCGATAAAATCGGAGAATTATTTGGATCACAAGATATTGATTTTGAATCTCACCCCGATTTTTCTAAATTTTACTGCTTGCAAGGACAGCCAGAATCTGCTATCCGAGAAATCTGGAACTTTGACACCTTACAATTTTTTGGGCAGAACCATGGTTGGTACTTGGAAGCTAGTGGTGAATGGTTAGTAATTTATAAATTAAACCAAACAATTAAACCAGAAGATATGAGAAATTTTCTAGAGCAAACTACCGAGATATCGCAGCTATTTACTGAATGAGTAGCTTTAGTTTATAGTTAAACTGCTGAGGTGACTAGAGAGTGAAGAGATAGGGAGAAAAACCTGATAACTGATAACTGAATATGGCTGAAGGCTGGTGGCTATAGGCTAATAAAAAATCTGTCCCTTTTTGACAGAAAATACTTGGGAAGATTGCAACCAACGGGACTCAAACGAACTGAGATGAGTGGTGGTAATTAAAGTTTGAAAACGGTCTTCGATCGCATCTAATAATTGATTTTGTCGTTCGATATCTAATTCCGCTAAAACATCATCGAGGAGTAGTAGGGGAGGTTCCCCGATAATCTGCTCTAATAACTGTAATTCCGCTAATTTCAAGGCTAAAACTAAGGTTCTTTGTTGTCCTTGGGAACCGTAGGATTTAGCGGGGTTTTGGTTAATTAAAAAATCCACTTCATCCCGGTGCGGACCGACTACCGATGTCCCTAGCTGTTTCTCTGCCAAACGACGGGTTTCAATCTTATCTAAAAAAGCCCTTTGTACCCCATTGACATCATCTTCTACCCAAGGCACATTAGGGATATATTGTAATTCTAAAAATTCGGTTTTTCCGCTAATACTTTCGTGCCATTTTTGGGCTAAAGGAATTAATCTTTGCAGGACTCGCGCCCTTCTTCTCGTTACTCTTGAACCAGTTTCTGCTAGTTGTAAATCCCAGAGTTTTAGTTGGGATAAATCCTCATAAACTTTTCCCTCTAATTCCTGTTTACGGATCTCTTTTAAGAGGGCATTTCTTTGTCGTAAAACCTGATTATATTGCTGTAAAATATGAACGTATAGGGGTTCTAATTGAATTAATAAAGTATCTAACCAATCTCGGCGAGCTTCCGGACCACCGCGCACTAAATCCAGATCGAGACTAGAAAATTGTACCGCATTAATCACGCCCAAAAAATCGAGATGACGGCGCAGGGGTTGACGGTCGCGGATCACGGTGCGACGACCGGAAGAACGGAGAATTAAACTTAATTCTGATGCCCCATAAAGACGATTAACCCTAGCAAAAATTCTCGCCTCCGAGTCCGATTCTAGCACCAGATCCCGATCCTTGCTGACTCGATGGCTCTTGAGAGTGGCCAAAAGTTCGATCGCTTCTAGTAAATTGGATTTTCCCTGAGCATTATTGCCCAATAATATTGTTTTTTTGGACTCGAATTTTAGCATCTGTTCGGCATAATTTCTAAAACTGTGAAGGTGCAGGTGTTCGAGATACATTGCAAGTTGGGGGTTGGGGAATTATGAATTATAAATTATGAATTATGAATTATAAATTATGAAGTGGGGTGTGGGGTGTGGGGTGTGGGGAGAAAACAGCTGATAACTGATAACTGATCACTGATCACTGATAATGGCAGAGGTTTGGGGTTAAGTGAATTTGCTATAATTCCTCTTGACAATCAGTATTTTATAGTAGCTTTTACCTTGAAAATTCCTTTTTTGCCTTTAAAACAGACTGAAAGTCTATCTAAACTCGCTTTGATTGCTATACTCGCTTTTGATGCTTCTGTTTCCCTCGCAGGACAATTTCCCGATGGCAGAGTATTTTTTGAGAGTTCTCCCACTCTGGTTAATTTCTTCGCTACTTTCCAATCCGTGCGTGCTTGGGGAGCAAAATACTATCTTACCATCGCTCTGCCGCCGTCTCTCGGGGCGCCCTTGGGCAAAGTAACCATACAACAGCAACCTAATATTCAAACTATTGCTTTTCTTGTTGATCAAACTTTTGCTTTTCTTGGCGATCGCAATCAGCGAGGCGAAAAATTAATCCTAAAATCCACTACTTTTGACCCCAATACTCAGACGATTACGGTCATTTTTGATCCTCCTGTCCCCCCCGGTAATACCGTTTCCATCGGTCTGAAACCAGTACGAAATCCCGATTATGGTGGTATCTATCAGTTTGGAATCACTGCTTATCCCCCCGGGGACAATTCTCCCGGATTAGCTCTAGGTGTCGGACGTTTAGCAATTTACGATGCTGGCGATCGCTGGTAGGCTGTTCCACGTCTAAAAACAGTAATCAGTGAGCAGTAAACAGTAATCAGTGAGCAGTAAGGGACTTGCGTAGGAATAATATCCCAGCTTTGAAAATCGCTCTGTAGAAGAACCAGACCAGCCAGATGGTACATTATCAAAGCGCAAGTCCCTAAACACTAAACGGTTATCATTGAGAGGTAATATTCATTTAAATGAGGTTTTCTGGTTATGACATTAGCAACACCTATTTATTGTGGGGGGGGGGAGATAACAATTGCTTATCCAAGATAGCGATCACATCCTCTGTTTTAGCTGTTAGTACCTTCGTGATTGTACCTGTTAACGCTTCTAACGTCACCTTGAACTTTAATACCTTACCAAGTTCACAAGGATGGACGTATTTGGTAGATGGTAATACAGCAACGGAGACAAATGTATTTTCTATCAGTAACGGTGTCCTCACTCAAAATACATTAGGATCAGGTGATGGTGTTAACGGCTATACGTTAGCGAATGTCGTTGACACGACTCAGCCTTTTACCTTATCTTGGCGATCACGAGTGCTTCAAGATGAATTTATACTAAATCCTCAAAATTTCTTTGGTTTCGGATTAACCATCAATAGTTCATCACAACGTTTTACGGTTGGGTTTGGGACTGACGCAATCGGCATTTCAGCATTTCAAATACTGCCAGGATCATTTGACAATACCGTGTTTCATAATTATCGCTTGGAAGGTTCATTTAACAGCGGAAATGCTCAATTATACATTGACGACCTGCCGATTGCCACTTTAGCGCTTTTGAGTGGAGTTACCCCAAATGCTTCCGACGGACTTTTCTTTGGCGATGCAACGGGTTACACTAATGCACTAGCGGAGATAAGCAGTTATAGTTTTATACAGGGTACTCTTCCCGGATCAGTTCCCGAACCTTCATCAATTCTAGGGTTACTGAGTTTAGGAGTATTAGGAATAGGTGCAGCCTTAAACCGAAAACTGTAACCCCTAAATTATCATCGGCAAAAGTTCCCTGACTTCGTTGTCCATTGATTTCCACCCTAACCCTTGAAGAAATCAAAACCCTAGTCTATCAACTTCCCCTCTCAGAACAAATTTCTCTCTTAGAAGACCTCGAAGACAAGCTAGAAACCCTCACCCTCATGAAACTAGCAGAAACAGGCTTTCCAGAATGGAACGACCCAGAGGAAGATATTTACAATGTCCAACCCTAAAGCTGCCGAAATTTGGTTAGTTCGCTTTCCCTTCAGCGACCTTAGCACCACAAAACTCAGACCCGCGCTAGTTTTAGCTGTACATCGAGAAGAACAAATCATCCTGGGAATCTTCTCCAAAATCCCCCCTGGAGAGTGGTGGGAAACTTGGATACTGGTTAGGGAAGGACATCCCAACTTCTCACAAACAGGCTTAAAAAAGACCTCTGTAATCAGAACTGACAAGATTGCGACGGTCAACCAGTCCGTTTTTCAACAGAAACTAGGCATTTTACCCTCAGACATCCTAAACCAAGTTCAAACTGCCCTCAAAAAATCCTTAAATATTCCCTAGCATTGATTTTATCCAATGATTAACTTTCCTAAAGCGATCCCAAAGACTTCCTTAAATTTCCCCTGAGCAATCCAGAAAGCTTCATTACTATACTACTATACAACTAAACAATCACTCAAATCTAATTCTCCGGAGGCTTTTCAATCATGACATTAGTAAAACTGATTGATTTCGCAGGGGGAGGTAATAAAAACTTATTAGGGGTTGCGATCGCTTCCTCTGTTTTAGCTGTTAGTACCTTCGTGATTGTACCTGTTCAAGCAGCTATTATTAATATTAATTCTGTAAGTAATGATACAGGTAATCCAATTGTTCAATTTTTTTCAGCAGGAGATTATCAAGTTGATTACATAGGAGTAGCAGATGGGGGTATGTACGATGCTTGGAATGCTTGGGGGACTGTTCAAGGATGTGATGCTAATGGAGCAAACTGTCAAAATGGATGGGTTAACAATTACTCGATTAGCTCTAGTGAGTTCTCCATTAGTCAAGGAACTGGCACCTATGCTACACCAGCATTAGCACTTGCTAATGGTCAAAATACTGCCTTTACGTTGACGGGAGATAGCAATGTTTATTTATTTATTGGCGATTCTTTTTACAGCGATAATATTGGAGGAGTTTCATTAAAAGTAATGCCTATTTCAAATCCGCCTGTTACTTCCGTTCCCGAAACCTCATCAATTCTAGGGTTACTGAGTTTAGGAGTATTAGGAATAGGTGCAGCCTTAAACCGAAAACTGTAACCCCTAAATTATCATCGGCAAAAGTTCCCTGACTTCGTTGTCCATATTTTTTGACTATTTTGTAGCGTTTCTGGAATTTTTTCTATTAGATTAAATTGAGAAAATATTCGGCTTTGGCAAGATTCAACATATTCTGATCCTTGCAAAACATTGATTTCCAGTCTCTCTCCATTATATCGCCACAATTCAGGAACACCCAATCGCTCATAATTATTAAATCGGGTTCGCTTAGTGATATCAATTTCAATTGCTAAATCGGGAGGGGGATCAATAGCCAGATCAAGTCGCTTTTTTCCCCTGATAGCAGCACAATTTCCGATATAAAAAGACTCGTCTGGTTCTATTCCTTGATCCATTTGTTGATTTTTAAAGGTTGTCGATCCGGCGGGTTCATAGTCTAACTCTAATTCATCCAGGAGAACTTTAACCAAATCCCCGATTAAAACTTTGGTATTTTCATGAATAAAAAGAGGAGTCATTGCTTCTAAAGTTCCCTGACTATAAGATAGACGAATTGACCGTCGCTCTCCCAATTCGTCAAGAATTTTTTCATAGTCTTGCCAAGTGAGTGAAGTTAACAACAGGCGATCGCCTGGGGTAACAGTTAGTTGTTTTAATGCTAATAACATCAGAATTTGTCGGCTCAGTTGTTATAATTGGGCAGTTTAGTCAGTATTTAACTTTTTTCTACCTTAGATTATATTATATAGGGTTTGCTGAAAATTACTGGAAGCTTTGCTAGAAAACAGTTTTGGGACTTTTTCAGCCCAAAAAGTGCAATAAACAAACGTTGAGAAATCGATCCGAGGGACTCAAAACCCTGGCACTTTCGCTCTTCGATTTCGAAGGGTTCCGCTTCCAGACCTGCGAGGTCATTCTGTTATTCTGACTTCCCCGACCGACTACCGACTACCGGCCACTGACTCCTAACCCCACCAATAAACTTTTTCAGCAGACCCTATTTAATACTGCACACTTAAAAACTCATATCTGATAACTGTTAACTTACCCACTGATAACTGATCACTGATAACTGATCACTGATAACTGATCACTGATCACTGATCACTGATAACTTCCCACCTCACCCTTGAGATAACGGCCTCAACTTTCCCGTCTGAGTTTTAGAAAAATTTAACTTTATTCAATCCATGAACATCTGTTCAGATGTTATACTAAAGTCAGTAAAGAAGTTCAGAGGTAGTAACCATGATCGCTGTCACCACCATGAAATGTGCTTGTGAATCCTGTTTGTGTGTAGTATCGATCGCCGATGCCATCGAAAAAAACGATCAATACTACTGTTGCCAAGCTTGTGCCGATGGTCACGTTAACGAAAAAGGCTGTGGACACAAGGGCTGTGGTTGCGGTTAAATTTATTTATTGGGGAGAAAGGGACAAGTATCGGGGTTGAAGATTCGATCGATACCTCCCTTTCTCAACTTTTCCTTAATAACCGATCGGGAAAAAACATGGCCATAGAGAAAATAGCGCCGGTTTGTGGGGAATCCCATCACCAAGAGGCGAAATTCCAGCACTTGCAGGGATTAGAAATCGAAAAAGCCCAAAAAATGGCCGAATTTTTCAGCCTTTTGGGGGATGCCAACCGCCTCAGAATTCTATCGCTTTTAGCCAAACAAGAATTATGTGTTTGTGACTTAGCCGACGATTTAGGGATGAGTGAATCGGCCGTATCGCACCAGTTAAGAACCCTAAGAGCCTTAAGATTAGTTAAATACCAAAAACAGGGACGGAGAGTCTTTTATCGTCTTGCCGATCATCATGTTCTTGACCTTTATTATGCGGTCTCGGAACATTTAGAAGAGCCAGCGGACGAGGACTAAAACAGTCCCAAAGCGGGTAAAACGAACTGTAAGAGCAGAGAACCAATCCCCTGCACCATTTGGTCTAATTGAGCGTTGCCACCACCTTGTTCTTTCGGTTTTAGGGCGATTTCCATGCCTTTAATAAAATTCTCTGCCGCTTCGTAACCGGGGGTGTTACCTTGCTGTTCAAAGAGGGTCGAAGCCATTTGAGCGTCCTGGGCTGCTAGAGCATTTTGTCCCAGACGATAGTGAGCCATGGCCCGGGCCAGATAAGCTGGAGCATATTCTGAGTTAATTGTCAAGGCCTTATTAAAATTTTCTATAGCGGCGCTGGTGCGTCCCTGTTTTCCTTCCACCATTCCTAGACCATAGAATAGTTCAGGAGTACCAGCACTACTGGGAATTCCCACCGCACCCTGCACGTATGCAGTATCTAGCTTAGTGTTGTCGAGGTTAGCATTATTGAGATAAGCGCCTCTTAAATCCGCACCCGTCAAGATTGCCGCGGTTAAGTTCGCTCCAGTCAGATTAGCACCAAAAAGAGAGGCACCGGTTAAATTTGCGCCACTCAGATCCGCCCCACTTAAATTAGCTTGACTAAGATTAGCACCGACGAGATTGGCCCCATTTAATTTTGCCCCGGTTAGATTCGATTGTACTAACCCCGAACCGCTTAGATCGCATTGGGGACATTTTCGGGTGGATAATAATTGCTGTAGGTGGTTTAAATCTTCCGTCTGACCAACTAGGGACAAGTTAAGGGGAAGACTGAGGACGAGGGTGAGGGCGATCGATTTGTACATAGTTGAAAAATAACTCTATTTATTATTATTGATAATAACCATTCGATCGGGGCTAATCGCTTAACTAGATTCTGCTTGAGAAATCAGCCCTTGTCCACTAAAATAGAAGATTAGAGGCTCTTAACGTCAGAAGAAGCGACAAAATCGAGATTTGTTACCTTTTCAACAGCAAGTTTTTTAGAGGAATTTCCCTATTTCATAATGACTACTCTACACGGTAATTGGCTGATTCGTTCGCAAGATAGTGTTTTTTTTCTTTGGGGTGAACAGTGGCAAGGGAAGGAATTAAGTGAAACGAGAGAAAATCATCCTTTTTGTCTAGAATCTGGGGCATTAGCCCAATTTATCGAGAAATTTTCTCCTCAGCTTGACCGCTATTCTCCAGAATCAATCAAGCTCAGTTTACCTAGTTATTCTCCCCCAAGGAAAAAATATTTTTTACCGCTGCTGTCGGGGCAAATTCTCGAACCCACAGCTAAATCCTTGTCTTGGCAACCATGGCAGGTATCGGGATTAACTTTTTCTGCGGGGATGATAGTGCGGTTATGGGAGAAATTACCCCTAGCTAAGGCCGAATTTATCGGCAATGATCTACGATTTTGGCTGTATTTGCACCGTTGGAGTTTAGATTTATTAGCAAGGGGGAAATTTTTAGCGGGAATAAATCAGGGTCAAAGTTGCTGGTATCCGCTGCTAGATAGTACCATCGATCGCACTCGTTTAGCTAAGTTTATCCAAACCATCCCCCCGGTTTGTCTTGCCTATCAAGAAAATAGCGAACCACAAACAATTATTCTCGATTGCTTAAAAAATATTGTCGATGTTCGTTTGCGACAAAAGATAGATAGTGGTGTTAATATTTCCCCCTCATTGATGGTGAAACCCTGGCTACAATCTTTAAGCGTTGATCATCATGACATTGCTTTAGAAGCCAAGAATTTACAGCGTATAGAAAATGCTTATAATAACTGGGTGTTTCCTATCCAAGAAAGTTTAGTTAATGGCAATAATCGCCAATTAATCGAGAATCAATACCGTGTTTGTTTATCCTTACAACCTCCCAGTCTAGGAACAGTGTGGAAACTAACCTATTATTTACAAGCGTTAGATGATCAAGAATTTCTCATTAGTGCCAAGTTGATTTGGTTAGAGGGCAAAGAAAGTTATCATAGTTATCAAAGAGTTGTCAATAATCCTCAGGAAATTCTCTTAAAAGGATTGGGATTAGCGGCGCGATTGTACGAACCGATTAGAATTAGTTTAGAGCAGAGACACCCGGAGGAATGTTCTCTTGATTCGATCGAAGTTTATCAGTTTATTCGCTCGATCGCTTGGCAATTGCAAGAGCAGGGATTAGGGGTAATTTTACCAACGGGTTTAACTGCTGGTAGTAATGAACAAAGATTAGGAATTAAGATTGCTGCCACTGTCACCCCCAAAAAAGGAGAAAGATTAAGTTTAACCAGTTTGTTAAACTTTCAGCTTAAATTAGTGGTAGGGGAACAGGAAATATCGAAAAAAGATTTTGATAAGTTATTAGAGAAAAAATCGCCAGTGGTGGAAGTGGGAGGCAAATGGTTAATCCTACAACCAACCGATGTCAAAGCAGCTCAGGCAATTTTAAATAATACCATCGCTCCCCTTAATCTCTCGGTGGAAGATGCTCTACGCTTGAGTTCAGGGGATAATAATCTAATTGCTAAACTGCCGGTAGTCAATTTCCAAGCGGAGGGAGCATTAAAGGAATTAATTGATAATTTAAATAACAATCAAGGGATTCAATTAATCAATCCACCGCGGGAATTTCGGGGGGAATTACGTCCCTATCAAATCAAGGGAGTTAGTTGGTTAGCTTTCCTAGAAAAGTGGGGGTTAGGTGCTTGTTTAGCCGATGATATGGGTTTAGGAAAAACCCCGCAATTAATCGCTTTTTTACTAGCATTAAAAGAACAGGATATGTTAGTTAATCCTGTGTTAGTGGTGGCTCCCACTTCTGTGGTCAATAACTGGGAACATGAGTTAAGAAAATTCGCTCCCACCCTGGCTGTTTTTGTGCATCATGGCGAAAAAAGATTAAAAGGTCAAGCTTTTGCTCAAGAGGTAAAAAATAAATCGGTTGTTATTACCAGTTATCCTTTAATCTATCGCGATCTGTCCAGTTTAGAAGCAGTACAATGGCAAGGTTTAGTTTTAGATGAAGCTCAAAATATTAAAAACTCTACGGCTAAACAATCCCAAGCAGTGCGAAAAATACCCGCAGGATTTCGGATTGCCTTAACGGGAACTCCCGTAGAAAATCGCCTGACGGAATTATGGTCAATTTTGGATTTTCTCAATCCCAATTTTTTAGGAACTCAAACATTTTTCCAGCGTCGTTTTGCCCTTCCTATTGAAAAATACGGCGATCAAGAATCCCTGCATAATTTACGTTCCCTTGTCCGTCCCTTTATTTTACGGAGATTAAAAACCGATAAAAATATTATTGAAGATTTACCAGAAAAACAGGAAATGAATATTTTTTGTGGTTTATCGAAAGAACAGGGACAACTTTATCAACAATTAGTCGAGACAACGCTCCAGAAAATTGAAGAAATTCAAGGAATTCAGAAACATGGATTAATTTTAACCTTGCTAATGCAACTAAAACAAATTTGTAATCATCCCGCCCATTTTTTGAAAGAAAATAGTTTAGAAACCAGTCAAAGATCGGGAAAATTATTACGTTTAGAAGCCATGGTAGAGGAAGTGATAGCAGAAGGCGATCGAGCTTTAATTTTTACACAATTTGCCGAGTGGGGAAAACTCCTACAAACCCATCTCCAGAAAAAATTAGCCGAGGAAATATTATTTCTCTCCGGTTCTACCAAAACAAAAGATCGGGTAGAAATGATCGAGCGCTTTCAAAATGATCCCCAGGGACCAAAGATTTTTATTCTCTCCCTCAAAGCGGGGGGAACAGGATTAAATTTAACCCGCGCTAATCACGTTTTTCATATCGATCGTTGGTGGAATCCGGCCGTAGAAAATCAGGCCACCGATCGCGCTTTCCGTATCGGACAAAAACGCAATGTTCAGGTACATAAATTCATCTGTACGGGAACCCTAGAGGAACGCATTAATGAGATGATCGAAAGCAAGAAACAATTAGCGGAACAAACCGTAGATGCTGGAGAAAATTGGTTAACAGAATTAGATACCGATCGCCTGCGAGATTTATTATTATTAGATCGATCGGCAATTATTGATGAAGAAGAAACCGATTAGAAGCGAACCACCTGATAAACCGTGGAACCATTCTGAAACAGGGGCTGATAGTAGATACCGCTACAATTGTAATAAAGCGTATTGTCAGCCGTGATTGTGGTGCAGCCGTCGGGAAGATAGGTGACAATTGCGCCGATTGGAGGGGCCACCACCGTGTAGGAACTACCGCTAGGCTGAAGATAGATGCCGTCCGAGTAAATGTAGGAAGTGGAACCCACATAGACGGTATTGTAGTAGGGGGGGAGAGTAGCGATCGCTGAACCGATGACTAGGCCAGTGGTCAACCCCACCCAACCCCAACCCGGGGGGACGTAATAACCGCCACCGTACCAACCGCCACCACGCCAGTAACCGTTGCGATTATCGTCAATAAAGTCCTGACGGTTCTGTTGGCGATCGCCCACCTGCTGCTGCCGTTCACCCTGTCTTTCGCTGCGTTCCCCTTGACGGGTATCGGTTCTTTCGCTGCGTTCACCCTGCCGTTCTTGTTGACCGGTTTGCCGTTCACCCTGTCTTTCCGTGCGTTCCCCTTGACGGTTTTGTTGATTGGTTTGCCGTTCACCCTGTCTTCCAGAAAAATCTCTGGAAGGTTGGGAACGATTACTAAAATTCCCCCGGTTTTGCAGATCACTACTGCGGCTAACCCGTGGGGAAGCTCCACCACCGCCACGACTACCACCACCACCGCCACGACTACCGCCACCACCGCCACCGCGAGCGTCCACATAATCCGTTACCAGTAAACTTGTACCCAAGAGGAGGGCGGCAAGAACACATAAGTTTTGACGTAAAGATCTTTTCATAGCCCGGACTCCTTGATTTTTTTATTCGCCTTGGCTGCTTATCTTCCCAGATTATTTTCTGCAAGCGTTCGACGGTTTCTGGTGCAAAAAAAACGCTCTCCTGTTTCTACACGAACTCTGGCGGGAACATTTTCGATAATTTTGAGTAAAGAGCGAGAGGGATAGCTACAATGGATGTGTAAGGCTTTTGAGAATGTCCCGATCAGAACAGAATCGGCTTAATTCTTCTGAGAACATCCTGGAGCAACTGTTCTGGACACTTGCCGATAAAGCTCGCTTTTCTCGCTCGGAAGTCCAATGATCGCAGTTGATCTACCATGATAACTCCTGTCACCACCTCTCCATCTGGAATCTTGACGTAGAAAGGGTTCTGGCGTTGCGTATTGCTCACCGGGCAGACAAAGGCAAAACCAATCTTGCGATTAAAATCAATAGGGCTTACCACCAGTGCTGGACAATTACCCATTTGCTCATCGAAAATTTGGGTCTGAAACCCCGTCGTTCTACGACGGCTTTACCGTTAAATATTAACACATTTACGAAATATATGCTAAAATGTGAGACATGGAAAAAGCCTATTGGTTTCGATTTTACCCAACACCAGAACAAGAGTCGCTATTGCGGCGCACTTTGGGCTGTGTAAGATTAGTTTACAA